>Ga0326727_10006433_pt1 | contig 32225 bp, 23 predicted proteins | sample MB2enrmetagenome_FD_207643 | JGI IMG/M metagenome (GOLD analysis project Ga0326727, IMG submission 207643) | Lab enriched peat soil microbial communities from McLean, Ithaca, NY, United States - MB29MY | ecosystem: Environmental > Terrestrial > Soil > Wetlands > Peat | place: USA: New York...
CGCCGCTGCTCTGGGTCGTCGCTGTCCTCTCCATGACGGTCGGCAATCTGGCCGCGCTCCGCCAGCAGAACGTCAAGCGCATGCTGGCCTACTCAGCCATTGCGCACGCGGGCTATTTGCTGGCGGCCTTCGCCGGCATCGGTTCGATTGGAATCGCGGCCGCCGCCTTCTACACCGCGGCCTACGCCGCCATGAACGTCGGCGTCTTCGCCGTGATCACGCTCGTCGCCGGATACGACGAAGAGCTTTCGCTCATCGACGACTTTCGCGGCCTCATCTATCGTTCGCCGATTCTCGGAAGCCTGCTCACCTTCTTCCTCATCTCGCTGATCGGAATTCCTTTCACCGGCGGCTTCTTCGGCAAGTTCTACTCGTTCACGGCCGCAGTCGGCGGCGGGGCGATTGCTCTGGCAGTTATCGGCCTTCTCAACTCAGGATTAGCCGCGGCTTATTACCTGCGTTTGGCGCTCGTCGCCGCCGAGCGCCCGTCTGACGAGCAGGCTGCACCGCCCAAGCCACACGTGGGTCCAGCCGTAATAGCGGCCATCTCCCTGGCCGTTCTTACCACATTGGTGCTCGGCATCGTTCCTGGCGCGGTGCTCCATGCCGCTCAGGAGGCTGCGCACACGCTGCAAGTTCCACCGCAACCGAGCGAATCCCCCGGCGCTCCGCTACAATCACCTCAATGAAGCTAGGCGAATTGGCAAGCCGTTTGGGCGCAGAATTGCGCGGCGACCCTGACCTCGAAATCACCGGCGTCACCGGAATCGAAGAAGCCGGGCCCTCCGAGATCACCTTCGTCGCGAATCCCCGCTACACTGCCCTCGCCCGAACCACCCGCGCCGCCGCGATCATTGTCGAGCCTGAATTCCAGGAGATCGCAGCCGCCACGATTCGTATCAAGAATCCCTATCACGCCTTTTCGCGCGCGCTCGGCCTTTTCTATCAGCCGCCGGCTTACCCGCCCGGCATTCATCCCACGGCCGTCATCGACCCCTCGGCCCAGATCGGCCCGGACGCGCACATCGGCGCATACGCCGTCGTCGGCCCCAATGTGCGGCTCGGATCGCACGCCACGCTTTTGCCGCACGTAGTGCTCTATTCCGGTGTCCAGGTGGGCGACTACTTTTTCGCCCACGCACATGCCGTGGTTCGCGAAAACTGCGTTCTCGGCAACCACGTTACGCTGGAGAATGGCGCCATCATTGGCGGGGATGGATTCGGCTTTTCCAAAAACGAACTAGGCCAGTGGGAGAAGATTCCGCAATCAGGCCCGGTTCGCATCGGCAGCCGCGTCGATGTGCAGGCCAACGCGACCATCGACCGGGCCACCGTGGGCGCAACCGAGATCGGCGACGGCACAAAGGTCGACAATCTCGTCCAGGTGGGCCACGGCTCGCGGGTGGGCAACGACACGCTCGTCTGCGCGCAAACCGGCCTGGCCGGATCTTCGGTGATCGGCAACAACGTGATTCTTGCCGGCCAGGTGGGCATTGCCGGCCATTGCACCGTGGGCGACGGCGCGATCCTCACCGCGCAATCGGCGGTCTCGCACGACGTGCCGCCCGGCAAGGTAATCTCCGGCTCTCCCGGCTTCGACAATCGCATCTGGCTTCGCGCCGTGACCCTCTTCCAACGGCTTCCAGAGCTGGCCAAGCGCCTCGACCGCCTGGAAAAGGCTGTGGCCAAGCTGCTCACCGGATCCGATGCTGCGCCGCCCGATGAGGAGAAAGGCCAGTGAAGCGCCGCGCCGGCTTCGGTCCTGCTCTGCATGCGGTAACTTTTTTCGCGGCCTTCCTTTTCTCGGCGTGCCACTCCTGCCACATTGACGCGACCATCGAGAACCGCACCGGCGCGCCCATCCAGCTTCTTGAGGTGGACTATCCCAGCGCCAGTTTCGGCGCAGATTCTATGGCCGCGGGCGCTGACTTCCATTACCGGTTTCAGGTGAACGGCAGCGGCCAACTCAAGATCTCCTATACGGCGGCGAGCGGCCAAACGGTCGAGATTTCGGGTCCCGCTTTGGTCGAGCACCAGCAAGGCGAACTTGAGATCGTTCTCGAGCCCGGCGGCAAGGCCGAATTCCGCCCTCGATTGACGCCGCCCGCCTGACCGGCAGTGCCCGGAATCCCCTCCACCCGGTGGCGAAATCCCACAAAATCAACAACAAATCCCTTTCAAGCGGCTGATGTTGCTTGAAATCCCTCCGATAAGAAGAGGGGAGGGTGGAGTTGCGCACCACGCCTGCAACACGTCTTGCGCGTCGATCGGGCAGAGGTCTGCGCCCGTATGGCTTTGCGTTCCGGCTAGCGGGTTGCGCCCTTTGTGTCTCCCTGGCGGCCGTCCTTGCAGGAACCATCGCCCAGGCGAATCTCATTTGGGTCGCCAACGGCGTCCTGCTCGCCTATCTTCTCCTGGTGCCGCGCCGTCTCTGGCCGGCCTATCTCGGCGCAGGTCTGCTGGGCTACATCGCCGGCGCCATCATCGTTCACACTCCCTGGCAGGTCAGCCTGGTCGATACGCCGTTCGATCTCTTGGAGGCGTTCCTGGGCGCACTGCTTCTGCGCCGCCGTTCCGCTCAGCTTCCCAGATTCACTCAAATCAAGTATGTTTTGCGCTTTATCGCTTTCGCTGTCTTGGTTGCCCCGCTCACAGCAGGCTTTCTGGCTGCGCTCGTCCTATCGTTCTGGCAGCACACAGCCTTCTTCAGGTATTTCATCGAATGGGTAGCAGCCGGCAGTCTCGGCGCATGCGTCGTCACTCCTGCCTGCATCGCCATATTCCGCGCCAGAATCCTGCGTTCCCTTGGCTCCGGAAGGATTTGGGCCCACCTGCTCCCTCTTGCAGCAGTCACCTTCGTTGTCCTCGGCCAGGCAAAGGCGCCTCTGCCATTTCTTCTTTTTCCTCTCCTGATCCTGATTCTGCTCCGGCTTGGCCGTGGTTGGGCGGCAACCGCCACGCTCTTCGTGGGTGCGGTCGGAATCTGGTACACCGTCCACGGAGAAGGCCCCTTCGCGGCCGCCGTACCCCTCTCTCGTCTGGAGCCGGCCATTATCCTCCAGCTCTTTATCGTTTCCGCCATGGTTATGCTCTACAGCGTCTCCGATGTGATCGAGAACCTGCTCTCCACGGAGCGCAAGTTGCAGGAAATCGCCGCCCTGCACAAACTTGTGACGGAAAACTCGCGCGACATCATCATCGTTGCCGATTTTGAAGGACATCGCAGCCTGGTTTCGGCAGCTGGCGCCACTTGGAGCGGATGGAGCCAGGAAGAGATGCTCCAACTGCACAGCCTCGCGCTGGTTCATCCTGCCGACCAGCCAATGATGGCGCAATCCATCAGTGAGCTGCGTGCCGGAAAGGAGGATGCATTAGTCGAATGCCGCGTCAGAAAACAAGATGGCAGCTACGTCTGGGTTGAAGCCAGCCTGCGCACCATCCGCGATCCCCGCACCGGCGTGCCCACCGGAATCCTGAATACCGTCCGCGAGATTACGCAGCGCAAGCTTGCCGAGCAGCAACTTGCCGAGGCCTACCATGCCGTGGAGGCGCTGGCCATCACCGATGCGCTCACAGGTCTGGCTAACCGCCGCCGCTTCGACCAATACCTTACCACCGAATGGCGGCGCGGAATGCGCGAGCGCAGTCCCCTGTCGCTCGTGCTTATCGACGCCGATCAGTTCAAGTCCTACAACGACACCTACGGCCATTTGCGCGGCGACAATTGCCTCAAGCAGATCGCCGAAGCGATTCAGGACGTGGTCTCAAGGCCGGGCGACCTGGTGGCCCGCTTTGGCGGCGAAGAGTTCGCGGTCGTCCTCCCGAATACCGACGCTCCTGGCGCCCTTCATGTGGCGCAGGAGATCTGCGCCGTCATGCGCAACCGCGAGCTTCCGCACTCCTCGAACCCTGTTGGGGTGGTTACGATCTCGGCAGGTTGCGCCACGCTGGTTCCGCAACTGGGGCAGCACGCTCCCTCTCTCATTGACTGCGCGGATCAGGCGCTTTACGGGGCCAAACGCAACGGACGCAACGGCGCCTGCGCGTATCCGCCCGGCACCGCGGACAGATCCGCCGCTGCAATCGGCCCCGATCTGATTGCATTGAAATCTGCGTGAGGCAAGCGGCAACCCGCTTCGCGGGCTCGATCCCCAACCGTTTCGGAATTGAAAAGGCCCGGAGAATCCGGAGCCATAGCTCCCCGATTCCCGGGCCTCTCGATCGATCCCTAAGTCACTGACAGCTTGAAGAAGAACCTTCCCGTGCCCCATCCTTTCGCCCGTTCTCGGGGCGAAAGGGTGGGATAGCACGAAATCCAAAGGCAAGGATTCGTGCGGTCAGAGACCTGGTTAGTGCACCATGCTCGTGAAGAGCGGCGATTGCAGCAGGCTGCTGAATTCCGCGTCGGACGTGGCGAAGTGGATGGTCAGATTCCCGGAACTGGAGCCGATGTCGGTGCCGTTCAGCGCGCTCTTCTCGGCATCGGTCGCGCTCATCTTGCGCACCATCACCGCTGCCGACAGCAGCGACGAAACCGTGGCCGCCGCGAACGAGTCGCCGGTTTCAATCGTCAGATCGAACCGGACCCCGTGTTGAAAATCCATGGCATACCATGAAGCGACCAGCCGCTTTTTCACGGTGTCGAAGTCGGTCATCGAGCCGGCCTCGCCCATCAGCTGCTTCATCATGGTCTGGGTGCCTTTGTCGTCCAGAATGCTCCACAGCGGCGAGCTATCGACGCTCTGCATCGCGCTCATCAGGGGGCTGTTGGTGAGCATGCTGGGCGCCGCTCCGTCGCGCGCATCCAGCGCTCTGGTCACGGAATCCTTGCCTCCGAAGATCATGGTTGAAGGATCGACAAAGCAAAGCACGAAGCCTGTCTTGGCCATCGGATACACGCTGTTGGTCCGCACCAAGGTCGGTTTCACCTTCTGTTTACGGAAGTTGGCCAGAATCGTCTGCGTATCGAACTGGCCCTCAGCGATGCCCACGGTTTGCAGGGCGTCGCTGCCCGGCGACGGCCGGAAGAGCGCAAAGGCGAGCTCAGACACGTCGTGATTCTCGTTCAATCCCGAGTGGCTCAGCGCTTCGTCGAACTGCTTCAACTCGGGCGGCATCACCCGGTCCCGCAAATTCATGGCTGCCGTCGAGTTCTGCATCGCATGGTAGTCGATGACTACCAACTGCTGCACATCGTGCGGAATGGCTCCGCGCGCATCGGTAGAGAGCTGGGCGGCGAATGCCCACGCGCCTGTCCCGAACAGGATCAACACCATCGAACACTTGACTAAGACCTTAAACAATTTCTTCCTCCTGCCACAAACTACGGTGATGAACGGCCATTTGCCGGAAGCATCGCCGGACGGCCTGCCCTATCCAATCCCGGCATTCTGGAACGTCCTGGCACTATTGTACCGGCGAATTGCCGAACCGAGCCAATCAAACCGCGCCAGCTCGTCTTCAGCTTACCGGCCACGCCAAAGGGCGTTTCAGGCAACGCTCGAGAACCTTCGTCTCTTCGTCGAACCCAACCAATTGACGCACCCACTCGCTTCCCCGCTCACAAGCCGCCTCGGGAATCAGGCCGATCACCTCTCCTTCGGCAAGTGAAACCCTGTGCCGGGCCGCCAGACTCGAAACCTTGCGGTGCACCTCGGAGATCGGGGTCGCCTCGAAGTCGGTGATATTCATCGACAACTGGGCGCGTCCATGAGCCATGACGCCCATCGCCTTCACGCCCTTCAAGCCGCCGCCTGCGGCCCGCACCTCCTTCGCAATGGTACGGGCAATGGCTACGTCGGCCGAATCGAAGTAGATGTTATAGGCCACCAGGAACTTGCGCGCTCCCACGGCACAGGCGCCGGCCGTGGGATGCAGTCCCGGCCCGCCCAGATCGGGCCGCCGCGACGGATCTTTCTCCACGGTGTCTCGCAGCCCTTCGAACTGTCCTCGGCGCACGTCTTCCAGATTCACCCGGTCGGGCCGAGCCGCGGCCGCTTCGTAGAAGTACACCGGAACCCCAAACCGCCGCCAGATTTCCAGCCCCGCCTGCCGCGCCAACAGCACGCATTGTTCCAGCTTGATCCCTTTCACGGGCACAAACGGGATCACGTCTGCCGCGCCGATGCGCGGGTGAGCGCCCTCCTGGCGCGTCAAATCGATGACTTCCGCCGCCTTGCCCGCGGCGCGTACCGCCGCTTCCACCACCGCGGCCGGCTCTCCCGCGATCGTCACCACCGAGCGGTTATGATCCGCATCCATCGACCAATCGAGCAGGTGCACGCCATCCACCCGCATAGAGGCCACAATCGCCTCCACACGCCTGGCGTCAATCCCTTCTGAAAAGTTGGGAACACACTCGATGATCGCTCCGCTCATCGCCGTTCTACTCCCTGTTCCCTGATCCCTGTTCCCTGTTCCCTGTTCCCTGTCTTTTCATCTCCAGAACGTGTAGCCAACCTGTACCTGGACGCTGGCGTTCACGCCAGGGTTGCGGTCGCCCAGTGAGGCTGACGAGAGATGAACTCCATTCACACCCAGATCGATCGATCGCTTGGAGCGGAAAAAATAGTGGATGCCTCCGCCTCCCTGCGGCGAAAAATTCCATACGCTCGTGCCGCCATCGATGGGCGGCGTGCACTCCGGCTCCGGACAGCTCAAATAATTCGGCGGAAACTTGTGCGTCGTGTAGATCACTCCGCCCGCGGCCTGGAGCCACGGCTGAATGCGGTGCGCACGGGTCGCAAAATTCCAGCGGAAGATCACCGGCGTCAGGCTGACTCCGTAAAACGTCCCGCCGCCGTACGGGTAAGAGCAGGGATAGGGCTGCCCCGAAGAGTTCAGGCAGGTAATCTCCACTGAATGCGGAGGCGGCGTATAGGCCTGCCACAACGGCATGATGTTGCCCGCAAACTGGAACTGGCCGCTGAAGACTCCCGCATGCACCACAGGCGTCAGCACCTTGCCCAGCTCAATTCCCGCAGACAGAAACCTGTAATCCGAACGACTGCCCAAACCCGTTCCCCCATTCACAAAGGGGCCGTACTCCCAGCTCCGCTGCCCCCGCACCTGGGCCACGGGATTGTTTTGATCGTCGCCATTTGCCGGAGGGCTGGCCGGCGTCTGGCCGATTGCCGTCATCGCCGCTGAAAGCGACGCCATCAAAAGAAAAAATCCCTGGATTCTTCTCAAGTCCTTCCCCACCCTTCGATCCAAAGTCCTGCGCGTTGCTATTTCCTGGCTCCTGCCATTTCCAAAAAAAGACCGCCTCAACCGGGCGGCCTTGTTTTTTGCTATCGGACGCCCGCTCAGCCGGCCGCGTGCTCCATCTGCTCGGCGTCCATATCGAAGTTCGAGTGCACGTTTTGCACGTCGTCGAGATCCTCCAGAGCCTCCAGCAGCCGCACCATCTGCGCCGCCGCAGTGCCTTCCAGCTTGTTGTAGGTCGAGGCCAGCATGGCCACCTCGCTCATCACCGTGGGAATGCCGGCAGCCTTCACGGCGCCAGCCACCGCTTCATACGATGCCGTGTCGGTGATGATCTCCCACGTCTCGCCCTCGTCTTTCAGGTCCTCGCCGCCGTGTTCCAGCACGATCTCCGTCAGTTTCTCTTCCGTGGCAGCCGATTTCTCGACCGCAATCAGGCCCTTCTTGGCAAACATGAACTTCACTGATCCGGTTTCACCCAGGTTTCCGCCGTTCTTCGAAAACGCATGGCGGATTTCGCTCACCGCGCGATTGCGATTATCCGTCAGCACGTCCACCAAAACAGCCACTCCGCCGGGTCCATAGCCCTCAAAGGTCGCCTCTTCGTAGCTGACCCCCTCCAGTTCCCCGGTGCCGCGCAGAATCGCCCGCTTGATGTTGTCCTGCGGCATGTTTTCGGCCTTGGCGGCAGCTACGGCGGTGCGCAGCCGGGCGTTGCTGTCAGGATTGCCACCGCCCTTGGCGGCGACAGCAATTTCCTTCAGGAGGCGAGTAAAAATCTTGCCGCGCTTGGCATCCAGCGCGCCCTTCTTGTGCTTGATGGTGGCCCATTTCGAGTGGCCAGACATAGGAACCTCAAAAGCAATCGAAATAACGGTGTCTCTTAGACCATTTTCACCGATGGCGTAAGGAAACTCCGTGCCCCATCCTTTTCACGTTCTTTGTGAAAAGGGTGGGAAACCACGAAAACCACCCTACAGGAATAGTGAAAATGCCCTGGACACCCGACAAGTGAGTATACCATTCGCGGCGTTGCGCAAAAATACCCCCAATTACGCCTCTTTGGCGGCAAGAACCGCCTTGAAACTCGAGTATCCTCTGACCACTTTGGCCGCGTTATTGAGAACTGCATAAGGAGTGTCCTGGAAGCCGCGCCGTAGGCGCAGTGTTTGTTAGCCCCGCGCTTCAGCGTGGGGAAAGCGGTCTCAATAGATGCACCCCGGAGTCCCGTAGGGACGGTGCAAGGACATTTCTTTTGTAGCGCCCAATAGCCCTACGCGAAGACCTCGGCGTCGCGCAGCCTGGCGCCCTTCCGGTCCTTCTCGGAAACCATCGGTTCGCCCCCCGCGAGCGGCCATGGAATGGCCAGTTCCGGATCGTCCCACAGAATCGTTCGCTCGCCTTCGGGAGAGTAATAGTCCGTCACCTTGTAGGCAAAACCCGCCACTTCGCTCAGCACCAGAAAAGCGTGCCCGAAGCCTTCGGGAATCCAAAGCATTCTGCCGTTATCCCCGCTCAGTTCCACGGCCACGTGGCGGCCGAATGCGGGCGAGCCGCGGCGAAGGTCCACGGCCACATCGAACACGGCGCCATGCGTCACGCGCACCAGCTTTTGCTGCGGTTGCACAATCTGGTAGTGGATGCCGCGCAGGACATTCTTCTTTGAAATCGAAAAATTGTCCTGCACCCAATTCGTGGGCAGCCCGGCCTCCGCCATCTGGCGCAGGTTGAAGGTCTCGGAAAATGCTCCGCGGTCGTCGCGATAAATCGCCGGGGTCAGCAGCATCACACCAGGCAACGCAGTGCTTTCGATCTTCATGGTTCGCTTCCCGCCGCAAAATAAGGCTCGCGCAGCACCGCCAGCAGGTATTGGCCGTAGCCGCTCTTGGCAATGGGCTGCGCCAAAGCCTCAAGTTGCGCGGCGTCGATGAATCCCTGCCGGTAAGCAATCTCTTCGGGACAGGCGATGTTCAGCCCCTGCCGCCGCTCGATGGTGTGCACAAACAGCGCGGCCTCGAGCAGCGAATCGTGCGTGCCCGTGTCGAGCCACGCCATGCCGCGGCTCATGATCTCCACATTCAGCTTCCCGGCATCGAGATACCGCCGGTTCAGGTCGGTAATCTCGAGCTCGCCGCGCGGCGAGGGCTTGAGCGTCTCCGTGATGCGCACCACGTCGCGGTCGTAAAAGTACAAACCGGTCACCGCGTAGCGCGACTTCGGGACTTTGGGCTTCTCTTCAAGGCTCACCGCACGGCCCGCTCGATCGAACTCCACCACGCCGTAGCGCTCCGGATCTTCCACCGGGTACGCAAATACCGTCGCGCCATCTTGCAACTGCGCGGCCGTCTGCAACTGCTTCGAGAATCCCTGGCCGTAGAAAATGTTGTCGCCCAGCACCAGCGCGCTCGTTTCGCCCGCAATAAAATCGCGCCCGATCAGGAAGGCCTGCGCCAGCCCATCCGGGCTCGGCTGCACGGCATAGCCGATTTCGAGACCCCAGCGCCGCCCGTCGCCAAGCAGATCTTTGAAGCGCCCCGTATCCTTCGGCGTGGAGATAATCAGGATCTCCCGCAGCCCTGCAAGCATGAGCGTGCTCAGCGGGTAGTAGATCATCGGCTTGTTGTAGACGGGCAGTAGCTGCTTCGACACCACGTGGGTGACGGGATAAAGCCGCGTCCCCGATCCGCCTGCCAAAATGATGCCTTTCATCGGTCGATCCTCATTCGCTTTCTAGCCTCTCCCTGGCGTTGCCGACCCACGGTGCATAAAACTCACCCGCTGGCGCCAACCTGCCAACTTGCAAACGCCGCGAATGCGGCGCCAACCCGCCAATTCATCAAATCGTTTCTTGCTGAATTTGCGCATTTGTTTCTTTGTAGCCTCATCTTCATTCGTTCCGGACTCACAATTCCGTCCGCTCGGCATAGTTCTTTGCAATCCAATCGCGATACGCTCCGGTCCGAACGCTATCGACCCACGCGCCGTTCTCCAGATACCAGCGCACCGTCTTGCGCAGCCCGCTTTCAAATTGCTCTGCCGGCTTCCAGCCCAACTCGCAGGCAATCTTGCGGGCGTCAATGGCGTACCGCCGGTCGTGCCCTGGCCGATCTTGAACGTAAGTAATAAGCCGACGCCGCGGTGCTCCGCCGATCTGCGGCCGCATCTTGTCCACCAGGTCGCAGATGGCCGTCACCACGTCGAGATTCGCGCGCTCGCTGTTGCCGCCGATGTTGTACGTTTCGCCGGGACGGCCGCTTTCGAGAACCCTGCGGATCGCCGCGCAATGATCTTCCACAAACAACCAGTCGCGCACGTTCTTCCCGTCGCCATAGACCGGCAGCGGCTTGCCTTCGAGCGCGTTCAGGATCACGAGCGGGATCAGTTTCTCCGGGAACTGAAACGGCCCGTAATTGTTCGAACAGTTGGTAGTGACGACGGGCAGCCCGAAGGTGTGAAAGTACGCTCGCGCCAGGTGATCCGAGCCGGCCTTCGACGCCGCGTATGGACTGTTGGGCGCGTAGGGTGTGGTCTCACTGAAGGCCGGATCGTTGGGCCCGAGCGTCCCATACACCTCATCTGTAGACACGTGCAGAAAGCGGAAGGCCTCGCGGCTGGTCTCGTCCAGTTCCGCCCAGTACACGCGCGCCTGTTCCAGCAGGGTGAACGTACCCAGAACATTCGTCCGGACAAACGCCTCGGGCGAAACGATGGAGCGGTCCACGTGGCTTTCGGCGGCAAAATGAACGATCGCCCGGGGCCGGTGCTTGCGCAAAAGCGACGTCACAAGCTCCGCATCGCCAATGTCTCCGCGCACAAACGTGTAGCGCGCGTCGTTCGCGACGGACGCAAGGTTGGCGGCATTGCCGGCATAGGTCAGCAGGTCGAGATTCACCAGCGCCGCGCCGCCCGAGTTCTTTGCGGAGAGCACGAAGTTCGAGCCAATGAACCCCGCCCCGCCGGTGACCAGAATCGTATCGTTCGAAGTGCGCATTCGAACCGAGTATACGACACAAAACACGCCACATGCGGCGGAAGAACCCTTCCTGCCATCCGCGCCGGTCCCTCATGATGAGAGGAAGTACTGCGTTTTCGGGGGATTTTCGTTATATTAAAAGCAGCGCAGTTTCCGGATGCGGCCGGATCTGCTCACGCAAAGCTCTCGACTCAGCGCAGGCGACTTTCGCAACTGAAATCGCAGAGCAGTTGTGTATTCGGCATTCCGCAACCAAAATCCCGCTCGTAAGGGCTGCCATGGACCTCTCCGACTGTCGTCTCCGCGCTCCGCAACCGCAGGGCCTCTATCATCCGCGCGATGAGCACGATGCCTGCGGCATGGGCCTGGTCGCCAATATCCGCGGCGAAAAGAGCCACGAGATCATTCGCAAGGGCCTTGAGATACTCATCAACCTCACGCACCGTGGCGCGGCAGGTTGCGACCCGGAGACGGGCGACGGCGCAGGCATCCTGATTCAGATTCCCCACGCCTTCTTTGTGCGTGAATGCGGCGAACTCGGCATCACGCTGCCCGAGGCAGGCGCCTACGGCGTGGCCATGTGTTTTTTGCCGGTAGAGAAACACATCCGCCTGCAATGCGAAGGCGTCTTTGAGCGCATCGCCCAGGAAGAAGGCTGCCAGGTGCTGGGCTGGCGCGACACGCCGGTGAACGGCGACGCCGTCGGACGCGAGGCCCGCAGCTCTCAACCGTATATCGAACAGTTGTTCCTCCGCCGTCCGCAGGACCTCGACGAAGAGGCCTTCGAGCGCCTGCTCTACCGCGTGCGCCGCCGTACCGAGAACGAGATTGCGGCCTCGGAGATCGAGGATAAGGAAACCTTCTACGTCCCTTCCTGCTCCTGCCGCACCATTATTTACAAGGGCCTGATGCTGGCCCCGCAGATCGAGAAGTTTTATTTCGAGCTGGCCAACCCGCTCGTTACCAGCGCCCTGGCCCTCATCCATCAGCGCTTCTCGACCAACACCTTCCCGAGCTGGAAGCTCGCCCATCCCTATCGCTACGTCTGCCATAACGGCGAGATCAACACCATCCGCGGCAACATCAGTTGGATGAACGCGCGCCAGTCCGTGCTTGCGAGCCCGCTGCACGGCGGCAAGATCGCCGACCTTTATCCCGTGATCGTTCCCGGCGGCAGCGACTCGGCTTCGCTCGACAACGCCGTCGAATTCCTCTACCAGTCCGGCCGTTCTCTGCCCCACGTCATGGCCATGCTCATTCCCGAGGCCTGGTCGGGCAATCCGGACATGGACGAGGACAAGCGCGCCTTTTACGAGTACCACGCCTCGCTGATGGAGCCGTGGGACGGCCCCGCGGCCATCGCCTTCACCGACGGCAAGGTCATTGGCGCCACGCTCGACCGCAACGGACTCCGGCCCGGCCGGTACATCGTGACCAAGGACGACCTGGTCGTGCTCGCCTCCGAAGCCGGCGTCATTGAAGTCCCGCCCGAGGACATTCTCAAGAAGGGCCGCCTTCAGCCCGGACGCATGTTCCTCGTCGATACGGTCGCGCAGCGCATCGTCTCCGACGGCGAGACCAAGAAGGAGCTGGCCAGCCGCAAGCCCTACGGCGAATGGCTGAAAGAGCAGCAGGTCACCATCGATGCTCTGCCCGAGCCGCCCCGCGTCATTGTCTCGAATCCCGAGACTCTGCTGCGCCGCCAGCGCGCCTGCGGCTACAGCGAAGAGGATCTGCGCATCCTGATGGCGCCCATGGCCACCGATGGCGCGGAGCCGGTGGGCTCGATGGGCAGCGATGTGCCGCTAGCCTGCCTCTCCGACCGCCCGCAACCGCTCTTCAACTACTTCAAGCAGCTCTTCGCCCAGGTCACGAATCCGCCCATCGACCCCATTCGCGAAGAGCTGGTGATGTCGCTGATCAGCTACATTGGCACGGAGCGTAACATTCTGGATGAGGCGCCCGAGAACTGCCACACTCTCAAGCTGCCGCATCCCATCCTCACCAACCGCGATCTGGAAAAGCTGCGCCGCGTTTCCTCGGGCGATCTGCTCGCCACCACGCTGCCCACGCTCTTCCGCGCCGAGGATGGCGAAAAGGGCCTGAAGCTCGCCCTCGACGACCTGAGCGCCCGCGCCTCGCACGCCGTCAACTCCGGCTACACGCTGCTGATTCTCTCCGATCGCGGTGTCGATCCCACCTACGCGCCCATCCCCAGCCTTCTGGCCATGGCCGCCGTGCACAATCGCCTGGTGAAAGAGGAAACCCGCACCCAGGTTGCGCTGATTATTGACAGCGGCGAGCCGCGCGAAGTGATGCACTTTGCGCTCCTCATCGGTTACGGCGCCAGCGCCATTAGCCCATACCTCGCCATCGAGACCATCCACGATCTGAAGCGGCGCGGATTGCTGCCGGAAAAGGTTACGGATGAGTACGCGGAAAAGAATTTCATCAAGGCCATCAACAAGGGCTTGCTCAAGACCTTCTCGAAGATGGGCATCTCAACGTTGCAAAGTTATCGCGGCGCGCAGGTCTTTGAGGCGGTGGGCCTGAACAAGTCGCTCATCGAGGCGTATTTCCCCGGCACCGCGTCGCGCATTGAGGGCATCGGCCTCGGCGTGCTTGCCCGCGAGGCGCAGATGAAGCACCAGTACGCCTTCCAGCCGCTCACGGAATCGGAAACCGATCTCGTGGTCGGCGGCCACTATCAATACCGCGAGGGCGGCGAGTATCACCTGCTCAATCCGCTCACCATCAGCAAAATGCAACATGCGGTGCGGCAGAATGACTTCGCTACCTTCCAGGAATACACCGACCTGATCGACGACCAGAACCGCAACCTGTGTACGCTGCGCGGATTGCTGAAGTTCAAGTACGCCGGCAAGCCCCTTGCGATCGAAGAGGTCGAGCCGGCCAAGGAGATCGTGAAGCGCTTCACGACCGGCGCTATGAGCTTCGGATCAATTTCGAAAGAGGCTCACGAGACTCTCGCCATCGCCATGAACCGCCTCGGCGGCATGTCGAACACGGGCGAGGGCGGCGAGGATGAAGCCCGCTTCAATCGCGACGCGAACGGCGATCTGCGCCGCAGCGCCGTCAAGCAGGTGGCCAGCGGCCGTTTCGGCGTGACCACGAATTACCTGGTCAACGCCGACGAGCTGCAGATCAAGATGGCGCAGGGCGCAAAGCCCGGCGAGGGCGGCCAGTTGCCCGGCCACAAGGTGGACGAGGTCGTTGCCAAGATTCGCTACTCCATCCCCGGCGTCGGCCTGATTTCGCCTCCGCCGCACCATGATATTTATTCCATTGAGGACCTGGCGCAGCTCATCTACGACCTCAAGAACGTGAATCCGCAGGCGCGCATCGCAGTCAAGCTCGTCTCCGAGGTCGGTGTCGGCACGGTCGCCGCGGGCGTCTCCAAGGCGCACGCCGATGTCGTGCTCATCTCCGGCGACAACGGCGGCACCGGCGCATCGCCGCTCAGTTCCATCAAGCACGCCGGCCTGCCCTGGGAACTGGGCCTGGCCGAAACCCAGCAAGTCCTGCTGCTGAACGATCTGCGCTCGCGCATCCGCGTGCAGACCGACGGCAAGCTGCAGACGGGCCGCGACGTGGTGATCGCCGCTCTGCTTGGCGCAGAAGAATTCGGCTTTGCCACCATGCCGCTCATCGCCATGGGCTGCATCATGATGCGCAAGTGCCACCTGAACACATGCGCCGTCGGCATCGCCACGCAGGACCCTGTGCTGCGCGCCCGCTTCACCGGCACGCCTGAGCACGTCATCAACTACTTCTTCTTTATCGCGGAGCAGATCCGCCAATACATGGCCAAGCTCGGTTTCCGCACCGTCGACCAGATGGTAGGTCACGTCGAGAAGATCGACGTGCATATTGACGAGACGCACTGGAAGGCCAAGGGCATCGACCTCTCGTCCATCCTTCACGCGCCCACGCTGCCCTCGCGCGTAGCACGCCACCGCACCACCTGCCAGGACCACGGCCTCGGGCCCGCGCTCGACCACGCGCTCATCGCCAAGGCCAAGCCCGCGCTCGAATCGCAGAAGAAGGTCGAGGCAAGCTTTGCCATTCGTAATGTCCACCGCACCGTCGGCGCCATGCTGGGCGGCGAGATCGCGCGCCGTTACGGCTCGACCGGATTGCCCGACGAAACCATCCACTTCAAGTTCCGCGGCTCGGCCGGCCAGAGCTTCGGCGCCTTCGTGCCCAGCGGCGTCACGCTCGAACTCGAAGGCGACACCAACGATTATCTCGGCAAGGGACTTTCCGGCGGGCGCATCATCGCTTATCCGCCCAAGACCTCGAGCTTCCTGCCCGAGGAGAGCATTCTCGTGGGCAACGTGGTTCTCTATGGCGCAACCGCCGGCGAGGTCTTCCTGAACGGCATCGCCGGCGAGCGCTTTGCCGTCCGCAACTCCGGCGCTACCGCCGTTGTGGAAGGCGTAGGCGACCACGGCTGCGAGTACATGACCAGGGGCCTGGTCGTTGTTCTAGGCTCCACGGGACGCAACTTCGCCGCGGGCATGAGCGGGGGCATCGCTTATGTCTTCGACGAACAAGGCGACTTCTCCACGCGCCGCTGCAACCAGGCCAGCGTGGATTTAGAACCACTCATCAACTCCGAAGACATTGAGACAATCCGCGGCCTGCTGGCGCGGCATCGCGACTCGACCGGCAGCCCGCGCGCGGCATGGGTTCTGGAACACTGGGCCGAGGTGCAGCCGAAGTTCATCAAGGTCTTCCCACACGAGTACAAGCGCGTGCTCGGCATCGCGCGCGCAGAAACGGTTTACGCACCACCAATCGTTTCGTCGCCTCTCGTCGAGGCTGTGGCCAAGCCGGCTTAGGCGGCGTTTTGAAAGGGCACGACTTTAGTCGTGCCCAACGCGCCGGAGGCGCAGAGTGTGTTAGAGCATTTTCACTGATGGTGTAAGGAAATTCCGTGCCCCATCCTTTTCACGTTCTTTGTGAAAAGGGTGGGAAACCACGAAACCCGTCCTATAGGAATTGCGAAAATGCTTTAGCCCCGCGCTTTAGCGTGGGGTAGGGCGATAGCAATTGTGATAGCAGTCCTGTAGGGACGGCGTTTGTATCAGGGCACGACTTTAGTCGTGCCGGAAACGTAAGATGAACGAACGGGGCTTTAGCCCCTGCGGTGCATCATGGGTAAGGTCACTGGCTTTTTAGAAATCGAACGGGCGCAGCCCACGCGGCGCAACCCTGACGAGCGCATCAAGGATTGGTTCGAAATCTACGAGCCCTTCCCTGAGGAGAAGCAGCGCCAGCAGGGCGCTCGCTGCATGGATTGCGGCGTGCCCTTCTGCCACACCGGCTGCCCGGTCAACAATCTCATTCCCGACTGGAACGACCTCGTCTACAACAACCGCTGGGAGGCAGCCGTCCGCCGCCTCCACGCGACGAATAATTTTCCCGAGTTCACAGGCCGCATCTGCCCCGCTCCGTGCGAGGCCGCATGCGTACTGGGCATCAATCAGCCGCCGGTTTCCATCAAGCTCATCGAGCGCTCAATCGTGGAGCGCGGATGGGACGAAGGCTGGATTCATCCCGAGCCGCCCGAGCAGGCCACCGGCAAGCGCGTGGCCGTTGTGGGCAGCGGCCCCGCGGGTCTGGCCGCCGCGCAGCAACTGCGCCGCGCGGGCCACTCCGTGACGGTTTTCGAGAAGAGCGACCGCATTGGCGGCCTGCTTCGCTATGGCATTCCGAACTTCAAGCTCGAGAAACATATCGTTGATCGCCGCATCGAGCAAATGCGCGCCGAGGGCGTGGTTTTTGAGACCAACGCGCACGTCGGCGTGAATGTGCCGGTGAAGTCGCTCACCGAGGACTTCGACGCCATCCTGCTCTGCGGGGGCTCCGAGCAGCCCCGCGACTTGGCCGTTCCCGGCCGCGAGCTCAAGGGCATTCACTTTGCCATGGAGTTTCTGCCCCAACAGAATCGCCGCAACGAGGGCGATGCGGAAGCAGCTCTCCTCGCATCGATGCAAGCCGCGGGCTCCATTCTTGCCACCGGCAAGCGCGTCATCATCATCGGCGGCGGCGACACCGGCGCGGATTGCCTCGGCACCAGCCATCGCCAGGGCGCAAAGAGCGTGCATCAGTTCGAAATTATGCCCAAGCCGCCCGAAGAGCGCGCCGCCACCACGCCGTGGCCGCTCTGGCCGCTGCAACTGCGCGTCGAAAGCTCCCATGAAGAGGGCGGCATCCGCGACTGGAGCATCGGTACGCTCAAATTCACCGGCGACGCCAACGGAAACGTGAAGCAGCTTCACGCCATCCGCGTAAGCCCTCCGCCGAAGTTCGAAGCCATCGCCGGCAGCGAGTTCACGCTCGACACCGACCTGGTCTTGCTCGCCATGGGCTTTCTCGGCCCGGTGCGCAACGGAATGATCGAGCAGCTGGGCCTCAAGCTCGATGCGCGCGGCAACATTGCCACCACCAACTACATGAGCTCGGTCGACGGCATCTTCGCCGCCGGGGACATGCGCCGCGGCCAGTCGCTCGTGGTCTGGGCGATCTCGGAAGGCCGCAAGGCCGCAGCCGCCGCCAATGAATACCTGGCAGCCAAAGAAGAGCCGTTCGCGCGGCTTCGCTACTCCACTGCCGTCAGCTCCCGCTAGAATTTGTAGCGCCGGTCTCCTGACCGGCTGTAGCGGGGGTCTCCAGACCCCCGCGGAGAAGGCGGCGGTTGAAAGCAGGCCATTCCCCCTGCTATCGATATATCTGCGAGAAATCCGGGCTGGGTCCGCTGCCTCACGGCGCGCTGCGGCACACACACTCTCTATAAGCATCCGTCGTGTCGTTCGTCAGCGAGCAGACATACGGCTGCCAGATCAGCGCCATCATGCGCATATCGACGCCGGTCATGTAGTAGCGCAGGTAGCTCTGGCTCGCGATCTGCCGTGCTTCGGGATCGGCCCCGAACCCCGCGATCAGGTCCAGCACGCCGCGCGCAGTGAACCCGTCCTCCTTGTACGTCTTCGCGAAGTCGTACTCCTCGGCCCATTTCGTATCCACGCCCGTCGCGTTCGACGCCGCGATCACCCGGTAGTCCCTCATCACCGCCGTCCCCGCATCGATGCTCGCCAGCGTAAACGAAGGCGCGTTCCCGTCGATCGGCGAAATCGACGCCACCAGCTTCACCGCGATTCCCCGCTCCGCCATTCTTTCGTTCCCAGGCCCCGGCCCCGGTTCCAGCAGCCTCACCTCGTCCATGTGCGTGTGCGCGAAGATCGCCAGGGGCACCACATCGCCGTAGTCCGCCAATACCTCCGGCAGCGCCTCGGAGGCGAGAAACATCTTCGGCTTGCCTCCGGAGCAGAGTTCCTTCCACTTCCTCGCCGTCGCATAAGAATCCACTCCGGGCGGAATGTGCGCCATCACCCAGACCTTCTCCTTCTTCTCGCGCGCCGCGTCTAAATGTTGCTTCAACCAGGCGATTTGCTGAGCCGCGGGCGCAGCATCTGCCTTGCCGCCGCAGGTCTGATACTTCTCCGACATAAAAATGTCGTCCAGCACCAGCAGCCGCGCCTTCCTGAGAGGCGCAGGCAGGCTCACGCTGTAATAGCCCCCGGCCGCAAAGGTTTCGCGCGCTTGCGCTTGTTCGGTCCCATGAAGATCGGCCGCAAAATCCCCTGCGCTCTCTTTCAGAAACGCACTGTTGGCGTCCAGTTGATAGTCGCCGCAATCGGAATCGTTGTTTCCCAGCGCCGCATAGACAGGGACGCCGGGAAGCGCGCCGCGCAACTCAGCCAGGACGTAGGCGATGGTCTTCTCCACAAAGGCCCTCAAGTCGGCGGGCGCAGCCTTTGGGAAGACCGCGGCGAATTTGCAGGAGAAAGAGTGTGCAATCAGGTCGCCGCTCACGATCACAAACTTGGCCTCATTTGCCTGCGCGTGAATGGCGCGCAAACTCGACTGATAAAGAGCGAAAGAGGTGTCCGCACCGCGCGTGGGGCAGGCTTGCTCAACCTTCGCCCACCGCGCCGCGGCATCGGCTGATGCGGGAGCGGCAAGAATGGCGTTCCACTCCCCTACCGGCGCAGAGGCAAGCTTCACGGCCTTCCCCGGATCCAGGAACAGTTCGAGGTGGATGTCGCTGACAAAAAGCGCCTGAATCGTCCTTGCGCCGTTCTCCCTTGCGGCCTGTGCCGGAGCAAGCGCGGCAAGACCCAAAAATACTGTAGCCAGAGCGCAACCCGGCGCCGGCACGCATAGTTTTCCGATCTTCCACACCTTTTTCATGGACACTCCTCGGCTTGAATCCGTTGTTACCCTGCGGATTTTCGTAGGATAACCCGGCGTCCAGCCCCAAGTGTTCCTTTTCAGTGAATCCCGTACACGCCCGGAGTGTGCTATACGTTTTGTCATGACCAAGCACGCCCTCCTCCCTGCCTCTCTGCTTGCGGCCGCGTGTCTCCTCCCGAGCTTGAGCTTTGCTCAGAAGCTCGCGCCCAGTCCGCCCATGGGCTGGAATAGCTGGGACTCTTACGGATTCACCATTGACGAAGAGCAATTCCAGGCGAACGCCACCGTTCTTGCCTCGATCGAGCAATACGGCTGGAGATATGCCGTGATCGACGAGGGGTGGTACATGGTCAACCCCGAGGGCAAGACTCTGGAGCAAAAGCAATATCTCTGGAACGCCAATGGCCTCCTGATTCCCGACCCGGCCCGCTTCCCGTCGGCCGCCAATGGCGCAGGATTCCGGCCTCTCGCTGACTGGTTGCACGGGCGGGGGCTTAAGTTCGGCATTCACATTGTGCGCGGCATTCCGCGCCAGGTGGCTGCGGCGAATCTTCCTATTACCGGCACGCATTTCTTTGCGGCCGACGCCGTCGACACTGCGTCTCCCTGCCCGTGGGACGAGGGCAACTGGGGCGTGAAGGACAATGCCGCGGGCCAGGCCTATTACGACTCCATGCTGAGGCTTTATGCGAACTGGGGCGTGGATTTTCTCAAAGTCGATTGCATCTCGGACCATCCTTATCGTCCCACGGAGATTCGCCAGATCGCCGAGGCCATCCGCAAGACCGGCCGTCCCATCGTGCTCAGCCTCTCGCCCGGTCCCACCGATTTCAGCCACGCTACCGAGGTCGCCCAATATGCGCAGATGTGGCGCATCTCCAACGATCACTGGGATGGATGGACCTTCCCCGACGCGACCAGCGATGAGTTCCCCTTCGGATTGCAGGGCGCCTTCGATCGCCTGGCCGAATGGTATATCTATGCCAGCGTCGGCAACTGGCCCGACGCCGACATGCTCCCCGAAGGCTGGCTCGGGCCCCACCCCGGTTGGGGTGAGGCGCGGCAGTCGCGCGAAACGCAGGATGAGCAGCGCACGGAATTCACCCTTTGGGCGGTCGCGCGGTCACCGCTCATTTTCGGCGGCAACCTCACGCATCTCGACAGTTTCACTCGCTCCCTCCTCACCAACCAAATGGTTCTTTTCGTGAACCAGAACGCCGGCTATAGCCACCCGGTCGATGTTTCCACGCTCGGTCCAGGGTTTGAAAACATCCGCGTCTGGCGAGCCACGGTCGCCGCACCCCGCGCGCGCGGCTACGCGGAGTTCTTCGCCTTCTTTAATCTCGGATCGGCTCCAGCCGCGGTGCATGCTACCTGGAAGGATCTCGGCCTCGACGATCGAAAATACTCCGCCCAGAATGGATGGGACAATTCGACAACCAAGGAATCCAAGGACATAAGCTTTATCTTGCCGCCGCACGGCAGCACCTTGTTCCAGGTGCGCTAGGTCTCTAACCGTTTGATTTTGTACCCATTCCGTGCCCCATCCTTTCGCCTTTCTTCTGGCGAAAGGGTGGGATGCTACGAAAGCCAAGGAACGAATTCATGTTGTCAGAGACCTAGCGAGAAACCAGACGATGCAGCGCAGAACGATCCTTGGCGCACTGGCAGTCACGATCCTCGTTGAGAGGTTGGGATGGGCGAATCCCACGCCCGGCGTGCGCCTGGCTACCGCCGCCCGCGCCCAGCTGGGAGTCACCACCAGCTACGATCCGGGATGGACCGCGATTCCTTATCCGGGTGGCGACGTGCCTCGCAATACCGGCGTCTGCGCAGATGTCGTGATTCGCGCCGCGCGTGACGGCCTGGGCCTGGACCTGCAAAAGCTGGTGCACGACGACATGATGAAGCACTTCGACGCCTATCCGGCCCGTAAAGCCTGGCGCCAAACACGGCCCGACGCCAACATCGACCATCGCCGCGTGCTGAATTTGCAAACCTACTTCGAGCGCGCCGGAGCCGCGCTATGGGTGGCGACTGGACGGGTGCCTGGCGATGGCTTTCCCGGGCCGCTCGCCGCGGGCGATATTCTCAGTTGGATTCTAGTTACTGGGCAGCCGCACATCGGTATCGTGGTGAGCGTTCCGGCGCCGGCTCGCAGCGGCATGGCGAATCCCGGCGAAAGCAGCCCGCGCGTGGTGCATAACATCGGCCGCGGAGCGGAAGAGTCTTTGCTCGCGGCCTTCCGGCCGAATCGCGCCATCGGCCACTACCGCTGGCCGGTCGCCTAATACTACAGATGCAGACAGGTTTTTTCGGAGGGAGCAGGGGCCTTCAGGCCCCTGAAAGAGCCACAGAAAAGGGGGCCTTTAGGCCCGGGCCCCTGTCCTTTTGCGGCGTTTCATCGAAGTACAACTGTAGTACCAATCCGCCCTGTCCATTGCACTCCCGGTCTCAACCCCCGCCCCGGTGTGCGAAACTAGGTCCCTGACAGCTTGAAGAAGAACCTTCCCGTGCCCCATCCTTTCGCCCGTTCTTTGGGCGAAAGGGTGGGATAGCACGAAATCCGTAAGTACGAATTCATGCGGTCAGAGACCTACGGCATTTTCACCGATGGTGTAAGGAAACTCCGTGCCCCATCCTTTTCACGTTCTTTGTGAAAAGGGTGGGAAACCACGAAACTCGCCCTAGAGGGATAGTGAAAATGCTTCAATGTGTTCGCGGAGTGGGCCATCGCTGTGGCACACCCCTTTTCGAGGGGCAAGTCATGCCGCTTCTTCGTTCCGCTTTCATCGCGCTCTCCCATAACCGCCCCTTACGCCGTTTCTGCGAGCACTCCCGGCTGGGAGCCCGCCTTAACTCGCGCTTCATTGCGGGCATGACGCCTGACGACGCATTACGCGTGGCCGAAATCCTCAATCGCCAGGGCATCGCCGTCACTCTCGACTCGTTGGGCGAGAGCGTCACGTCGGAAATTGAAGCGCACCGGGCCGCCGATATCTACCACAAGCTGCTCGATTCCATCGCCGCCCGCGGCATCGACGCCAACATCAGCGTCAAGCTGACGCAAATGGGCCTCGATCAATCGGCGCAGCTGGCCGAGTCCACCGCCGGCAATCTCGCCGAGCACGCCCGCGCCACGGGAAACTTCCTGCGCATCGACATGGAAGACTCGCGCCTGACCGAAATCACGCTCGACATTGTGCGCCGCATCCATGCCCGTGCCGCCACGCGCGGTGCGATCGGCGTCGTCATTCAGGCCTACCTCTACCGCTCCCTGGCCGACGTGGAGCAGTTGCTCGCCGACGGCATCCGCATCCGGCTCTGCAAAGGCGCGTACAACGAACCGCCCGAGGTGGCGTATCCGCGCAAGTCGGACGTCGACCAAAGCTTCCTCAAGCTCAGCCAGATGCTTCTTGATAGTCCGATTTATCACGGGCTGGCCACGCACGACGAAGCGATCATTGAAGCAACCAAGGCTTACGCCGCGTCGCGGGGGATCGGCCGCGAGCATTTCGAGTTTCAGATGCTCTACGGAGTGCGCCGCGATTTGCAGCGCAACCTGGTGCGCGATGGCTACAATGTGCGCGTGTATGTTCCGTTTGGCACGGAGTGGTATCCCTACTTCATGCGCCGCCTGGCGGAGCGCCCGGCCAACGTACTCTTCCTGGCCCGCAACTTCTTCCGGGCCTGAGTTTCTGCTGGAGCATTTTCACTGATGGTGTAAGGAAACTCCGTGCCCCATCCTTTTCACGTTCTTTGTGAAAAGGGTGGGAAACCACGAAACCCACCCTATAGGAATCGTGAAAATCTTCAGAGGGATCTTCATTTTCGCCGGTCTGCTGCGCCGGCCGGAGTCTTCCTTCTGCGGCGCTTGCGGCGCAGTGTTCGGCTACCGCAGGTTGTGCAGCGCCAGGGATAGAACCCAAAGAGGGGATAGACTACCTGCTGCAGAAAGCCATCGCGAAAGACGCGTTGGACTTTCCCGCTTCCGCACTTCTGACAAACAACCTGTTCCCTGACGGAACGCGCTTTAGAAATATTCTCCGCGAGGATTTGCTGAACCATCTGCTCTGACATGCCTGCTCCCCCGGAAGACCCCAAGTAGTGCCCCATCAAAACCCAGCCGCTTGCCCACCTTCCAGCGAAGGCTTTCTGCTTGCCGATGCAAGGAAAATCACCAGGGACGAACGTCCCTTTAAGGCTTGTCTCGATCTTAGATTGCTGAGCAATGGGATGCTACGAAAACTGTTCAAATTATAGTACTCAAGTAACCGGACAGCAACCGGCAAAAGCAACGGCACATGGGACCGCCGGGGCAATCGCAAGAATTGAATTTGTTGCCGGATCGGGTTCTGATTGGCGTCGCGCCGGAGACGCAAGGGTTGTTAGCCCCGCGCTTCACCCGGGGTCCCCAAGGAACGGTCTTTGTTTCTTGGGGTGGAAGAGTGGGGACCGGGAACGGAAGAAGGGCGCGAGCCCCGTAGGGGCGGTGCAAAAAGGCGCGCAAAAAACTCCAATGTCCTTCATGGGATTGCCTTGATGCGGCCCCCGAAAACGACGCGGGATTCATCTCATGGTGTTGCGTGCAGCCGTCCCAAGCCTTCGCGAGCCAGATCGGCAACTGCCTTGGCCAATGGGACCGATGCGTTGAGCGATTCCGGGCGTTCCAGCCGGATGCCCGATCTGGCGGCGTAGCCGCGAAAGAGAATGTCGACATCGAAGAGAATCTCGACGTGGTCGCAGAGAAATCCGATCGGCTGCAGGATGATCGCCTTCACGCCCTCGCCCGCAATCCGATCCAGCGTCTCCTCGACGCTGGGCCCGATCCACGGGCCGCCGCTCGCGCCCTGGCTCTGGAAGGCAAACCACCAGCGCGGAATCTCCGCAACGCGCGCTGCTACGAGTTCCGCAGTGTGCCGCGCCTCGCCGGCGTAGGGGTCGGCGCCCTGTCCCGGCCAGAGCCTTTTGCCGGCATCGGCGTCTTCCGCAGGCGCTTCCACCGTTCGCGTGGGCACACTATGCGCCGTGAACAGGACCGGCACTGGCTCGCCAACCTCCTCAGTCAGCTTGGCCAGTGCCGGCCGCAACCGCTCGGCAAACGCGTCGGCCAGGAGCGGGTGCTGCGCCCAGCCGGGCGTAAAGTCAATCCGCAGCTCCCCTGCCTCCGCTTCAACCGCCCGCCGGTACAGCCCAACGCTGGTCCGCGAATTCTGCGGCGCCATGCAGATCACCGCAGCCTCTTCGATGCCGTCGGCGCGCATCTGCCGCACCACCTCAGGAATATAAGGACGCCAATTCCTCATGCCCACGTAAACGGGGACCGCATGGCCCGTCGCGGCCAGTTCGCTCTCCACCAGTTTTGCCTGCGCAAAGGTGATCTCGGTCAACGGGCTGCGGCCGATCAGCGCGTAGCGATGCTGGATCTCTTCGACAACGGACTGCGGCAGCGGCCGCCCGCTCACCACGTTGCGCAGGTATTCGGGAATCTGCTCGGCCGTCTCCGGAGTTCCGTGCGCCAGTAACAAAACTGCCTGTTTTGTCATTCGTGTATCTCGCTGTGTGAACCGTCGCCAGTTCCCTAGAACTGCTTGCATAAATCCGGTCTAGAACTGCTTGCATAAATCCGGTTTTGAACTCCTTGCATCAATCCGGTTTTGAAAGGGCACGGCTTTAGCCGTGCCGTAAAAGGCGCATAAATTGAGGGGCTTTAGCCCCTGAGGGACGTTCTTCAAGCGGATTGGAGCATTGATGTAACCAGCTCTAGTCCCTAGTCCCTAGGTCACTGAAAGCTTGAAGAAGAACCTTCCCGTGCCCCATCCTTTCGCCCGTTCTTTGGGCGAAAGGGTGGGATAGCACGAATTCCATAGGCACAAATCCATGCGGTCAGAGACCTATTCCTTGTTCCAGCCTGAACTCGCGCACCATCTTCACCACGGCTTGCACCTTCTCCACTGGCGTTGCCGGCACAATCCCGTGGCCCAGATTGAAGATGTGTCCCGGCCGTCCGTTGGCTGCGCGCAGAATCTCACCAACCCGCTGCTCAAGCACATCGAGCGGCGCAAAAAGCGTGATGGGATCGAGATTGCCCTGCACCGCGTGCGCGTGGCCCACGGCGCGCCAGCCCTCGTCGAGCGGCTGCCGCCAATCCAGCCCGATCACGTCGGCGCCCGTCTCGGCCATCTGCTCAAGCAAGCCGGCGGTTTCCACGCCAAAGTAAATCACCGGCACGCCCATCGCCTGCACCGCGCGCACCAGCCGCTTTGAAGCCTCGAAGGCATAGGCGCGATAGTCGCTCGGCGAGAGCGAGCCGACCCAACTGTCGAAGATCTGAATCACATCCGCGCCGGCCTCGACCTGCTGGGCGCAATACTCTGTCAGCACAGCAACCAGCTTGTCCAAAAGGCTGCTCCATGCAATGGGCTGAGAGTACATCAGCTTCTTGGTCTCGATGTAGTTGCGCGAGCCGCCGCCCTCAATCATGTAGCTGGCCAGCGTGTAGGGCGCGCCGCAGAATCCGATCACGCCCAGGCGATCGCGGAAGTGCGCCGCGACCTTCTCAATGGCGCGCGCCACGTAGCCCAGTTCGCCCGCGCGATCCGTCCGTAACGCAAGCACATCCTCAGCCGTCCGTACGGGACGATGCACCACCGGGCCCTCGCCGGCCTGAAACTCGAAGTCCAGTCCCATCGGCTCCAGAGGCAGCAGCAGATCGGCAAAGATGATGGCCGCATCCACGCCCAGCTTCTCCGCGGCGGTGATCGTCACCTCGGCGGCCAGATCCGGCATCTTGCAGATCTCTACCAGCGTGTGGTGCTTGCGCACATCGCGGTATTCCTGCATGTAGCGGCCGGCCTGGCGCAGGAACCAAACCGGCGTGCGGTCCACCGGCTTGCGCAGGCAGGCGCGGACAAAGCGGCTGCCGTCGAGGATGGTTCCTTCTTTTCCGGGGTCATGATCTTGGCGGCTCATCTTCGTCAATTTTAGAGGACAGGCCCCATGGCGCAGCCCGATTTCGTCGCTCTTCATACGCCTGGCCCTGGCAGGGCAATCGCACGAAGATGATGAACCGCCCAAAGCAGCAGGTTTTGAAAGGGCACGGCTTCAGCCGTGCCAATGGATAGGTCAAAACGGCCTCGGCTTTAGAGCGGAACCATGATTGCTGTACCCCAGAGCTCCGTGCCCCATCCTTGCGACTTTTGTCTGTCGCAAGGGTGGGAGACCACCATCGCTGGGTACAGCATCTCTGTTTTCGGTCTAGCCGCTGAGGGATGTTTTTGCCGGCTCAACCCCATCCCGCAGGGCCGGTTCCCCGCGCCAGCCTCACATCCGTTCCTGTATCATGGCTCTGCCGCGGTATCCTGCCTGGCGTTCGTCCCCAGAGTCGCCTTTCACTCGCGATACTGAGAGGAGCTTCTCCATGCCCTTCGCAAGGTTCGTTACCGCATTCCTCGCCGTGCTCCCGCTCGCCGCTTTCGCCCAACTGCCCCAGCCGTCCTTGCAGCTCCCATCTTCCACACCGCCTGCAAAGAGCATCAAACTCGACGTGGTCGTCGACACCAAATCCGGTCAGCCCGTAACCACCCTCCATCAGCAGGACTTCACCGTTCTCGACAACAAATCCCCGCGCCCTGTGACTTCATTCGCGGCCCTCACATCTGCCGACGAACCGGTCGAAGTCATCCTCTACCTCGACGCCGTCAATACGCCCTACGAATTACTGGCCCAGATACGCGTCGGTACGGATAAATTCCTCAAAGAAAAGGAAGGCGTCCTGGCCCATCCCACCACCGTCGCGGTCCTCACCGATGACGGCCTTCAGATTGAGAATCGCTTCTCCAGCAACGGAATGGCGCTCAGCGACGATCTCAAACACCGCCAGATCGGCCTTCGCAAGATCGGCCGCGGCGTCCAGTGGAGCGACATCGATCGCTTCGAGATCGGCATCAAGGCCATCCATAAGCTCGTCGCCTTCGCCTCCCGCCTGCCGGGGCGTAAAATCGTCCTCTTCATCTCCCCGGGCTTCCCTCTTCTCTCCGGCCCCAACGCCCAGACCACGGCCAAGCAGCAACAGGAGATCTTCGGCGACGCCGTCTACCTCTCCACGCAATTGCGCCAGAACAACATCTCCTTCTACAACATCGACCCCGTCGGCGTCTCTCAATCCATGTACAGCGCCAACTACTACCAAACCTTTCTCAAAGGCGTAACCAATCCCGGCAACGCGCAGTTCGCCAGTCTCAGCCCTCAGGTACTCTCCGTCCAGAACGGAGGCCTGACGCTCGTTTCCAGCAACGATCTCCCCGGCATGATCCAGAGGTGCGTCCTCGACGCAGACTCCTGGTACGAAATCTGGTTCGATCCTTTGCCCTCCGAGAAACACGACGAGTATCACCACGTGGAAATCCGCGTCGATCGACCCGGCGTCGTCGTCCGCACCCGCGACGGCTACTACGCCAACCCCACCCCCGTCATCATCCGCTGACGGAGTTCCTCTAGACGGCGCGGTTCGCCACCGCCTGCGCAGGCAGGCGCGAAGAAAGTGGCTGCCCTTGAGCACGCTTTCGCTCCTGGCAGTTCCTTCTGGATTGGCTCCCATGTCAGCTCTAATTGTACCGGCTCAAGATGTGCGTTGGGTCGCTTCGTCCCCTCCGTGCTCGCGCCGCAATCCCGTTAAACCGCCTGTAAAACCGCCTTGACACGCCCACCCCATGCGACTAGTCTTCCAACCAGCTTTCCAGTCACGAGAATTCGTGAGCCATGAGAGGTGTTTATGAATCAAAAGACTTCGCACTCGCCTTGGGAGGCAGTTCTCGAAAAGCTCGAACCCAATCGCCGTCAATTCCTTGGGCTGATGCTCGCTGGCGCCGCCGCCCTCCCTACGCTGACTTCAACCGTCCTGGCAGCCGAAGAAAAGCACAACGCAAACAAGAACGCAACCACTACGAAGGCTCAAAAGGCCCAGGGAAAATCCTCCAACGCCATCAAGATCACCGACGCGAAGCAAAAGAACTCTAGCATGCAGCAGAAAGGCGCTCAGAAGAACATCCACATTACCAGCTATGATCACCAGAAAAGCGCCGACAAGTCCAGCCCCTCGCTACAGAAAAACTCGCACAAGAGCTCTGACTCGCAATACCTCAAAATCGGCGGCATCAACGGCAAGACCGCTAATACGCAGCAGAAGGGCACCACTGCCATCAAGCAGTCACAGACGGGACCACAATAATGCGTAGGCTTTCCTGAGATCCTCGTTACGCGCGCCTCGTCGGCCATCTCGCAACCGCAACGTCGTTTCTGGGAGGCGAGTTTGTTCCCAAGGGCCGGATTGCACCATTGGGCCCACTCTAAGTGACCTAAACCCAGACCTTTTCCTCTGCCGCGTCATGGCTTATCCGGTTGTTCATCCCGGTGTAGGGCTCTTGCCCGTGGAAGGCGCCTATCTCGCATGGGACCCGGCCGCCGAGCGCCTGCACGAGCTCAACGCCACCGCGGCCCTCATCGCCGAATTGTGCGACGGTAGCCGGACTGTCGATCAGATTCGCGCTCTCGCCGCGCCCTTTCTTCCCCAGGGCCAAGCGGGCGCCGTTGATCGTTGGATCGCCGAGGCCGTTGAGGCAGGTCTGCTGGATTGGGGCCAGGGGAGCGTCTCCCCGCCTCGCGAACTCTCGCTCGACGAGCTCGGTCCCTTAGCCGAGCAACTTTGCAATCAGGGCTTCTGCGGCGCCGCTTTCTGCTGCGCCAAAAGGGTCGCCTATCTGGATCCAGGAAATCCCGGCGCCTGGTTTACGCTGGGCCGTATGGCCCAGTTTGCCGGCCGCCGCGAAGCGGCCGCCCGCGCCTACGAGAACTACCTCGCCGCCCAGCCCGAAGACTCTACCATTCGCCACCTACTCACCGCCCTGCACGACCAGCCCCCGCCCGCTCGCGCCTCCAACGAATGCATCGTGCAAACCTTCCAGGAGTTCTCCACCCACTACGACTCGAAGATGCGCGAAGTTCTCCGCTACGAGGCACCGGAGCGGCTTCAGGAGCTCATCGCCGCCGAACTCGGCGATGCCGCCGAACTCGACATTCTCGACATCGGTTGCGGAACCGGTCTGGCCGGCGCCGTCCTCAAGCCCCGCGCCGCCCGGCTGGCCGGCATCGATCTCTCCCCGGAGATGATCGCCCATGCCCAGGAGCGCGGCATCTACGACTCGCTCGAGATCGCCGAGATCACCGAGTGGCTCGATTCGTCCGGAAAGGCTGGCCAGCTACCAGACCAATTAAATCAATTCGATCTGATCATCGCATGCGATTGCCTGGTTTACTTCGGCGATCTCAGCCCTCTGGCGGCTTCCGTTGCCTGCCGCCTCCGGCCGTGCGGATCTTTCGCCTTCACCGTCGAGCGCGGCGACCGCTTTCCCTTCCACCTGGCCGATACAGGCCGCTTCACCCATCATCCCGGCCATCTGCGCGAGGCGGCTGCGCAGGCTGGCCTCGATGTGGCTCGTCTGGAAGAAGGCTTTCTGCGTACCGAAGGCGGCTGCGACGTGACCGGTCTTATCGTCCTCCTCCGCAAACCGGACGTGCCTCCCTCCGCCTGAACTTCATGAACGAATACTCCCCCATTCCCGATCCCTGATCCCTATTCGCTGTCTTCCTCATCGCCAGCGGAAGATCCTGATCGACACGGCGAACGGCACGACGAACCACGCCAGCAGAATCGCCAACGGCGTCATCATGTGCCCCAGTTCCGTCCCTTGCAGCATGTTGCCGCGCACGGCATTGATGGCTGCCGTGAGCGGAAGAGCCTGAATAAACGGCTGCAGGATCGCCGGGAAGCGCGACGGCGAGAAGAATACGCCCGACATGATCCACATGGGCATCATGACCACATTCATCAGGCCGCTGACCGCCTCGATAGTGCGGGCGCGCGAGGCCACCAGAAGACCCAGCGCCGAAAATGTGAGCGAGGCCAGCACGCAGATGAGAGCCAGCTCGAAAAGCGGACCGCGAAAAGGCACGCCGAAAACGACCCGCGCAAAACCCAGCAGCACCATAACCTCAATGGCGAGCATGACCAGGCGCGAGAGCAGATAGGATGCGAGGTATTGCCAGCGCGGCATGGGCGAGGCGACCATGCGCTTGAGCAACTTCTTGGCGCGCGCATCGACAATCGCGAAGCCCAGTCCCCACATCGCCGAACCCATCAGGTTCATGCCCAGCAGGCCGGGCACCACAAAGTCGATGTACCGCGAGCCGGTCTCGTGAACCAGCCAATTGCTGGCCGCAATCGGATCGCGCCTTCCTGCCGCAATTTGAATCGCTCGGTCGGCGATCGTCCGCGCCGTCCTGGCATCGGGATTGGTGTCGTCGTATCGGTACTCGACAGCATCTCCGTCTGCGACGGCCAGCAGCAGGATGTTGCCCGTGGCCAGCGCCCGCACGCCCGCGGCTTCATCCATCTGGGTCGCGTGCAAACCCTTGTCGGCGGCGAGCGCCTCGACCAGTTGTGGCGTGGTTGCGCCCACGGGAAGCACGTCTGCCGGCCGGTTGCGGAACGCAATCCCCAGCCCCACCGCGAGCAGAATGGGAAAAACGAAGATCCAGAAGATGGCTTCCGGCTCGCGCAGCGTCAGCTTGAGCCGCGTCACGGTGAGTTGATACAAACTGCTCAGCATCAGCTTATTCATCGCGCAGATTCCTTCCCGTCATGCGCACAAAAACGTCTTCGAGCGTGGCCGAATGGGTGCGGAACTCGCTCAGATGCAGCCCCTGCTCTTCCAGCGCGGCAAAGATGCGCGGCACGGCCGTGTGCAACTCGCTCACTGAAAGCTGGTGCAATGCCTCCTCCACGCGATGCGATTGCACGCCGGGAATAGCCTTGAGCGCTTCCACATCGAGCGCTGCGGGTGCCCCAGGTCCCAATTTTGGGACCTGGGAACTTACCGCAAACTCCACAATGTCCTCGCCGCCCACGGTCGAAATCAGCTCCTTGGGCGTGCCCAGAGCAATCACGTGCCCGTGATCCATAATGGCCACGCGGTCGCACAGTTGCTCGGCTTCGTCCATATAGTGCGTGGTCAGAATGATGGTGCGCCCCGCCTGCTTCAGGCGTTCCACGAGGTCCCATAGATGTCGGCGCGCCTGCGGATCGAGGCCCGTTGTCGGCTCATCAAGGAAGAGCAGCTCGGGATCGCCGACCAGCGCCGTGGCCATGGCCAGGCGCTGCTTTTGCCCGCCGCTCAACCCGCCCACGCGCGCCCGCCGCTTCTCTTCGAGTTGCGCGCGGCCCACTGCCTCATCGACCGTGATGCCGCGCCGGTAAAAGCTGCGGAAGAGCCGCAGCATCTCTTCCACGGTAATCTTGTCCGGGAATTGCGTCTCCTGTAGTTGAATACCGATCGCCTGCCGCAGCTCGTCCCCGTGCTCGCGCCAGTTCCTGCCCATCAGCTCGACCGTGCCCGCGTCCGGCGTCGTCAGCCCCTCGCAAATCTCGATGGTCGTGGTCTTCCCTGCTCCGTTCGGTCCCAGGAGCCCAAAGCACTCGCCGGGTTTGACATCGAGGTCGATGCCGTCGACGGCGCGCACGTCGCCAAAGGCCTTATAGAGGCCGCGAATCCGCACCGACGCCGTCTCCGCATCCGTCCGTGTCCCGAAAGCATCCTCGTCTAAGCGATTTCTCACCATTCCCATCTTCCCCAGACTAACCTCTCGAATGCTTTTGCCGATACAAGTGTCTTGGATCAACCTATCGCATGCTCAGATCCTGACGCAA
>Ga0326727_10006434_pt1 | contig 32222 bp, 27 predicted proteins | sample MB2enrmetagenome_FD_207643 | JGI IMG/M metagenome (GOLD analysis project Ga0326727, IMG submission 207643) | Lab enriched peat soil microbial communities from McLean, Ithaca, NY, United States - MB29MY | ecosystem: Environmental > Terrestrial > Soil > Wetlands > Peat | place: USA: New York...
ATTTTTTTAATCAAGAAGATCCATAGAGTCCGCCGAACAAATAGCTTTTTAAGGTAGCTTTTGCCTTAAACTAATAAAAGGCTACTTTTTTATATTCGGTTCCAGTCAATTCCGTCACTAATCATGATTGCACTAATTATTCAATATTGAGACAATGACCTATCATGAGGTCACCGAATATGTTACGATACATACTAAAAATACACCACTGCCATTTTGGGGAGGTTGATCCTTGAAGAAAAAATACTTTTCCTGCTTGACGTTGTTGATATCTCTCACTTTTGTGATTTTACTGTATCCTGAACTCCAGCACCCAGCTACTTTACATGCTTTTGTCACAAAATGGGGACCGGTTAGTATCCTCGTTGATCTGTTTATCATAACGCTTCTAATGCTTTTTCCGGTGGTCCCCTTTGTCTTGATTGCCGGGGCCAACACGATTCTATACGGGTGGATCGGTGGCTTTTTACTCTCTCTGAGCGGAAGCTTAATCGGTGCTGCTTTAGGTTTTTGGTTAGCCCGTACGCTGGGGCAAACCTGGGCACAGCCCAAGGTGGCCAAGCTTGGTAAATGGGGTACTTTGCTCAGAGGAAATAGCTTTACCGTTGTTCTGCTCTCGCGTCTGATTCCGATCCTTCCCTCTGCGGCGGTGAATTATGCCTCCGGCCTATCCCTGATGAGCTTTCCATCGTTCCTCTTAGCCACACTGCTCGGAAAACTTCCGATGATTGTCTGGGAATCTTGGGTAGGACATGATTTATGGCACATCTCCCATCATCCGGGGCGACTGGTGATAGCCTTAATCAGCGGTGTTCTCCTGTTTGGGGCAGTGGGACTCTATTGGTATTTTTCCAAAAAATACCCGAAGAAGCCCTAACTTCGAACGGCTCTTTCAAGTCTGACTCACCCGCCGCTTGACTCATCGACGACCGTCACCTGATTATTTTTCCTCGCCACGAGCAATTATAGCAACTTCTAAAGCATCCTCCTGATAGATATTTACCATCTCTTGTTGGAATTTATATCTCCACATAGACAGATTGGTCAGACACCTTACGGGGATTACGCCTTGTCCAACCCTACTTTAAGCCCGGCCTTGAGTTTAGCCAATTCATCTTCAACCTCTGAATTCGCTTTACTTTTTTCCAATTCAGCAAATTGATCCTCAATGGTGTTCGTGTCAACCATTGTGCGGGAAGCCTTGGCCTCTGCCTCCAGGCGTTGAACCCGCTCTTTCATTCGATCAATGTCGGCTAAGGGATCATGGGTGGAAAGCCCGGAAATTGCTTCATTAGCATTTTTCATAGTCTGGGCTCGACGTTGGCGCATGACAAGGTTATTTCGTTCCATCTTGGCCTTTTCTAGTTTTTCCGTAAGAATACGAAGGTTCTCCTGAAGGTCATCAACAGCTTTGGCCTGATCCACAAGCTGTGTCTCATAATCCAGTTTGCCGACCTCTGCCTGCTTTTTATAGGTCAACGCGGTTCGCGCTAAATCATCCTTACCCTGTTGTACAGCCAGCGTTGCTTGTCCGGTACGCAGTTCGATTTCCTTATCCAAACCCGCAATACGCTCTTCAAGTTGAATCTTATCGGCTACGGCACGGTTAACTTGGATTTGGAAGTTACGAACTTCCTCCACTGCCCGCTCCACATAGAGATTTAACATTTTCTCAGGATCTTCAGACTTATTCACCATATCCATAATATTTGCTTGAAGCAGATCTTTTACTTTACTAAACAGCCCCATAATTCCCACTCCTTTCAGTTTTATGAACATAACTCTTCGGTTCACTTTAATAGTCATTATTTGCGGTTCGACTTAGGAGTAAATACAACCCTTACTCTTAGTTTATCCTTTTTTCGATCGTTTGCAATCTTTACATATTCTCCCCTCTTCAGGAAAATTTCTTTTAGGCAAAATTATGCTCTTATGATTGAAGGGGAACTTTGAGAATTGGATAAACATCGAAAATTTTGGAATTCTAAATAAGAAACAGAACTGGGAGGTTTCCATGAACTCAACTTGGGAACATATCAAAAAGGGCAACACTTCATCCTTATATGCGGCAATAGGCAACCTCTTCCTAGTCATTCTAAAAGGAATTGCCGCCTTGGCCAGTGGCAGCGGGGCAATGTTTGCCGAAGCTATGCACACGGGCGCAGACACTGTCAATCAAATCTTTGTCTTTGTTGGCAGCATTCTCGCAGAACGAAAAGCAACTCCCCATTTTCCGACCGGCTTTGGACGTCTGATCAATGTGTTCTGCATGGGAGCCGTAATCGTCGTTACCATCATGTCCTATGAAACGGTCCTCGAAGGAATTCATTTAATCCAACATCCAACCTTCATCGAGAATTTAAGGTTCACGATCTTTAGCCTCAGCACCTCCATGACCATTGACGGCTACGTCTTAGTGAAGGCTATGCGTGAAATTGCGAGAGAAACCCATACCCTAGGCAAGGGATTCAGCCTAATCTCAACAGCTATTAAAAACGTGAACCGCGCCTCTCCTCCGACCCGCCTCGTCTTCTATGAAGACCTTGTGGCCACATCGGGTGCCATCCTGGCCCTAGGAGCTATACTTATATCACATTATACGCCGCTCAAAGCGTTGGATGGGTTCGCTGCAATCGTCATCGGGTTTCTGATGGGCGGGGTTGCCTTTCGTGTTGGATATGACAATATGGTCGGTCTCATCGGGGTTTCTGCTCCCAAAGAAGTCGAAGACAAAGTTTCGCAAATAATTTTCTCCGATCCTGAAGTTACGGATATTAACAAAATGCGCATCCTCCAAGAGGGGAGATTTTATCATGTCGAAAGCTATATCGAGCTTCGTCCCGGATTAACTTTAGCTAAGGCTGACAACATTAAATACCGAATTCGAGATCAACTCCTGGCTTATGAAGATGTCACAGATGTCACCCTGGGGATTTTTGAGGACAATGGTGTGAAGGATTGGCGGCCGACCGAGAATGCTCCCCCCTCCTAGAGCCGGACAGCAATCATTAAACGCCCCTACAATACCTTATCATAACAATTGAAGGGTTCTTCCTTACCCGAGAAAATTATTTGGCCGATAAAATTGTAACCACATTTTATGAATAGGGCCTTCATTCTGTCATTGATGGAATTAGTATCTGTTTTCAGATAACGATAACAATTCCTATCTGCTAAGTCCTCGGCAAATTTTAAAAGTTCCTTGCCGATTCCTTTTCTGCGGTACTCAGGATCGACAGACATTCTATGGATAACCATTGCTTCCTCCCGTAAGGACCAATTAAGTCCCCGGTATTCAACCGGCTCGACTTGATTGACACAAACAAAAGCTGCCAGCTTACCATCTCTCAGCAAAACGTATAAAGTGCCTTGGCTAATATCTCTGATAAAGTCCTGTTCCTGAGGATAATTTTCATCCCATTGATAATTATTGTAAGAATGCATTTCCGCAATAGTTGTCCTAATAATCTTCATTATTTCCCGGACATCCTCTAATACCGCTTTTCGAATCATGATAAAGTCCCCTCTATATTTCTCCAAAATGAATCCAAGTACCACTATTTCTCCACTAACTCAAGGCCTATCGTTACTTCTTCGAGCCACATCTATTATATACCATTATTAACCAAAGTATAAAGGGTATCAAAAGCCCTATTAGCTTTCAACTCATCACTCCATATAGCTAATATTTATTTGTAATATATTGTAAAATTCTAAAACATTTTTACCCTTGAATATGTAATTTCACAATAGTAAACTTATTATTATGTTGAGGCAAAGGAAAAATTCGGTATTTGAAAGATATATACTCTTATTTTCAAAAAGGATTTCCGTAATTTATATAGAAGGTGGTAAATATGAGTAAAGAAGAGATAGTCAAAATCTGCGACAATTTGATCGACCAATTAACAGTTCTCAAAGGGTTTATTCAACTGAATAAACTCAATAATAAAATTGACCACTCAATTATTATTTTTCAGCAAATTGAAGTCTTGGAGAAAATAATTAATGAATTAGTCAGACAACTACTTACACTTGATCAATAGCAATAATGTATTCTGCGACAAGGAGGTGAGTTTTTTGAGTAAATATATTTTGGTGGTTGATGATAACTATGGCATACGTCGACTATTACATGAGTTCTTAACTCAAGAAGGTTTCTCGGTTAAAGAAGCACCTGATGGGTTAAACGCCCTGCAACTTGTTATGGAGGAAAAGCCCAGATTAATATTACTTGATATGCGAATGCCTGGATTAAGTGGTATGAACACCTTAACTAAATTGAGAGATTTGGCACCAGAAACAATAGTTGTAACAATGAGTGCTTATATTGATGCAAAAGATATCAACGATGCGGTCCTGGATGGACGAATTAAGCACTTCATATTTAAACCGTTTGATCTGGTTGAAGTACGTGTTCTGATAAATGACTTATTGAAAAACCTCTATAAAGTATCAAATCACTAAACAATTGATGACAATTTGAGAAACTCTGATCTGCTAAAGAGACACTAAAGAGGTGTCTCTTTTTTCGTAGGAGCTGTTTATAATACAACCGCAGTAAGAGGATACCGCATTATTCGTCGTTCTTCACTTTATTTTCCTTCTGCTCAGATCCATTTTCCATTCATTTAGTACTAATATTGGGTGTTTCGTGTTTTATTGATATATTACGACATACATTGACTCTTGTATTTATGTTATAAAGTAGTAAAATTGTTATATTGTATAACTTGAGAAAGAAGATGGTAGTATTTTATTCATCTCTTAGGAGGGAGTTTACGACCATTATAAATCAATAGAAGGTGGGTAAAATATGAACAAAGAACATATCCTCAATATTTGTGACAATTTAAATGATCAACTGACAGTACTTAAAGGATTCATCCAACTGAGTAAGATGAACAATAAAATTGACCATTCGATTTTCATCTTACAGGAAGTAGACAATCTGGAAAGAACAATTAATAAACTAATTAAACAGTTAATGTCAGTGGAATAATCTTTAATGTTCTTTATCCGATTCAACATATCCTTTTCCTTCATTAAAAACTTTCAATTACAGAGTATAAAAATCAATGATCACTAAGCACATGGCTTAGTGATCATTGATAGTTCCCAAGCAAATTACCAAACAAAAGGTATAAGTCGATATCGCACTTTCTTCTTATAATCTTCGTAACCTTCTAATTCATTGACTAACATTCTTTCTTCGCCGATTATTCTGACGATCGTAAGCACAATCCCAATCAACCCTATTATTAAGCCATAGATTGAACCCACCATCAAAGGCGCACCTACCAGCATAAATGAATTGCCCAGATACATGAGTCCTTTTCCATGAATCATAGGTACTCCCTCTTATATAGATTTTTCTTGAGTAAATCTATATATTCATCAAATTCTTTGTGTAAGGGTTCTAGATCAAGCCCTGCTTTACTTGATGATTGACTTACATACCCTTCAGCTAACAAAACAAGCATTTTCAAAACCAGTTTGGGATCAATACCGTCTTTAAATTTTGAAGCATCCAGGCCATCGAGAGCAATTTTACTTCTAAAACCTTCACCTTTTGCCAGAATGTCTTTTATATCCGTTTTTACTTCATCATCGCTTTCAAAATACATACTGTTTAAGAAAGAAAGAATGGCCGGGTGTTTTTTCATTACTGAAATTTTAATGTCCGTGGCAAGCTTAATTCTGTCAAAGAAATCAGTCACCTCGGTATCAAAGTTTTTTTTGATTTCCGTCATTAAAATGTTCCCGCACAAATTAATTAAATAAAGATACAAAGTTTTTTTTGTACCAAAGTAATGAAATATCATTGCTTTGGAAATTCCGGCAGCAGCAGCAATGTCGTTTACAGATGTTTTTTTATAACCGTTAGTGCTAAAAGATAAAAGCGCAGCATTAATGATTACAGTTTGTTTTTCTGCAGATAAACTTAGAAATTTTTCCAAAATACTCACCCCGCAAACCTTATTAACCGAATCGGTTTAGATGAGTGTATCACACTTAACCGATTCGGTCAATTGTTTAGATCAAAGCAATTAATTCTTTGCCTCTTGGTAAAGCTTTACGGTTAATCTGTTATCTTCTATGATAATACGGATTAAGAGATAAGCATCGGTACTATTTCTGAATTTAAAGTCAAGGTCAGGGTAGGCAACGGTTGCGTCCATCCCAGGCGGAACATAACTGATGGGCAGGGTATGAGGATGTCGTTCAAGAATTTCTAAATCCGCAAGAATTACGGCGTTATAAAGTGTTGATGAAACTTGGCATATTCCTCCACCAAGACCAGGTACAAAAGTATCTCCTTCAATGATCAGCGCCTCTTCATAACCCGCTTCCGTAGTCCGTTCTCCTACGGTCTGATTAAAGGAGAAACTTTCTCCAGGCGCTAACAGTTTTCCATCAATGGCTTTGGCCGCGAGTTGAATGTTCTCCGTCCGATTTGTTAATTGAGGGTCAAAGTAAGTAGTGTACTGAGCAATTGGCAATGGTTCTTGGACAGCTAGATTGAGTTTTATTGTTTTTGCATAACCATCTGCAACTCCAGTATAAAGGATTGTCCCTAAATTGCTGGTATCAACCGACTGAGGATTCCACTGAACAGGAACATTAACCATATCACTGTTGTACAATTTAGCTTGAACCATTGTTGGCAAAGAATATTTTTCATTTTGCATAACTGTTTCATTGAGATCAGCAATAGCATAGATATTCGTCTCTTTCACTGTTCCCGAAATTAAATCTTTTGAATTTGTCAGTACTTCATCAGATACCGCTCCATTTCCCCCGAAAGCAACTAGATTGGGGCCTGAATTATTAACTGAAAAATTCCCCAAGTAGCCCGCTGTCGATCTTGGCAAGGTTGGGTTTGAAGGATCGATCATAATTATGGGATCTCCCTTTTGAGCCGCTACAACACTTCCTGCCAAGGCATCTGCAAAACTATAACCGCTTGCAAGGAAGATAATTGATGGATTCGGTGCAAATGTCTTGGCGATGACTACATTCGTATCGAACCGTGACTGACCCATCAAGCGCTGCACGTTTGCATCCGGCAATAGATTACTGATTTCGGATTTTACATTGTTTGAGATTGCTTTTTCTCCCCCAGTTATAAAGACTTTCGAAGGCTTTCGTTCAAGTAAATAGTTTTTTATTTCTTCAGGGAGTGCGTCTTCAGGGGATAAGAGAATCGGCCAATCCTTATTTGCAGCAAAACTTGAGATACTTAAAGCATCCGGATATTGTTCTCCTGAAGATATCACAATCGAGGATCCGGTAGTCGTGTTAAGCGAGGCGGCTATCTTATATGATGTGTCATATCTGTCCAATCCGGCAATTCTTACGATTTTCGCAAATCCCAATTCATTAAGTTTTGCTTCGAATTCATTCCCGATGAGTCCTGTTCCGCCAATAATGTAAACGGTTCCAATTGGGACAAGATGCTGAGAAATATAATCAAACGCCTCTTTAGATCCACCAACCGTTGAATCAACTAATAGGATCGGTGCTTCTTTTTCATGGGCGAGAACACAAGCCGATATGCCATCGGCAAAATCATTTCCGGTTGCGAGGATAACATTTTGAACTTTTCCGCTGCAATAGTACTCAGCGATAGCCTTGGCTGTCCCAAATCTAGTCTGCCCGGCAAGCCGATTCGTATTAATAATTTGTGGTTGACTAGTATTTGAAGTTGAATTATTAGTTGCAGCATAGGCAGGTGATCCTACTATCATCGTGCTGCAAACGATGATTATTGAGGCAATGATCTTATGGCTCATCAAATACTCGCTCCTTCAATTGTCGGGATAATTATCTTATGCTAAAGAAATGAAGAGTGTCGAAAGGAGCGTTCTGTTCTTCCCAGGTGAGGTCGGAATTTTTTATGGCTGTAACTCTTATCCTAAGAAGCGAAATATCAGGATTATACCGCCCGAAGTGTCCTTGGAGCCGTTTTTGAATTCAATCAGCGCTTTATTCATGGCATCCAGTATTTTATCCAGTTCGTATTCACGTTTGACGATCTCGTTCAGCTGGACGCTGATATAGACTTCAGAGAATTCTTCGCCGCGGTCGTTTTTTGTTTCGGACACACCGGAAGTATAAAGCAACATTACATCGCCCTGCATAAAGTTGAGGTGATTTTGACGGAAATTCACGTTTTCCATATTGGCGAGGACGAAGCTCTTGACCTCACTCACTTCTTCAAAGCTTGCACCTGCCCGCTTGACGACGGTAGTGGGCTGACCGGCGTTGATATAATCCATTTCGCCGGTTTTGAGGTCTACGACACCAATAAATGCCGATACGGTCAAGCCCTCGGTATTGTTCTGACTAAGCTGATTGTTGGTCTCCAATACTATTCGGTAGGGCTGATAGCCCAGTCGAGCGAAGCTTCGAATGTTCGCCGCCGCCAATACCGCAAAGAGCATGGCGGGGATACCTTTACCTGAGGCTTTGCCTGCAACGATGCAAAGGTGGTTTTCGTCTACAAGGAAGAAATCGTAAAAATTTCCATCTCCGTCTCCGGTCGTTCTTGTAGCATAGATGTCCATCTCTGACCGGTTAGGGAAGGCGGGGAAAACGGTGGGAAACATGTTAGCTTGGATTTGGTTTGCCACGTTCAACTCTGCCCCTATCCGCTCCTTTTCAGCCGTCATACCTGCAAGGTTAATCATATAGTTTTTTATTTCGCTGGTCATATGGTTGAGGCTGCTTGCCAGCAACTCGATTTCGTCCTTTGTACTGACAGAGATCTCCCTAAAAGAAAGCTGAGCCGGGTCCTCGGTCTCATAGCTCTGCTGAACAAAGTTCTGCGCGCTCTCAGCAATTTGTTTTATAGGCGCAATCACAGAGCGCTTCATAATAGTTATGAACACGAGGAGGAAGACAACGAGCAGGATGAGAGTGCCCAGCGCCACGGTCATAAGGTATGAACGCATGTTCTCGTGGATCTGGTTCATGGATATGTCCATGGCAAGGACGCAGACGCCCTTGCCCTGAGAATCCACCACAGGCAGATAAGCCGTCATGATATAACCGTATTCGCTGGTGTTATTGACAAAACGGGTTTGATTTTTATTGCTATTGTCGTAAAGGCAATTATAGAACAGAGCAATCATGTTATTGTCAAATTCACCCTCGCCGCAGGGATCGCCCAGAGAATGAAGCGTGGACGCCTCCTCAAGAAGCTCTTTATCTGTATAGGCGTTAATAACATAGCTCATGTGATGGGGGTCTTGAGTCTTGGGGAAATAGACCATGTAGACAAACTCCACCTCGGCATTTTTCTTGATAGTGTTCAGCGCTTTTTGCGTATTTTGAAAATTCTCCGACTTTTTAAGCGTATTGATGCAGGTACGCATATCGTCTCCGTCAATGTTGCTGGCTGAAATCTTGATCAGCGAATCCACATACACCTGATACCGCTCTAAGATATTCTTACTGTAGGCGTTATATCCCAACCAACTTATTACAATACTTAATACTGTGGTGAAGACTACACAAGATGCGATTATCTTGGTACTTAGTTTTCTCTGACCACCCTTTGCCATAGATTATCCCTCCCCGAAAGGTAATTGGCTACATCTTCACCGCGTTCTTTTCGGTTTTCTTATTCCCCAGTCGACTTATTGCAAACAAGCTGTTCAGGCCTGTGAAAATGGATACCAGCTTGACGATACCCACAAAGAAGCCGGTCGAGACAATGCTTGCCAGCAGCATAGGTCCTGCCGATTCTCCAATGTTGTCCACGAAGTTGTAGATACCCATTGCGCGATCCTGTCCGTAGGCATTTGCTTCTTTGCTGCTTGTAAAGTATTTTACTCTGGAGGTCGTTCCAAAGCTGTTGGCAATACCGATCATAATTAGCGTGACGATCAGCATGGGAACTGACATATGGAGTGCAAACATGATAAGCGCTACAAACGTAATGAAACTGGACAGGTAAATTGTGTTGTGCTTGATCTTATTACCCAGATAGTCTGTCAGCGCGACACTGAGGTATACGCTGCAAAGCGAACTGATCATGATCAGCATACACGATTCATTTTCACCCAGACCCTGCAACTCGGCAAAAATCGGAACGTAGTAATAGGTGAAGCTGCTCATTACTATGTAGGGAATCTGAACAAAGGCCATCAAACACAGGACGTTTTTATTAAAAACAAATTGCTTGAGGGTCATAGAACCGTGCTTCTCTTCTCGCTTCTCGTCGTGGACAATAGTAATGTTGCGACCAAGAAGGAGGAAAATGAGTATGACTACAAACCATGCTATAGTAGAAACGAGGAACACGTTGCTCTGGCCAAGATTTTCAGCCAGAGCCGCGCCGAACATCATGCCGCAGCTGATGCCGGAAAGGCTTGCTGCGCTAAAGATGGAGAAGCCATAGCCGCTGTCCTTGTCCTCGCTGAATTTGGAAGAGGCAATAAACATTTGGATAGAGTTTGTGATAATTCCGACGCCGAGTCCGTTAAGCGCAAGTCCTACAACAATCATGAGGTAGTTTTGAGCAAAAGCAAGGGTTAAATCACCGCTGAAGGCAAGGCAGGCGCTGAATACCACCACCTTTCGGAAACCGAAGCGGCTCAACAACCGTGCACAAAGCAGTGAGGTTAGGCCTATAAAGGCGAGATTAATCGACATGGGGATAGAGCCGGCAAGTTCTCTTGGCATGCTAATGTTCTCTCCCACGAACTTCAAGATGTATACGGGCAAAAAGGAGGTCGCCATGTTGAAAGCCATAAAGGTTACAAACACAAAGAGACGCACAACATGGAGAGGAACTGCCCCCTTGTTGGTCTGAACATCGTGCTTATACTTGCTGCGCAAATCGAAGAGCGAGAAAATCTCGCTGAAGGCAAACAAGATAACGAGGATAATCATGAGCAGCGGGATAGCTATTTTACGGAGCATGCTATTGACACTGCTCGTAAGCACGTCTGAGAGAGTACCAACCTCAACGACTGCAATCACCTTACCATCGTTGTCGAATATGGGGGCCTTGACGTAGATATAGGAGCCTGTCTCACTGACACTGTCGCTGTGCAGCAACTTGCCTGTTTTATATACCTGCCGCACCTCCTCAGCCTCAGAACCAAACAAGGGGTAAAACGCTCCGATAGAGTTGTCTATATACGCAAGCGCATAGGCCTCATGGCCATCGGATTCCAAGATATTACAGTACATATCGCTGCTGTAATCGTAATTCTTATTAAATATAGTAGTAATCGAACTGATGAGCTTTTTATAGTCGCTGTCCATATAATCCTTTGAAGTATTGATGCCCTTAAGGGCTTCAATATCGGTTGTATTACTGACGATCTGCGCCGACATATCCAGTTTTTTGATAATTTCGTCCCGATAGGTTATTGTAAACTGAGTCATAAGCTGGCTGATGATGATCGCCGCAACGATAAGGACAGTGGTTGCAATCAGCACGCCAATGCGCTGGTTTGCGGTGTATTTAAAGGTGATAACAAACAAAAGGATGCGCAGCAGGATATAGGAGGCGGCAAGAACCGTCAAAAGCAGGGAAAGGTCGAATAGCGCCTCTTTCTCGAACAGATCTATGCTCTTGGCAAACTGGCTGCCTTCAAGGATCATCTTGCCCGAGGAATTCATAACCCGGATTTGCCCATCCGTGACAAAGCTGATATTACCGCTTTCTCTGTTGACTGCGACGTTCCAAAGGGCGGAACCGTCGACAACCTTGGAATATTGATAGCCATTCTTTTTTGAGAAGCAAAGCAGTCTGTTAGAGGCGATATCCGTCACATAAACATTTCCGCTCTCATCTGCCGCCATGTGGTAAAGGGCAATTTTTTCATCTTTATTAGCGTTTTTATATACGTCCTGAACCTGCTTGACTGTGCCGTTAGCAGCCTCGAGGAGCATGCCTCGCTTATCCACTGCATAAACTACTTTCGAGGCAGGGTCTATGGCAAAGTCCTGAATGAGCGTTATGGCATCCTCCATAGGATAGGCAGCAAGCTCCGAAACCTTACCGTCTGACGGGGAGACGGTATTGAGGACAAAACCCTTTTCATCTGCCGCGATAAAATAGATAAGGTCCTTGTACTCAGTCATACCAAAAATTCGATGCTTATCGCAGTAGATCTTGTCATAATTTACCTCATAAACATTCTTGACAAATTTATCGTCGGAAGCGTAATATTGGATACATTCACCGTCCAGAGAGAATCCTGTAGCGTTCCAGAGAATGTCGTGAATGTATATTCCACCCTTATCGTCCACAACGATGTTATCGGGGTAATAGAAGGTGTCACCCTCTGGGGCATTGCCATTGATGACGCGGGAAACCTGACGGTTTTTGTCAATGACCACAATGCGTGACCTCTCTTTGTCGACCATATAGCTGTTGCCGCTGTTATCGGTCTTTACAAGCCAAGGATTTGACAAAGTCAGGGTCTTATTGAGATTAAGATCGTATCGATACATATTCATATAGCCAAAGATTGCCCCGGCAATAAGCACAATGATAAGGACCGTATCCACAACATCAAGCCTTTTGCGCGTGAACCAACTCCATAATTTTAGAAAAGATTCCATGTTATCCTCCTGTCGAAATGTAGTCTTTAAATTCAAGCGGTGCATTGAAAATCGTATGGACTCCATCCTCACACAGATATTCGGGGAAGAGAATGCTATGAAAGGTAACGTCGGAGCTATGCACCTTCATGCACTTTCGCATAGAATCTGCTTCGTCTACGCTATCAATCTGCAGCACGTTCTTCGTGCCATAAACATAATAGGGAAGAGCCAGCATGGTTATGTAGTCGATGACTGCATCGAGCTTTCCGTCGTAGAGGGTGATGCGGCCCTGGCGAGAAAGTTTTTGGATATACTGCTGCCGCTTGGCGTAGAACAACTTACAAAGGTCGGTGTTACGGCTGTGAAGCACCTGACATTCGACCTCGGAGTATCGGAACTGCAAGTCAACTATGACCTTTAAATACATATCGCTAATGTCGTAGGATATCCTTTCAAAAACTTTGAAAGCAGACTCTTTAACCTCATCGTCGATTAATTTCGTCACACCCTTGAAAAATTTCACATAGGATATGTCGGGAATGGGGATAACGACCTTCGCACCCAATACCCTTGCAAATTCAAAAAGATACTGCATACTTAAATACTCCTGATACGTTACGCCGTGTTTAAAGTTGGTAAACTCAAGCCGAATGATATTCTGATATCTGGTACTGAAATAGGACTCGATATCAAATTTCGCTGCGGAAAGCAGATTGTTCTTGTCGTATGCACGCCCTGTGCTGAAGTCGAACTGAACTATCTCGCCGTCTGCTTGATGGATCTTGATGATCACCTCGTGAGTTCCAAAAAGACAAGGACCGCCAACAATTCCAAGGGACGCACCGCTTTTTACGGCTTGCACCAAATCGCCTATGCCGCGGACAAACAAGGGCATTTCCCTTAGCTTGGGGGTGTCCACCGCTGCGACCTGCGGCAGCATTGCTTCTATCTCGGAAAAGTTTGAGCAGTTGAGAAAATCTTTGTAGGCGAGAAATTTGAGACCGAAGTTGCGCTTTTTTTCGATTTCCTCGATAGAGTGGGCAAGAAATTTTTCCTCCATAGCGATCTTTTTTTTATTTAGATTTTTTTTGCTGATTCGCAGCTCTAATTTCTCTGCAGTAAGCTCATCTGTGCTATTTTTGATGTTCTTCATTTCATTGAGACGAACAGTAATCTGTTGAATTTTCGAGCATACGGCTTGGTATTCGCTATTTTTCTTCTTGCCCTCGGCAAGGACATACAGATTGTTCAAAACCTCAAAATCGCTTGCACCAGTACCGTACTTCGTTAACTTAAAAAAGTCTCCGATAGTGATCGGAAAATCCAATATACTATCCGCCGCGTTACAATATATGGTGTCCTGAACAGAAGTCTCCTTGGCTTCTAATATTTTTCGTATTGTTGTTAACATTTGAACAAGCCTTTCATCACAATTTATATTTAATGGGCATTCTTTACCACACTTCTAAGTAGGTACGCTGGCTGAAGCTTGCTTCATTGCTTGAGCATTTATCACAAAGATAGACATATTCCTTTGCCGCCAGATCCTGCCTGTCCGCCTTTAGAACCTCGACAAAATGCAGGCGTGCGTCATCATATTTTTGCTCCGCAAACAGTCCCACGCCCTTTTCGAACATCAGCTTTGTCTTGCGCTTTTTGTTCCTGACCTCAAGTGTATCGCCATCATAAACATCGTAAAGTTTTTCAAGTTTCTTGAGCTTTGTGAGGTAGGCATACCCAATAAGCCTGCTGCTGAATCGTTTCGAAAAGTCATCGATCAGTTCTGCATAACTTGCGGTGATCAAAATTTTAGAATAATACTTGCTGGTGATGGACTGAAGGTATTTTGCAAGTCCGGTATACTCCGAGATGGTGAGAGTCGAATAACTCTTGCCGTCGCCCACCACGCCAATCATGACCGAACCATGGCACACACCGACGGCAAATTGACTGAAGTCAAAATCAGGATCGCTTATTACGTTGATTTCCTGACACATAGAAATTGCACTGACCAGCGCACTTCTGTAATCGTGGCTGAAAAGGGCTGTGACTCCCGCATCGGAAAAGCTGTCTGCTTCACCGCCGTTTTGCTCGATAATCGGCAGCAGTTTTGACAAAATGGTATTGATGTATCTGAAGATATCCTTTGCCTCCAGGGATAAGACAACATCCGAGAAATCTGTCAAATTGGCATATAAGACCGCTGCGGGAATACTCTTTTGAGAATTGAGCATTTTGCGGTTGTCTGTTTTGCTGACCGAGTCAGGCGGATGAGTAAGTTCTGCCGTCGGAGCCGCCTCGAGGACATCATAACTCAGCCGTCTTGACCAATCATACAGAATCTTTGCTAATATGACTTTTATACTCATGTATCAACCACATCCAAACAATGAATTTACCCATTAACAAGCCGACGTGTAAATCGCCGGTTATGGCACCATAATATTGACTGTTCCGGAATATGTAATCTGAATCACGCCGCCCCAATTGCAGATAAGCTTGCTGGAGTTATTGAGGGCAGGGTAATTGGCAATCAAAACCGTCGGGCTGCCGGGAATCCACGGAGCCGAGGTAACCGGAATGCAGGGCATAGGCGTAAGCACACCCAGCGCTGCTGCGGTTGCTGACGCTACCGTCGGATTTGCCATTGAACTGCACATCCCAAAGGGCATGATGTTAGCCATGGGGATATTATCCATAATCGTCGCAATCGGCATTGAGGTGACGACTTTATTGGTCGGCAATACATTGAGCGTAGCCGGAGCCACGCCAAAGCTGCACATGATCATTGCTCCGCCGCATACACAAAAACCCATTGTATCTCCTCTCTCTTATTGTAAATCAATCTTATTTACTCTACCCGAGTCCAACTCAAGCTTAAGGGAAACGTTTTTCTCCCCCGCCGCCTCACAGGCGTAAAGATATTTGTCCTTATAGGTATTGGCGATTGGCAAAAAGAAGTTACCCTGCTTATCGGCAACGGTTTCGTTTACGGGAAATAACGCCGTGCCGATTTTCTTATAGCTGGCAGACAACTCCTTTTCCAAGACATACTTCCTGTTTTCCTTGTCCGCAACGCCCGTAATGCGCAATAACTCCTGATTTTCACCCTCACTGTTGGTAATATGCAGAAGCTTGCCCTCCATATCCAGGTCATCGGGGTGGAAAATAAAGATCGCCCTGTTTTCGCTCGTGGTATCCTTTTTGTAGTCATACAGGAGTTTATAGGCACTGGCGCTGTCGCAGCAGAATATTCTGATCAGGCTGTCGGGGGCGGCCTTTCCCTCAATACAGGTGGTGTTCTGAGGTATAGGATAGGAGCGATTCGGTATCATTCGCAGTTTCAAGAGGGTGTATTGCTCCTCGCCGGTCGTAAGGTTGCACTCTACGCTGCGGGGGCTATATTGCCCGCCCTCTGCACAGACGGTGACTATGGGGCTGTTGAGGTTAACGAAAACGTGATACCCGTCGTTTTTCTTGATCGCCTTGGCCGCACCGTTGATATAGACGCGGACATTGCTTCCCAAAATAGGTTTGCCCGTGAAGTCATCGATTGCCATGACTACCAGAGAAACTTTCCTTGTAAACCTATCTGAAATATAAGTGCTGTATTCCATAGCGCTCCTCCATAACTAGGATTCCTGGATGATAAAGTCCACATCCACGACCCGTGTGACCTCTTTCACTCGGTTGGACTCGATTTCCACGGGATACACCCTGTAAAAAAGGGACAGCTTGTAGGGCATATCCGGCACATTCCATAATTTCATTTTTTCATCGTTCTCCAGCTGTAAAAGCTCAATCTTAGGAGCAAACTGGGAATTGGTGAACTCACTGCCCAATTGTTCGGCTCTAAATGTGGGGTTATCTTTTAAAACCTGAAGCACCTTGCCCAGAATTTTCTGATCCTCTGCCGCACGGAACTTGATATCACTTGCCGAATAGGCGGTGATCATGTAGTAAAGATTATAAAATGTCGACGGATATTTCATCTGCTTTGTTCCCTGCGCCGACATACCGCTGGGGATAACGTCCTGATTTTCTTTCACATCATAGAGGTTTACACCCAGAACGATGTCTCCTTTGTCACTTGGAGTACATAGACCGATGCTTTCAGTGTTGATTATTATTCCCGGCACCAAATTGTCGCGGAGCAGTTGAACTATGGCGTTTCCGATGTCAGCCATTATGGTGTAGCTTGCCAAAATGATCACTCCTCGTAAATAGAAATCGTTGCGCTTATTTTCACCCCCCACCTATTCACTGTCCTTTGTCTGAGGATTTCGAGGCATCCGAAGGGTTTGGAGTGTAGATGCCCAAGCTGAACTCGCCTTCGTTGATCAGCTTACCGGTCAAGTCATAAAGCTTGCCTTTACCATCGTAAAGACCCATACGGAAACCGCCCTCGTAAATAAGCATTTGGGTGCTGAGATCGTAAAGCTTACCCTGACCATCGTATTTATCCATGACGAATCCGCCATCGTAAATAAGCTTTTGGGTGTCGAGATCGTAAAGCTTACCCTGACCATCGTATTTATCCATGGAAAATCCACCATCATAAATGAGCTTTTGGGTAGCGGAATCGTATTTCTTACCCATACCATCGCATTTATTGATAGCAAATCCGCCTTCGTAAATGAGCTTTTGGGTGTAGGGATCGTATTTCTTACCCGGACCGTTGTATTTATCCATGGAGAATCCGCCCTCATAGAGGAGATATCCGGTATTGGGGTCATAGTCCTTGCCGCTGCCTTCTCTATTGCCTCGTACAAAGTCGCCTTCATAGATAAGTTTACCATCCAGATACAGTTTACCCTTTCCCTCATACAACCCCTCAGCGGAAATATTGCCCTCGTAGACAATTTTCCCCTTGTCATCGTAATGTACGACTGTGCCCTCAATAAATTTGTCGTCTTCAAAGGTGCCGTTGCTAACCGTCACGATTCCGTCCTTATAGAGCTTGCCAATGCCGTTTTTCTTGTTCAGAGCGAAAGCACCGGTATATAATATCCCGCCATCCTTGTCATACAGCGAACCAATGCCTTCAAAGGCACCTTTTACGAAATCACCCGTATATTGTACAACTCCATTATTGTAGTACAGTGTACCAAAGCCGCTGTAATCACCTTTCGAAAAGTTCCCTACATATTCTGCGATGTCCGAATCGTTATAGAGTTTGCCGTAGTCGTTATAAAGCCCCTCGCTGAACTGACCCTTATATCTGAGTTTGCCGCTGTCGGCATAGAGCAAGCCATATCCCGTGTACTTGTTCATTGAAAAGCCGCCCTTATAGCAGATGCTGCCGTTGGGATTATATTGCTCTCCGTAGCCATTGTACATTTCGTCGGTAAAATCGCCCTTGTAAACAAGATTGCCGTCGTAGTTGTATAGTTTACCGTAACCGTTGATCCTTCCTTCTTCAAGTCGTCCAATAAACAGGACGCGCGCTTCCTTGCTGTTATTAATAAGCCTTACTTTGCCTGAATAATTCTGAACCTCAACGGAGTTAATCACAATAGTTTTGGTCAAAAAACTTGCTTGGATATACGGAATACCCAGTTTAATGAAAAGTGCCGATCCGAGGATAATGAGCATCACTGCCACAAAGACCAGTTTTTTGGCCACGTATTTGTTGCCGAACAGAAAATATTCCTCGATAGATGTTGGCTTTTGGGTGATTTGCTTGACCTCTTCGCGGATGTCTTCAGAAACCTTGCCGACAATGGTTTGAGGGCTGATCAGGTGAATGATTTTGCGATAGAGCATCTCAAACGGAGCCACGAAAATCCTTTGCAGCTTTTTCATGAACAGAACGAACGCGGCCATCAAATTAAAACTACCGGAAAATCTCATCCTATCGTCCTCCTAACTACTGATTTTCATGGATTTCAACGTTCCCTATCGACTCAAAATGTTTTTCTGTCTTGGCAGTAGGGTTTATGACTCTGTCAATGGTGTAGATGAGATAGGCAAAAGCCAAAATGAGAAGCACCGCAACCAGAATCTTTTTAAGTACCTTTGACAATTCTTTTACCCGTTCCCAGAGCAGAAACAACTTGGACTTGGGCTTTTGGACCTCTTCCTCCGGAATGCTCTCGACCTCACGGCACATCTGGACGTACTGCTTGTAAAGCTCGATATTATCGAAGCGCTGCTCATTTTGAAGTGCGAAACAGAACTGACTGATGGGTGGAACTGACTGCTTGACAAACTCATCGGCAAAGAGCCTTTTTATGACGGCAACGAGCGCTTTTAAAACCGCCTCGTCATCTGCCGCGGCAAAGTCACGGATATCGCTCAGCAGATAGTTGAAGGAGATATCCAAGCTGGGCTTAACAATGATGCGCTCCTCCGCCAGACAGTTTTTTTGAAAGTATGATGGCATATCAAGAAGGACCATTTTTTCAAATATCTTCGAGCCCAACTTCAGCCGCTCGCTGAGCGAGCAATATTCGCTCTTTAATTTTTCAGACAGCGAAATCCCTCTGTAATACTTCAGAACAATATAGAAATCGTCTTCGAAAACAAAGTGCTCAATGTAATCAGCGAAGATTTTATTTTGTATCCGCTTGGTGAGATAAATCATCAGTTCGGGAACGACAGCCCTATCCTTTAAGCGAAGAATGGTGCATTCCTGGTCCGTAGAAACATCTTTGCAAATATAAATTTCACCCGCATCGTTGGTGAGGACATGACTGATGGCCTTGTATCCACGTTCAAAGGTTTGAATAAACAATTTAATTCACCACCATTTGGATAATTGTTGACTCTCCCACGTTCAGTCTCTGACGACGACAATGATCGAGGCCTTGATCTCGGGGTAGGCCGCGCTTTGCGCCACAACCTCGTATACGCCGGGTACGTTTGGCGCAACATAAAGACCGTTATTGTCGATCATGCCGCTATTATCTGCCACTGACCAATGGATGGCCTTATCCTGCATATTGTTGCAAACCGCCTCAAGATAATAACTTTCGCGGGTCTTAAGGGTCAAAGCATTAGGCTTGATAAATACTTTCATCTTGCTCTGTTCCTCTGTGATTTCCTCCACGTCGCGGATAGCCGTCCATTTTACATCGATGGAATTCTTGGTGGTGGTAGCGATGAGCCTTGCCCCGACGACAAAGGTGCCTTTGGCGGGATTCAGCTTTGCGGCAATCTCTGCCGCAGGGTCTGCGTTTTCAAAGACCTCCATTGATCCAAAAGTCACTCTGTTTGCCTCGGACACACTAAGTATGATCGTGACGCTGCCCAGACCCAGGCCATGCACGATTTCACCGGAGAAAAAGCGCTCCCTCTTCTGTCCGCCTGCACCGAAATTTATTCTGCAAGTTCCGCTGGCGATGTCGCGGGAGGTTATTTCTGCCCTGCTTGCCGCAACTCCGGCAGCCACATTTGCGCTGCGGATGACACCGCCGCTGTCTTTAGCCAGAAGCTGCTGGGTTGCCGCGGACAGGGGATTGTTCATCACATACTGACCGAAGGGGACGTTTTCGATGTTCTCGATGAGGTACGTGTCACCCGCCTTCACCAGATAGACCTTGGCAAGATAGATGTTATCCATATAGTTTCTTCTGGAGATGTCATCCATAGCGGATTTATAGTAACTTGCGATGACCTGCTCGCGTGTGTACTCCTTAGTGATGTGGGTGACGGATTTCTCTTCAACCTGCGCCGGTTGAGAAACCTTGCCCAAAGACAGCTGGAAGCTCTTGGGATCGACCGCTGCGATGCCCTCCACGTCGACACACTGGAGTACGTCGAGCTTGTAAGTCAGGGTATATTTTCCGGTCTTTTCAAGTAAAATCTCGTCGAAGGAGACTTTGTGGACAGACTGGTTATTGCTGGCAAGGCAGGTAAGAATAAGGTCGTAAGCAAAGGCAACATACTGCTTGTCGAGGTTCTCAATCTCGATTCGAAGCTCGAACTCCTGCCCTGTACGGACGTAACGGGGCATTATCTGGTTGATGCGCACTTTGCCGTCCCAATAGATGGTTTTCTTCTGCTCATAGAGGTCAGAGGGAGCCAAAACATCGTTTTCAGGCTCGTTATTGGTGAGATACAGGCGGTAGCTTTCTTGAATTTTGTTATAATTCTCCCCCGAGCCATCAACGGTACCGGCAACATTGTGAACGGCGCCCTTTTCGACCTCGCTGTATTCTACGCACAGATACATATAGCTGTCGTTACCGCTGCGCGCGCAAGAATCAAAGCCGTCAATGAGGGACAGCTTTTTGATCACGGGTACGTCAATAACGATTTCTCTGCCGAGGGAATCCAGCGCAAAGCCCCTTTCGACGGAAATGGTGCGCTCATCGACACTGACAACATACATACCCGCAACGACACCGGTGCCCAGAACAAAGCGATTGATCATTCTGCGCTTGTCATTTATGTATTTCTGTTCGAGATTGAAATCCTCAACAGACAGCAGCTTGCCATAATAGTATTTATTGCGCTCGAAAGGGAAAATTTTTGAGTTTTTCATGAACAGACCCTCGCTTTCTCAATTGTTAATGACTGTAAGCGTAAGCAGAGCGGAGCCGTCTAAGCTCACATCTCTGTATTGACCAAGTACGCTGTTGATGCCCAGGTATGAATATTGGTTGAGGAAGATATAGGGCTTAATGACCACTAGTTTCAGTTCCATCTGAACAGGCTTCATTTCCTCGATAATTTTGAGCAGGATGTTATATTCCCGCACGGTCTTGACATCTTCCTCCTTCACAAGCACTGTGAAGCCGAGAAGGCTATCACCGTACATGGGGAGCAGAGTGGTTTCATACTCCTCCGAACCCTTAAACTTTTCAAGCTCAAACGACTCTACTATATAGGGTTTCGCGCCTGTATAAAGCTCTACTATGTACTCGATGCTCTTCTTGGTACCGCGTTCGAGGTACAACTCCACGGACCGCGAGAGAAGCCGTCTCAGCTTATCCTCTGACCAGATATAGCTATCAGCAATATCCAGCCATTCCGAAAGCCACTGCAGGAACTTGCTGTCGCCGCAATCTGCGTCAAAAAAGTCGGCAACATTGTTGATCTTCAAATTCAAGTCCTCATAGAGAGTTTGGAAAATACCAAGATAACGGTCTAAGAAACCGCTGGCGAGATCCGTCCTCTGATAGATGGCGGGCAGATATTCAAGCCAGGAGCGGCTGGGCAAATAAATTGTTATATTGGAGATGGAGGTCTCCTCGTCGCCCTGTGAGTACATTTCGATAACTATCCATATATACCGTCCTACGACCTCGTGAAGGAGGACATCCCGTAAACCCAGCGCCTGCTTTTGGATATATGGCTCCAGCAGATCAAGCTTTTTATCGAGGGTATGTTCGTGGGAGCGCACCAATTCATCAATTCGGTAAAGCTCTCCGTACCGCTCAAAGTTAAGCGTGTTGGAGGCATATACCGTGAATTTATAGGCACCATCTGTACTTCCGTTTACGTCGAAGGAGAGCCTGTGCCAATTCATGTCGGTCTGAAAGCTGTCAAGCACTCTGGACAAAAAGCGGCCTCTTCCGTCCGGAGAAACACCGTCGGTGGTTATTCCGTGCGCACTGTATTTCAGATGTTCCAGAAAGCCCCGCTCATAGTCGGAGCGCTTATTGAAAATGAAATAGCTTAGCCTACTTTTCATTACATCACCTCAGTCATTGATCCACACTGAACATATATTGAGTGTCGCTGAGTATAACCACTCCGTTGGCCTGCAACACAATGTTTCCTTCCTTTGTGCGGGAGATCCCGTTGCCCTTGGCTTCCATGGAAAGGGCACTTACGGAGGAAACGCATTCGAGTCGGTCAATTACACCGTAGAGCGCGCTGTAAATGACCTCTGCACCAAACTGATCCTTATAGCGGAAGAAAAAACTTTTTACCGCCTCCTCTACCAAAGCCTGAGCATTGAGATAGTGAGATTTCACGGTTACGTCGGCATAGACCGTTACGCCGACGTATTCCGGGGCAATAAGCTCGATATTAGTGCCCAGAAGCCTGTAATTATCGACGTGTTTTTTGATGTTGCGCCTATAAACCTCGCTTATATACTCTGCCCGTTCCGGGCGGAAGGGTTTGACAACGATATTGACCGTCACGTCTAAGGACGCGTTGTCCCGCCGCCTTGTGAGGTTTGGAGGGATGACCTTGCAGCTTTCGATCATCAATCCCGGAGTTTTTAGAACACAGGATTCGTAATCGCCATAGGTCACTGCCGACCGCGGGTTTTTCAGCATCCTCTGCGCCCTTTGGAAGCAAGCGTCCAGAGTTTCCTCGTCCTCACCTCCGGCGGCGTTGGCCTTGTTGATGACCTTTAGGCCGGGGATATCTTCTTGACCGATACGGTTGACAGTGTTTTGCTTTACATTTCCTCCTGCGCCCAGAGTGCGCACATAGCCGATGATTAAAATGGTGCCCTCGGGAGCAAGTCCGTTGAGGCAATTGCCAAATTTCACAGTCCCTGCGGCTGAGTCAAAAACGTAATGCCGATCTTCAGGAGTGGAGGCAGAGAAATCGCTGACCTTGACCCATGGGAGATAGCGGTCTGCCACCTCGGTATCCTCGGTCATCAGCTCGAAGGAACCGTGTTCTATATTTTCGTTGTTTAACTCAAGCTCTTGAAAGGGGAGTCCTGTGCCGAAGCCCAGAATATTACTGTTGGCAAACATACCTGTGATGTTTACGAGGCGCAGACCGTCCGCACCCTCGTGTATCTGGCTCATATCCAACTCAAAGGCGGCACAATTATTTTTATGATCTATGCTCTTGATGACCATGGGAACCAGGTGATACCCTTGATCAACCTTGGCAAACAACTGGCTTACGCCGTTAATGGACAACTCTGTCGCGGCGCAGTATTTTCCGTCACCGGCAAGGGGGAAGTCGATGACCTCTGATTGAGTGTCCCTTTGGCAGACGGCAATCGAGTTAAAGCGAATAGCCTGGATCACGGGAGGGACATCATAATCGCATTTTGTCAGACGCAGGCGAAGATAATAGCCCTCAATCTCCTCGAATCGGCTGAGCTCCATGTCACAATCTATGGAGAAATTGATGCTTCCCGAGCACAAAAAGGCATGGGTTTCGTCAGCAAGGAGTGTTGCCGCCTGCCAACCCTTTTGGGTGTTGACCTCCAAAATAAACTCTGCCAGCGGATAGAAGGCTTTGGGTTCTGTAATGGGCACGCGCCTTACCTCATAGTCATCGAAAATGTCGACCAGCGCACGAAGAGCGGTGTTCTGAGGAAGCCCCACCTCAAAGCCTAGATAGAAGCAGCTCCCAACCGTGGGTTCCTTGCCGAAGGGCGATATTTTCAGCTTGTTGCCAAAGTCCAACTGGCGGCGATTAATGATGCGGGCTTGCTCACCCTCATAGCTGATGCAGACAGAAAGGTCGTTTTTTAATATGTAGCGGCGCTCTGCCGCCTCGAAGCAGGTTTCGCCCGCATAGAATTTCGTACCCTCGAGCACGTCGATATCCTGCTGAGCGATTAACTCCACCTCGGCCCTTGCGGGGAGCTTGGTCTGACGCTGAAGCCCAAGGAGCTTCAGATATTTTTTGCGGTTCTCATCGCCGATTTGATCGATGTAATACTGCTGGCTCTCTTTGATCCACGAAAAAAGCTCAAGCATGGTAATGCCCGGGTCGTGATAGTTAAAGTCCGTCCACTCAGGGTACAGGCTGACAATCATATTTCTTGCGTCATCTATGATGTCGCTATATCTGTCGATATCAAGTGAAATGTTTGGCAACATTGACGGTCACTCCCCAATCTCAGATTACTGGGCTACACCACCGAAATAAGTATTTCGTGCCTGCCGCTGAGCGGCAGGACGTAGCGGTTGGTTTTGATAAACTCCAAGTCTGTCTCTTTCCAGCCCGCTACGTCGCTTGTGAAAGTGCTGATAAAAATATTCTTCACATACACGATGCCGTCTATATCGATGATGGCATTGCGAAGCTGGATCTCATTAGGCAGCTGACCGATTTTCCAGCCGCTTCCGTCGAAATTGCCGTTTACCACGTCCAAAAAGCGGTTAAGACGCTCCTGCACGCTCTTTTTAACGGAAAAGACCTTATTCATATCGCTGATGCCCAATTCTATGCGAACCCGCAGTTCAATGAATTTCGGCTCGATAATGAAAAGCTTGTTCAGGGCGATGAGATTGCCGTTGATCTTGTCCTTGAGATATCTGTAAATCTCGTCCCTGACGTGGGCAAATTGTGTTCTGTTGGTCCTGTAATTGTTCCTGAGTACAACGAGGGTCACGGCGCCCGGCTGCTTATTGCTGCTCTCGTCATAACCTGCAAAGCATTTTACCATACCGACATTTCGAGTGGCGTATTTTGCAAGTTCCTCATAATCCCGAACCGTGATGGCCTTGCCTTGGGTGCGCAGCATGGCGGAACTGCGCTCAATAGCCTCACTCAAGGGCTCGACATCACAGCCGCCGGACAGCTTTTCAGGGTTCGAAACCTGGTTTATAAAACCGATTGCGCGGTTGAGCTTTTGCACGGCTCCCGTAGGGAGATTGGTACGCTCACCACCGCCGGTTTTGTATTCTATGGTGATGTTGGGTGCTTTACTTGCCGAGGGGATCCGTCCGGATTTGCCGTTGCCGAACAGAACATAGCCCTCAGTACGATTGACGATGTAATGACGGTCTGTGGACGAAGAATTCAAAAAATCGTCCACCCGCTCCCATTTAACCCACGCCTGCGCCAGGAGACCAGCCTCGTCGTAGACGCAGCGAACCGTCCCGGCAGCTTTAAACCGCCGTAGTTCCTCTTCGCCCAGTTCAGCAGCTTCGTTGATGTACAGGAAAATTTCGGTGATATGGTTGTTTAGAAGCCTGAAATTCATGTTTTTTTGATAGACCTCCATGGTAAAAAGCTCTGTGGCGCTTGTATCCACATTGACAATCCCCGTCACGTTCATATGGAAGCTAAGGATCGACGGAAATAGAGCCGTTCCTCCGGAGTAAAAATCATTTTCGTCGACAATCCTGATCCAGTACCGCTCCTCGCCGAACAGCTCTTTCTTAGTAAAAGCGCGGTTATCCATAATGGTCACGATGCCCGAGCGCAAGAAGCCTTCTGTTTCGTCAACCATATTGAGAATGCGCCAATTGTTGCCGTTGTAATACTCCCAGCGAAGGCTGGAGCTTTCTCGCTCGGTGCTGTCACGCATTGTGACAAGGAGCTTGATGGGGGCGCCCTTGGGGGCTACGTTGAAGCCCAGATAAACGGCTGCCTTGTTAAGCCCCGTCTGAGCGAAAGGCTTGAAGCCGCCAAGATTGAGCATATCCTGAAAGGACATCTCCATTGTCTCAAGATTGTTGGCGGCGGTGATGTGCTCAGGCATCGTCCAAGTGTCGCCGTAATCGTAGCTCAGACCCGTATTGGTCAGCACGGGAGATATGTAGCTGCCCTTCATCTTATAGAGGTTGCTTATTTTCAGTACCCGTGCCCTGATATAGTAGGACTCGGCGGCGTTGATAAGTATGGGGAATATATCTTCCGGACAAATGAAGCTGACGATCTTATACTGACCGATAACACTGTTTTCCGGGCTAAAAAGATTACTGTAACTGTTGTCAGTAAAAAGCCGTGCCCAACCGCTGCCGTTGTAGTACTCCCAGATGATCTCCTCGATGGTCACATCGTATTCGCGGTTCGGTTTGAAGTGGGAGCGGTCGTTGATCCACTTCCAGTCGATGGGGTCATCTGCCACGCTGTATTCAAGCGGAACGCTTACATAGTTCACGTTAAAGGACATGGAGATCTTGGCACCTTTTTTGCAAAGAACTTCTTCCGAGCCAAAATAAACCTCGTTATAGAGGTTAAATCTCTCGCCGAAGGGGAAAAACTGCGCCTGATTGCACTCGACACCGTTACTGCTGATCGTGTCGCAGGAAATGCCCAGCCCCTTCGCCTTCATGAGAAAACGCTCTGTCTCGATATCCTTTAACCGACCAATGTCATGGACAGTGCATTTGATGACAAAGCTCTCTTTGAGCCCGATTTTCGTACGTACAAAGGGAGGCTGCTTTTCGTTTTTATAGAGGAGGAGCCGCCCGTCGCGGACAAATTTTTCAGCAAAAGGCACATAACCGGCCTCTGAAAAATATTCGATGCTTGCCTTATTGTCCAAAACAAGCTGCTTGAGGATATCCTCGGGCACGAGGCGTGTCTCACGATGATAAAAGCACAACTCGAGCCAGGCGTTTTTCTTAATGTTAAGCACATCGTCGTGGGAAAATATGAGCGTATGCTCTTGCAAATTCCTGCCCGAAAAGTCAAAAAATACAGTCTCCCGTTCCTCATCGGGCGTATCCTCTGCGCTTTCCTCTAATTCATAGATCTTTTCGATAGAATCGAGCTTATCGTCAGCCTGATAAATAACCTTTATCTGGGCGGGCGTAACATATAGGTCGTTCGTAGTCTCGAATTCCACAACCCCCAGCTCGTCGTCGGTGTCTGCCGATACGACGGTGCCCATAGGAACTTCAACTCCGGACACTTCGTCGTTTACCAGAGAGAACTTCACATACCCGGTGGCCGGAATGGTGGGCAGCAGCTCAGCGCCGAGTTGATTGAAAAATGCTATTCTGTTTTTGATGGGAACTTTATTGAAATTCTTCACCATCTTGGCGAACATATTAGCGTACACTAGAGCCAGCGCCGTACCGATGTCAGGATTTTCCTCGTCCATTCGCCACTCGGGCGTGTAGCCGGCCGCCTTTTCCTTTATTTCGTTGATTATTTCTCTTCGCGACCTACTGTCAAGCTCCAATAAATTCACAATGCCACCCCCGATACTTTTTGAAGGCAATCTGCATTCTTAAGCGTTGTCGCCAAAGCCCTCGTTGATGTAGTATGGAAAAACCAGATTGAAGGGGTTGTTGGTAGACCTTACCACATAGGAGATGTTGATGATGATCTGTCCGACCTCGGACTGACTATCGTCGATCGATACCTCAATTTCCTCTATTCTCGGTTCCCACATCACAAGTGCATCCCTGACCTCCTTGCGCATGAGACTTAGGGTAGTGAAATCCGCTGTGCCGAAGGAATACTCATGGATGCCACAGCCAAAATTGGGGTTCATAACCCGCTCGCCCCTGCGGGTGTTTAAGACGATACCGACAGCCTCTTTGATATCCTCCTCGTGGGAGGAGGTTCTCATCCTGCCCGTGCTGGGGTCGACTTGAATGGGGAACTTAAAGCCGGTACCTAAAAAGCCTTTAGTAATGTCTCGTTCGGTCATAATACCTCCGTTCCGCCGCTCTGCGTTCTAGTTTATTTGGACTAAAGAACCCTTGACCTGGGTTACTCCACTTGATGAGATCTCCAGGCTGCCTTGGGCCTTGACGGTTACCATGGAGCCCTCAATCTTGTCGATCTGACCCTTGAGCTCAAGATTTTGATCTGCCTCCAACTTGACGTTGGTTGTTTTAACAGTCGCCGACTTTCCGATACCGTCCAGAGTAATTACCTCGCTCCCGCCGACGGAAAGTGTGATTTTCTTATCTGCTTTAATGGCGACAATGCCGTTTTTCTCATCAATGGTAAGTCCGTTTTTGCCCGAGGAATCGTGGATGGTGATGGACTTTGCCTCGTCCTCGATAGTAAGCCCAAAGCCGCCGGGAGTTTTTATCTCAATTTTCTGCTTATTGTCCTCGTCGTTAAATACCACCTCACAGCCGCCCTTAGTCTTGAAGCGCTTGACAAGGTTCTTTTCTGCCGCCGTCCCGGAAGGCAGCGTATTATCGTCATTCCAAAGTGTTCCGATGACGATGGGGCAATTCCGGTCACCCATGTTAAAGGCGACGACCACCTCTGACCCGATTTCAGGAAGAGAGTAAAAGCCAAAGTTCTTCCCTGCGTACATGCTCATCACCGGAACCCAGCCGGTGACGTTTTTACCTGCTTCGCCAAGGAACATTTCCACCTTGACCATACCGGGGAAATCCTTGTTCCAATTTTCCTTTACGAGGGCGGTCGTGACGCTGAACACCTTATCTTCGCCTGCTGTGTTGAGGGAAAGGAGTTCTTCGAACATACTCATTAGCTCCATCCTCCTATTTCAAAGGAAGTCGTAAAGGATTCTGTGTCGATGGTATGAACGACCTCTTTAATGTAATATTTTTTATCGACCATACTGTCCAGGGATTCTACCTCCAAGAATCTGCCGGGTACTACCTCGGGAAGTCCTACCAGGGTGCCGTTTCCCGTGCCGATCTTATTCAGTTCTCTATTGGCGATGGCATCCGCCCTCGTCTTTGCCTTTTCCTGACTGTCAGCATCGGGATCTACAAAGAAAAGCTCCGGAGGTGAGGAGATGACGGGAGACTGGCTGTCTTTGCTCTTAATCGCCGCCGTTGCGCTGACTGCCTTTTGCGCCTTGGAATCGTAGCCACTGACCACAACCTTCATATCGAGATAGCCCGACATCATGGAAAAAGCGAGTAACTCTCTTCCATATTTGACCGTCATGACTGCTGAGGTGACCTTTGCCGGCTCACGAAAGTAGGCTTTGTCACCCAATATAAAAAATTCTCTGGGAGCTTTGCCCTTTTCAATCAGCTCCTTGGTCACAAAGTTATAATCATTGGTGGTCTGGGCCAGAGGTTTTACCAAATTGTCACTGGTTGAGTCAGCAACAGGAGAGCAAAGTTTGGCATAATTGCCCATAACCGTTTGAAAGGCGTCAGAATAATTTTTCACCTCGTGAAGCAGATGCTTTTTGCCGCTTGCCATCATAAGCCGACGGGCATCCATCATCTGAACTGTCAGCAGAGGATATTCTTCGAATTCAACTCCAAGTCCCGCAACATAACCCTTGAACACCATTGTCGTATCGGAAAGATAACCAATCTCGATTTCCGCCACGGTGCCAAGCTTGAATTTTCCCTTGACATTGGAGTCGAAGGAGTGAGACTCCTCATCGTAGAGGTTAGCAAACTTAATTACCGCAGAACTCGCAGCGTTGAGGGACAGGGTTATGACCATTTCCGCAACATCCAACTTCAAGGTAGCAACCAGGTCTGTGCCACTCACTTTTATTTTGTAGGCAGGCACAAGAAAGTTACCGTATTTGTTTGAAAGCGTAGCATTACTGTAAGACCCGGACATCAAGTCGCCCATCGTCTATCCTCCTTCCCTTGCCGGGATTTCTATATAGCGGGAACCTTTAAAACGGTTCCGACCGGAATCTCAAGAGGGTCCATAATTCCATTGGCCTCGGCGATGCACCGCCACATTCCTACGTCGCCGTATTCCTTCTGGGCGATGTTCCACAGGCTCTCGTCCTCGGAGAAGACGCGGATTTTTGTTCTGTCGGGAGACTCGAAGGGACTGCGTCTTGAACCATCGTCGTTGGATAGGCCGAGAAATTCAACGTCGACCTTAGCGCGAAGGGGCTTGCCGGATTTTGCAAACATTGTAAAGGTTGAGGTAACACTGTTCACGAGACCAATAAATTTGAGGGAGCCCCAGACGAATGCGACCATAGGCGGTCGATGAACCTTGCCAACGATTTGACGGAGCTTTGCCAGCTTCTCCACCTGTTCGGAAACGTCCTTTTCCTCAGTAAGGTCAAGGGCGACTGTCTTGGTGTTGTATGTGTCAAAATATAGGGACATTTTCAGCCGCGGAGTTCTGCCGCCCGCGAAGTTGATAACAGGTGAGTCGCTCTTCTGACGCGGAACCTGCGTGTATTCGGCATGCTCAATGAGACTGTACTCGGCGGGATTGAACTGCACCGATATCTTCTCATTTGTATCCAGATTAACAATAATCGCCTGTTGCGTAACAAACGTACTGATTGCCATTGCGGCAAGGGACTGCACCATTTCCATAGTTGTTGGATACCCTCCTCTCGAAATCACAAAGCAAGTTCGCCTATTGTAAGCCGTACCGCATTTGCTCAAGCCTCATCTTAGCTCTAAATTCCTTCATTACCCTTGATGTGATTTTTTTAACATTTGTACCTGCCGCCATATCCGCTTGAAGCTGTGTGTGGGCATGCTTCAGCCTGTACATTGCGTTCTCTTGTTCTGTGAGCTTTTGGGTGAGTTCTGTCACTCTGCTTTGTTCCTCTTTGATGGCCTTTTCCCCCAGCGTAAGCTTTTCGACTAACTCGCGGATACTCACCGCGTCAACGGAACTGCTGAGAGTGGAATCGGTTAGTATGCTGCCTGTCTGTTTGCCGATAAGCTCTGACGGCGGCAAATTCGGGTCGTAGATTAAATTGCCAAACTGACTAATGAGCTCGCTTCGCGACGGCGTATGTGAAGGGGGGGGTTGCGACTCTTTTTTCTGCGTTTTACCGGTATTATACAGCACCATATCGGCGTTTTTGTCAATATTTATATTCCCTTGCCTTTTATTGTCAACATTAGGATCATTGTAACTAATTTTATTGCTTCTTGCAACCAAATCTTCCTGAGCTGCAATTTGGCTTGTGAAGTAACTGACCAGACTTCTTTGGTCAATTTTGCCCATGAAGCCATGGAGCTTTCCGACTGTTTGATTGTTCCTTTGAGTCACTGCCATGTCGGTGATATTCTTCAGAAGGGCAACACTGCTTGGCACCGCACCATTTACCTCTCTCGCAGAGGCAGCCTGACCTCCCCTTGGGAGCGCGTCTTTTTCGATTCCGGAATACAATAACTCCGCCGTTGCGCGGTATCGCTCCGTCACGGTCTCAGAAAGCTCCTGTCTAATGGAAGACGTTCTGGCCAGCGGATAACCCTTTACTTTCGTTTCAGAAGACTCCTGCCCAAAGGCAGAGGAAGACGTTTTCAAATCGACGCCCGGTATTTCCTCGGCAGCCTTGGCGCTGAGGAGTTTTTGCTCGCGCAGGAGACTTCCTGTTAGGGTAGGACCCAAATATAGGTTCGCGTCTCCTCCCACTGGGCGATGTGCCTCATCAACGGCAGAGATTTGCCACAGACTGTTGAGACTTGCAGGCTCTATTTTACCCATCGAGCCGCAGAGCTTTTCGACTGCCTGATTTTTCCTCTGAGTCACTGCCAGGTCGGTGATGTTCTTCAGGAGGGTGATATTCTTGATTATGGTGACTTTGCTCTGCCCCGCACCATTTACCTCTCTTGCAGGAGCAGCCTGGCCTCCCCTTTGGGGCGCGCCTTTTTCGGTCCCGGCATACAATAACTCCGCCGTTGCGCGGTATTGCTCCGTCACAGGTTCGGAAGGCTCCTGTCTAAAGACTGGGTCTAACGTTCTGGTCAACGGATAACCCTTCGCCTTCCTTTCGGAAGGCTCCTGCCCAAAGACCGGAGAAGGCCTTTTCAAGTCGACGCCCGATATTTCCTCGGCAACCTTGGCGCTGTGGAGTTTTTGCTCGCGCAGGAGACTTCCTGTTAGGGTAGGACCCAAATATAGGTTCGCGTCTCCTCCCACAAGGCGATGCGCCTCATCAACGGCAGAGATTTGCCACAGACTGTTGAGGCTTATAGGCTCTATTTTACCCATCGAGCCGCGGAGCTTTTCGACTGCCTGATTTTTCCTCTGAGTTGCTGCCCGGTCGGTGATATTCTTCTGCAGAGTAATGTTCTTCAGGAGGGTGATGTTTTTGATTAGGGTGACTTTGCTCTGCCCCGCACCATTTACCTCTCTTGCAGGAGCAG
>Ga0326727_10006435_pt1 | contig 32222 bp, 32 predicted proteins | sample MB2enrmetagenome_FD_207643 | JGI IMG/M metagenome (GOLD analysis project Ga0326727, IMG submission 207643) | Lab enriched peat soil microbial communities from McLean, Ithaca, NY, United States - MB29MY | ecosystem: Environmental > Terrestrial > Soil > Wetlands > Peat | place: USA: New York...
CATAGAGGCTCGCGGAAAATTCGGCAAACCCTTCGGACAGCCATTGGTCGCGGTAAGTCTTCCAGCCCACCACGTGCCCCCACCACTGGTGAGACATTTCATGGATTGCCACAACGTCGTAAAACTCGCGCGCCTCTGCCGAGTCGGCCAGGTGGAGTTGGTGCCGCGTGGTTGCATCCAGTAAGGAATCGTAAGGAAGGAAAATAAGGGTAGGCCAACTTTGCGCATAGCCCCGCACCGGCTGCTCGGTCACCGAGATCGTTTTGAAAGGAAGTTGGCCATAAAAATACTCAAAGAGCTTGAGAGCCTGGTAACTCACCTGCGCTGCATATTGAGTATTGGCCGCCGTGTTGAACCCGCCTTCGAAAATTCCATTTTGTTCCGCGATGTTCCTTTGTCCCTGCGCGCCCCCGGCCGCCTGCGCCATGTCGATCGAAGCCTGTAATCCTTTCAACTCATCAGGAACCTCCCGGCCGCTATACGCCGCCACGGTCAGGTTCGAATCCGATTTCTCCTTCTCCACAAAGTCGCCGTAATTGAAACCTACGACGCTCAACGGAATATCCGTATCCCACTCACTCTCCGCTGTTTCCTTGTCCTTTCCAGACTTCACGAGGCGGCCGGTGGCCACGAATTTAAACTTCTTGGGTGAAACGAAATGTAGCGAGTAACGGGTGCGGTCATCAAAGGCGCCGAAACTTGGAAACCAGCTTTCGCGCGCGGTCACATAGTAGAGCCCTGACCCCCGCTGATGCACAATTCGGCTTTCCGGGGTCGAGTCCTCCTGGTAGGCGATCTTGAGGTTGTAGACCTTTCCCGGCGCCGCCGGCTCCGGCAGGATGATCCAGGGGTCGCTGTCCAGTTCGGGGGCCTCCTGAATGAATTCGAGCTTTTTGCCCTGAGCATCCTGGATGGAGGAAATTCTCAGCACGCCTTCCAAGCTCAGCGGCAAGACTCGCGGGGTGGTGTCGGGCACCTCGAACTCCATGGAAGCGGTCGCGGAAAGGCGATTGTCCTTGGCGATCTCAGCGTCAATGTTCTCCTGGCGGCAATGCACGAGCAACGTCCGGTGCTCCGGCCAAGCCTTGTGCGCGTACTCCTCCGACTGGTGGAATCCTCCCCACCACTCGGAGTACTGGCCGCGATCATAATGAATCAGCATAACCTCTTCATCATTCGCGAGGTACGGCAACAGCAAGGGATCACGATTCCAACTGATCTGGTAAATCAGGTCGCCGTGGTGATGACCCTTGAAATCCGCCAGGAAGAAACCCTGGCTGGAGGGGTCTGTCAGGTCGGCCAGCATGCGCGCCGCCAGGTTGCGCATCTCAACATTGCCGTCCCTGGCGTTGCTCCACCAGCCGTTGAAGCTCTCCGCGTATTTCTTCTCCGCCGCCCCCAACGCTTTCGTCGCCGCGTCCGCATCGGCCCCCGGGGCTATCTTCATCAACTTCCGCAACTGGCTGGCGGAATCATCCGTGAAGAAGAAGACCGCTTGCTTGAAGTCGTCCTCGAGCATAGGCCCGCCAGCGAAGCGTGCGAGTTGGCGTTGCAAAGCAGGGGTGGGGGGTTGAATTCGAATCGACCCCTGCCCTTCAAAATAGGCGGCGAGGACGCGGCCGCCCACCGGCTCGGCAAATGTCAGGTGGCCGTCTGCAAATGTGAACGTGGCAGCGTCACGCGGCCACGCCACATTCTCCGTAACCGCCCCTTGCGTGCTTCCCTGCAAGGAACGAAGCTGCGCATAGACTTTGACCAAATCTTCGGAAGCCGCGGTGGCCAAATCCGCCGCCTGCGCACCCAGTGAGAAGCTAATACACAACACCAACATGCAGGTTCGGGTAAACATGAAGGCAACCTCGGGAATGAACGTGGAAAACAATTCGGGAAAGTGACAGAATATTATGACTCATAAATCGGCGCACATCTTATTCCTAACACTGGGGAGAGTCAACGCGGTCTGCGCACGCGGTCTGCGCCCTGCCTGCTCTCTCTTGCCCACTTTCGTTTTCACTTTTTCTAACCAGGCTTTGTCCGAGGTTAACCCTGCACCATGCGTGCTTGACGCGTGAGCGGGGGACGGCAATTGCTCTTCCCGAATTGAGGCTCTTTGCGTAGAATCAAGTTCGAAAATGTAGTGAGCATAGAAGACCTATATTCCCACTCACTCTATTCCGGAGGTGCTGCATTGTTTAAGAGTTGTCATTGGCAAAAAACGGTGCTAGGTTTTATCTCGATGGGGGCTTCCATCCTTCTTATACTTGCGCTCCAGGCGGTTGGGCCGGCGGCCCAGCTTTCCACGGGGGTGGTTCTGCACGTCAGCGGGGCGGTGACTCAGCCCCTGGCCTTGTCGCTCCAGGACCTGGCCGCTATGCCGCGCACCAAAGTCACAGCAAAAGAACACGATATCACGGCGACTTACGAGGGCGTGACGCTGACCGAGATTTTGCAGAAGGCCGGCGCCCCGCTGGGAAAGCAGTTGCACGGCAAAGCGCTGGCAAGCTACGTCCTGGTGACGGCTCGCGACGGCTACCGCGTGGTCTTTGCGCTTCCCGAGCTTGACCCCGACTTCACGGACGCGTCGGGGAAGATTATCCTGGCAGATTCTGCCGACGGCAAGCCTCTGCCCGAGAAGCAAGCCCCCCTGCGCATCATCGTTCCACAGGAGAAAAAGGGCGCGCGATGGATTCGCATGGTGAAAAGCATTGCGGTGGTCAGGCTGCCCTGAGGATGGGCCGCCGGGTTGTAGGCGTGCGGCTTGCCGTACCCTTTTGGCCCGGTCGCGCGATAGAAATGAAGAGGGCACGGCAAGCCGTACCCCTGCAACCAGGGCGGAAAGGTTTTGACGAGGTGCAAAGCGTTTGGGTCTTGCAACACACTCCGAGTGAAACTCTGGGGACCATCGAAGATGTGCTGCGGGGCCACGGTATTGGGTTTGAGTACATCGAAACTCATGTGGGAAAGCCCGTGCCAGGGGAGATGGCCGGCAAAGCGGGCCTGATCGTAATGGGCGGGCCGATGGGGGTGTACGAACAGGCCAAGTACCCCCACCTGCGCGACGAAATGGGCCTGATTGAATCCGCCCTTACCTTGGGAAGACCGGTATTGGGTGTTTGCCTCGGAAGCCAGTTGTTGGCGTCCGTGTTGGGCGCCGAGGTGAAAAAAGGCGATAAGAAAGAACTCGGTTGGCACGCGGTTTCGCTGACGGAGCTCGCCGCCCAGGATACACTTTTTGCGGGCGTCGGACCTGAGTTCTGGCCTTTTCACTGGCACGGTGATGTTTTTTCGCTGCCCAAACAGGCCGTGGGATTGGCATCGTCGCGGCAAACTCCGTGCCAGGCGTTCCGTTACGGCGTGAACGCTTATGGAATCTTGTTTCATTTGGAAGTGACGCGGGAACAGATTTCACAAATGCTTTCCGACTTCGCGGAGGAGCTCCGCGAGGCAGGCGGCGAGGCCGCGGAGATTACGGCGCAAATTCCCCGGCATTTGCCGGACCTGGAGAAAATTGCCGGCGACGTATTTGGCCGGTGGGCTTCGGCACTTTGATGGAGCTGGAATTTAGAATATGAAACTGCGGGTCAGAGCTCGTTCTTATAACTTCTGACTCCTGGCTCCGATATTCCCTTTTTCATTCGGGCTTTTTCAAATCAAGACTTAAGGAGGAATCTATGGCGACCACGACTGCTGCCTTAGAAGCGCAAGTCGCCGTCCGGGCGACGAAGCTTCTGATCAATAACCAATGGGTGGAGAGCACTTCGGGGAAGTCCTTTCCCACCATCAACCCCGCAACCGGACAGGAAATCTGCCCCGTGGCGGAAGCCGATGCGGCCGACGTCGACAAGGCGGTGCACGCCGCGCGTGCGGCTTTTGAAAAGGGCCCATGGCGCAAGATGGCGGCCGCCGAGCGCGGACAGTTGCTCCACCGGCTTGCCGATCTGATTGAGAAACACGCCGATGAATTGGCCCGGCTGGAATCGCTCGACAATGGCAAGCCCTATCAAGTTGCCAAAGCCGCCGACCTGCCGCTCACCATCGGTTGCTATCGCTACTACGCGGGCTGGGCTGACAAGATCCAGGGCAAGACCATTCCCATTGCGGGAAATTATTTTTGCTACACGCGGCACGAGCCCGTCGGCGTAGTCGGCCAGATCATTCCCTGGAATTTCCCTCTCCTCATGCAAGCCTGGAAACTCGGGCCGGCGCTCGCCGCCGGCAATACGGTGGTGCTGAAGCCCGCGGAGCAGACTCCCCTCACTGCCTTGCGCGTGGGCGAACTTCTGGTGGAAGCGGGATTCCCCCCCGGGGTGGTCAATATTTTGCCGGGATATGGACCCACGGCCGGCGCCGCCATCGCCTGGCACCACGGCATCGACAAGGTCGCTTTCACCGGCTCCACGGAAGTCGGCCACCTGATTATGGAAGCGGCGGCGAAGTCCAACCTGAAACGCGTCACGCTGGAACTGGGCGGCAAGAGCCCCAACATTGTTTTTGCCGACGCGGACATGGACCAGGCCATCGAAGGCGCTCACTTCGCATTGTTCTTCAACCAGGGTCAGTGTTGCTGCGCCGGCTCGCGCCTGTTTGTGGAAGCCAAGGCCTATGACGAGTTCGTGGAAAAGAGCGTGGCGCGCGCCAAAGCTCGCAAGGTGGGCGACCCCTTCGACCCCGCGAGCGAACAAGGTCCCCAGGTGGACGACGTGCAGTTTGAAAAAGTGATGAGTTACATCGAAGCAGGAAAGAAGGATGGAGCGTCGCTGCTGGCCGGCGGCAACCGCGTGGGCAACCGCGGCTTCTTCATTGAGCCCACCGTCTTCGCCGACGTCAAGGACAACATGAAGATCGCCCAGGAAGAGATCTTCGGACCCGTCATGAGCATTCTGAAGTTCAAGGACATCGAGGAAGTTGTGGAGCGCTCGAATCGTACCGAGTACGGTTTGGCGGCGGCCGTCTGGACCCGCGACATTGGCAAGGCCTACGCCATTGCCAACAGCGTGCGGGCCGGAACGGTGTGGGTGAATTGCTACGACGTGTTTGACGCCGCGGCCCCCTTCGGCGGCTTCAAGCAATCGGGCATCGGTCGGGAACTCGGCGAATATGGCCTCCAGCAGTATACCGAGGTCAAAACCGTTACCGTAAAGCTGCCCAATTAGTTTCGGAAGAAGTTAGCTTTTGAGGAAATTTAACGGGGCCTCGCGTTTTTCAGCGCGTGGCCCCCCTTTGTTTTGGGAGGTAAGACAGTCCGGGGAGAATCACACCCGCTGTGGTCTATTCCGGTTTCTTGGGCCCGGAGCCTGCCAGCCGCTGTCGAAGGGATTCCAATGCCTCCGGAGCCCGCTTCGCCATCCACTCCTCGTACTTCCCCGCCAGCGTTTCCAGGTTTTTCCAAACCATGGGGTTCTTGTTTTTCTCCCGCAGCGTCGGCGCCACGTTTCTGACCTTATCCCAGATGATCCAGAATTCCGGCGTGTTTTCGAAAAAGAGGTCCTCTTTAATCAGCCCGTGGTTCACCAGCGAAGCGGCCATGTCCCAATAGGTGATGGTCATGCGAAATAACGCATTCTTCTCCGAACCCGGCGGGGCTTGGGCCATGTAGTCATCAAAGGATTTCGCCTGGAACTCACGAATAAACCACTCGCGCCCCTGCCGCAATTTGGCTTCGCGCCGCAGATCGTAAAGGCGCAGCAACAACTCTGCATCGAAGTTGTCAGGATGCTCTTTCACCGGTTCCTCCCTAAAGCTTCTCTTCCATAGGATTTCATTCGATCCTGTACGGCCAGCCAATGTTCCTCGCCGTTAACCTTGCATCGCCGACTGCGTGTCATCTTATCACGGAATGTATAACACCCGGAGCACACCCTGCTACACTACGCGGAAACATCGGGGGGAATGAGTTCAGCAAGCAACTCCAGCACTTGCCGTTCGATCATGTCGCGCACATTGCGGAAGGATTCGATTCCCCGCGAGTAAGGGTCAGGGATACTCCACTCTACCACGCGCCCTTTGAAACCCACGGGCACGGGGCACTCCACCTCGCATCCCATGCCGACCACCACGTCCATCTCCGCCACGGCGACTTCACGCAAGCCCTTTGAGCACTGCCCATCAAGGGAGATTCCCTTTTCGCTCATGACGGTGTAAGTGTCCTGGGTGATCGTCCCCAACGGATGCGAGCCGGCGCTGTGCGCCTGCACCTTGCCCTTGCCAAAGTGGTTTGCCCACGCCTCCGCCATCTGGCTTCGGCAGGAATTGCCGATGCAAACAAACAAAATCTTCACGGGAGGATGGATGGATTGAGTCATCGGGTCATTGAGTGATTTGGTTATTTAATCGCGCAATTTCTTCAAGAAGTATTGGTGCACCGTCGGGTCGGTGGTTAGCTCCGGGTGAAACGTCCCCGCCAGGATGTTCCCCTGCTCCACCAGGACGGGCAAGTCCCCGCACCGGCCCAGCACGCGTACGCCCTCGCCCACGCGGCGGATGATGGGTGCGCGGATGAAAACCATCTCCACGGGATGATCGGCGAGAGTCGGACACTCTCCCACCTGCACTGAGCTGTCGACTTGCCGCCCGTACGCGTTGCGCTCAATGGCGATGTCAATCAGTCCCAGCCTCTCCTGCGGGGGATTCACAACTTCCTTCGCCAACAAAATCGCGCCGGCGCAGGTGCCGTAAATAGGTTTTCTCTGGGCGGCGAATTCCTTAATGGCCGTGCCCATGCCTTCGTGGGCAAAGAATTTCAGCATGGTCGTGCTCTCGCCGCCTGGCATAATAAGCCCGCTTGCAGCCGCGAGGTCCGCGGGGTGCTTCACGAGCATCCACGGCGCCGCCAGGGCGTCCAGCATCTTGGCGTGCATGGCAAAATCGCCCTGTATAGCGAGAATTCCTACGGGTTTGTGACCGTTGTTCATGGGAAAATCGTTGTCAGTCGTCAGTTGTCCGTGGTCCGTCGTCAGTTATCCGCAGCAACAGCAGCAGTAAGTTCGTCAACTCCTCGAACTGAGCTCATACAGCAACGGACAAAGGACAACGGACTACGGGCAGCCTTCCTTACCACCCCCGCGTTTGCAACAACTCCTTGGGGTCGAGTTTCTGCACGTCCAGGCCTTTCATGGCTTCACCGACTTCGGCGGAGCACTCCGCCACCACTTGCGGTTCGTTGTAGTGCGTGGTGGCGCGGACGATGGCCTTGGCGCGCTGCGCGGGGTCCGACGACTTGAAGATACCCGAGCCCACGAACACCGCCTCCGCCCCCAGCTGCATTACCAGTGACGCGTCCGCCGGAGTGGCGATCCCACCCGCGGAGAAATTCGGCACCGGCAACTTGCCGTTCTGACTGACCCACTTCACCAGGTCATAGGGGGAGCCGAGTTCCTTGGCCTTCGCCATCCATTCCTCATCGCGCAAAGTGGTGAGCTGGCGAATCTCGCTGGTGATGGCGCGCATGTGGCGCACGGCCTCGACGATGTTGCCGGATCCCGCCTCCCCCTTGGTGCGGATCATCGCCGCGCCCTCGCCGATGCGCCGCAGCGCTTCGCCCAGATTGCGCGCGCCGCACACAAACGGCACCTTGTACCCCCACTTGCTGATGTGATGTTCCTCATCGGCCGGCGTCAGTACCTCACTCTCATCGATGTAATCCACACCGATGGCTTCCAGCACCTGCGCCTCGGCAAAATGGCCGATGCGCGCCTTGGCCATTACCGGAATGGTCACCGTGTCCATAATCTCCCGGATGATCTTGATGGACGCCATGCGGGCCACGCCGCCTTCCTTGCGAATGTCCGCCGGCACGCGCTCCAGCGCCATAACGGCAACGGCGCCCGCGTCCTCAGCGATTCTGGCCTGCTCGGCCGTGGTGACGTCCATGATGACGCCGCCCTTCAGCATTTCCGCCAAGCCCACTTTTAATTTCATTGGTTGATCATAATCCCACATGGCATTACTCCTTATCAGATTAATGATGTTTCTTCTCAAGCTATCTTACTTTGCAAAGCCTCCGGCCGCAGCACCGCGTCCAACTCGGCGCCCAGGCGCGTGATAATCCCCGGCAGAGCCCGAATATCCGCGAGCGAGGTGCGGAAATTCACAATACAGGCGCGCAACACGAACGCCCCCTCGATGACCGCGTTGGTCAGAAAAGCTTCGCCGCTCTTCTGCAAGCGCCCCAACAATTCGCTGTTGAGTTGGTTGAGGTACTCCTCCACCTTTGCGTCGCCGGCCTGGAGGTCGCGCGGCACATACCGGAAGGTGGCGTTGCTCAAACCCTGCCGGAAAGCCTGCAACTCGGGATGGGCGTCGGCGAGCTCGAACAGAGTTTTCGCCAGGCGAATGTCGTCGCCAATCATCCGCGCATAACCTTCGCGTCCCACCTGGCGAAGGGCCAGCCAGATCTTCAGCGCGCGAAAGCCGCGAGAATTCTCCGGCCCATACTCAAAGTAATTAACCGCTTCCTCCGCATCTTGCAGCAACTTGTAGTAGGAAGGGCGATATTGGGTGAATGCGTCGCGGAGGGCCTGGCGGTCGCGCACCAGCGTGCATCCGGCCTCCAGCGGCGCGTAGAGCCATTTGTGCGGATCCACCGCCACGGAATCAGCTTCGCGGATACCCCGCAAATCCGCCGGCGCATCCGGCGCCACCGCCGCGAAGCCGCCGTAAGCGCCATCCACGTGGAACCACAGCCCCTGCTCGCGGGCGATGGAGGCGATCTCCGGCAAGGGGTCGACTGCGCCGGTGCTCACGGTGCCGGCCGTGCCGATCACCATAAACGGCAGCTCGCCCTTGGCCTTGTCCGCAACAATACTTTCGCGCAACTCGCGTGTGTTGATCTGCTGGCGGGAATTCACGGAAATCCAGGCAATAGAATCCAGCCCCAGGCCGAACAGGTCCACCGCCTTGTGGATCCACGTGTGAGTTTCCGTCGAAGCGTAAACGCGCAGCCGCTGGGCGCCCTCGCCAGCCAGTCCGTGGGCGCGCGCATCCCAAGTGAGCTGAGCTTTGCGCGCGGCAAGAAACGCCACAAAGTTGGCCATCGTGCCGCCCGTCACCAGGATTCCCCCTGCCTCGCGCGGATAGCCAATCATCTCGGCGATCCACCGAATGGTCTGCGCCTCAATCTCGCTCGCCATCGGTGACAGGACCCAGCCGCCGACATTGGGGTTGATAGCGGCGGCCAGCAACTCTCCCAACGCGCCCAGGGGAGCGGCGGGCGATGTGATGAACCCCATAAAGCGCGGATGGCCGTTGAAGAGCGAATGATCCACCAGCAGCCGCACCGCCTCTTCCAGCAACACCTCAGGGGCGGTCCCTCGCTCGGGTAGCGGGAAGTCTCCCAAAATGTGGCGAATTTCATTCGGCGATTCGCCCGGACTCACCCGCCGGTTGGGCAGTGAACCCAGAAATTCCGCGACATGATCGACCAGGCGATAACCCAGCGCGCGAAATTCCTCCGGGCTCATCTCCAGAGGGGCATTCCGAGGTTCGGCAATTTGATTGGACTCGATCACTTCCCTACCCTTCTTCCCTGGTTTTGCCTGACAAGCTATTAAAAGCTATCCATACGCATTACTTCCCCTGGACGAATCTCACACCAGCGCTACGCTCGCGCCCACCGAGGAACGGGGCCTGCCCTTCCTCGCCCGGCGCATTTCCGCCTTCAGCAAATCGCCCAGGATAGCTGCGCCCTTGACAATCTTATCATCGGGAAGAGCCGTATAACACAAACGCAGTGCATGGTGCTGGGGATTTTGAAAATAGAAGTAGCGCGCCGGGGCAAAGAGCACTCGCCGCTCGCGCGCCTTCACCAGCAGTTCCTCGGCATCCAGGAACACCGGAAGTTCCACCCAAACCGACATGCCGCCGTCCGGATAGATGACGCGAGCCTCGGGCGGGAAATGTCGCTCGATGGCGCGCCGCAGCACGTCCTGCTTGTGGGCATAAACCTTGCAGCTCTTGCGGATCCATTTGTCCAGCCAGCCACGCGCACCCAATTCCTGAACCACGGCCTGGCCAATCAGGTTGGTGTGCAAGTCGGCGCGCTGTTTGGCCCACCGCAGGCGCTCAATCACCGGGCGCGAAGCCACCAGCCAGCCCACGCGCAGGCCCGGGAATCCCACCTTGGAAAAGCTGTTCAGATAGATCACCAGCCCCGCCGAGTCGAGGGCTTTCAGGGGGGGAATCTGCCGGCCGCGATATCGCAGCGCACCGTAAACGTCGTCCTCGACAATGGGAACCTGGAAGCGCTGCGCCAGTTCCAGCATCCGGTGCCGGGCTTCCAACGGCATGGTGAAGCCGGTGGGGTTCTGGAAACTCGGGCTGCAGAAAATCAGTTTCACGCGCGTCTGCTCCAGCAGGGATTCAAGCGCGTCGAGATCCATGCCCTCCGGCGTAACCGGAACACCAATCAGCCGGACTCCCGGCGACTCGAAAACATTCCACAGGCCGGTGTAAGTGGGATTTTCACACACCACGGTTTCGCCGGGGGAGATCAGCGCGCGGCGCAGCAGGTCCAACGATTGCTGGCAACCGTGCGTCACCAGGATTTCGTCGAGCTCCACGGGAATGCCGTCGCGACGCAGACGCGTTTGCAAATAAGTCTTGAGGGGCTGATACCCGCCGGTGGAACCGTACTGCACCAGGCGTCCGCCCTCACGGCGCAGGACGGCATCCGCGGCGCGGCGGACAAGGTCAGGGGACGTCAACTCATCCGCGCCGTGGGCGGCGGCAAAGGAGATGACTCCTTCTTCCACGGAACTCGCCATCAATCGGCCCAAGGAATCGTCGCGCGGTTCTTCGGGGAAAAAGCTCTCCCAGAAGAGGTCGTGGGAGGGCCGGCGCGCCAGGCCACGGGGAGCGCGCATTGTCTCTCCCAGCGGGGTCACATAGGTTCCGCGCCCCACCGTCCCCTGGATCAGACCTTCGGATTCCAGGTCAGCGTAAGCGTTGCCCACCGTGGTCCGATGCACTCCCAGTTGATGGGCGAGTTCGCGGCTGGGCTCCAAGCGGTCTCCGGACTTCAGCCCGCCGTTCAGGATGCGTTCGCGAAGTTGGTCGCGAATCTGCACATAGAGCGGTTTGCGCAAATTCGAATCCAAGGTTACGAGCATGGTCGTTTTGCTCCTCTGGCCTGTTGACCAGTCCAATTTAGAACCGAAATGAGGACTTGTAAAGAGCCAAGTAGGCCAAGGTATAAACCGGCCAATTTGCCCTTCCTAGGGCTTGGGGCTCTGCTTCATGCGTTCGCGCAGGCGGTCGCGCAGGTCGGACGGCGTGGAGGGATTGCAGGCCACCAGGAACCACAATGGCTCGTGGGGGTCTTCCGCCATGGCGTGCAGCACGGCGCCGGGGGTGCGCGGATGGCGCGCCACGTTCTCGCGAACGGCCGGGTAAGGATGTGACGCCAACTGTTCAAGCAGTTCCGGAGGGGCTTCCGCGTGCTCGGTCAGGGCGCGAGCGAGCAGGAAATCGTCCGCGTGCAGGGCGGAAGCCATCCGCAGAAGCTTCTGGGAAGTGGTTTGGGGATTGCGTGCTTGTTGAAATTTCCGATCCCAGGCGGGACTGAAGCGGTTCAGGTCCTGGGTACGCACCGCGATCATACGCCGGAGTTGGCGAACTTCCGCGAGCTTGCGGGCGCGGGGAAGTTTGGCGTGCTGAACCGAGCGGAGGACTTCCAGCAGGTGGGCGCGTTCGCCAAACACCACCTGGGACCCGCGATGAATCTTCTTCATGCGGAACTTGGTGCGAGTGTCCTGAGCCATCAAAGCCTCCCAAATTCAGTGATGAGTGAAGAGTGTGGGAATTGCCGATTGTCGATTGCTGATTGTCGATTGTCATTTCTGCTCAATCAGCAATCGGCAATTTCCTCACTTGTCACTTATCACTGCCTCTAAGGAACGGATTCCTCTCGCGCTCCTCACCGATCGTCGTGGACGGGCCGTGCCCGGGAAACACCGGCGTCTGATCGGGAAAGATGAGCAGCCGATTTCGAATCGACCGCAGAATTTCGTCGAAAGATCCGCCCCACAGGTCCGTGCGGCCGATGCTCCCTTGAAAAAGGGTATCACCGCTCAGAATGCGCTGGTTCTCGCCGTCCAGGTGGAGCGAGAGGCTGCCCGGAGAATGCCCTGGCGTATGCAGAACCTCCAAACTCAGCGAGCCGCAACGCAGTGAGTCACCCTCCTTCAAAAACTGGTCCACGTCCGTCACCCCCGGCGCCGGAACGCCCAACCACTCGGCTTGCATCGCCAGGTTTTTGTAGAGGGGCAAATCACTTTGGTGCATCAGCACGGCGGCGCCGGTGGCCCGCTTAAGTTTCTCGATTCCCCCCACGTGGTCAATGTGCGCGTGCGTGGCGACAATGTACTTCACCCGCAGGCGATGCCTGGCCAGGATCTGTTGGACTTGCTCAATGTCGTCGCCGGGATCGATCACCACCGCTTCGCCCGTCGATTCATCCCCGAGGATCGAACAATTACAGGCCAGCATTCCCACCGGAAGAATTTCGTGAATCATTGCCGCTCTCTCACCTTTCACCCCAGAAATCGCCCCACGCCCCGAAGTTCCATAGTACTACTGAATTTCCCGGACCGCGACGTGCTGTGGCGGATGGCGATGCCGGATTAACTCATCCCCGGCGCCGGCGGCGGGTCCGGTGACGAATGGACCCATCCCAGGCTGTCCAGTTGACTTGGACAGCGCGGATTTTTATACTCGTGGGGGTTGTTATAGGGCGAATTCCACAATCGAAGTTTTATGGTCCCGAGCGCATGGCGTTCTTCGCGGCGCCTCAGATCTTTCGAAAACAAAGGAGCCACCATGGCGGCACTCAGCAACGAAGCAATTCAGCAGGGACTGGCGAAAATGCACGGGTGGTCCTATCAGGGGAATGAGCTGCACAAGAAATTTACCTTTAAGTCATTTTTGCCGGGCATCGAGTTTGTCAACCTGATCGCCGCGGCCGCCGAAAGCGCCGGGCATCATCCCGACATCACCATCAACTACAACGTAGTGAGCATCCATCTTTCCACTCACAGTGAGGGCGGGGTGACCGGGAAGGACTTTGACCTGGCGGGCAAGATCGATCAAATCCATTCGACGCTCGCTTGATCCCTTCTTCCGGCCCCGCCGGCATACCGGGACGCGCAGGGGAGCAAGGGCCGATGTTCACTCTGCCAACCTCGTTCCCGGGAAGTTTCCGTTTCGTCATTGTGCGAAAATTCAGTCTTGTTCTCACCCGCGGAAAGCGCGTAGAATCCCCACGCGTTGGGAACAGAACTTATGGCAACGACCATACAGTGGATTCATTTGATGGCATCGGTAGTGGCCCTGGGAGGAATGGGCTTCCTCCTCCTCATCTTAATCCCTTCTTTGGGAGTCCTCAGTGCAGAGCAACGCGAAGCGCTTTCCAAAGCTGTGGCCGGACGATTCCGCTGGGCAAGTTGGAGCGCCATGACGCTGGTGCTGCTCTCCGGCCTCTACAACGTTCGCCGCTACTATTGGGAAGAACCGTGGGATCGGGCGTGGCGATTTCTGGCACTCAAGGTGCTGCTTTCCTTCGTCTTCTTCGGCATTGTCCTGGGGCTCACCATCCCCTTCAAATTGTTCCAACCTCTGCGCGCCCGCCGGCGGCAGTGGCTGCTCGTCGCCTTCATCCTGGGAGTGGTTGTAGTGCTGATTTCGGCCTATCTGCGGCGCGGATAACCCCACCGAAACTATTTGCTATGGAAGACGGCCTCTTTGAAGGTGCCTTGCTGATTCTGGATTTTCTTTTGCAGCATGGTAATGGCGTAGATAAGTTGCTCGGGCCGAGGCGGGCACCCCGGCACGTAAACATCAACGGGAATATACTGATTGACGCCTTGCACAATGGCGTAGTTATTGAACACACCGCCGGACGTCGCACAGGCGCCCATGGAGATGACCCACTTGGGTTCCGGCATCTGCGCATAGAGTTTTTGGATCACCGGAGCCATCTTTTGGGAGACGCGGCCGGCGACAATCATCAAATCCGCCTGGCGCGGCGAAGCCCGGAAAACCTCCGCACCAAATCGCGCGAGGTCAAATCGCGAGGCGCCCGCCGACATCATTTCGATGGCGCAGCACGCCAGGCCGAAACTGAAGGGCCAAATCGAAGACTTGCGCGCCCAGTTCACCGCCCAGTCAAGCTTGGCGAACATGAGACCTTCAAATCCGGATTGATCGGTTACAGTTGGAACGCCCATTCCATTTCTATTATGCCACGCGATGGTTCTCTCTTCAACCTCAACGTGTAAAGGTGTAAAGGGCGGTGGGTCAATTGTCGTAGCGGTGATTTTACGCCGCCCAATGGCGCTTAAAGCCGCCCCCACATCAAATTGACCACCACTGCTGCGGGAGGGATAAACCCACTCTCTTTCCTTCTTACGGATGCAGCAGGATCTTGCCAAAGAACTCGCGTCCCTCCATCTTCTGCTGCGCCGCCGCCGCCTCTTGCAGGGGGAATGCGGAATCGATCACAGCTTTCAACTTGCGCCGGCCGATGAACTTGAGGGCATCGACGAGTTCCCCTTTGCCCCCCATGAACGAACCCAGGATCGTGCGCTGGCGGCCGAAAAGGCCCTGGCCGTTGAGCTTGAGCTCGGCGCCGGTGGTCATGCCGCAGGTCACGAGGCGGCCATAAGTGGCGAGCGAATCAAAGCAAGCTTCCCAAACCGCCGCGCCCACGTGGTCGACCACCACATCGACGCCACGCTTGTGGGTGAGGCGCTTCACTTCTTCCACAATCGACTGGCGCGTGTGGTTGATCACTCCATCCGCGCCCAACTCGCGGGCTTTCTCGAGCTTCCAATCCGCGCCCGCCACGGCGATCACGCGCGCGTTCACGAGCTTCGCCACTTGAATCACCGCACTGCCCACGCCTGAACCCGCGCCCATGACCAGCACATCCTCCCCGGCCTTCAATCCTGCCCGGGCGAAGAGCATGTGCCAAGCGGTAAGAAAAACCAGGGGCACGGCAGCGGCTTCGTCGAAGGTGAGGTCGCCGGGAATGGGAAGCACATTCATCTCCGCCGACTTCACATACTCGGCGTAACCGCCGTCGATGAACACGCCAAAGACCGTGAACTGACGGCAGGCGCTGTCCAACCCCTGGAAACACATCTCGCACTGGCCGCAACTCACCCCCGGGCAAAGCAGCACGGGGTCTCCAGGTTTTACACGGGTCACCAGCGACCCCACTTCCTCAACCGCGCCGGAAATGTCGGCGCCCACGATGTGCGGCATGGGGATGCGCCACCCCGGCACGCCTCCGCGCACCCAAACGTCCAGATGGTTCAGCGCGCAGGCCTTCACCTTCACCAAAACTTCGTTGGCCTGGATCTTAGGGTCGGGCGCATCCTCGTACTTGAGGACTTCCGGACCGCCGTGGTGGTGAAATCGAATTGCCTTCATGGTGCGTTCCCCTCCTTGCTACGCCTATCACTGACATCACGTCCATCTGCTGGAAATCGCCCTGCACGGATTCTACTCCTCAACCTCCATCGATTGTAGGGGTACGGCTTGCCGTACCCTTTTTATTATGATCTCCCGGCCGAACCAAAAGGGTACGGCAAGCCGTACCCCTGCAACCTCCGTGCGTTGACATTGCGGCACCCGGCGCATAATCTAAGAATCGAGTATGGACATCTTTGAAGAAATCGTTCGGCTGCGAAAGGCGGGGCGCAAGGGTGCGCTGGCCACCATTATCGAGGTGCAGGGATCGATTCCCAGCCACGAGAGCTCCAAGATTTTGATTCGCGATGATGGATCGATTGCCGGCACGGTGGGGGGCGGCTGCGTGGAGGCGGAAGTGTGGTCGGTGGCGCAGGAGGTTATGCGCGAGGAGAAGCCGCGGCGCTTGCACTTCAATCTAAACGCCAACCCCGAGTACGACAACGGCCTGATCTGCGGCGGCTCGCTCGACATTTTCGTGGAGCCCATTCTGGCCACGCCCACGGCATTCATTCTGGGCGGCGGGCACGTGGGACTGAACGTGGCAAAAGCCGCGAAACTGGCGGGTTTTGAGGTGGTGGTGGCCGATGACCGCGAGGCCTTTGCCAACAAAGAGCGCTTTCCCGAAGCCTCCGAGACTTTCGCCGGGCCGTGGGAAGAGTTGTTCCCCAAGTTCAACATCAATAACCACACCTACCTGGTGCTGGTGACGCGCGGCCACAAGGGCGACCTGGATTGTCTGCGTTGGGCCGTCACCACGCCGGCGCGCTATGTCGGAATGATCGGGAGCAAGCGCAAGTTCATCGAGATTTGCAAAGTATTGGAGCGCGAAGGGGTCACCGCGGAGCGCATCGAGCGCGTGCATTCGCCCATCGGGCTCGATATCGGCGCGCTCACGCCGGAAGAGATCGCGGTGGCCATCGTGGCGGAGATGATCGCGGTGCGTCGCAACACGGCGCCCAGTGTTCCCTCCCTGGCGCACAAACCGAAAGCCCAGCACACCACATGATTGCCGGCCTCATTCTCGCCGCGGGAGAGTCTCGGCGCATGGGGCGCGACAAGGCCCTGCTGACCCACCACGGACGAACCTTCCTTGCAACCATCATTAACAATCTCGGCGCCGCCGGAATCGAGAAGGCCACCGTGGTGTTGGGCCATCACGCGGGAGCCATCGAGCGGGCGGTGAACCTGGCCGCCGTGCGCGTGGTGGTGAACCACGATTACCAGCGGGGACAAACGTCTTCCCTGCAAATGGGGCTGGCGGCGGCATCCGCGGACTCGCCGGAAGCCGTCATCCTTTGCCTCGTCGATCATCCGACCATCTCCACCGAGGTTATAGCTGAATTAATAAAGCATTTCGAATCAACCCGCCCACCTGTCCTTATCCCCACCTATAAGGGCGAACGTGGCCACCCTGTCGTCATCAGCCAGACGTTGTTTCCGGAATTGCTGGCGCTCCCCCCCGGGCAAGCGGCCAACGTGGTCATCCGAAAGTATCGCGAAGTAACGCAATTTGTGGAAGTCACCGACCCCGGCATTTTGCTGGATGTGGACGACCCGGAGACCTACGAACGATTGGCAGAGTGCGGCAAACAGTAGGCAGTAGACGGTAGGCAGTAAGCAGTGGGAAAAAATCTGCGAAATCTGTGTAATCTCTGGATGAACCCCGTTCATGCGTCTTTTTTGGGGGCTGATTCGTATTGCTATTAGAATGGAAAACAGCCTTTGCCTTTTCGTGAATTCGATGGAACAGGAAACCCGAGAGATCGCGCACGGGCTGCGGCGCCGAGACCCTGACCTGCTGGACGAGTTGATTGGCCGCTACCAATACCGGCTGCCCCGTTATCTCTGGACGCTGACGGGCAGCCGCGAGTCGGCCGAGGACCTCTTCCAGGAGACCTGGATACGGGTGCTGGAGAAAGGGCATCAATACAACCCCCGGTGGCGGTTTGAAGCCTGGCTGTTCTCGATTGCGCGGAACCTCGCCATCGACCTGCTGCGCCGCCGCCAGCCCGAGAGCCTGGAGGCGTTGCTGAATCCCGGCGAGGAGAGCGCGGCGCGGGAGTGGCCGGACCGCGAATCCGCGACGCCCTTTGAGACCGTGGCCGCGGGCGAGCAGTCCGAACGAGTGAAGGGCGTGCTCCGGCGTCTTCCCCCCGACGCTCGCGAGGTGTTGGTGCTGCGCTTTCAGGAGGACATGGATTTAAGCGAGATTGCGGAAGTGGTGAGAGCGCCGCTCTCAACGGTGAAGTCGCGGCTCTATCGCGGTCTCGAGGCATTCCGCAATCTGCTGGAGGAGGAAGAGGTATGAATCCCGATGTCCATGAGCGCGCTTGCCGCCTCATCGACGCGTGGCAAGTGGAAGGAATTTCCGCTGCCGAGCGCGAGTGGCTGGAGGCGCACCTGGCCGAATGCGCAGCCTGCGGGGCCCGAGTACGCGCCAACGAGCGTGCCCTCCAGGTGTTGCGGTCGAACACCGTAAGCGTTGACCCCGCGCTGGTCAGCACCACGCAGGCCCGCGTGCGCTGGCGGGCGCGCCAGTTGCACGAAAACCAGGCACGCCTGCGTGCCTTGTGGATTTCGTGCGGGCTATCCTGGCTCCTCGGCACGCTGACCGCGCCGCTGCTTTGGGAAGCCATGGCCTGGTTGGGGCGTCATTTCGAACTGTCGCCGGCGATCTGGATTACCGGATTTGCAATCTTCTGGGTGGCCCCGGCCAGCCTGGTGGGCGCGCTCGCTGCGTGGAGGCACGCGCACGATTCCAGCACGGCGAATCGCCGGGAGGTTTGGGAAAGATGATTTCCTTACCATGGTGGAGGCGTAACCAGACATGTAGGGGCCAGCAGCGCTGGCGCCGCGCCGAACGCGGTTCGGCCCTACGAACTTAGCGGCCGCGGTGGGCGGCCAGAAGAGAAAATGCCATGAATCAAACATCCGCAGGAAAATTCGATATCCGTGAAGAAATCCGGCTGATCCCCAAAGTGATGGTGGTCGTGGCGGTGCTGGTTTTCTTGGGGATCCAGGCACTGCTTATCTGCGTGGCGTTTCGTCACGACCCGCACGCCCCGCCGTTGGCCGTGCAAGTCCTGATCGCCACTCTGGCGGGAACCGTTCTGGGCATCGTCATGTTGCTGGTGGGTTACGTGAATCGCGACGCGAAGCGCCGGGGGATGAACTACGCGCTCTGGACGGTTCTTGTGCTCCTCATCCCCAATGCCATTGGGTACATCATCTACTTCGTGGTCCGGCAGCCCATTCTGGGCAAGTGTCCACAATGCGGCACTACGACCAATCCGACGTTCAACTTCTGCCCCAAGTGCAAATTCAATCTCCATCCAGCCTGCCCGCAGTGCCACCGGGCGATTGAGGTGGGTGCTACGTTTTGCCCTTACTGCTCGGCAGAGTTGAGGAGCTAGGCGTTAGGTTCACATTTGCTGAAAGGCAATTTCCAGCGCCCGAAGCGCTTTGTCCGGCATGGGTGCCAATGCCCCGATGAACCGGGAATCGATAAGCGCTTCGGCAGTGGACTCAAGGACTTCGAGGCGGTCATAGGCCTCCAGAATATCCGCACCGCAGACGAGCACTCCGTCGTTTTCCAACAGCAAAGCCGGCTGATGGGGAGAGCAACGCTGGGCCAGCGCTTCGCTATCCTGAAATGGCAGTCCATACTCCACCCGGCCCACTTGACGCAGGACCAGGTAACTTTCCGGGATGGTGCGTGAATCCAGGGCGGCGCCGGTTACGCTGAAGGCCGTGGCGTTAATGGGGGAAGCATTGATGAGGGCGTGGATTTTGGGGTGAAGGCGATAGATGGCTTCATGGTTGCCGGTGGCCCGGCTCGGCGTTTTCCCTGCCTCGCACCGGCCGTTCCTGATGAGGACCAGATCCTGCGGGTCCAACATGCCGCGGTCAACCTGAAAAGGAGTGATGAGGAACGAAGCTGCATCGAGGCGAACGGAAAAAGTGCCTTGCGTGCTGATAAAGAGCCGCTGGCGATACGCTCGGCGCACGAATTCGCAAAGCCTCCTCCGCAGATCCTTCTCCTGGCTGGTGGGATCCTCCCGCGGAAACTCCAACAGCATGGTGGGACGCTGATGGGCGATCTCGATTTCCTGTGCGGTCAGAAACCGCACCTCGCCAAGCTGCCGCCCTTTGATGATGGTCCTGCCCACGAATTCCAGCGTCTCGAAGCGTTGAAACGCTTCCCCCAAGTTAACCCCGGCAGTTACGACCCCGTGGTTCTCGAGAATCGCGCAGGTGCTCCCCCGGCTGAACTTTTCCGCCACGGTTATCCCCAGCGCCTCGCTGCCCGGCAGTTCATAAGGAGCAAACGCCACTTCCCCGCATATGGAATGGGCTTTGGGAAAGAGTTGGGTGTTCGGCACTTCATGAATCGCGCTGAAGGCCACCAGAGCAACAGGATGGGCATGCACGATTCCCCGCAGCTCCGGCCGCGCGCGATAAATCGCCTGGTGGAAGGGGAATTCCGAGGAAGGGGGATGAAGGCCTTCGACGGCGCCGTCTTTACGAACCAAAACCATGTCGTCGCGCCGCAGTGTGCCCTTGTCAACGCGCGTGGGGGTAATCCAGATGTCCCCGTTGTCCTCGCGAATCGAGAGGTTGCCGCCGGAAGTTGTGGTCATGCGGTAGGCGTAAATACGCTCCATGGTCGCCAGGATTTCGTCGCGGGGATGCATGAACGGCGTAAATGTGCTCATTTTGCTTTTTGCCCTCGAAGGCTATTATCGCTGGGGGCGGGGAGAAGGCGCAATGATATGGAATGCATGTGCCAAAGGCACCTTGGACTGCGGCGGCTCGACGCCGCTTTGGTCTTGGCCCTCGGCATCATTTCAAGGCGGCGTCGAGCCGCCGCACTCCAAGGTGCTTCGCACATTATCATGCACAGTGGCGGGCCAGGAGGGCACTACCCCGAACTGCGAATCTGCTCCAGCAGCCGCTTCAGGGCGTCCACGGCAAGCACGGCGGCGTGACGCGAGGCGGGCGGCAGGCCGTCCAGCCCGGAAATAATATCGTCGGGAGTAAGTGTGGAAAGTTCCTCCAGCGAGCGGCTCAAAATCGCTTCCGTCAGCCACGAACCGCAGGCCACCGACGGCACGCAGCCCGCGGCTTTGAACTTCACTTCCTGAATTCCGCCCTCGCGGACCACGGCCCACAGCTTCATCAAATCGCCACAGACAGGATTGGAGGCTTCCACGACTACCGGGGCCTCCGCGATTTCGCCGACATTGCGGGGGTGGTGAAAGTGATCGAGGAGAGTTTCGGAATACATCGGCGCTGTCCGTGGTCCGTAGTCAGTTGTTCGTAGTCAGTAGCCAGTTGTCAGTTTCAGGGTGGCACTCCCTGGGCGCGTAAGCCGCGAGTCAATCTCCCGAGTCGCGGGCAAACACTACCATCCCATTTGCGGGAATCACAATATTCGCCGAGGCACTAAATCCGTGCAGTGGACCTCCCGACGCCCAAATCCCACCTCCATTACCCGCTACCATGGGGTTAACCCAGTTGTCGTAGACGTCGCTGTTGAAGACTTCCACCCAAGGCCCGGAAAAGGGGAATCCAATCGCGTAGTTGTACCAGGTTGCTTCCGCCAGCGTGGCAACTACAATGACGTCATTCCCAGTGTCAAGCCAGCGGTGAAAGGCAATGACGCGGTTCTGGTCGTGGACGTGAAATGGGTTGACGTTGTCGCCGCGCAAAGCGGGTTGATTCCACCGGAGCCGGATCAGGTCCTGAGTGAAACGCAGATGATCCCTCATGGTGGGGTCAGTACCGTCAATGAGACCTGCCCAATCGATAAGATTGGCCGACGCCGTGGGATCGCAGCTCCATTGCTGGTCTTCCAGAAATTCCTGTCCCATGAAGAGCTGGGGAATTCCGGGAGCCGTCAACAGGAGTCCGGTGGCGAATCGCGAACGGCTGCGCGCATACCAGGAGCGCGTGTTTGAGCCGTCGGCCAGAGCGGCAAGGCGCGGGTCTCGTCCCACTGCCACAAGATCGTGGTTCTCCACGCAAGGGACAGCCTGCCACCCATGCGCAAAGCCCTGGGGATAGAGATTGCCGGCGATAGCATCGAAATCCACCGTGGCGCTCTGGCCATAAGACGCTTGCTGGACGGCGCTGCGGACGGCGCTCCGCAATCCATCGTGTTGCAGAACGTCAAAGCCCGTGCCGCCGCTCGCCGTGGGCGTCACGATCAAGGGGGCAGGCCGCGGATAGTTCTGGAACTCGAAGGGCCAATACTCGGCATTTTGGAGCAGCCGGGGCTTGAGGTAGCGAAGGGTGCTGGTGAGATCGCAGCAAAAACTCCAGCCGGAATCCTCATTCATCGATAAAAGCGCACTGATCTCGTCGTAGCGGAACCCGTCCACGTGGTATTCTTCGATGTAGTACTTAGCGCTAATGATGATGAATTGGCAAACGTCGTTATTCCAAAGGGCGAAGGAAAGACCGCCCGCCAGCCCCATGTTGGTGAAGTAGAGACTTTGATTGTTATCGCTGGTATCGGCGGCCCGATCATAGAAGTAGAGGCTTTGATCATCGCCCTCGAATCCCCCCGCGTGGTTATAAACGACATCGAAGGTCACCGCGATGCCGTAAAGATGACACAAGTCCACCAGGGCCTTCAGCTGCGCGGGCCCCGGAGTGATGTCCTGGATTTCCATGGGCGCCATGCTCTTATTGGCGAGCAGGGTGTTAATGGTGGCGAGGTATCCGGCGAGAGCCGCCTGGTCACTCACCACGTAGGGAAAGTCCGGCGAGAAATAATCCGCGCCGTTATACCCCATCGAAGGATCGGTTTCCATTTCATCTATCGGCAGCGGCTGAAGCACATTGACTCCCAGCGCCACCAGGTATTCAATCTTCCCGATGACATCCAGAAAGGTCGATGGCACGCCGGGTGCGCTGGGCGCATAGGTTCCGACATGCAGTTGGTACACGATCATGTTGGAAAAGTCCGGCGTCACAAAAGCCGAATCGTGCCAGGGATAGGCTGTCGCGGAACGGATGAGGCAACTGCAAGTCGGGAACGGAGAGTCGGTCGCCATCTCTCGCGCATACGGATCACGTTTGTAACCGCTCGATCCCGCGCCCACGACCCAAAAATGATACAGGTCGCCGTCCTGGGTGCCAGGAATGAAGCCCGTCCAGTAGCCATTGACATCCTTCGCCATTAGCAAATCGTCGGTCTGGCCGGTCTGCGCCGTGCCTCCAAACGTGCCATTGACATAGACCGCCGTCGCGCGGGGCGCCCAGACACGAAACGTCGCTCCGCCACCGTCGACGAGATTTGCCCCCATGGGAGTTGTGGGCAGGATGTTGGCTTGAGAAATCATAACAAGTCCTCTCTGCGACCAGAAGTTGGATGTGAGGTCTTAAGCCGTGTGGAAATCGAGGCGAGGATATTGTACCGCAGATTTGCCCACTGTTTCACAAATGAGCAGGAGCGCGGCAACCCGCTTATCACCGACTTTCATCAGCGGGAGAGGGGAGCCAAGTCCCCACGAGGTCCAGGGTTGACTCAGGGTTCAGGCAGGTATATATAAGGCGCATGTCGGCCCGAACCGTTCGGGTATGCTCAACCATTCTTATGTTGGCGATCGGCGCCGGCGCCTCCCTGGCCAAGAAGGCGGAACCCTGGGTGGAGGTGCGGAGCCCCAACTTCCTCGTCCTCACCAACGCCAATGAGAAGCAAGGGCGCCGCGTCGCCTATCAATTTGAAATGATTCGCGCGGTCTTTCGCCAATTCTTCAATCTCCAGGGGTCGGCAACAGACCAGCCGGTGATCATCATTGCCGGACGGGACGAAGAGACGCTTAAAGCGCTCCTGCCCGAGTATTGGGCGAAAAAGGGCTCGGCGCATCCCGCCGGCTTTTACCTGGGCAGCACGGAAAAGAATTACGTGGCGCTGCGGCTGGATGTGACCATGAACCAGGAGGCGTACGAGCCTTTCGAGCCGGTCTACCACGAGTACGTCCATTACCTCACTCGCCGGATGATGTCGCAATTGCCGCTGTGGATGGTGGAGGGCCTGGCCGAGTTCTACGGGAACACCCGCCTGGAGGGCAAGCAAATTTTTGTGGGCGCACCCAGCGCTTCGAACATCATGGTGTTGCGCCAGGAGCAACCCCTTCCGCTCAGCACTTTGTTTGCCGTGAATGCTTCCTCCCCTTATTACCACGAGGAGAACAAAGCTTCCATCTTCTATGCGGAGTCCTGGGCGCTGACGCATTACCTGATTACGCGCGACTGGCGCGAGAAGACGCACCGCCTCAGCGACTTTCTCACGCTGCTCGGCCAGAGCGTGCCCGCCGAGGAAGCCGCGCGCCGCACGATTGGCGATGTCAAAGCACTGGAGATGGAACTGATGCTCTACATCGGCCACTTCGCTTTCACCGTCGCGCGCCAATCCGCTCCGCCGGGAGTGGACCCGGACAGCTTCCAGGCCACCGCCGCCTCCGACGCCGAGTCACTTGCCCGGCGCGCTGACTTCATGGCCCGCGACCGTCATGGGCAGGAGGCAGAGGAGATGTTGAAGGAAGCCCTGAAGCTCGAGCCGAACTTGGCGATTGCGCATGAGAGCATGGGATTCCTTTTGAGTCAGCAGGGCAAATTCGCCGAGGCTGCGAAATGGTATTCCCAGGCCGTGGCCCTCAATTCCCAAAGCTGCCTGGCCAATTACTACTACGCCGTGAGTTTGCTCAAGGGGTATATGGACGACCACACCGCGGCCCAAGCGGAGGCCAGCCTGCGCGCTGCCATCAAAGTCGCTCCGGACTTCGCCCCCGCCTATTCCGCGTTGGGCTGGCTGATGGCGAGTCGCCATCAAGATCTTGGGGAGGCCTATCGAATGACCCTGATGGCCGTCTCCCTCGAACCTGGCGACTTCCACCATCGGATTAATTCCGCGCAAGTGTTGGAAATGGTGGGCCGCGTCAATGACGCCATCACCGTGGCCAAGGTCGCTGCTACCATGGCCAAGACGCCCGGGGAACAGGCGGAGGCTCAGGCCTTCATTTCCAACGCGCAGCAGCACAAGGAGTTTCTGGAGCGGGCAAAAGAGCAAGAGGAAGCCTTCAAAAAGGCGCAAGCTAATGCCACCGCATCAAGCCATCCCGGCCAAGACATACCAACGGGCACGCTGAGTCAAGAAGGTTCCGCGCCCGGCCAGGAATCCGCCCAGCCACCCGTGTTACGGCATCGCGATGAGGCGCTGGGAGGAAACACAGCGAATGCCTCGCCCGGCGACGCATTGAGTCCTCACGCCCCGCGTCCGGAACTTCTGCCAGCCCGCCAGGTGGCCGAGGGAACCATCAAAGATGCCAAGTGCCCGGGGGGGACGACGCTGGAATTCACCCTCGACTCCCGCAATGGCGTATTGCACCTCTATAGTGACCATTACCTGAAGATTCCCTACAACGCCCTCAACTTTACTCCCCAGGGCATCCTGAACCCCTGCACCGATATCCAAGGCCTGCACGCCCGCGTCGCCTACCATTCCGCCAAAGGCCAACCGAATCAAGGAGAGGTGGTGGAAATCGGGTTGATGAGAAATTAAGCGCCGCAGGCAGCGCCGGAGCGGATCGCAGACGCTAAAAAGCAACGCTGCTCTGCTTGAAGTCGTATAGAATCCCCCCTTCACATCGCCGAACGAACCGAAAACCGCGACGGAAGCGCTGCGCGCGACACGCACCCTGGGAGGCCAACTATGTCCAAGTGGACGAGACGAGATTTCTTGAAGAGCGGTGTTTCCGCCGCAGCGGGGGCTGGAGCGCTTCCGCTGGCGAGCGTGGCAGCAGGCGGGCCCAATACCAAAACTGCGATGCCAGCAAGCCCGGATGCCCCCGCGTCCCCGCGCGAGCGCCTGCTGCTTGATTTCGGCTGGCGCTTTCATTTTGGCCATGCGGACGAGCCCGCGCGGGACTTCGGCTATGGGCGCGGGGAAGAGTATATGAAAACGGGCAGTTTTTTTGACCCGTCGCGTCCGAACTTCGATGACGCCGGGTGGAGCGCCATCGACCTCCCTCATGACTGGGCTGTGGAATTACCATTCCAGAACGACAAAACGGTGATCGACCATGGAGCCAAGCCGCTGGGCCGAAACTATCCCGCGACAAGCATCGGATGGTACCGGCGCGTCTTCGATCTCCCGCCAAGCGATCTTGGCAAGCGGCTGAGCATCGAGTTCGACGGCGTGTTTCGCGACTCGATGGTGACCTTGAACGGTGTTTTTCTTGGCCGAAACATGAGTGGGTATGCGCCCGCCGCCTATGACATTACGGACGTGGCCAACTACGGCGGTAAGAACGTTTTAGTTGTACGCGTGGATGCCACCGAGCCGGAAGGGTGGTTTTACGAGGGCGCCGGCATTTACCGCCACGTGTGGCTGGTGAAAACCCATCTGCTCCACGTCGTGCAGTGGGGTACCTTCGTGGCTTGCGAAGTCAAGGAGAGCGGAGCCGTGGTCACCGTGAAAACCGAGCTGGCAAACGAAGCCGACGGCGAGGTGACATGCCAGGTCATTTCCACCCTTGTGGACGAGGCAGGCCGCGGGGTGGCGAGCGGCGGTTCTGATTCCGTTTCCATCCCCGCCGGGAACCAGCGAGAGGTCACGCAGCGTATTCAGGTCACCAACCCAAGGCTCTGGTCGCTCGAGCAGCCGAACCTCTATCGTCTCATCACCGTCATCGAAACCGGGGGCAGCGCCGTGGACCGCTATGAAACACCCTTCGGCATTCGCACGGTTCAATTCGATGCGAACAAGGGTTTCTTCCTGAACGGGAAGGCGGTAAAAATCCAGGGAACGTGCAACCACCAGGATCACGCCGGTGTGGGCAGCGCCTTGCCTGACCGCCTCCAGTACTATCGCATCGAGAAGCTCAAGGAGATGGGTTCGAACGGATATCGCACATCGCACAATCCTCCCACGCCGGAACTTCTGGATGCCTGCGACCGGCTCGGCATGCTGGTGCTCGATGAGACACGCCGGTTTGCTTCTGATCGGGAAGGCCTCAGCCAGTTGAGCAGGATGATCCGGCGCGACCGGAACCATCCCTGTGTGGTGTTCTGGTCCACCGGCAACGAGGAGGCGGAGCAAGGCTCCGAGCGCGGGGCGCGGATTTGCGCCTCCATGAAAAAACTCGAGCGGCGGCTGGACCCCACTCGCCTCATCACCCAGGCAATGAATGGCGGCTGGGGAAAGGGTATTTCCGCGGTGTTGGACGTGCAGGGATTCAATTACCAGCATGCGCTGCAACTCGACGATTTTCACAGCACCTTCCCGGCGCAACCCTGCGTGGGCACGGAAGTGGGCAGCACGGTATCCACGCGCGGCATCTACTCCAACGACAAGGTGAAAGGGTACGTCAGCGCCTACGACCGGAACTTTCCCCCATGGGCGTCCACCGCGGAGGAATGGTGGTCGACGTATGACCAGCGCGCCTTTCTCTCCGGCGGCTTTGTATGGACGGGATTCGACTACCGCGGCGAGCCGACGCCCTACGGTTGGCCGTGCATCAGCTCGCACTTCGGCATCATGGACACGTGCGGCTTCCCCAAGGATAATTTTTACTACTATCAGGCATGGTGGAGCGGCAAGCCGGTGCTTCATCTCTTCCCGCATTGGAATTGGCCGGGCAAAGAAGGCCAGGAAATCGAAGTCTGGTGCCACACCAATCTGGAAAGCGTCGAGTTGTTTCTGAACGGCCAAAGCCTGGGCTCGCAGCAGGTGAAACGCGCCGGGCACCTCGCGTGGAAAGTGAAGTACGCGCCGGGCACGCTCCAGGCTCGCGGGTTCCAAGGTGGGCGGGAAGCGCTGGCTGTTTCACGGGAGACCACCGGCGCGCCGGCCCAAATCGAGTTGCGGCCTGACCGCCCAAGAATCGCCGCCGACGGCGAGGATGTCTCCGTAATCGAAGTGCGCGTGGTGGACTCGGCGGGGAGAATCGTTCCGGTAGCCGATAACGAGATTTCTTTTGCGGTTTCGGACGCGGGGCGATTAATCGGCGTGGGCAATGGCGACCCGAGCAGCCATGAGCCCGATAAGGCCAGCCGGCGGCGTGCCTTCAACGGCTTTTGCGTCGCCTTTGTGCAATCGAGGAAGACGGCCGGTGAGATCACGGTGCAGGCAACATCGCCTGGACTTGCCTCGGCAACCGCCATTATTCAGTGTGAACAGGCCACCCCGCGGCCGGCAGTCGCGTGAGGGCGCCAGGGGGTGGAGGAAGGCGCGCAGAGTTGCCTACGAAGTGGGAGCGTGTAAACACAAGCGCGGATTTGTGGGCATTCTGCCGGCCCGTTCCGGCCGTCGGACATTGATCGGGGGCGTGGTGGCACAGGCACTCATGCCTGTGCCACGCCACATGCCGCCCAAGATCGGCGTTGCACCCGCGTCCCCAAGTGGGCATTTCCCCATGGAGTGCCTCGGAGGAGGGCAAGCACGTCCACCTCCGCGTTTCCTGTTCGACAGCGTGCGCAGCAGCGGCAAAACAGCGGCATGGAAACCTCAGACCGCGGTACGTCTGGGCCAGCCCGCTCCCGTTGTTTCAGGTTTTGCGAACGGCGGGGGGCCGCAGTGACTGCCAGATTTCCAGCGCCCAGCTTTCCTGGTCAGCTTGGGGATAGATAATGGTGCACACCGCTTTTGTGGTAGGAGTCATGTTCAGGGTGTTCATTAGGAAGTGGTGCTCGCCTGTTTCGCGGACCTTTTCCGTAACGGTTGCGGTGGCCACAAGGTGTTCGCCTTCAGACTCATAAGTGGGCTGGCACGCCTTGAGTCGATTCTTCTCGGCCTCGAATGCTGCGTCTGACAGGGGCTTGGTGAATCGGAATGATGTGAACCAGATTTCCCTAGGCGGGTCCAGCGCAAACAGATCATGGTCCTTGTTAAATTCAAAATCACTGAAGGAACCGGGGATGCGGATTCGCCAGCCGCCCGTCAGCGTTACGGTGACGTTGCCGCGCCGATATCCCATGGCGGGCTTTCCCGCCACCCGTCCACGCACCAGATCTTTCTCGGGAGGGTCCGTGCCTTGCAGTTCCAGAATCTCGTTCCATTCGGCCCACGGATAGTCAAGCGTGGGGTCGAGCTTGTAGGCGAGCGAGAGAGAGTCCGCCACGCTCTGGAGCAGATCTCGTTCGGAATCGCTGACGGGCGGACGCCAACGCACCATGGTCCATATCTGGTTTAGAGCGCGTCCCAGGTAATATTCGGCATCGAGGCGGGGCGTCCACCAGGCAGAGAAATCCTTTCCTTTATTCCCATCCTGAGACGTTGCGAGCATCCATTCGCGGCTGCGAGGTCCGAGCGGCGTGATCGCGAGTTGGTCACTTTCAAAGTGCGTGTCAACCGGCATGCCGAGCGCCGTTCCCCTGCCATTCGGATCGAGCGTCCCATCAAAGAACAATCCGGCCAGCGTTTGCAGCCAGCTTGTCATGCTGTCAAACACCCGCTGCTCGCCGCCGGCGAAGAAATAATCCGTTTCGTCGCCATAGTCCCCGGACTCATCCTCGGGGGGCTGCCACGAGGCGTGAAAATCGAGCGCCCAATCCTTGAGCAATGAGACCAGAAATATGTGATACCCGGGACCCGCCGATGAAGTGCTGGCGGAAACCACCAGGCGTTCCGAATCCAGGAGCGATAGTTTGACCTGCTCGGCCGCCGGATGAAGGTGGCAAAAGATCACCGGTGAATCATCAATCGATGTCTGGCTGATCTCCGGGACGAGGTCTGAGCATTTTTGCTTCAGCCATTCCGCAATTTCATTCATCAACTTCGCAGGCTGCTCTGCCGGCGACGTGAGTTTTGCAAGCAGACGTAAACCAACGGCCATGGCGTCTCCTTCCCTGATTGTACCTTAATCAGGAAAAGGGCGAATACAAGGCCGGGAAGACGGGGATTCGGCGGTTGGCGATTGATGATTGTCGATTGCCGGTTGAGGACACCAAGCGGGCTCGGCGGGCTATGAATTCAAGGCGACGTTTAGAGATATCGGTCGCAGAACTGCCGAGGCGTCAGAATTAGCGCGGCCTTTGTCCGGACTTCGAGCAGGTCCTTATCGCCCGTTACGAGGCAATTTGCCTTCGATGAAAGGAAGCATTCGAGGAATTTCACGTCATCCGGGTCGCGGCACGAAACGCCGGATGTCGGCCCCGGATGGATCAGTTCCCCGTAGCGCGTTACGAAATCAAGGAAAGGTTGCGCGTTAATGTTGGGAAACTGTTCTGACAACTCGGCAAGCACCCGTCTGTACTCGAAAATAATGGCTGGAGAATAGACGACGTCCACCCGTCCCTCGCGCCAAGCATGGAGAATCCGGTAGGGCGGCCCTGAGAAGAAAATGCCCGACACAAATACATTTGTGTCGAGGACAATTCTCATCGGCTTCTGCGCACCTTGGCGATGGACTGGCTAATGTGACGAGGGGAAAGTCCTACCGAGCGCGCCTGGCGCCGGGCCTCTACAATCAAGCTCTCGAACTGCTCCCATGACGGAGCCGCCAGTTGCTTGAAAACGAGCACGTCATCCTTCGCGACGACCACAAACTCCGTACCGGGTTCAAGGCCCAATTGCGTGCGGATAGGCTCAGGGATGACGACCTGACCTCGCGAGGACATTTTGGTGGTCAAAGGGTCCATGTCTTATCAGTAAGATTATACCACAATCTTCCGGAATCGAGGCCTTCTTTTAAACCAGAAAGCAGGAAGTACCAGCCGGTGGTTACCGCATACGCGCGTCAGATTTAACCGCGCTCATTTCCGGGTCAACTTCACCCGCGCGAAGGGCTTCATGCCTCCCTTTTCCTCCGAATCCATCCGCCACTCCCAATTGCCGGTTTCGCGGTGATACACGAATCGGGTGTGAAAGACGCTGTCTTTGTCTCGGAAGATAAAATGAATCTCGTCGCCGGCCCGCTTGGCGCGCCCGATGGTTAACGGGCCCATACCCCCATAGGTGTCGAGCCACGCGGCAACGTATTCGGATGCAGTCTGGTCCCAACCAATAAAGACCATCGCCTCGTACGCGGGCTGGCCCTGGCTATTCTTATCGCGCGAGACTTCATGCATGCGGACGTATTGATGGCCCAAGACCCACTCCGCTGCAACATCGTGCGTGGTTTCTTTGCCGGCAATCGTCCCCTGAAGAACCCAGTTTCCGGTCAGGTGGTCGAGCAGTTGATCGTGGAAAGTGGGCTGCTGTGAGAAAACAAATCCGGCGCTAAGGGTGACCCACGCGGCCACCTTCAGGATCGTTCCCATGGCTATGTCCTCCCCCTGCTGGAGAATCGCTTAGGTGAAAACCAATGTTGGATGCGGTCCCTGGACCCGCCCACCTATTATACCGTCAGATTTACTTGCCGCCCCGAATTTCCGTTTTCAGCGGAGGTGCGCGCCGGAGCCGCGGTTTCTTGCTCCAAATTCGCACTTGCCAAGGGTCGAGTGATACTATAGTATCACTTTGATGAAAACCCAACTCGTTACAACCTTAAAGCGGCAGGCCACCAGGATTCTCACCCAATTGGCCGAGGATCGGACTCCGGTGCTCATTACCCAACATGGGATTCCCACCGCCTATTTAGTGGATGTCGCGAGCTTCGAAGCCCTTCAGAATCGGCTGCGCATCCTGGAAGGAATAGCGCGCGGCGAAAGGGCCATCCAGGAAGGGCGAACGGCCACCCACAACCAGGCAAGGCAGCGATTGAAGCGATGGCTGGAATAATCTGGGCGGAATCGGCGATTCAGGAATTGGATGCGATTGCCGATTATATTGCGTTGGACAAACCCCAGGCGGCTCATCCACTGGCCCAACAGGTCTTTGCTGCCGTTAAACGCCTTCAGAAATTTCCGCTCCTGGGTTCGGCTCCACCCGAGCCCCGGGGCTTGCCTTATCGCCAGTTGATTATTCCTCCCTGCCGAATTTTCTATCGCCTCGAAAAAAAGTGCGTCTACATCGTTCATATTCTGCGAGGAGAGCAACTCGTTCGAAGGGAGTTATTCCCTTTTCCGGCTGACGACCCAGAATCTCCACCCGGCAAGTAAGCCGGACCCTACCTGGATTCTCCCTAACTCCTGCCGGATCCCCAGGTAGCGCGCGGCCCACCCACTTTCACTCCTACCGTGGTAATGGTGCAATTATACGTAGAGGCGGCTAAACGCCGCCATGTGGCGAGGTAAACTCGCCGCTACGACCTCGAACTGCCCCACTACCCTTTCCGTGGCTTGCTAGCATGATAGTATGCTATCATTGCAAATAAAGGAGTGATGGTCATGAGGAATTACGCTGGCAGAATACTTATCCGTGTTCCACCCCAAGTCCACAGAGAACTGGCCCGCGAGGCATTTGAAAGGGGACGCTCCATCAACGAACTCTGTTTGGAAGCGATCGTGGCGCGAAAGGCCCTGAAGAAATACGATGCCTGGAAAGCCGTAGAGGAAATCTGGGAAAAGAACCGAAAGGTCCGGCCGAAGCAATTGCGGGCAGATATCTTAACGGCGATCTCTGAGGCCCGGCATGGCCGGTAAGCCTCGGGCCGTGCTGGACACTAATGTATTCATATCCGGCCTGATCAACCCGCGCGGCTTTCCTGCCGCCATTCTCAAGGCTCTTCGCGCAAGGCGATTCACCCTTCTGTCCAGCCCGCCTGTTAATGAAGAAATCATCGAGGTCCTAAATCGCCCCCGCATTCGGGACCGCTATGGCCTGGGCGACCGCATCTTTGATATTTCCTTTATATTGTGGGAAG
>Ga0326727_10006436_pt1 | contig 32220 bp, 33 predicted proteins | sample MB2enrmetagenome_FD_207643 | JGI IMG/M metagenome (GOLD analysis project Ga0326727, IMG submission 207643) | Lab enriched peat soil microbial communities from McLean, Ithaca, NY, United States - MB29MY | ecosystem: Environmental > Terrestrial > Soil > Wetlands > Peat | place: USA: New York...
GCCTCAGCAGTGTCAACTCGATGCCCCGTTGCGCCGCCAATCTTGTCGAGGCCGAACTGATGTTTCCCGTGCCTCCAATAAAAAGTACCTGCATCACACCTCCAGAGGCCAAGCCTCGTCAGGACCCAAACAGAAGGCCGAATGGCCGAAAAACATGAGGCCGGATGGCCGAAAAAAACAATGCCGGATGGCCGAATTGATTTTAAGTTATCCAGTGAAGGCCTTGTCCCCTGACGCCAATGGCGCATTTAGGGCTTATCCGCAAATGGGTAGCGCCGGCCTCCAGGCCGGCTGTCGCGCGGGTCTCCTGACCCGCGCACCGCAGTTGGCGGCGCGGACGAGTCCAAAGGGAAGCGCGCACGGACCTCGTAGCGGGAGCCGTTGGGCAAGAGATGGCTTTCGTAGAGAAGGAACTCCTGCGCGAGGAAGCGCGTGAACACAGGCTGCCTTTGGATGAGAGCCTCGAGAGGGCGGAGAGAACGGATGCGGCCTTGGCCCTTGGCGCGAGCAAGAGTGATATGGGGCCTGAATGGCCGGTCTTCACGCACGAACCCGCAAAGCGAGGTGGCCGCAGTGACGCGCTGCTCAAGTGAAACAAGCTCCGGCGTAACCGCGACACTGGCAAAGAATACGCCGGCGCGTTCAAAGATTCCCAGTTCTTCAAGGCGGACGGGAACCGGCGGGAAGCGCAGCTCACCGAGACCGGCGACCAGGCAGTCGAGTTTCTCCTCACTTGTGTTGCCGAGAAATTGAAGCGTGATGTGCCAGGATTCAGGCCCGGTCCAGCGCAGCGAGCCGGCTTTGGATTTGAGGCGCGCCGTGAGCGATGCGAGTTCCGCGACGACTGCGGGAGACAAAGGAATGCCGATGAAGAGCCGCATACGAATTCAGTTTAGTCATCCGTCGAGCCACAAAGCGATAAAAACGGCGTCCGCCAACGCCAACTTGCTCACCCGCTATCTCCGCTTCAGCGGGGGCTAACTCGCCGCATTGGACCGAACTCGCTCTTGCAGCATTCACTCCCCAAACGAACCGCGCCAACTCCGCATGCAAGCGTGATTTACGGCACAGACCTCTTCGCCACAACACGTCAATCATGAACCGCAACAGTCCTCGCCGCTCTCCGTGCGAAATCTCCGACGAGCACTCTCCAGGCGTGAGCCTGCACCAGGGAGATGCCGATGTCCTCGCGCATCAAGTCCGGCCATCTAACACGCCGGCAGTTCGTGGCCGCCGGCGCTATGGGCACTGCGGCTATCGCTGCCGCATGCAAGCGTAGCGAACAGGGGAATTGGGAGTTCCTGAGCGCCGAAGAGGCTCGAACGCTCGGGGCCATCTGCGATCAGATCGTCCCCGCCGATGAATTTCCCAGCGCCTCTCGAGCGGGAGTTCTCACCTACATCGATGGCCAACTGGTCCGCCACTACCGCCGTCATCAGGATGCGTACCGGACCGGCCTGGCGCAGGCTCAGAGCATGAGCCGCCGGCAATTCGGCAATGAACTCGCCTCGCTTTCTCCGAGCCGGCAGCTAGAGATTGTGAGCGGCCTCGCGCAGCAGGATCGGCCGTTCTTCGAGCTGGTGCGCAACCATACGATGGAGGGCTACTACGGCACGCCGCGTCACGGCGGCAATCGCGACGCCGTGAGTTGGCGAATGCTGGGCCTGCCTGAACCGCCTCTCCTGGGCCGCGCGCAATACGACCTGCGAAAGGGCTCGCCCTCATGAACCGCGTGAATGCAGTGGTCATCGGAGCGGGAGCGGCAGGCGGCATCGTTGCCAAGGAGCTTGCAGTCGCCGGCCTGAGCGTCGTCCTGCTGGAGCGCGGCAAATGGTACACCGCCTACGATTGCCGAAAGGACGATCTGCGCAATCAACGCACCACCTTGCTTGGCAATGCGTTTGGACCGGAGGATGAAGGCAACCCGCGCGTCTGGCTCGATGCCAAGGGCGTGCCTCACACCGCGTTGCCCAGCGAAGGCGTTTACCAGAACAATGCCGCCTGCGTGGGAGGAGGAACGCTCAGCTACGGCGCGCAGGCTTGGCGCTATCTGCCCCAGGATTTCCGCATGCGCTCCACCTATGGAGCGCCGCCCGGAAGCTCGCTAGAAGACTGGCCCATCTCCTACGACGATCTTGAGCCTTTCTACGAGAAAGCCGAATACGAGATCGGTGTCTCGGGCGACTACTCCGGCACGCCATTTCACGGTCCGCGCAAGCGTCCTTTGCCCATGCCCCCGCTGCCTCCAGGCCGCGAATTCTCCATCCTTGAACCGGCCGCGCGCCGCCTCGGGCTGCATCCGTTTCACATCCCCATGGCTCGCAACAGCGTTCCCTATAACGGGCGCGGCCCCTGCATGCGCTGCCGCTGGTGTTGCGGATTCGCCTGCGAAGTCGACGCCAAAAACGGCTCGCAGAACACCGTGATCCCCATCGCGCTCAACACCGGAAACTGCGAACTGCGCACCGAGTGCATGGCCAAGGAGATTCTCACCGACGACCACGGCCGGGTTCGCGGCGTGGCTTACTTCGACGCCAAAGGCCGATTGCAGCAGCAGCTTTCAGACATTGTTGTCGTCTCCGGTTGCGCCACTGAATCGGCCCGCCTCTTGCTCAATTCCAAGTCCCGCCTGTTTCCCGCCGGCCTCGGCAATCGCCACGACCAGGTCGGGCGCAATCTTCAGGGCCATCTCTACACCGGCGCCGTCGGCTATTTCGACTTTGAAACCTATGACGATGTGGGTCCCGGCGCAAGCATCGCTATCACCGACTACAACCACGGCACTCCCGGCCTGTGCGGCGGGGGCATGCTGGCCAATGAGTTCATCCGCCTGCCCATTCACATGATCGACCGCCTTCCGCCCGGCACACCGAACTGGGGCCTTGGCCACAAGCAGGCCATGCGCCACTGGCACAAGCGGTCCATCGTAATTATGGGACCCACCCAGCAGATTCCCACCGCCGACGCGCGCGTCACGCTCGATCCCGCCGTCACCGACAAGTGGGGACTGCCCGTGGTTCGCATCTCCGGCAACGTCCATCCAGCCACATTCGAGGTCAGCGACATGCAGGCCAAGCGCGCCGAAGCGTGGCTCAAAGAGGCGGGCGCGATCGGCACATCGTTGATGTCTTACAGGCCCGATCTTGTCTCCGCCGGCCAGCACCAGGCCGGCACCTGCCGCATGGGCAACGATCCGCAATCGTCGGTCGTAAATCGAAACTGCCAGCTTCACGATGTCGACAACGTCTTCGTCATCGACTCCAGCGTGCATGTGACCAACGGAGGCTTCAACCCGGTGCTGACCATCATGGCCATCGCCTACTATGCCTCCGGTGGGCTGGTGCGCAACTGGAAGGGCACGGGGTTCCGCTCATGAAGCGCCTCCTCAAGATCGCCGCCATCGCCGTCGCATGTCTTGCCTTTGTTGTTAGCGCCGGCGTCTTCGGTGCGTCGTGGTACTACACATCGCCCAGCGGGAACGGCTGCGCAAAGTGCCACGAGATGGCCCCATTTGTAACTGCGATGCACGGCTCACCGCACCGCGACGTGGGCTGCATGGACTGCCACGAGGCCAGCCTGGCCACCAAGCTGCGTCACATCCGCGTTCATCTCGTCGGCAACTTGCCTGAGGCAATCCGGCTGCGCGATGTCGATGTCCTCGAGATGGCGCCAAACTGCCGGAAGTGCCATCGCCAGGAATACGCCAGTTGGCACGCCGGCCCGCACAGCGCCACTTACGCTCAGATCTTTACCAACCCAACGCAAAACGCGCACCAACGCCTGATGGACGATTGCCTTCGCTGCCATGGCATGCACTTCAACGGCGCCATTCGCGACCTTGTCCAGCCGCAGAACGCCAAAGGCCCATGGAAGTTGATTCGCTCAGACCTTGGCGATCAGCCGGCCATCCCCTGCCAGGCATGCCACCAGGTACATCGTGAGGGTGAGCTTGAGGCCAAGCCGCAAAGCCGCATCTCGGTTGCAGGCCAGCCGGTCGACGATTCGCTGGCCTTCTTCGATCGCCGCGAAGGTATGCATTTTGCCGCCGCCGCGCTCGCCATTCCCGAGTTGCACGACGGCGCCCGCCTGGTGAAGGTCAGCCAGGACAGCCGCCAGGCAATCTGCTATCAATGCCACGCTCCCCGGCAGCCGGAAGCGGATACACCAGCCTCGGTAAATTCCTGGGGGGCGCAGGCGGGCTCCGGCGACGATCGCACGCCTATCGGAGTGCATGAGGGCCTGAGTTGCTTCTCCTGCCACACCGGACACAACCAAAACGCGCGCGCATCCTGCAAGACCTGCCACCCGCAGATGTCGCACTGCGGCCTTGACGTAGAGAAGATGGACACCACTTACGCCAGTGCGTCCAGCGTCCACAATATTCATTGGGTTCGCTGCTCGGATTGCCACCAAAACGGCATCCCCAGGATGAAGGCTGCGAAACCCTAGCCGTCGCGCGCTCGGGGGCGGAGCTTCGCGTAAGCTATAGGGAATGAGTCAACCAGCGGCCATGGCGCATCCTTCTAGCAGGACCACATGAACCCGAGCAAGCAATCCGAAAAGTCCCGCCAGCGCGCTTTTCAACAAACGCTTCAGAGCGCCCGCCGCACCATGCAAGTGAGCGAGATTCTCAAGCTCGCCCTGGAGAGCTTTCGCGCCAGCAAGATGCGTTTTGCGCTCACCGCCCTGGGCATGGTCATTGGCACCGCCTCGCTCATCTGGGTTGTCACCATCGGAATGACCGGCAAGCAATACATCCTCCAGGAACTGCAGAAGATCGAGACCAACTCCGTCGAGTTGGAGTATGCCGGCGGCGGCGCCACGGCCGCGGAGCGCGTTCTCTACAACGACTCCCTCACCATCGACGACGAAAAGGCCGTGGTGAATGGGCTGCCCGGCGTCATTTACGCCTCACCGGTGCTTGAGATGCATGACCGCATCAACTTCGGCGGAGGCGTGGTCAAGGATACGCTGGTGCTCGGCGTGAGCCCCCAATACCAGCACATTCGCAACCTGCTCGTGCCCGTGGGCCGTTTCTTCGACGACCAGGACGATGCGGCTCACATCAAGTGTGCCGTGGTCACCCAGAAGTTTGCCCGCGAAAGATTCGGCAGCGACGACGCTGCCGTCGGATCCACATTCGAGATCAGCGGCATTCCATTCACCATCATCGGCGTCTTCAAAGAGAGCTTCGACGACTTCGGGAATTCGGAGATCCAGGACCAGACCATCCTGATTCCCTATTCGGTGGGCCGCTATTTTGCCGGATCGGAAAACGTGAAGCAGATCTACTTCTCCATGCGCAGCATCGACGAGGTAACCGACGCCGCCAAGGAGATCAAGCGCATCGTCCAGGCGCGCCACCGCCATGACTCGGTCTACAACACGCAAACCCTCACCGCATATCTTCAAATGGCCGCCAACATTGCCGACATCCTCACCGCCGTGCTCTTCCTCGTAGCCACCGTCACGCTGGCGGTCGGCGGCGTGGGAATCATGAACATCATGCTGGCCAACGTGCGCGCCCGTGTCCGCGAGATCGGCATCCGCAAGGCGCTCGGCGCAACATACCGCGAGATCAAGCTCCAGTTCCTCGCCGAGGCCATCATCATCTCCCTAACCGGCGGCTTGGTGGGCTGCATCGTCGGTCTTGCGCTGCCGTTGTCCATCCGCTTCTTCACCGACTACTCCATCCCTATCAACATTTGGTCGGTGGTCGTCGCCCTTGCCTCAGCAACGTTGGTCGGCGTAATCTTCGGCACCGTCCCCGCCACTCGCGCCGCCCAACTGGACCCCGTCGAGGCGCTCAAATATGAATGATACCCCGCCCGATCCGCCTCAGCTTGACCCCGACGACCAGCCCTCACCCGGCCCCAACCTCACGCTGATTTACAGCCTCATCGCTCTAGCGTTGGCCGCTGCCATTGGCCTGGCGATGCTCATAGTCTTCCCCTTCTATCACCGGCGGTGAACGGGCTTCCTTGCCGACGATAGCTCTGCGATCAAGAAGGTAAGGAGTATAATCGAAGAGGTAAGGAGCCACGAGCAATGGCTACCAATCCGAAACCCGTGCCGGCGCGTACCCTCCGCGCCAAAGTCACCAGCAAAGGCCAAATCACCGTCCCCATCGAGATTCGCAAATCCCTCGGCGTAAAACCCGGCGACCATCTGCTCTTTGAACAGCAGGAAGATGGTATTCGCCTGGTGCGGGACGGCGAAGAGAGCGTCTTCGAAAAATGGCGGGGGATTGGCAACACGGGAATCGGCTCAGGAAGAGAGGCCGTCATGGCCTACATGCGCGAAATTCGCGGTTACGACGAGTATGACGACCTTCTCGCTGGACACTAATATCCTCATTGCGTTGTGGGACGATACGGACGCGCTGAGTCTCCCGGCGCGGAAATGTCTTGACCGTGCTCGCACCCGCGGCCAGATGAGGATTTCGGCCCCCGTCTATGGCGAGTTGATGGGGCATCCATCTCGAAACGTCACGGAGATCGACTCGTTCCTGTCCATAACCGGCATCGATATCGACTGGCGCTTCGAGGAGGCTGTCTGGCGGGCGGGTGGAGCAGCATTCCAAGAATATGTGCGGCGAAGAGTTGCAAACACAGGGCTGTTGCCCCGTCGCATTTTGACAGATTTCCTGATTGGCGCGCACGCTGTAGTTCGTGGTTACACGCTGCTCACGCTGGACCGACGAATTTATGAGGCATCTTTTCCTGGAATCAGCATTGAGTCATTCTGAAGAGACGTTCTTGACCGCCCGCTCGGCAATCAGCACCGGAATCCCATCCACGATTGCGTACCCTCGTCCGCATCCCGAGCACACCAGCCGCTCACCCGCAATAGCCAGCCCGCCCAGGCACTCCGGGCAAGCCAGTATTTCAATCACGCTCTCGTCAAACTTGATTGGCTTGCTGGAATCGGCAGCCATCGCTACTGAACCGACGCAACCGGCTGAATATCAGGTTCTGGCCCGCCCCGCTTCGGAAGCCCGGCAAACTCCTGCTCGATTCGCGCAGTGGTGCCGCCCACGGCAAACTCGTAAGCCACGCGAATGCCGTTGAAGATAGCGCGATCGTTCGACGACCCGTGGCCGATGATGCACACGCCGCGCACGCCCAGCAGTGGAGCGCCGCCGTACTCCCTGTAATCCAGCCGCTGCCTGAAGTCGTTGAAGGCCCGCCGCGAAAGCAGCGCCCCCACCTGCGCGGTCACCGTGCGCGTCAGCGATTCGCGCAGCACGTCGCGCACAAATCGCCCCACACCCTCGCTGGTCTTCAGCGCCACGTTGCCCACGAAGCCGTCGCAGACAATCACGTCCGCTTTGCCGCTGAAGATGTCGCGCCCCTCCACATTGCCGACGAAGCGGATGGGCAGCGCCTTCAGCAGCGGAAACGCTTCGTGGGTAAGGTCGTTGCCCTTGCTCTCTTCTTCGCCAATCGAGAGCAACCCCACGCGCGGCTCGGGAATCTTCAGCACGGTTCTGGCATAAATCTCGCCCATCACGGCAAATTGTTCTAAGTTATGCGGCTTGCAATCCACGTTGGCGCCCACATCGAGCAGCACGCACGGGTTTCCTGTGGAGCTGGGCATCGGCGTGGCCAGCGCCGGCCGGTCGACGCCCGGCAGCGCGCCAAGCACCATCTTGGCTGTGGCCATGGCCGCGCCAGTGTTCCCGGCAGTCACAAATCCCGCCGCCGTGCCCTCGCGCACCAGCTTCAGCCCCACGCGCAACGAGCTGTCTTTCTTGGTGCGAACCGCGTGCGCAGCTTTCTCCTCCATGCCAATGCGTTCAGAAGCATGATGAATCACAATGGGCAGATCTTCGTTTCCCAATTGCTCGTCCAAAACGTCGCGCAGCTCCGCCTCCGGCCCAATTAAATGGACACGCACAGGCAGGCTGCGGCAGGCGAGGATCGCCCCCCGAATTTCCGGCTCTGGAGCTTTGTCGGAACCTACGGCGTCGAGCGCAATATCAATGAGCATGGGTGCTCAGTCTACTTGGCTGCTTCCTTGATGTCCAGAACCGCGCGGCCCTTGTACGCTCCGCACTTGGGGCAGGCGCGATGGGGAAGCTTCTTCTCGTGGCAGTTCGGGCACTCTGACACTCCCACGGCGGTCAGAAAATCGTGAGAGCGGCGTAGCGCGGTCCGGCGCGTCGAGTGGCGCCTCTTCGGATTAGGCATGATTCAATTCCTTTCGTGTCACCGGCCGTTTCAAACTCCGTTCGGCTTAAGGCCGCAAACAACCCACAGCCCTCAAAAACAGGCGGAACACCTTCAATCTCTGGTGTCGAATGCTCAAGACTTGATCCGGCCGCGGAGCCCAGCCAGCGCCTCCCAGCGGGGGTCGCTCGGACCCTCATCGCAGTTGCACATCCGGCTGTTGCGGTTCTCACCGCAGCGCGGGCAAAGCCCTTTGCAGTCCGGCTTGCAAAGCGTCTTGACGGGCAGGGTCAAAAGCACCTGCTCCCTCAGCACATCTTCAAGCAATAGACTGTCCTTTTGATAATAACCGATTTCCGTTTCCGGCGCTGTAATCGACCGCTCCGGCGCCTCGGAATCCGCCTCCGCCGGCCGGAAGATCAAGTCGAACTCCGCGCCCAGAGGAATTTTCACCGGCTCCACGCAGCGCGCGCAGGGAACCTGAAACTGCCCCGAAAAACTTCCCCTCAGCCGGATGTCGGCCACAATATCCCTGGGCCCCCGGTGCTCATGCAGCACTTCGGCCCGCCCCGCCGCGGCCAGCATCCCAGCCTGCTCCGCCTCTTCGCCAAAATCGACCGCACCCGGCGCCAATTCCAGGTCGAAATCGATCGGCTCCCGCTCCAGTTCGCTTACCTTGAACTCCATTCTATGAGCCTACGGCGCGCCCCTTCAGCAGTCAATCTGCTGCCGCGTTCAGGCGCCCGAGCATGCCCCAAACCTGCCAACAACTCCGGCTAAGAGCCTGTGGCGGAAGTCGGGTTTTGAAAGGGCACGACTTCAGTCGTGCCGTAAATGCCTGATTACAAATGATGGGCTTTAGCCCCCGAGGGATGTTTTCGGCAATTTGGACTTTTACCGCATGCCCGCTACCCGTGAAATTCGGCCGGCGTGTGCCGGTCCCAGGCAGGCCTATTTCGCTTGTAATGCAAGTAAATCTTGATGCGCCCCTTCAGGCATTTCCAGAGCGACTCGTGAATCTGCCAATTGAGCTTGACGTAGGCGCAATACTGATTCCGGGTTGGCTGCTTAATGGAAAGAAACTCCAGCACCACCGGCAGGCGCACCGAAGGACCGAGACCCAGGTGGCGGCAAAAAAGTTCAAACGCCGTGTCGCGCCGTTGCCCGTGCGCAAAGTACTCGTCAAAATAGGTGGTCTGGCTAAAGCGGTGCGCATTGCTGTCGTGAATCCGATAGAGAACCGTCGGCTCCGCCAAGTAGTACTTCTTGCCGCCCGCCAGAGATGCTCCGTAAATGACGCAATCTTCGGCGCGCAGCCGCCAGCGCGGCGCCACCTGCCGCAGAACCGGCAGAAGAGTCAGGCCCATGTGCCGGCTTATCGCCATGGTCGACGTAATCGATCCCATGAATACCCGATTTTTGAGCGTCGCAATAAGACAGAATCCAAGATCGAGATCCTCGGGCGCGTATTGAATCACTTCGTCCACGTCGCCGAATTTGCGATGCGCCGTAAACACAAAATCGACGTCATTGTGCTCGGCAAAAACCCCGGTTACATTGGCCAGATGGTTGGGCGCGTATTTGTCGTCCCCGTCCAGGAAGGTGATTATGTCGCCATTCGAATGCTCCATCCCGCGCACCATGGCCGACATTTGACCGCCATTCCGCTGGTGCAGAACCTTCACCGTCTGGTGGCCGCCATAACGCTCATCCAGAATCCGCGCCGTCCCGTCGGTCGAACCGTCGTCGACAACTATCACCTCGCTCGGAGCCACGGACTGAGCCAGCACGCTCTCCACCGCTTCCACAATGAACCGAGCCGAATTGAATGTATCGATGACTACAGATACCGTCGCCATACAATCTCTCAAATCTCTGTTTCCCCGCGCGGAAAAGAACCTCTCCACTGCACTGCGCTCAGACTACCATGCAGTATCTTGGGGCGTTCCGCGGTCTTCTGTCGAGCATCCATTCATTCTATCCGCATCGAGCGACGCCGGAATCGCCCGTGTGCCGCATCGCAACTCTTCCCACGCCCGCGCCATCCTGCCAAGCCGCATTATTCTGTTCACAGTCCGATCTATCGATTCGCTGGGAGAGGAAAACATGCAGATCCGGAATGCCGTTCAGGAGGACTTCGACCAGATCACAGCCATCTATAACGACGTCCTCATCAACTCGACCGCAATCTATAACGATCGCCCGGCCACATGTGAGGACAGGATCGCTTGGTGGCGGGAGCGGCAACAACAAGGCTATCCGGTGCTGGTGGCCGTCGAAGGCAATTACATAGCCGGCTTCGGCGCATTCGGAAACTTCCGCCCCTGGCCCGGCTATCGCTTTACAGTCGAGGGCACTGTGCACATTCATTCCGGATCGCGCGGTCAGGGCATCGGAACGGAACTCCTGAAGACGCTGATCGCCCGGGCCGAAGCGCTCGGCAAACACAGTATGATCGCCGGTGTCGACTCGGAGAATACGGCGTCGCTTCGCTTTCTCGAACGCTTCGGATTTCTGCGCGTAGCCTACCTTCCCGAAGTCGGATTCAAGTTCGACCGGTTTCTAAATCTCGTCCTGCTGCAATACTGGATCACACCGCCCGTCAGTGGTCCAGACCTCTCGCCTCAGCGGTCTTAGAATCCGGACTATCCGGCTACGCTGAATACTCAATGAGACCGATGCTCTCAACAATGTCCTCGAGATGCGACTTGGCATCTTCAAAAGGCATCGATAGCCTCATGGGCTGCGCGCGCCCGAACCCGCTCCTTCATCGAATCGGCCAATGAGAGATCAGCCTTGACGCCGAGCAGGTCGCTTAACCGATTCTCCAGGTGAGCCAGATTGAAGAGGTTGAGGCGCATGGACCGGTCAAGGTCGGCCATGAGGTCGACGTCCGACTGCGCCGATCCCTCTCCCCGCGCCACCGAGCCGAAAAGGCGCAGATGCACGATTCCCGCTGCCCTCAACTCCGGCTCGTGACGGCGGAGTGTCTCGATGACGTAACCCTTGTCCATACTTGAACTTTGCCACAATTGCCGACCCAATTCAAGCGTGCAACAATCTTATTGCCGCGGATCGCATCTCCCCTACTCCGTGTGCGCCCGCATCCCCGGCGTATGCAGATACCGCCCCGCGAAATCGAGAAACGCCGGCCAATTCGGCGCCGGCGTATGCCCGCCTGAATGCTGCCGGAACCCCAGATCCCCATCGATCAGCGCCTGCTCGATGGGCGGAAACTCCGTCGTTCCCAGGTCCTTTTTCCTCAACAGCCTGTAAACCGGCCCAGCCGCAACCTCAGCCAGGAACATCCCCCGCGCATCGGCCCATCCGTCTCCCGGCTTGTCCGGTTCATTCTTCGTGGTCAAGCCCGCGCCCACAAACACCGGCCTCGGCGCGCACAGAGCAATCAATTCGTGGTTGTCCACCGGCAGGTCTCCCGGCGTCAATGGCCCCGCATACTTCAGCAGGTTCCCGCCCATCCAGTAGTAAAATTTCGACTCGATGTGGCTCAGCGGCTCCCCATAAATGTGCCGGTAAAGCTTCGCCCCGCCCTCGCCCGACGAACTGCTGTAAAGCGCCGCGAACCGCGAATCGTATGCCATCGCCACCAGCGCTGCCTTGCCCATCCGCGAGTGACCTTCAATTCCAATATGACTTGCGTCCACGGCCTTGTCCGTCTCAAGGTAATCCAGCAGCCGGCTCGCACCCCACGCCCAAGCCTTCAGCCCGCCCCAATCTTCGAGCGTGCGCGGCTGCCCCTTGTTTACCAGCCCGATAATCCCCTCCGTCATTCCCGCGCCGTCGTCCGCCTGGTAACTCGTAGGAGACAGCACCGCGAACCCCCATCCCTTTGCCAGCACCTGCCTCTCCCAGGCTTGCCCATAGTCACCCAGCGCGCCCGAACTCACATCGGAAATTGGCCTGGCCAGCGACGCCTTGTACTCGCCCTCAAACGCCAGCTCCATCATCACCGGTACCGGTTCCTTCGCGTGCGCAGGCGTGGTCAGCGTGGCGTCAATCGTGACCTCAATCTGCGGGTACCTTGAGTTGTCAACATGCCCCGCCAGCCGCTTTGTCACCACCGGCACGCCGCCCATCATTTCGTTGGCCGCGCTCACCACCTCCCAGCTCACTTTGGGCAGGTTGGCCGGCGTTCGTCCCAGGATCTTTCGGTCGTAGTCCTCCACAATCTCCGGCCGCCGCACCTTCCACCATTCCTCCGCCGTCGTCACGCGCTTCCCGCTCTTTTCGACAAGCGGATCGGGCAGCTTTGGATAGACATTGGCCTTGGCCTCATCCCAGTTGGCATCCTTCTCTTCGCCCGGCCGCAGTTCCTTGATGCCCAGCAGGTCCATCATCCTCCGGCGATCCTGCTCCGCAGTTAAATGCACCGGAGCCGGTGCAGCTTGCGGCGCCTGCTGCCCCGCCGCTTGGCTGACAACCGGACAAGCCATAAGCACCACCGCCAACGCAAACAACCCGCAATCAGCGATAAATCGCAATTCCCGCATGGAGATCCTCACTTTCGCCTGTCCTCCGCTCTGAACGTGGAAGCGGCCCAAGAATATCGATTCGCTCCGCCTCGCGCAAGTCGATTCAGCCCGGCCTCGAACCGAATCTCCCTGCCGGCCTGACCTCCGGCACAGTCTGTCTGCATCGCAAGCCGAAGTGCTCAAGTCCGGCAAACGTGGGCCGATAACAACAGAGATTACCCGAGAAAGGGCTAACAGCATGTCTTGGCTCCGCGATCTTCCCGTCTCTCGCAAGTTCACTTTTGCCTTCGGCATCGTCTGCGGCCTCTGCATCGTGCTGGGAGCCTACACCTCCGTCACATTTCGGGGTATTGCCATAAAGAGCGCGGATGTGAGCGGGAACCATATTCCCGCCCTGATCGACATTGGCAATATCCGTAGCTTTGTTAACGCGGAAAGACGAGAGACTCTCGAGACGCTGCTCTGCCAAACACCCGCGTGCACCGCGGATCACGGCGCCAAACGCCAGAATGCCATTGCCAAATACCAGCAAAACCTGGACGCCATGAGTGCCCTTCTCATCCCCGAAGAGCGCGAGCATTACCAGAAGTTTGTTGAATCCATCAAGTCGTATCAGGAAGCCAGCGATCGCGGCATCGCTCTTCTGGCTGCCGGCAAGACCGGCGAAGCGCTGGACCTGCTTTCGTCCGACGCTGTGACGGCGCCCCTGGGACAAGCTCTTGCGGCTACGGACGGCGGATCTCAGGTCCACGCAAAGATCGCGATGGAGGAGTCCCTGGCCGCCTCGGCGGCAGGTACGCGAGCCGTCTGGATCGGCACGGCGGCCACGCTTCTGATCGTTCTGCTCTGCGCGTTCGTCGGTATGATCCTCACGCGCGTGATCGCGCCCCGAATTAACAGGGTCAGAGACGCAGTGAGAGCCATGGCGGCCAAAGACCTGACCGCCAGCGTCGAGGTTACCGGAGGCGACGAGATCGGCGAGCTTGCCACGGCCCTCAACTCCAGCATCGATTCCATGCGCGCCGTACTGCAGTCGGTTGCCCACGGCGCGGATACGCTTTCCGCCGCCACCACAGAGATCAGCTCCCGTTCCGTGCAGAGCGCCGGAAACGCCAACACCCAATCCAGCAAGACCAACCAGATTGCCGCCGCCGCACAAGAGATGACCGCAACCATCGGCGAGATCAGCCACAATGCCGAAAGCGCCGCGGGCGCCAGCCGCATCTCTGCCGAGACCGCTGAAAAGGGCGGCAGCGTTATGCAGGCTGCCGTCGTCACCATGGAAAAGATCGCCGCCGCCACCAGCACCGTATCTGAAAAAATGGCCTCGCTCGCCGAGCGCTCCGAGGAGATCGGCAAGGTGGTTCATGTCATCCAGGAGATCAGCGAGCAAACCAACCTCCTCGCCCTCAATGCCGCCATTGAAGCCGCTCGCGCCGGTGAGCACGGCAGGGGTTTCGCCGTCGTCGCCGGCGAGGTTCGCCGCCTCGCCGAGCGCACCAAGGGCGCCACTGAAGAGATCGCGGGAACCATTCGCAGCATCCAGGAAGAGACACGCGAAACCCTCCAGGTCATGCAGGAAAGCCGCACTGCCGTTGAATCCGGCATGGATGAAACGGCCGACGCGCGCAGGAGCCTGGAGGCCATCATCGAATCGTCCAAGCAAGTCGAGCACCAGATTCATCTCATTGCCACCGCCGCCACCCAGCAGACCTCCGCCTCGGGAGAAATCTCCGAGTCCGCCGGTCAAATCTCTCAGCTCTCCGTAGAAAACGCCCAAGCCGCCGAAGAGGCCGTCGAAGGCCTCAAGAACCTGGCCTCGCTGGCTAGCGACCTCGACGGAATGATTCGTCAATTCCGCCTGGAAGACGCCGATCAGTCCGGCGGAAACCTTGCCTCCAGGCAACATTCCGGGTTCCGCCAGTCGCTGCAACCCGCGCATCTGTAACCCCGGCAACCGCTCAAGGAGAACGCCATGAACAACAGATTTCGATCGCTTTGGGTGTTGGCCGTGTTTGCCGTGATCATCTGCGCCGCTTGCTTTGCGCAGTCCTCCGGAGAAGCGATCTACAAAGCCAAATGTCAGGCCTGCCATGGCGCCGACGGCGCAGGCGACACGGTGGTGGGTAAGGTCATTGGGGTAAAACCACTCTCCGATCCGGAGGTCAAGAAGTACACCGTTCCCGACATGATTGAAATAGTAAGCAACGGCAAGAACAAAATGCAGTCGTTCAAAGACAAGCTCACCGCCGCGCAAATCAAAGCCTCGGTCGAATACTTCCGCACCTTCATCAAATAAGCTTCGCCGCCGATCTAAGAGTCTGTAGCCAGCTCTTAAGCCCACGCGACGCAGAGCCCTGGATGAGCAGAGCCGGTCTCCCCGGCTCTGCCGCCAGGCATAGAAGCGCAGATCGCCCTGTTCCGCAGCCTCCCCAATCCGGCATTTCGTACCGTCGCCCGAAAAACTTCACCGTCACTTTGTTCCTCATCGCGGCGCCCTATGGTAGCCTCCGATTGAGGACCATCGCCGCTTCCCGGTATCATTTCCGCGGTTCTGGCTGCCTCCAATCCCTGGAGAGATTCACCGCATGAGCGCCAGCAAGTACGACCTGATCGTCATTGGTTCCGGCCCCTCCGGGCAAAGAGCCGCCGTGGCTGCCACCAAAATGAAGAAGCGCGTCGCCGTAGTCGAGGCTCGCGCCGTGGTCGGAGGCGTTTGCATCAACACCGGCACCATCCCCTCCAAAACCATGCGCGAAGCCGTCCTCCACCTCTCCGGTTACAACTACCGGACGCTTTACGGAATGAACTACCGCGTCAAGGAAAAGATCACCATGGCCGACCTGGCCTTCCGCGTCCAGGCCGTCATCAAAACCGAAGTCGACGTCACCGAGGCTCAGCTCTCCCGCAACGGCATCGACATTTTCCATGGCGTAGCCCACTTCGTCGATCCCCATCAGGTCCGCGTCGAGGGCCCGCAAAGCGAAGTCACCCTCGAGGCCGATCGCATCATCATCGCCGTCGGCACCAGACCCGCCGACTCGCCCCGCGTGCCCATCAACGGACGCACCATTGTGAACAGCGACCAGATTCTCGACCTGCCGGAGCTTCCTCGATCCCTGATCGTCGTGGGCGGCGGCGTCATCGGCGTCGAATACACCTGCATGTTCGCCGTCCTCGGTGTCCGCGTCACCCTCATTGAAAAGCGCGACCGCCTGCTTGAATTCGCCGACCGCGAAATCATCGAGGCCCTCAGCTATCACCTTCGCGACAGCCGTGTCACCATGCGCCTCGGAGAAGGCGTGCAAAGCGTCGAATCGCTTCCCGACGGCACCGTCGTAGCAAATCTCGAAAGCAAGAAGAAAGTCTCCGGCGACGCTCTGCTCTACGCGGTCGGCCGCCAGGGCAACGTCGACGAACTCAACCTTCCCGCCGCCGGCATCGATGCCGACAATCGCGGCCGCATCCCCGTCGATGAGCACTTCCAAACCGAAGTCCCCCACATCTTTGCCGTCGGCGATGTGGTCGGCTTTCCTTCGCTCGCCTCCGTCTCCATGGAGCAGGGCCGCATTGCCGCCGCCCGCGCCTTTAACGACAACGCCAGCACCTCCAACCCCAGCTTCTATCCCTACGGCATCTACACCATCCCCGAAATCAGCTTCATCGGCAAGACCGAGGAGCAGTTGACCGACGAGGATGTTCCCTACGAAGTGGGCATGGCCTACTATCGAGAGACCGCCCGCGGCCAGATTCGCGGCGACACCACGGGCAGATTGAAGCTCGTCTTCCATCGCGACACGCGCAAGGTTCTCGGCGTCCACATCATCGGCGAAGGCGCCGCGGAACTGGTCCACATCGGTCAGGCGGTCATGATCCTCGGCGGCACCATCGACTACTTCATTGACACCGTCTTCAACTACCCCACTCTCGCCGAGTGTTACAAGGCCGCCGCCTTCAACGGCCTCGGCCGTTTAAGCCGCTACCAGTCGCAATGAACGAGCTAAAAGCTGAAGGCTAGAAGCTGAAAGCTAGCCCGGAGGGCTTGAATGACCACCGCCATTGGCGTCGTAATCACCGACCACATCGGAGCCGGAAGGCTTCAGGACCAGCGCCTCACCGGCAAGCTCATCCGCTATCCCGAAGACGCTGACGAACTGGATTCGCTCTCCGCCATCCCGAGCAGCGAGCTTGTTGAACTGCTCGCCACCCTCATCGCCGCCCTTTCTGCCATTGACCCCGCTCCCGTCGATGCCATCGGAGTCGCAGTTCCCGGCATCATCCGCTCCGGCGTCGTCGAGGACTCGCCCAATCTCTCGCAGATTAAAGGCATGCGCCTCGCCGACGAACTGACCCAGGCCCTCGCCCTGCGCGACATCGTCGCCCCCGTGCACATCGCGAATGATGCCGACGCCATAGCCGCCGGCGTCGCCGCTACCCGAGGCCAGCTCAACAAGCTCACCCGCGTCTGGACCCTCGGCAACGGCATCGGCTACGGCCGCTGGCCCTATATCGATGGCGTTTGGGAGGGCGGGCACATCACCGTCTCCCTCGATCCCAAAGAGCGCTATTGCGGCTGCGGTGGCCTTGGCCATCTCGAGGGCATCATGGGCACCCGCGCCATGCGCCTGCGCTTTCTCGATCTCGAACCCGAGGAGGTCTTCGCCAACGCCGCCCAGGGCGACTCCCGCTGCCGCTACTTTGTCGACCTGTGGCATCGCGCCCTCGCCGCCGCCACAGCCTCATTTATCCATCTCGCCGGACCCGGCCGCTTCTACTTCACCGGCCACAACGCACACTTCCTCGATCTGCCCACGCTGCGCGCTCATATCGAATCCATGGTCAAGATGAGCACCCTGCAAAGCTTCTCCCTTGAAGTCCTTGAACCCGACGACGAAACCGCGCTCCTCGGCGCAGGCGTCTCCGCCCTTCGCGCCCTGGCTTCCTGATCGCGAAACAAAAGACCGATCGCAAAATGGGGTGGTGTGTCAGTTTGAAGGGTACGGGCTTTAGCCCGTACATAAACCGAGCAGAATGAGCGAGGGCTTTAGCCGCCGAGGGAATGCGAAGTCTGGAAAACCTTCCCTCAGAGGCTAAAGCCCGTCCACTTGTTGGCTGAAATGTACGGGCTGAAGCCCGTACCCTTCACCTGACGCCAAGTTTCTAAACAGGTTCTGACACCTGGGATAAATTCAACGAAAGACCGATCGCAAAATGGCCCAAAACACTCTTTCAGCCCGCCTCTTCTATCGAGCGTGTTGCTGTGTTCTCTACTTTGTGGCCGCGTCGGTCTCCTTCAACGGCTACTACGGCAAATGGCATTTCGGCGAAGACGGCGTCTCCGGCGAGGACGACCGATTTCAGTTTGAAATGATGATGGATGGCACCGCATTCCGGCCATACATCTTTCGGCAAATGCTGCCCTCGGCCGCCAACTGGCTCGACCGCACTGTTCCGCAATCGTTTGAAACCTGGCTCTATAACTACCAAACCGGTCCGCAAGCGCGCATCGACCCCTTCTTCGAATCACCAACCGCTGAGAACCCCGTCTATTTCTTCCGCTATCTGGTCGTCTACGGCGCTACCTTTCTCTTCGCCCTGCTTGCCGCCGGCGCGATGCACCTTGTCTGCCGGGCGCTCGATCTTCCACCACCCGCCGCTGTCATCGCGCCCGTCATTGTCATCCTGTTGTTCCCCTTTTTCGAGAGCGGAGGCGGCTTCTTCTATGACTATCCTGAGCTTGCGTTCTTTGCGCTGGCTGTCTGGCTGGCACTCAAATTCCCCTGGTGGTGGCTCGTTCCCGTGGCCGCGCTGGCAACGTGGAACAAAGAGTCCTTCGTATTCTTCCTGCCTACCCTTTACCCATTCTTCCGCCGGCGCACTTCCCGCCTTGCCTCGTCTGTTGCCGTCGCCGTCCTGTGTCTCGTGTCAGTCGCCGTTTACTATCCCATCCGCCTCCACTTCGCGCACAATCCCGGCGCCCCATTCGAGCTTCATTGGCGCGATCAACTGCAGTACTTCATACATTGGGAATCTTTCCTCTTGGGAACGGAGAAAACCTACGGCGTGCCTATGCTGAAGGCTTTCACCCTGGCCCCCATGGCACTCATCGCCTGGGCCGTATCGCGCGCCTGGCCGCAACTGCCGCCAATCGCCAGGCGTCACGCGCAAATTGCCGCAGCCATCAACCTGCCGCTCTACTTCCTCTTCTGCTGGCCGGGTGAGATGCGCGATCTGAGCATGCTCTATGTCACGTTTCTGCTGGTCGTCGCCGTCAACCTCAACGATTGGATCGGCAGCTACGCCCGCTCAGAGTGAGCACTCCCCGCGATCTCAACATCCATGCGAATTCAGGGAACAATTCCCGCCGGCGCCGCGTAAGTCAATGTGGCGCACCTGGACTCAACTGCCGTTGCGCCGACCAATCTCAAGGAGAGTCCCATGCGCAAGTTCATCACCTTCGCCGGCTTGGTTACATCGCTTTGTCTCGCCGTCCCTAGCGTTTTTGCCGGAGCGCCCCCGGCTGCCAAAAACGGCCCGGCCACCATCGTGATCGTCTTCAAGGATGGACATCGGCAGGCCTTCAATCTCTCCGACATCGCCCGCGTCGAGTTCTCCGGAGCTGTCGATGCCGCCTCTGCCGCAGGCTCTGGCAACTCCGCGTTTCCACGCCACTTCATCGGAAAATGGGAGGTCGGCGACGGCAACGGTAACAACTTCTTCATCACGCTCTACGATAACGGCGATGCGAAGAAGTCGCTCGGTGACAGCCACGGTAAGTGGATCTACGAAGACGGCGAGGCCCGCATCACCTGGGATGACGGCTGGCACGATGCTATCCGCAAGGTCGGCCCCGGATATCAGAAGCGCGCCTTTGGTTCCAACAAGTCCTTCGACGATACCCCAGACAACGTCGCCGCCGCCCACAACACCACGCCACATCCCATTTAAAGCACGCCCCCGCGCCGCTCGCTCCGCACTGAGATCGGGTGCCCCATCCTTGCGACGGCTCTTTGTCGCAAGGGTGGGATACGACTCACCGCACCGCCGCCCGCCTTCGATAGGAATTCAAGCTCAGCCGTCCGATCTCCCACAACAGTTGCAACCCTACGAGGATGCATATAAGAGCCGCGCCCATGAAAATCCCGTGGTTGATTGCCGCCAGTTGTGCGCCATGCAGTCCCTGATCGGATGCGGGATTCCTCAGCGTTAAGTAAACATTTCCCGGAGCCGCAAGCAGCACCACCATAGGGATCAGCCCGAATCCTCTTAATGCGATCTGCTTCGCTGGTTGCGGCCGCTGCCAGCTTTCGCGCGCAAGGTCTACGCAGTTCCACGCCAATTGCAGCACGTTAAGCCCCACAACCCACCAGTAGAAGTGAATCCACACCGGCGCCAATCGAAACGGCGAGGCATGAAAGGCGAAAGCGCCAGGTCCCATCAGCAACCACGGATGCCCTGGGACCAGCAGCAGCCAAACCAGAAACAGAAATCCGAAGATCACTTCGGCTGCTGCCATGGCGAAACTGCGCGGCTTGTTTTTCGCATTCCTGTCGACCGGGGGCAGCGTCGCAGGCGACCAGTCAGTGACGGCGCCGGCTAGCGGCCCGCATATCGGCGGATTGCGTTTGATCCCGAACTCGATAGCGGCAAAAATCAGCGTCACCCACGCCGCGGCCGTCATCATAACCCCCGGCATGCGAAGCAAAACCCCCAGAACTGTCGTCATCGGAACTCCCGGAATGCGAATTACGACCCCCAGGAATTCAATGTCGCTGGCCGTTGACCCCGCGAAAACCTGCACCGCCCAGACAATCGTGAAGATGATCAGGCTCCAGAAGCACGCCAGTTTCAACACGTACCAATACATTGGGAAAACCGCCGGCCCGATCAGATATCTCTGCGGCAGATACCTCGCGGCCACCTGGATAGGCAGCCCCATTTCTTTCAGCCAGGCCTCTGCTTCGACTTTGGTGAGCGGCCGGCCCAGCGCAGCCTCTTTGTCCTCCAGCTGCGATTCCAGGTTGGCCTTGAGTTCGGCGATGATGTCTTCCTGCCGGTCCCACGGCAGGTGCTTCTTCACGGCTTGCAGATAACGATCCAGAAGTTCCATGGCGAATTCCTTGTCTCTCTAAAGAGTGTTGTCGCTGCTTGCGTTCGTGACGCCGCTTGCATTGTTGCCGATGGTTGCGTCGATTGAGGCGTTGATTGCCTGCCACTCCTCGAGCAACTGGGAGAACATCTTCTCCCCGTCGCTCGACAACCGATAGAACCGCTTGTTCCGCTTTTCTTCCTCGCGCCACTCGCTGGCCAGCAGCCCCTGTGCTTCAAGGCGGCGCAGCAGCGGATAGAGCGTGCTTTCGTCGATGTCCAATCCGTGCGTGGCCAGAGCCTTGCGCAGCGTGTAACCGTAATACTCCCGCCTCAGTTGCGCCAGAACCGCCAAAGTCAGGCAACCGCGCCGCAGTTCCAGGCGAAGGTTCTCGAATAGGTTTTCCGATAACGTCATGCTGTACCTCATACACTGTACATCAACTACTGTATGATACACAGTGTATGTTGTCAAGTATATTTGTAAAATTCTTTTCCACAAGTGCAAGCAGCTGGTCAGGGCCTCATTGTGAAGGGTACCGGCTTCAGACTGAAGCGTACCCGCTTCAGACTGAAGGGCACCCGCTTCAGACTGAAGGGTACCCGCTTCAGACTGAAGGGCACCGGCTTCAGACTGAAGGGCACCGGCTTCAGACTGAAGGGCACCCGCTTCAGACTGAAGGGCACCGGCTTTACCAGCTGCGGAAAACCGCTCCGAGTGCGCAATTCTCGCTGCCTTGAAAGGGCACGGCTTCAGCCGTGCCACTAGATGGCTAAGGAAAGGCCGGGCTTTAGCCCCTGAGGGAGCTTGTTTTTCAACAACTTGCATCGACAACAAAACGGTTGACGCACATGTGTGCTTTGGTTCTTTTGGTACTTCTAATAAGCATCGTTCCCTGAGTCTGTCAGCCTAAGCATATTGGGGAACCAGATTATTGGCAGTTATTGAAAACACCTTGCCTTAGGGGCTAAACAGGCTGCGGAAAAACGGGGAACAGGAGGCGAATTCGCCGAAAAACTTCCCTCAGTGGCTAAAGCCCGCGTTGATTCTACGCCACTTACGGCACGGCTAAAGCCGTGCCCTTTCAAAGCAATGAGTTTTTCCGCAGCATGTAAAGCCCAGCCTCTCCCTAGCCATCTGCTGGCACGGCTGAAGCCGTGCCCTTTCAAAGCGGGGTATAGCAGCTTTAGCTCAAGCCCTAGTGTCCTGTCTCTAAAGTTCGCATCACAAATGGACTGTCATCCTGAGCGGAGTTGGGCGCGTTTATTGCGCCCGACGAAGTCGAAGGACCTGCGGTTATTGTTTCTCATTATTCAACAAACTTCGGAGACACAACACTAGCTTTTCTTCATGTAAGTCCGCGACAACCGGTCGTGCCAGCTAAGGTGATTCTCGTCAAAGATCGACCACATCAAGCCCAGTCCCAGCGGCAGCAGCGACAGAACCAGCGACAGCAGCCTCCCGCACCGTTGTCCGCGTGTGGGCCGTTCGTCCTTCAGCGTGTGCAGAGAGATGTGAGCCCACCTCATGCCGGGCGTAGCCGAACCCAGGGCAAAGAAAAACAGTTGGTAGACAACGATAATCGCCACCAGTCCCAGAATCGCGGTTGGCTCGATCTGTTTCAATGGCGGCAAGTCCGTTGCCTTGTCCATCGCCACCTTGGCAGCGCCCAGAAAGATTCCCGCCATCAGCGAGCAATCAACCACGGCCGCCATCATCCGCAGGCCGATCGAAGCCGGTTCTAAGACCTTGGCCGCGGGAAGCGGGTCGTCTCCAAGGTCGATGTCTAAGCCAGGCTCTTCAGCCAGCTTGATGCCCGCCCAGTCTGGACTGGTCCACTGCGATGCCGGGACAGTCACGATCTCCGATGCTACCGGTTCCGTTGAAATGCTGCCGGGATCGACTTCAAAAATGCTCAATTGATCCGGGGTTTCGGTTGCCGCCAAAGGCCCTTCAGCCAGCCGCGGTCGAATCTTCCGCGTTGCCACCAGCTCGCGCGGAAACTCGATCAGGTTGGCATGCAACGGCTGTGCAGGCTCCACAACCTCAACTGCGCCGTCTCCGCTCAAAGAGTGGTGCGCATCCCGCGCCATCGCGGACGCTTCCCACCACGTTGCCGCTGGAGCCTCGAAGTCGCTCGCTTCAGGCGCTTCATGCGTAGCACGCATGGTTGCCGGCGAAGCCTCGCGTGAAGGCAGATCCGGCTCCCAGCGAATTTCAAACGGCTGCCGTTCAATTGCATCTTCGGCAACATCCCCTGGCCCGCTGCTCGTCTCCCATGACCATTCGGTTGCCCGCTTAGAACCGCCGTCAAAGCTCTGCAACTCGTGCGGCTTCTCAACAACAGAACCGGATTCGAGGCCCGCCAGAACAAATTCAGCCGCGGCCTGCGCCTCGAGCGCCGCTCTTGACGCAGCCTCGGCGGCTCGAACCGCTGCCCGCGCCTCGCCGGCGAGCACATCGCTGTACCTGGGAGCTTTGGCATAGCGTGCGGCCACGCGCGCCGCAGCCTCGGCGGCAAGGCTGCTTGTTCCCCGCTTCACCTCTTCGGGCGCATACGGCTCCGCGCTCAAGCTGCCTTTCCGCCTGATGTGCGCGGCAAGCCGTTTGTTCACCTCTTGCTTCCACGCGGGCGCCAGTTCCAACTGGCTTGCGGATGTGCTCAAAGCTCGGGTCCCCCTTCTCGCGTGACAGCGGGAATGATTGCAGACGTTGCTGCGCCTAATCCCCTCCGCACGGAGAGTCATCAAGCTCATCCTAGCCGCCGCTCTGCGCAACGTCTCGTCGAAATACGGCGAACGTGTCGATGAGGTATACAGTTTTGTAACAAATCGCGCGTCCAACCCTCGTCGCCGGCTTTTGCTATCCTGAGCCTTGACACCATCTTGGTCCCGGGATGCGCTCTCGTAACTTGGTATTGATCGCGCTGCTTGCCCTCTGCTGCCTCCATCCGGGCGCGCAGACGCTCACCAATGCCACCGCCAACGCCGCACCCTCAGCCGATCTTCCCGACGACCCCGGCCAGGAAGCCATGCCGCTGGCTCAACCCGAACCCCAGCCCTCAACCGGAGTGCCCGTCCAGCTTGAGGCGCGGCGCCAAACCCGCATTGGCGATATCCTCACTCTCACGGGCGATGTCGTTGTCCACTACAAGGACTACATCCTTCGCGCCGACAAGGCCGTCTACAACCAGTCCACCACAGAGCTGGAGGCGGAGGGAAACCTGCAGGTTGCAGGCGGACCAGACGATGTGCTCATCAACGCCTCGCATGGCCAGATGCGCCTCAACATGCACACCGCGCGCTTTTACGATGTGAACGGTTCCATCGGAGTCCGTAACGCCAGCCGCAGCATTGTTTATTCCACCGCCAACCCGTTTCTCTTTTCAGGAAGAGTTCTGCTTCAAACCGGCGAAGGTGTTTACCGAATTATCGACGGCACCATGACCAACTGCCGCCTTCCAAAACCGGATTGGCAGATCCTCTCCCGCTCCATCGACCTCGTGAATGGCCAGGCATCCACAAAAAACGCCTTCTTCTCGTTCCTGGGCGCGCCTCTTTTTTATCTGCCATATCTCCGTCATCCAGTCGACGAGACGGGCCGCGAGAGCGGGCTGCTCATTCCTGTCCTCAGCAATTCGTCCATCAAAGGATTCATCGTCGGCGAGCAGATCTATTGGGTCATCAATCGCAGCATGGACATGATCGTCGGCTCCGAGTACTACAGCAAGCGCGGCTGGGCTCCCAATGGTGATTTCCGCTACAAGGGACCGGGGATCGACCACCTCATCGTCCGCTGGAATGCCCTGCTCGATCGCGGCGTTGAACAGCAGGTGGGCTCAACCCTTCCAACCGCCGGCGCTCGTGCCTACAAGCCAGGTCTCGCCAATCCTAGTCCCGCCAATCCCGGTCCCGCAGACCTGTTGCCCGGCCCCGTCGGCGAGGAGCTCGTCAATCAAGGCGGCGTCGATGTGGTTGCCATGGGCCGCAAAGACCTTACCACCAATACCCATGCCGCCGGCGTCACCGAATATCTATCCAGCTACCTCTACCGGCTGGTCTTCAACGACAACTACTCCCAAGCCGTCACTTCCGAAGTGGCAAGCAACGTCTCGCTCACCCACCAGAACAATGCGTTCGTTCCCTCCGTTGTGCTTGATCGTTTCCAAACCTTTGCCAGCTCCACAAATGGCGCTGAAGCCAGAATCCTCCACTTACCCACCGTTCGCTATGACGTCCTCGACCATCCTTTGATGACCTCGCCGCTTTATTGGGGGTTCGGAGGATCGGTCAGCTACATCACCCGTTCGGAGCCCCACTTCCACGCCCGCAACGTGGGCCGGATGGATTTCTATCCGCATCTCTCCATCCCGATTTCAGCAGGCGGCTGGAGCGTGCTTCCCGAGGTCGCATTCCGAGACACCTTCTACACCATCAGCCAGGTTCCCGACCTCACCGGCGCTAGAACCGGCACACCTTCGATCAGCCACGATCCGCTCAACCGCACCGATCTTGAAGCTTCAATCGACATTCGTCCGCCGGCCCTCGAGCGTGATTTTGATTTGCCTGGCTGGAACCGCGTTCTGCGTCACGTGATCGAGCCGGAGATCACTTATCGCTACGTCGCCGGCATCGGCGTCCAGGCGCAAAATGTTCTTCTCGTCGACACCACAGACATTGCCACCAATACCAACGAGGTCGGCTACTCGCTTACCCAGCGCTTTTATCTGCGCCCGACGACCGAGCGATCTTGCGCTTCAGAGGATGTGAACGCCTCCGGCGAGTGCCCCGCCAGGCCGCGCGAGTGGGCCAGTTGGCAGATTGCCCAAAAATATTTCTTGGATCAATCCTTCGGCGGCGCCGTAATCGGCAATCGGCGCAACGTCTTCGACTCGACCCTGGACCTCAGCGGTGTGGCCTTCCTCACCGCTCCGCGCAACTTCTCGCCCATCGTCTCGCGCATGCGGTTTGAGGCCGTTGACAATCTCCGCGTCGAGTGGGACCTCGACTACGACCCCAAGGCCGGGCGCCTGGAGTCTAACAACCTGTTTGCCGGTTACAGTTGGGGCCGAACTACCGTCGGCGTTGGCCATGCCATGCTGAACGCAGTCGAAGAGAATGGCAGCGCCGCTTCCACCATCCAAAGCCAGCAGTTGCAGCCCTTCGTTTCCATCGGCAAGCAAAGCGGCGCCGGCTTCAACTTTGCCGCCAACGCCGGATACGACTTTGTGCTCGGCCAGTTGCAATATGGCGGCGTGCAGGCGGTCTATAACTGGAACTGCTGCGGACTCACCTTCGGTTACCGCCGCTTCCAGCTCGGAACCATCCGCGACGAGACGCAGTACCTCTACAGCTTCACCGTGGCCAGCTTCGGCTCCGCGGGCGATATCCGCCGCTCCAACTCCACCTTCCGCGACCCCACCCTCCCGCCTGCGTATTAACTGACGGTTGCCTTTCTTTCACCCCAGCGTCAACTAAGTGTTACAAGGATGACAACCCGCACGGCCGGCCCCATTTGCCCCCCGCTGGAGTATCCTTTTCTGAGAGGAATCAACAGTGTCCCGTTTTCGTTTAATGGCCGTCTTGCTAACGCTCTGCATGACCGCGGGCTGCAAGGCGCAGACCACCCCAACTCATTCCGCCCTGGACCCCGCTACCGTCAATCGCCGTGTCGAGATCATGGTCCGCGCGGAATTTAATATCCCGCAGGATTACAACGTGGCCATCGGCGCTCGCAAACCTAGTCAGATCCCCGGCTATGACTCCCTGCCGATCACGCTTTCCCGCGGCGGCAGATCCCAGGTCGTGGACTTCCTCATCTCCACCGACGGCAACACGCTCGCCCGCCTTGAGAAGTTCGACCTGGCTAAAGACCCCGTGTTCTCGATCGACGTAACCGGGCGTCCCATCCGCGGCAATCCGGATGCCAAGGTTACCGTCGTCAACTTCGACGATCTGGAATGCCCCTATTGCGCGCGCATGCACCAGTCGCTCTTTCCCTCCACGCTGGAACACTACAAGGACAAGGTTCGATTCGTTTACAAGGACAATCCGCTCACCGACCTCCACCCCTGGGCTATGCACGCCGCGGTAGACGCCAACTGCCTGGCCGCTCAAAGCGGCGATGTCTATTGGAAGTACGTGGATTACCTTCACTCTCACGGCGATGAGGTCACCGGCCAGGATCGAAATCCGGCCAAGAGCTTCGATACGCTTAACCGCATCGCGCGTCAGGAAGCCACGCTGGCCAAACTCGACCTCAGCAAGCTGGACGGATGCCTTGCCGCGCAGGACGAGGCCCAGGTGCGTGCTTCTTCCGCGGAAGCTCTGGCCTTGAAAATCGAAGGCGCGCCCGCGGTCTTTGTTGACGGCGAACGTATCGATGGCGCACAACCCGAAGAGCTGGTCTGGCGAGCGATCGACCGCGCCCTGCGCGCCGCCGGCATCGATCCTCCAGCCGCGCCGGCTCCTTCACCCGCCCCGGCCCCCGCTGCTGCCGCTCCATCAAAGCCCGCGCAGCCCGCCGGAAGCGGCAAATAGACCGATGCACCGCTGTCGTTCGAGCGGTTTGTGGATTTATTCTTGATGGCTGGGGCTTTTTGAACCCCGTTAGGAGATACCAGGTTGCAAGCTGATTCGCTTTTCCCGTTTCGTTGCCGTCGCGCAGGCTTGATTCTATGCAGCGGAGCCATCCTGGCTGCCCTGGCCGGTTGCCACCGCCCGCCGGCCGCAGAGGTCGTTGCCACCGTGAACGGCAAGGATATTCTGCGCGCCGATCTGGAAAGGTACTACAAGGCCAACCTGGCTGACAACCCGCAACAACCCTCCCCGGAACAGGCAGACATCTTGCGGCTGAGTATTCTCGATCACCTGATCGACGATGAGATTCTGCAACAGCAGGCGGCCAAGTCGAATCTGGTGGCCAGCGACGACGAGGTCAACGCCAAACTCACTGAGATGAGAGCGCTCTCGACCCAGGAGGAGTTCGACAAAAGCTTGAAAGCGAAGAATGAGACCTTGGACGACTTGAAAAGAGAGATCAGGCGCAGCCTGACCACCACCAAGCTGCTTAACAAGGAGATCGAGTCCAAGGTCAACATTACCGATGCCGAGATCGGCAGCTATTATGCGGCTCACAAGGCTGATTTCAATCTGATCGAACCGCGTTTCGGACTGTCCCGGATTACCGTCACCAGCACACCGTCGCCCCAGACCAGCAATCTGCAAAACAACAAGGCCTCCGGCGATGCCGATGCCAAGAAGAAGATCCAGACCCTGCGCAACCAGTTGGACAGCGGCGGAGACTTTAGCACCCTGGCGATGCAGTTTTCCGAGGACAATACCGCCTCAAATGGCGGCGACATGGGCTTTGTGCTCGAATCCACTTTGCGCTCCGATCCGGAAGCCTACAACGCAATCAGCAGGCTCAAACCCGGTCAGTACACCGATGTTCTTCCCATCACCGACCCTGTCTCGCGCCGAGTGATTGGTTACGCCATTTACAAGCTGATCTCCAGGGAGCCCGCCGGACAGCGTGATTTGAACGACCCGCGCGTCCAGCAACTCATCCGCCAAGGTCTCCGCGAAGGCCGCGCGCAACTGCTCAGAAACGCCTACTTTGAAAAGCTTCACGACGAGGCTAAGGTGCATAACTACCTCGCCGACCAGATCCTCAAGGGAGGCGCGAGTTAGTGCTTATCCGTAATAAGTAGCGCCGCTCTCCAGGTCGGCTGTCCTGTGGCCCCCCCCTGGACCGCACGCGAACCCTGGCGGCGTGGACGCCGCCAGTACAGCCGCTCTGGAAAGCGGCGCCACTCGAATGCGCAGTTTATGGATAAGCTCTTAGGCGCTGCACACTAATATCAGCTTCAGTTGATCGTGTCAGGGCATGACTTTACAGGCTGCGGAAAAACGGGGAACAGGAGGCGAATTCGCCGAGAATCTTCCCTCAGGGGCTAAAGCCCGCGTTGATTCTACGCCACTTACGGCACGGCGAAAGCCGTGCCCTTTCAAAGCAATGAGTTTTTCCGCAACCTGTTTAGTCGTGCCGCACACGCTGCAAAATTGAATGCTGGGCTCTTACGGCACGACTAAAGTCATGCCCTGACACAATGCCATGCCCTTGAAGCACTTATTTATGTACAACGCCTTAGATCGTCTTTACTGATGCTGCGCCGCAGATCGGCTTTACTCATCCGCTCCGCAATAGCCGGCGCTGCGCCGCGGCCGGTTTCGGCGAATCACAATCTGTTCCCCAAGAACAATGGCCTCCGCGGATAGCGGAGGCCATTTCCAACTTCCAGCAACTTCCTGAATCTACTTCAGGTTGCCGTTTGCATCCATCGTGATGCCGCCCGGCCCAGCGTTCTTCTTCGCTTCGTTGGCCTTGCGGGTACCCATCGCCTTCTGGCGCCAATCCTCCGCCGCGGCCACATCGGCCTTGCGCGCGGCCTCGTTGCCGTAATCCAGGTCCGCCTTGCGCCGGTAGATCAGGTTCAGATAGGCCATGGCATCGTCGTAATTTGCCCGGTTCGCAACCGCTTGGCTTAGATACTCCAGGCCCTCATCCACCAGCGGACCGTTCTGGGCCCTCAACGGATCCATCACCTTCTTCGGCGCCTTGGCATTGCCTTCGCCGTCGTCGGTTAAGCCGACCGGCGCCAACGCCGCAAGCACATTGTCGTGCGCCAGTTTCCAATCGATCGAACCGATCCAGTAAGCCGCCTCTGGATCTTTCGGGTCTGCGGCCAGCACTTTCTTTTGCCACGCCTTGGCGTCGTCGAACTTGTTCAGGTTGTAATAAATCCCGGCGATCTGTTTCAGGCTGTTTACATCGTTCGGGTCCTTGGCCAGAACCTCCTTGAAGATGTCGATGGCCTGCTGCGCGGTGCTCAGGTTGTCCGGCGTGTTCAACCCCGGAACAATGTTCTGTGCCAGGGCAGTTGCCAGATAACTCTTCGCCATCGGCAAAGTCGGATCCAGTTGCGTGGCCTTCTGGAAGTGTCCGATCGCCTCTTCGTAACGGGCGCCCTTGTAAGCATCCACACCCTTGTTCAACTGGTCGCGGGCTGCAAGTTTGTCGCACCCGCTCATGGAAATCACCATGCCTGCCAAGGCCACCGCGAGCGCCATAAATCGTGCGGGTCCATTCATTTTCTTATCCTTCTCCTTCAGGTCGTCTCTATCGAATGCACGCCTGGATTCCTTTGCAACTGGCCGCGGGAGGGAGATCCGAAACCAGGGTGAAAAAATTGTACTCCTGCCTGCCGCCCGGATTACCAACCGCCGAACGCGGCCGAAAGCTCCCAAATAAAGCTCGGCCTGAAAAGTTCGTACAGGGCCGCTATTGCCCGGCCTGAACTTGTGGCGTCATCAGGCCAATGCGATCGATACCCGCCGCATGGCCGATGTCGATTGCTTCCGCGACCTGAGTAAAACTCAACTGATCGTCGCCCTTTAGAAACAATGTGCGCTGGGCGCGATTTGCATAGATGGCGGCAAGCTTGGCGGGCAGATCCTGCCTGGCCACGTCTTGCTTGTTGATTCGGAAACCTACGTCCCCGCCAGTCCCTTTCAGCAACTCAAGGACGACAGCCTGATTCCCATCGTCCATTGCTGGCTTTGGAATCGAAGCTGCCTCTCCTTTTGGAAGGGCGGGAACGATGACCATGAAAATGATCAGCAAGACCAACAACACATCGATCATCGGTGTGACATTGATTTCAGAGCTTACGCGCTTCACATTGCCGCTGGTAGTCATGACATTATCCCCCTTTCTTCCCGTTCCGAGAGAATGCTTTCCAACTCGTTACTGTCCGAGCTGGATCTTCGGCGTCATCAGCCCGATGTGATCCACATTGGCCGCCTTGCCGATATCGATTACCTCGGCAACATAGGCGAAGTTCACATCGTCGTCGCCTCTGACGAACATGACCCGCTCGGCGCGGTTGGCATAGATCTCTGTCAGCTTCGGCAGCAACTGAGCCTTCAGGTAGTCGGTCTCGTTGATCTTGTAAGCCGGCTCGCGCTGGCCTGGCTTGGAGAGCACCTGCACTACGATGGTGCGGTCCGTCGGCGTCTGCTGCTTGGTCGGGTCCTTGGGCGGCTGCGGAACCAGCGCATCCAGGCCCTTCGGCACCGTCGGCACAATGACCATAAAGATGATCAACAGCACCAGAAGAATGTCGATCATCGGGGTCATGTTGATGTCGGACGAGTACCCCCCGCCCCCACCCATTGAGAATGCCATGGCTTTAAACTCCTCGTTTCCTGCAAATCGTTAAACGTAAAACCGAGATCCGCGCTTACTGGCCTGCCGGAGCCGGTCCTTCGCGCTTCTGCGTCAACAAGCCCACGTCGTCCACGCCCGCCGTGCGCACGGCGTCGATGGCGTCTTCAACCGCCCGGAACTGTGCCCGCGCATCGGCTCGAACATAGATCGTTTTGCCCGGCTTGTCAGACAATTTGTCGCGGACCAGGTTGCCTAGCTCAGCCACGGCAACCTTGTTCTGCCCCAGGAAAACCCCTCCGTCGCGCGTGATCGCCACCACGATAGCGTCTTCCTTGTCCGCGTCCGGCATGTTGGTCGGATTGTCGACCTTGGCCATGTCGACGGACACCTTGTTCTGGAGCATGGGGGTAATGACCATGAAAATGATCAACAGAACCAGCATCACGTCCACCATCGGGGTCACGTTGATGTTGGAGTTGACTTTTTTGCCTTCGTCGCGAACTGCAATTCCCATTGTTTGGACTCCGTGCCTGCAGAGTTTCTATTCCGGATGGCTTCCGGCGTTGCATTGTGTGACGCGGCCGGGGTGAGATTCAAAGCGGTGGCGAGTGGAGATTCTCACTCCACCCGCCCCCAAAAAGAATTCTCGCTCCAACCAGGGTTCATCTAGCGCTTGTGGCTCTGCTTGATGAAGTAGTCCACCAGCTCGCTCGACGAGTTGTCCATTTCCACGTCGAACGCTTCTACGCGCCCGGTGAAATAGTTGAACGCCATAACGGCAGGAATGGCGACCAGCAGCCCGAAGGCAGTGGTAACCAGCGCTTCTGAAATACCGCCTGCCACCGCGCCGATGCCCGAGGTCTTCTGCGTGGCGATCTGCTGGAAGGCGTTCAGAATGCCGATGACGGTGCCGAGCAGTCCGACAAACGGAGCCGTCGAGCCGATGGTGGCCAGAACCGCAAGGCCCCTCTTCAGCTTGGCGTGAACGATCGCTTCGGCGCGCTCCAATGCGCGTCCAGAGCTCTCAATCGTCTCCTCGGTGGCAGTGCCGCCGGATGAACGGAACTCCTGCAGGCCGGCCGTCACAACCTCGGCCAGATGAGACTTCTTGTTCCGGTCGGCGATCTTGATGGCTTCTTCCAACTTGCTGTCCTTCAGCGCGCCGGCAACCTTGGGCGCGAATTCGCGCGACTGCTTGCGGGCGGCATTGAAGTACAGGTAACGGTCGATCATCACG
>Ga0326727_10006438_pt1 | contig 32213 bp, 24 predicted proteins | sample MB2enrmetagenome_FD_207643 | JGI IMG/M metagenome (GOLD analysis project Ga0326727, IMG submission 207643) | Lab enriched peat soil microbial communities from McLean, Ithaca, NY, United States - MB29MY | ecosystem: Environmental > Terrestrial > Soil > Wetlands > Peat | place: USA: New York...
GCTGCTGTTCGAGGGTGGCGAGGGACTCAGGCAAAGGGCACCTCCAATCCTAACGTATACATACGTTAGGATTATAGCGGCAAAAAAAGAAAACTGCCAGATCCTCCTTTCTGTGTCGCGCACCCATGCACAGCAATCGTGGAGTGTACGCCCTCCTGCTTGGATCGGGGGTATCGCGCACGTCCGGCGTTCCGACCGGATGGGAAATCGTCCTGGACCTGATACGACGGCTGGCGCACATCAGAAACGATTCCTGCGAACCCCAACCGGAAGGATGGTATCAAGCGACATTCGGCAAGGTGCCAGACTATTCAGAGATTCTGAATGAGGTGGCAAGGTCGTCCGCCGAGAGAATGCAGTTATTGCGCGGCTACTTCGAGCCGACGGACGAAGAGCGTGAGCAGGGGCGAAAGCTGCCAACAGCAGCGCATCGCGCTATCGCGAATTTGGTCGCCAAAGGGTACGTCCGTGTACTCATTACGACGAATTTCGACAGATTGCTCGAACTGGCCCTGGCAGATGTCGGAATTCAGCCATTTGTCATCAGCACGCCGGATGCCGCGAAAGGGGCCTTGCCGCTGGCGCATTCTCGATGCACGGTTATCAAGTTGAACGGCGATTACCTCGACAGCCGATTGAAGAATACCAGCGACGAACTTGCACATTACGAAGATCCAATGGAGGCGTTATTGGATCAGGTCTTCGATGAGTACGGTTTGATACTGTGCGGATGGTCGGGGGAATGGGATACCGCCTTGCGGGCCGCTCTTGAGCGTTGCGGAGCGCGCCGATTCACAACTTATTGGGCTATCAAGAGTAGGTTGAGCCAGAAGGCGCAAGACTTGGCAGCGTTGCGGCAAGCAACCGTACTTGCGATTGCCGGAGCCGATGAGTTCTTCAAGGACCTGTCCGAAAGAATTCTGGCGCTTGAGGGATTCTCAGAGAAGGACGCGCTATCGACGAAGGTCGCGGTAGCACGAATGAAGAGATACCTTGCGGCCGATTCCCAACGCATCAACCTCCAAGATCTGCTAACGTCTGAAACCGAGAAGACCTACGCCGCGCTCACGGGCTCTCGATTCGCCGTGACCGGATCGCGTCCTGTCTGCGCTGATGTACTGTTGCGGCTACGGGCCTACGAGGCGACGATTGACACGGTCCTCAACCTGATGATTTGTGGCGCGCATTGGGGAGAACCGCAGCATGACTGGATACTTCTGAGATGTTTCAAACGCCTTGCGGACCAATCTGGCCCTCAGAGCGGGCTTGTGCTCTGGATCACGCTGCGGCTTTACCCTGCCCTCGTCCTGCTCTATGGCATGGGGCTCTCTGCCCTAAGCCGAGGCAACTATCGCTTCTTACATTCCCTGTTCGGTCTAAGGGTTCGGGAAGATGACTACAAGCCTGAAAAGACTGTGGCGGCACTCGTCCACGATCAGGCAGTCATGGCAAGAGCACAGCAGCAGGAAGCGCTCGCAAAACGCCACACTCCCCTTAGCGACCGGATGTTCGAGATACTGCGCGATCCTCTCCGCGAGTACCTGCCGAGTGACAACGAATATGATCGCACGTTCGATTGGTTTGAATATCTCCTGTGCCTCTGCCATTGCGACGCCGAAACGACGCGTGCAAGTCTGGTGGAAATGAAAGCGGCCAATCCGAATTTCACGCTGTGGGCTTCTGTGGGGCGTTTTGGATGGAAACATAATCTCGACGGATCACTGGGAATTCAGGAAGAAACGGAACTGATGAAAGGAGACGCATACCCCGAGAAGGTGGCCGCAATCATCAGGGCGGGTTTTTTCGAGTCGGCTAGCCAGCACGATGACAAGTATCGGGACGTGAAAGCTGCTTTCGACAGGTTTGCGTCCGGCCTGAGAGGAGAGTGGCTGTGGTAAAGGATCAGCCAGCTGTTTGATCCTTATGTGGTGCCGGAGGTGGAGTCGAACCTCCGCCCGCATAGAAGCAGGCCGGCACGGTCAACGCACTCCATCTACTCCTTGTACTCCCCTTACTCCGTTTATTCCCCGCGCTGCCAGCGCCTGGCGTACCATAAGCAGAATGGCCCGCCTGTTTTGCGGCACCTCGGGATTCGCCTACGCTTCCTGGAAGCCGGAGTTCTATCCGGCAAAACTGGCCTCGAAGCAGTTTCTGGAACATTATGCCGGCCGTCTGAATGCGGTGGAGATCAACTACACCTTCCGGCGCCTTCCGTCGGCGGCGACGCTGGAAGCGTGGGTTCGAGCGACACCCGCCGGCTTCGTCTTCTGCCCCAAGGCGCACATGCGCATTACGCACATCCAGCGGCTGCGGAAGGCGGAGTTCACGGAGCTGTTTTTCCGGGCCCTCGAACCGCTCCGCGTCGCCCGGCGGCTGGGGCCGGTGTTGTTCCAGTTGCCGCCGCAATTCCGGGCGGACGCCGCGGTGCTGAACGGATTCCTCGACGGTCTGGCGGATGGCCTTGCCTGCGCGTTCGAGTTCCGGCACCAGTCATGGCTGAACGCGGAAATCTACGAAGCCCTGGAGCGTCACGGCGCCGCGCTGTGCCTGGCCGAATCGGAGAAGCTCGTAATCCCGGAGGTGCTGACCGCGACCTTCGTGTACTCGCGCCTGCGCAAGACGGATTACTCGCCCGGCGAACGGCAGGAGATCGCGGATCGAGTGCGCCAGTTGCGCGCCGGCGGCCGGGATTGCTACGTGTTCTTCAAGCACGAGGAGACGCCCGCAGGCGCGCTGTACGCCGAGGAGCTGCTGCGGTCAGCGGATGCGTCTTGATATGTGCGAGAGTCTCCAGACCCGGCCGTGGCGGTCGAGCACCGGCGACAGTTGCAGGGCAATGGGAATGCGCGAACCATCCTTGTGGACCCGTTCCGTGCGGAATTCGATGGCCTCTCCGGTTTCGAAAGCGCGCTTCCGGGCGGTCACTTCCTCCTCCCGAAGCTCTTCGGGAACGAGGACTCCGATGTGCCTGCCGGTGATCTCCCCGGCGGCATACCCGAACATGTTCTCCGCGCCCCGGTTCCAGGTCAGGATCTGTCCGGCGGCGTCCTCGGAGAAAATGGCGTAGTCCGAACTCCGGACGATCGCCTCAAACTCGGCCATGGCCAGCTCGTGCTCCTTGCGCCGGGTAATGTCCGAATAATTGCAGACAATCGCCTGGACATCGGGCACGTCCAGCATATCCGTGACGGTGACTTCGACCCAGAAGGAAGAACCGTCCGGGCGGAGGATACGAACCTCGGTTTCGATGCTGGCCGCAGCGCGACTTAACAGCCGCCGATAACAATCGCGCACGGTATCGCGATCTTCGGGATGGACCAGCATCTCCACTGGCAGCCCGGCGACCTCGGTGGGGCCATAGCCGACAAGCGACCGCACAATGCGGACGATCCTTCCATCGGGCCCGGTGAGGACGATGCCGTCCCGGCTGTGCGTGAGCATGGCGTCAAACAGGCGGGTGTTACGGTGGAGAGCCGCCTGAAGCTGTCGAACAACTCCCTCGCAATTCGGACAGACCAACGGATAATCAGGATTTGGTACGGCGGCGTCAGGCATAGTCGCGGGCTCCCTGACTGGCAATGAAAGCCTGGATCTGCTTACTGGCATTGATGACCGGCGGGATCAACATGAACACGGACCACGCCGCGGAGACCGGAATGAGCACCTGGCGGCCGCCGACGTCGAACATCTTGTTGTCAATGGGCTTGTCCAACATTCTCCGCACCTCGGTGCGTACGGTTTCGAGAGACTCCGCTCTTTCCAGCAGACCAATCACGGCAGGCCCGCTCCAGCGGAACAGGCGATCCCCTGGGATGAGCTGCTTCTCGAAGAACTCCTTGAATGTCCGCAGCACCTGGTTGCCTACGGCGTGGCCGAAACGCGCATTGATAGGCTGCATCCGGTTTACCACCGCTGTAACCACGTAGCGCTTCCCCGGTTTTCTCACCACCTCCTGAAACATGGCTTCGGCCGCATCCTGCACGAGCAGCCCGGTGACCGGATCGATGTCCTGCGCCTGGGTCAGGGCGCTGGCGCGCTCCTGGCTGGTGGCGATCTCACGTTGCAGCGCGGTGACTACCTCGCCGGTTTCCGTCTTCTGCCGCTGGCACTCTTCCCGGACATTGTCCAGGCAGTCGCCGAGCCTCACCTTCAGCGTCTGGAAGTCTTGCAGCTCCACCGCGCTTTCCAGCCGATGCCCGATCTCCTGCAGGCGCTGCACCGAGCGGTCACTCCCGGCGCCGATGCTGATCACGGTCCTGGTCAGCATGGAGATGATGTTTTGCAGTTCGGCGCCCTGTTTGCGGATAAACCTTGTCGTTAGCTGGCAGTAATCGTCCAGCGCCTGGTTGGCCGATCCGGCGGCCACCAGCAGGATATCGGGCGGCACCTCCGCGCCCGCCGTTTCCTGGATGCGTTGCATGTTGTTACGGAACGCCTCGTACTCGGCGCGGTCCCCCTGGACCGTCCGAGTCGCGATGCCGTTCAGCAGCAAGGAGATGACGCGACGGAGCGCGGTTTCTTGTTCGCTGAGGGCGAGGTGACGCTTGATACTGACCATAGCCATGGGCAAACTCGCGGAAGGGTATCGGCCCTCCCTGCTATGGCTCATCGGCAAGGAAGCGGATTTCTTCTCCGGATCGGGTCCCCGAGCCGGTCCCCGACCCGCCTGGCGATGGGTTTGGGTCGCCGCAATGCCGGGCAGGATTGTATCCTGCGCGCAGGTTGCCAACCTGCCCCGCGGAGCAGCATAGCCGCAACCCACCGGCAGGGCGACCTTGACCAGGGGCGAAGCCACGCTGATCTTGACCGGTCTTGACCCCGGTTGTTCCGAATGGACGGCCTTGTCCGGCGATAAGGTCGGCTCTGATCTTCGCCCCGACGAGCGGATAGTAGTACGTGCCGAACTGACCAACTACTTTCGCTACTACCCCTCTGAACGGGCGGCTGGATATCACCGGTCTTGAACTGGAACGAGCGCTGTGCACTCAGCATGGTCGTCCATGGGCAGGCCCGTGAGATTTTTGCATCGGTCAGGCACTGTACTGCTTGGGGTTGTACTACGTGCTACTAACAGTTCCTCTCCTGTTCGCGCTGGCCCTGGCGGCCGATTCCGCTGTGCCGCAATACACCATTGCGACGGTGGCGGGTAGTGACGCTTCCGGCGACGGCAGCCTCGGCACGTGGGTGCCGTTGCTGCAACCGGAAGGCGTGGCCGTGGATAGCGCCGGCAATGTGTATATCGCCGACGCCGCGGACCACCGCATCCGCCGGATGGCGTCATACGGAACCATCGAGGTCATTGCCGGCACCGGACGGCCCGGCTTCTCCGGCGATGGCGCCGCGGCGACATCGGCACAACTGAACCAACCATACGGGCTCGCGCTGGATCAGGCCGGGAACCTGTATTTCGCCGACCTCGGCAACGCACGCGTGCGGCGTATCGACGGCAACGGAATCATCACCACCGTGGCGGGCGGCGGGACCACGCCCCCCGGCACATCCGCGGTTACGGGCGCAGCTACTGGCATGGGTGCTCTCACGGCGCAACTGATCTCGCCCAGGAATGTTGCCGCCGCGCCCGACGGTTCGGTGTACATCTCCGACTTCGGCGGCCAGTACGTCTACCGGCTCGACGCCAGCGGAATGCTCACCATCGTCACCGGCACGGGATCGGCAGGCTTCTCTGGCGACAATGGCGCTGCGAACCTGGCGCAGGTGGCCTGGCCCGCGGGGCTCGCCGCCAGCGTTGGCGGCATGCTGTACGTGGCGGACAGCGGCAACGGGCGGGTGCGCATGATTGCCGGCGGCGCCATCACCACCGTGGCACAGGCGCCGCAGGTGGTGGATGTCGCGCTCACCGCCGCGGGACAACTGTATGTGGCTGCGGCCGGGATGCTGGGGAGCCCGGATTCCCCGATTCCGGGTTCGGCCCGGTTCAACCCCCGCGCGCTGGCGCTCAATCCCTCAGGGAACGTCGTTTTCTCCAGTGGCAATGTGGTTCAGGTGGCGGACACGGCGGGAGGTTTTCTGACCATCGCCGGTCTCACGGGCCCCGCGGCGTGGGGTGACGGTGGACCGGCCACCGCGGCGCGATTCGCCGAGCCCGCGGGGTGCGCCATCGACGCTGCGGGCAACCTGTACATTGCCGATACCGGCGAGAACCGCATTCGCGAAGTGACCGCGAAGGGCATCGTCAGCACGGTGTATGGCACCGGCGATGCGGCGACGCTGAACGGACCGCGCTCGGTGGCGCTCGCCGCCGATGGGAGTCTGCTGATTGCCGACACCGGCAATGACCGCGTGCTGAAGCTCGGTTCGTCCGGGACCGTTTCCACGCTGCTGGGCAAGCTCAGTGCGCCATCGTACCTGTTCCCCGATGCGGACGGCGACCTGTACATCGCGGAGACGGGCGGCAACCGGGTAACTCTACTCGGCGCCGACGGAAGCACCAGTTCCCTGCGGGTGACTCAGCCGGTGGCCGTAGTCGGCGATGGTCAGGGGAACCTGTATGTGGCCCAGGCCGGCTCCGCGCAACTGCTTCTCCTCAATTCGACGGGAAGGGGCGCGTTCGGCGCCGGACTGGGACAGCCGGCGGGTCTGGCGATCGACGCGAGCGGGAATATCCTGGTCGCTGACAGCCTTAATAACGACCTCGCCTCCATTTCACCGTCGGGATGGGCGAGCACTCTGGCAGGCACGGGCGCAGCGGGATTCGCGGGCGATAACGGGCCTGCCGCGAGCGCTCTGCTGAGCGGTCCGTCGGATGTGAAGGTGGACGGCCAGGGGCGCATTTACGTGGTGGATACGGGGAACAATCGCATTCGCCTGCTGACTCCCCAGATTTCCGTAAGCGAGGTTTCCGTCCTGCGGGTAGTCAGCGCCGCGAGTTTCGCCCCCGGGCCCATTTCTCCCGACGAGATTGTGAGCCTGTTCGGCGCGTTCGATCCGTCGTCGGCAACGGTGCAGATTGGCGGCCAGCCCGCCACGCTGTTCTATGCCGGCAAGACCCAGATCAATGTGCTGGCGCCGCACACCATGAGCGTCGGCGCGCCGGTCGCCATCACCGTGCAGGAGAGCGGCGCGGCCGATCAAACCGCGACGGTTGACACGGCCAGCGCAACTCCCGCGCTCTTTACGGACGCCGACGGCATCGGGCAGGCGGCAGCGCTCAATCAGGACAATAGCGTGAACTCGTCGGCGCAGCCGTGCCCTCGCGGGGATGTGATTGTTCTGTATGGAACCGGCTACGGGCCTGGCAACGTTGTGGTGACTATCGGCGGCGAGCCGGCCACTGTGTTGTTCGCGGGCGCGGCGCCCGGCTACCCCGGCCTCATGCAGGTGAATGCGGGCGTTCCGGCTGACCTGGCCTCCGCCGGCGACGTTGCCGTGGTGGTCTCCATCGGCGCGGCGTCGTCGCAGGGTGGCGTAACCATCGCAGTGAAGTAAGGGCGTCCGAGCCGAGGACCAGGAACCCGCGATGCGCCCGTGCGGTAACCCGAGCCCCACAGACTAAAGTCTGTGCCACCTTTTATCAGAGGCCTGTCGGCACATGGTTGTGCAGGCTTCAGCCTGTGCGCGCAGGTTGGTAATCCGCACCCGCCGATCCTCGCTCACGGGGGTGCGGCAGGCCGCGGTCGCCATTGAACGTACTGGTACCCATGGAGGCGGGACCCTCTGTCCAAAGACCTGCCGGCGGCGCCACAACCGGCCGCCCACGGCGGCATCGCAGGGTACGCCCTACAAAAGACGCCACCCTTTTGATCTTGTATCGTGTTGACCCACCGCACGATTCACGTTGCGGTCCTGCCGAAAGGAATACGGCTGCACTGGCGCCGGACAGTGCCGCCGCGACCGCGCCCAGCGGCCCGCCAATCGAAAAAAATCTTTCCTTGCTTCACGTTAGACCAATTCTGTACTTGCCGCCAGGGTGCCGACCAGGTTACTATGGGTCAGTTTTCAACAAGAAATGTGTTCTGTAGTCAAAGAGGCTGCGCCGGAGTTGTGTATTCGGCTCCTGCCCGCGCTTGAGGCTCAGTGCACTCAGAGTAGGAGATAAGTAGTGAGAGAAAAAGGCACCGTGAAATGGTTTAACGCCGCAAAGGGGTATGGATTCATCCAACGCTCCAACGGCGATGATGTGTTTGTACACTTCTCGGCGATCCAGATGAATGGCTACAAGAGTCTGGATGAAGGCTGTGAAGTGGAGTTCGAGGTCAAGCGAGGGCCAAAGGGCCTGCAGGCCGAGAACGTAATTCGTCCCTGAGCCGGACAAGCGAAGCTTCGAAGAATGGGCCGTCCGTGGTCGACGGCCCTTCTCATTTTTTGCCGGGTATTCCGCTTCCGTTTGCGCTTCCCTCCCCGCCAACAATCTGCAACCGAGGGCACTCCACAGGCGTCATACAAGGAAGCGTGAGTAGTGTATTCACATTCCGCTGGCTCCGACGGGCGCTGCTGGCAGCGTTGCTGCTCGTCTGTTTCGTGGGCCTGCAGACTGTTTCCGCAATCCACGAACACCGGGACGGCGACAATCACTGCTGTCCCATCTGTAACGCCAGTCACCTTCCGGTCGGTCCGGCCGTAGCCGCTATTCAGTTCGCGCCGCCCGCCACGGTGAACTGGCAAGGCGCTCGGGAACCGGACCGGCGCCCCGTCGAGCACTTCACAGCCCTCCGTTTTTCTCGCGGTCCGCCTGCATAATCTTTCTCCGCCTGGTTTTGTCCTCCGCTCTCGGGAGGACAGTCCCCATTGGCCAAAGCTTCATGACAAGGAGAGAAGATCTTGCAGACCCGTCTTCGTAAGTACATCTGGCTGGCCATGCTGGCAGCCGGTCCCGCGTTTTCGCAATCCATCGCCAGCGGCACTGTTGGCGGCGCGGTGTCCGACCAATCCGGCGCGGTGATTGCGGGCGCGGTGGTGGACCTGCGCAATCCGAATACCGGCTACGAACAGCGCGCGAAAACCGATGACAGCGGAGCGTTCCGTTTTAACAATGTGCCCTTCAACAACTACCGCCTTAGCGCGAAGGCGCCGGGATTCGCTACGGCCACTCGGGAGGTGGATGTGCGCGGCACGGTTCCTGTGGACGCCAACGTCACGCTGAACCTCGCGGCGGAAAACACCACCGTGGAGGTGGAAGCCAACGGCGCACTGGTGGAGACGGATACGTCGGCGCACACGGATACGGATTCGGTGACCTTCTCGAAGCTGCCCGGCATCGATCCCACGGCCGGTCTCAGCGACATCATCAACAACAGCACTGGCGCAACGGTGGCCGATGCGAACGGGTTTTTCCATCCGGCGGGGGATCACGCCCAGGTCAGCTTCGTGTTCGACGGACAAACGGTCAGCGATCAGCAGAGCAAGGTCTTCTCGACGCAGATTCCCGCGAATGCGATTCAGAGCATGGAGCTCATTACCGGGTCGCCCGACGCCGAGTACGGGGACAAATCGAGCCTGGTGGTGAACGCGACCACCAAATCGGGTCTCGGCGCGCAGCAGCCTTTCGGCAGCTTTGACAGCTCCTGGGGCACGTTCGGAACCTGGGACGAAGGCGCCACCTTCGGCATCGGCGGACCGAAGTTCGGGAACTTCGTCGCTCTCAACGGCGTGCGGACCGGCCATTTCCTGGACACTCCGGAGCTTCTGCCGATCCACGATATCGGGAACAACGAGAGCGTGTTCGACCGCTTCGACTACCAGCGGGGCGACCACGACATGTTCCACCTCGACCTGTTCGTGGCGCGCAATTGGTTCCAGATACCCAACAGCTACGATCAGTTGAGCCAGGACCAGAAGCAGCGCGTGATGACGTGGAATGTGGCGCCCGGCTATCAGCACACCTTCGGCGCCAGGACGCTGCTGACGGTCAATCCCTATGTGCGCCGCGACCAGGTGAACTACTACGGAAGCAGCGATCCGTTCGACGACACCCCGATCACCGTGTCGCAGCTTCGTTTTCTGACGAACTACGGCGTCAAGGCGGATGTGTCCACCATCCACGGGCGACACAACCTGAAGTTCGGAACGCAGGTGCAACAGACGCGGCTGGACGAGACCTTCTCCATGGGAATCACCGATCCCGACTTCAATCCGGTTTGTCTCGACGCCAGTGGCGCCGCGCTGCTGCTGCCCGGCGTGACCAATCCGAACACCTGCAGCACGATCAACCCGACATATCAGGCCAACCCGAGCCTGCTGCCCGGACTGGTGCCTTACGACCTGACGCGGGGTGGATCGCCATTCCAATTCCACGCGGCGCGTCCCGTCAGCCAGGCGGCGTTCTACGTGACCGATGAGATGACGTTCGGCGGACTCACCGTCAACGCCGGGTTCCGCGACGACCAGTACGATGGCCTGGTCTCGAAGAACGGGCCGCAGCCGCGGCTGGGCTTGTCGTATCTGCTGAAACCGACGGGTACCGTGCTGCGCGCCGCCTATTCGCGAACCTTCGAAACGCCGTTCAACGAGAACCTGCTGCTTTCCAGCTCCACCGGCGCGGGCGGGCTGGCGCAGAACATCTTTGGAGCGCAGTCGGTACCCATCGAGCCGGGCGCCCGCAATCAGTTCAACGTCGGGTTGCAGCAGAAGATCGGGCGGTTCCTGCTGTTCGATGGCGACTATTTCTGGAAGTTCACGAACAACGCCTATGACTTCGATGTTCTGTTCAACACGCCGATCACGTTCCCGATCTCGTGGGATAAGTCGAAGATCGACGGCGTGAGCGGCCGCCTCAGCACCACCAGTTTTCATGGCTTCCAGGCGTACACCACGTTCGGGCACACGCGCGCGCGCTATTTCCCGCCGGAAGTGGGCGGCCTGATTTTCCAGGGAACCGCGGCGCAACCCGGCGTTTTCCGCATCGACCACGATCAGGCCTTCCAGCAGACTACCAATCTGCGCTACCAGCCTAAGAAGGATGGACCGTGGGTGGATTTCATCTGGCGTTTCGACAGCGGCGAGGTGGTGAGCGGCGTGCCGGACGCGGCGGCCGCCATGATGCTGACGCCGAACCAGCAGGTGGACATCGGGCTCTCCTGCAACGGCGTTCCCGCGACCGTGCTTGCGCCCATCACCAGTTGCAGCGGCGTGGTGAAGTCCACGCTGCTGACGCTGCCGGCAACCGGAACGGAGAACGACGACCATAACCCCGACCGCGTGAAGCCCCGGAACCTGTTCGACGCGGCCGTTGGAACGGACAATCTCTTCCACAGCGAGACCCGGAACAAGGTTTCGCTCCGTTTGACGGTGAGCAACCTGACCAACAAGGTGGCGCTGTACAACTTCCTGTCGACCTTCAGCGGCACGCACTTCGTGGAGCCGCGCACGCTGCAGGCGTCGGTAGGCTATGCGTTCTGAAAGAACCTGTGCAAGACGGAGGTTCGGCGGCGGGTGAATCGGAGGTCCACGTTCGGGTGATGTCCTGTATCCTACAGCTATGGCAAGGCCGATCATATTCCTGCTGCTTCTTGCCGTTCCGCTCGGTGCAGATAAGGCACAGCCAGCCGGAAGCGAATCCGGCCAACATACGAAGGCCACCGAAAGCAAGGCTGGCGAATCCGGGGAATCTCACAACAGCCAAGCAACCGTCACGTATCAGCAGGCCGTTTGCTCCATGCTGGGCGCATGTGAAAGCCAAGGACAGACACCCAAGAACGCCGACCCATCTCGCGATTGGGTCGATTGGGTGAATGCGTTCTCCACTTCGGTCATTGCCGCATTCACAGTTCTTTTGTTCTTCGCTGTAATAGGGCAGACGCGCACAAGCAAGAACGCCGAGCGAGCATGGGTCATCGTAAGTCCGGTCGAAGCCGCTCCCGTAGTCGGATTCATACCAGAACGCGGTGACCCGCTCAACGAGCCCGGTCCAAATCAGCAAAACGCGTTTATTTGTTCCTTCAAGAATACCGGAGAGACTCCAGCCCGGCTTGTTGACGCCGCAGTTATATATCGGATGGTCCAACGGTTGGGGGATGTCCCCGCCGAGCCGGATTATGGGCAGAAATGCTCCCTGAACGATTTGCCGCTTGTCAAGGAGGATTCGATAAGCTGGATCGCTTTTCTTCTGCCAGAGATCATCTTGACGAAGCTGCAAGCATCCGCTGTTCGGAGCAGGCAGGCATTCCTGTACGCATACGGGGTCGTCGATTATCGCGACGTTTTTGGCCGTCCCCATGAAACCAGATTTGGGTACACTTACTCCTTTCCGCATGGAGGCGACACAAGGCCACCGGGTTTCAGGCGCGAAGAACTGCCGCAGGCCTACAATAGGGCAACTTAAGGCGATCACGAGGCAACGGCAGATTAGGCTGCGATCCACATCCGCATGGAGGCCGCACCTGACCCCGTGCGCTTATAATGCCCTCCAGAAGTGCTATGATCTGGCGCAAAGGCCATGACGAAACACACTTGCGCGAGTCTTGCCGTTGTTCTGTTTAGCTGCGCCGCGGCGGCCGCCGCCGCCCCGAAACACGCCATCGTACTGCACGCGGCGCGCATGCTCGACGTCGAAACCGGCCGGATGCTGACCCCCGGCGAATTGCGGGTGGAGGGCGACCGCATCGTCGAAGCCGGCTCGGTGGTGGCGCGCCCGGCTGACGCCGAGATCATCGACCTGGGCGACCGTACGCTGCTGCCGGGCCTGGTGGACGCGCACGTTCACCTGTTCCTGCACCCGGGCGCCGAAGACCTGCAGACGGTTCAGGAATCCGTGCCGCAGCGAACCATTCTGGCGGTGCTGGCGGCGCGCGACGACCTGATGGCCGGTTTCACCGCCGAGCGCGACATGGGAACGGAGGGCGCGGGCTCGGCCGATACCGCGGTGCGCGATGCCATCAATCAGGGGCTGGTCCCCGGGCCGCGCCTGCGCATCAGCGGAAACGCGGTGGACATTCTCGGCGGCCACGAGGACGCCATCGGCTACAATCCCGCGCAACACGTGCTGCCCAACGCCACCTGGGCCAACAATGCCGCCGAGCTGGTCACGGTGATCCGCCAGCAGATCAAGGAGGGCGCGGATTTCATCAAGATCTACGAAACCGGCCACGACACGATTCAGGACACAGGCCGCGGCAAGCGGTTTGCGACGCCGTATCAATTCACCGAAGCCGAGCTGAGCGCGGCCGTCAAGGAGACCGCGCGCGTGGGCACGCACGTCGCGGTTCATGCCACCGGCGAGCCGGGCACACTTTTCGCCGCGCGGGCCGGTGTCGTCTCCATTGAGCATGCTTTCCAGCTCGGCGAGGAGACCATGCGGATCATGCGCGAGAAGCAGATCTTCGCGGTGCCGACGTTCACCATCGTCGAGTACTTTGCCGAACACGCCGCCACGCCGCAGGCTGCGGCGCGCGAACGCTCCATGCTCGACTTCCATGCCCGCGAGTTTCGCAAGCAGCTTGCGGCCGGCGTGCCCGTCGCCATGGGCTCGGACGTGGGGCCCTTTCCTCATGGCACCCAGGCGCGCGAGTTCGTGCTGATGGTGAAGTACGGGATGACGCCGCTGGCCGCGTTGCAGGCGGGCACGCTCAACGGCGCGAAGCTGCTTGGCTGGCAGGGGCAGATTGGCGCGCTCAAGGCAGGTTACCTGGCCGACGTCATCGCCGTGCCCGGCGACCCGCTTGCCGACATGGGCGCGCTCGGGAAGGTGGAGTTCGTGATGAAGAGCGGGGTGGTGTACCGGCGGTGACTGCCCATCGCTCCCTCGCCCAAAGCGGCCGGGTTGCACGCCACCGAGCCCTCGGTGTGGATCGTGGAAGGGTTGCTGTGCTATCCCGAAGAACCGCCGCCCGGAGGGTCCTCGCCGCTGGACGCTCCCGGCGCTGTTGCGGGGCCGGAGAGAGCTTCCGCACAGTGGGCGCACAATCCGCACAATTTGCTTGTGCGAGCCGAGCGCGCTTACATGGCATAATTGAGTCAAGCGCTACCGGATGCGCTTGCCCGCGCGCACTTCGCGCCGAGTCGTTGCCGCAAGCTGGCAGCGACTCACGTTCCAGACGTATCCGGCAGCAGAGGAAGGTATCTATGTTCGAAGGAATTCTCCAGCCGCAGCATCTGCTCCTGATTCTGGTGGTGGGCTTGTTCCTGTTCGGTCCAAAGAAGCTCCCCGAGCTGGGGAAGGGCCTGGCCGAAGGGATTCGAAACTTCAAGAAGGCCATCAACGACACCGGCGGGCCGGACAAGCCTCAGTCGTAAGTCGCTCGGGATCTTTTTGCGTGGAGTTCGGCAAACTCTGTTCGCCGGGCTGCTTGTCGCCGCCCTCGCCATTTTGCTGGCCGCCCAGGACAACCAGTTCCAGCCGCCCCGCTCTAATGCAGGCGGCAGGTCCGGCCGATAGTACGGCCATGAGACGCGTTTTCGGTGGGGTTCTACTGTTGGCGTTGGGCATGGCGCCCATCATCGAAGCACAGCCGCGCCCGCGGTTAGGGGCGCAGATCTCCAAACGGCAACTGCGCAAGCGCTACGTGGCAAAGCCCTTCAACAAGAAGCAGAAGAAGGGCGCAAAGGCCAAGTGGGGCACTCGGGGCGCTCAGGGCCCGCACGTAGCTCACGGATCTCAGGGCACTCGCAGACACTAGCTATAGCTGGACCGGCCCCGGTTTTGAATCAGATCTCAAGGTCGAAGCTGTAGCAAGATCTCTCCCACCCGCCGGGCACGCCGATCTCGTTCGCGTCCTCCGCGGCGCGAAAACCCCACCCGTGGCGGCGGGTCAAGGAACCTGCTCCGCCCGCCGCAGCACCGCCCTCGCGGGCGCTCCGTCCGAGCCCGCCAGGCGCAGTGGCAGACAGATCAGTTCGTACTCGCCGGGTTCCACGTCCGCCAGATTCAGGCCTTCGATGATCCAGATGCCGGCGGCGAGCAGCACCCGATGAGTCTCCCGGCCGCTCTCCTCCCGGAACGCGCCCACGGATAGATAATCCACGCCGACGGTGCGAACGCCTCGCTCCACCAGATAGCGCGCGGCATCGGGCGAGACGTACACGAAGTCGGTCGCGAACTCCCGCTCGGCGAGCCGGCGCTCGGAATTGCGCGTGCGGAACAGCACCCGGTCGCCCGGCTGCAGCGCGTGCGCCTCCAACTCCTCCGGGCAGACAGCTTCGGCATCGCGGATGCGGATCACACGCGCGCGGCCCACCACGGCTTCAATCGCCAACGCATCCATGGACGGGGCGTCAGGCAGGAAGTGCAGCGGCGCATCCATGTGCGTGCCGATATGGGCCGAGCAAGAGAATTGCGACAGATTGTTGCCCGCGCCGCCGGCGATAGTATGGGTGAGGGTGCGCTCGAACGGCTTGTCGCCGGGCCACTCCGGCATCCCGTTGCGCAGCGGAATGGTGACGTCGATCCAGCCGCCCTTCATCGCGCTGCCGCCGCGACCGCAGGCTGGGGCTTCAGCTCGGCGTCGAGGATCGGCTTCAGAACGGAGAGCACTACCGGCCCGCGGTACGGCTTGCCGTCGATGAAAAGCGAGGGCGTGCCGAACACGCCGATCCTGTCGCCTTCGGCCACGTCCTCCGCGACGACCTTGCGGAACCGGCCGCTCTCCATGTCGCGCGTGAACCGCATCATGTCCAGTCCGATACTCTGGGCGAGCGCGAAAATCGACTCGGGCGAGAGGCGCTGGGCGTTGGCGTAGAGCCTGTCATGCATTTCCCAGAACTTCCCCTGGTCGTGGGCGGCCAGGGCGGCTTCGGCGGCCATAACCGCGTGCGGGTGCATCTCCAGGGGGAACTGCTTGAACACCAGCTTGACATCGTTCGGGTACGCGGCCATGATGGCGGCAATCTCGCCCACCGCTCTCGCGCAGTAGGGACATTCGAAATCGGAAAACTCGACAATGGTTATCTTCGCGTCGCGCGGCCCGCGCGTGGGCGCGCCCTGAGTTGCGATCTCCACCGGGTCGCCCAGAATCCTGTTCTGGCTGGCGCGCGTCTTCGCAATGACGGAGGTCACCAGCGCTTCGTGAATCTGGTCCGGCGTGCGGTTGTTGCGCACTCCCTCCACGACGATGGATGCCAGAGCACGGCTGTCGCCGCAGGGCGGGTCCTTGATGCGGCACTCGGCCAGTTTCATGTTGCATCCGCAAGTGCAGCTCTCGCCGCGGAGGATCTTCAGCGCCAGTTCCTTCTGCGCGGGAGTGAGCCCGCTGAAGTCCACGTTGGGAAGCTCGGTGGCGGTGGTCCATTCGGTTTGCGCGGGCAGGGCGAGGCAGACCAGGGCGACAAGCGCGGCAAAGCGCAGAAAACAACTCATACCCTATTATTGGGCACACGGGGGATTTCCTGGCGGAAGGTAGTGTCTGACATTTCAGACGCTACCCGGCGGAAAGCCGGCCCCCCAGCGCGGCAGTATTCCGGTCATGGACACGCGGCGGCAGACGCATACTTGTCTGACAGGGTAAAACGCGTCTGTCGCCGCATGTCCCTGGCGACGTTCACTTTCATGTCGCGTGACCTCGCTCCAGCGCCAGCAGCCGCGCTTTGTTTTCCAGACCGCCGCCGTAGCCGGTGAGCTTGCCGTTGTTGCCGATCACCCGATGGCACGGGACCACGATGGAAATGGGATTCGCCCCGTTGGCCAGCCCTACCGCGCGCGAGCCCTTCGGCGAGCCCACCCGGCGGGCCAGCTCGCCATAAGAAATGGTCTGGCCGTAGGGGATGTTGCGAAGTTCGCGCCAGACGCGCAACTGGAACGGCGTGCCTTGGGGCGCCAGCGGGAGGTCGAACTCGCGCAGTTCGCCGGCGAAATACGCGCGCAACTGCCGCACCGTCTCCGCCAGCGGCGCCGGGTTTTCGCGCGCCGGGTTTTCGCGCACTGCGTCCTCGCGCACCGCGTCCTCGCGCCAGTGAGCCGCCGGCTCGCCGCCGAACAGGACCTTTCGCAGGCCCGTCTCATCCGCCGCCAGCAACAGTCTTCCGACGGGGCTTTCCATCCACGTGTAAAACACCGGTTTTTCCATCTTTCACTCCTTGCCAGATATGCATGGCCGCATACGCGCGCCAGGGTTGCCATGGTTCCGCTCGCCGCTCCAATGCCGCAGGTTTGTTTTCGCCGGCCGCTCGCAACAGCACCAGATCGCCGGAGGGAAACGCGTCCGGGTCCGACAACGCGCGCATGGCGATATACTGCGCAGTCCACGGACCGATGCCGGCGAGCGATCGCAGTTTCTGCTGAAACGCGCGGGAATCCACGGCTGCGTCAAACGCCACCGCTCCGCGCGCCACCTCCCGCGCGAACTGCCGGATCGCCTCGGCTCTGGCCGCCGGCAGACCGATGGCGAAATCGGCCTCGGCTACGTCCGTGGGAGAGGGGAACGTGTGGGTCAGCCCGGCCGCGTCGAACGCCACCGGCTGGCCGAGCCTCTGCACCAGGCGCGCGGCCAGCGTGCTGGCGCCGGCCACGCTCACCTGCTGGCCGAGAATGGCGCGCACACCGAGCTCGAAACCGTCCCATGCGCCGGGAACGCGCAGACCTGGGCGCGCTTTCAGCAGTGGCGCCAGCAGCGCGTCCGGCCGCAGGTGGCCGGCGATCACCTGCGGATCGGCGTCGAGATCGAGCAGGCGCCGGACGCGCGAGGCAATGGTCAGCAACTCGCTGGAATCGGGGAGGTGGACGGAAAGCGTCAGTGCCGTGGCGCTGGCGGAGCGCACCTCAATCCAGCCCGGCCCGTGACCGGTCACGATGGTGCGGCGGTAAACGCCACCCTCGACGTACTCCACGCCGCCAATGGCGCGCCCGGAGAGAAAGCCGAGCAGCGCGGCCCAATCGAAGGGCGGACGGTAGCGGAGCTCCAGCGTGCAAGGCCCGCCCGGCGGAGTTCTGCCGCGCGCGCGGCGCAGTTCGCGCGGGCTGCGTCCCCAGGTTTCGAGAAACGCCGCGTTGAACCGGCGGATGCTTCCGAAGCCCGAGGCGATGGCGATCCCGGTGAGCGGCAGGCTGGTCTCGTCGATGAGCTTCTTCGCCGCCAGCAGCCGGCGCGTCTGGGCCACAGCCACCGGCGTCGCGCCCAGATGCTCCAGAAAGAGCCGCCGCAGATGGCGCGAACCAATGCCCAGCCGTTCGGCCAGCCGGTCCACGCCGTCCTCTTCCAGTGCGCCTTCGGAGATCAGGCGCAGCGCGCGCGACACCGTTACCGACGACCCCAGCCAGGCCGGCGTGCCCGGCGAACATTCCGGCCGGCAGCGCAGACAGGGGCGAAGACCGGCCTCGGCCGCGGCGGCCGCCGACGGGAAATACTCTACGTTGTGTTCCTTCGGCGAAGGGGCCGGGCAGACGGGCCGGCAGTAGATTCCGGTGGTGCGCACGCCGATGAAGAACTTCCCGTCGAAGCGGGGGTCGCGCGCCAGACGCGCGCTGCGGCAGATGGTGTGGCTGAGTTGCACGGTCGTCTGTTTCGACTATAACCGGGCGCGCCGGACGGTACTCGCCATTTTCGGACAGGAATGGGTGGGGTACGTTCTCGCGCGCGGACGGTGAAACGCTCTTCATCCATCCGGGCCAAGGCAAGACTGATCTGGGCTGCAGACGCATTATGAACCAGACTTCTGAAACGCTTTGATCCGGCGCAAAGACTAGCGGGTTGATGCGCTGGTTGCGGCGCGGGGCTTGCGGGTATATGCTTCCGTCATGCCCTCGATCTCCTCTGGAACGCAATGGGAGAAGCTACCTTCAACTTCGACTGTTCTATGCGGAAAGAGGCAAGAGGGCGCATGCGAGCAAAAGGCGGTGTGTCGAAACCGTGCGACGTTCGCCTCAGGCAACGTTGTGCTTGGGTGTATTATTGCGAACCACATGGGATTCAAAGTAATGATGGCAATCCGCTGCCTGAGATGCCTCTGGCTAATGAACTTTGAGCGACCGAAGGCACTGAGTTGGAACCAAAGATTGAGGCCATTTCAAGCGACAAGATCCAGAACGAGATCAAGAGGCTGGAAGCCGGAAGAGATCAGGGCGGTGTTTGGATCGTTCAAGCCCTACAAAGGAGGGAATAATCTGCTTTGGGCACTGAACCAAATATGTGTTGCTAATAAGCACAAAACGATGATCGGACTTGCTGTCACCAGCAGGATCGATGAGTCTTCCATGGTCGCTCGGCAGGTGCCTCTGCCCCATCAAGCGACCTTCACCAAGGCCGACATTGATCTTCCGTTCAAGCCCGTGTGGAATCGCGTGAAACAGGAGATCGTACTCGCAACGGTCGCGTCCCACGTTGACTTTCACTGCAATGTAACAGCTACATTTTGCGTAGCATCGTGGGCGGCCAGGAAGTTATCGGAGTCCTTGACCAACTGACGGGCATAGTCGAGTGCATCCTGATGGCTGTCCAAGCGGAGACGCGGCGGCTCTTCCCCAAGGCCTTTCTCTGAGATGTCAAGTTTCATATCCTGCCTATGACCTCACTATCTGCCGCCGGCAACTTCACGGACCTGTCCGTCCGCCGGCGAACTCCGCGGCCGGCGTCATTCCGCAAAGCGTCCGCGCTTAATGTCCCCCGCCGAACAAGCCGCCAAGCTGCAGCACGCGGTACACCACCAGCGCGAGCATCAGGATCAGATAGCCCCGGAGACTCACCAGGGACCAGCGGACGCTGGCGGTCATGGGCATGGGGCCGAGCCCTTCCGTAACCACCTTCTCTTCGGCGATGTCGTCCAGCGGGTGGATGACCAGGTAATGATTCAGTGTCGTGGTTGCCATGGCTTGTCTCCTTACTTGAACAGGTTGGGCGCGGTCACCTGCGCCGCGAGAATCAGCGACAACGCGAACAGGACAATAATGATGGTCCAGTTCACAATATTGTTCCAGGGTTTGTTGGCGTATTCGCCCAGCAGCTCCTTGTCGTTGAGCAGAAGCTGCAGAAAGATGATGGCGGACGGAAGCATCACGCCGGCCAGCACCTGCACGCCCAGGATGATCAGTTGCAGCGGCGCGCGGGGGATCAGCACGATGGCGGCAGCCAGGGCCACGCAAACCAGGTAGACCGTGTAGAACCCGCCCGCCTTTCTCCAGGGAAGCTGCAGGCTGTGCGGCCATCCCTTCACCTCGCCGTAAGCCCACGCGCTGGAGAGCGAAATCGCGGTAGTGCCCAGCACGGCGGCGTTGATCATCATCAGCAGGACCGCGTTGCGCACGAACGGCCCGGCGACGTGGCCGAGGTCCACCGCCATCTGCGCCGGATCGGTGAAGTTGAACCCGTGGACGCGCGAGGCGTTGCCCACCAGCATCATGCAGCCGGCCACCGTGATGGTGACGCAGGCGCCGACGAACGTATCCAGCCTGGCCCAGGGCACGTCGGCGAAACGCAGACGCTTGTCGGCGATGCAGCTCTGCTGAAAGAAAAGCTGCCAGGGGGCGATGGTGGTGCCCACCACCGCGATCACCAGGAACATCAGATCGGGGGTAATCCCGCCCGCCGGCACGCTGGGCACGAACGTGTTTCGCACCAGCTCGGACACCGCGGGATGCAGCTTCCAGGTGACCACGAACCAGGCGAGATCGAGCAGACACAGGAACACGACGGTGCGTTCCCAGCGGCGATAGCTCCCGGAAACGGCGATCAGGACCAGCCCCGCGGCCACCAGCGGAATGCCCACGCGCGGGTCGACGCCGAGCCTGGTCAGGGCCAGGTCGATGGCCGCAAACTCGGTGACCAGGGTGAGGAAGTTCAACACCTGCAGATCCACCAGCGAGAAAATGCCCCACCACCGGCCGAACCGCTGGTAGATCATGGCGGCGTGGCCCTTGCCGGTGGCGATGCCCAGCCGCACCACCATCTCCTGAATGAAGTAACAGATGGGAAGCAGCAACAGAATGAGCCACAGCAGGTGCATGCCGTACTGCGCACCGGCCTGCGTATATGTCGAGACGGCGCCAGCGTCGTTGTCGGCCACCATGACGATGAGGCCGGGCCCGACTACCATCAGGAACGTCAGCAGATTGCGCGCCCACTTCGACCGAACCAGCGTCCCGTGAACGGGTCTGGTCTCGACATCGACCTCGCTCACGGGAATCGCTATTGCCCGATTGGCCATGGCACACCTCCCTTCGCCGCGCACGGCGCCGCGCATGGCGATGACACACCACGCACGCGCGCGCTTCGGCGGCCCGTCATCAGTTAACGTTTCGAAGGGGAAGAAGCCTGCCTTCACCCTCCGCGATATCTCGTGTGGAGATCGCGGAGGTGCTGCCCGGCTACACTTGAGGGGCCCGGCGGATCACGCTACCCGCGATTCCACAACTCTGTCTCCGTACTCGGAGGCTGGTCGTCGTTATGTTCCATACACCAATCCTGGAGACGGACGGAAGCTTCGCCGGGAAATGAAAAAGCCATTTCCCTAGCGGAGAAATGGCTGACTATCGCGAAGATGGCCTGCGGTTTCCCCACTGGACTAAGCTTCAGCACCGCACGCCGTAGAGGTTTCATAACCTCAGCCACGTTAGGGAAGCCCTTAACCCGAGAATCCCTGGTCACCCACGTCTGGCATCTTTCGACACCTATGGGCAGTGGCCTGTTTGCCGCGCGGACGCCTCGCCTTCCGAGGATCCTTTACTCACAGGGGGCGAACTCACGCCCCAATACCAAGTTAAATCCGTTGGCTTACAGTGTCAACCCAAAATGTCGCGAGAGTGCGGAAAAAGCTAAGAATGTGACCGCGCCAGCCTGGGAACCAGTCTGCGCCTCTCGCCGTCCTATCCTTCTGACGGTTCCCTGGCGGCTTCGTGAGCGCACGCTCCGGTAAATGGCGAAAGGCCAGGGAGACCCTCAAGGCATCATGTCTCGCGGCCTGCTATGGCATCCGCCGTGCTGAACTCGGACAAGCGGACCGGATGCTCGAGCTTCTCCCGGCGGCCTTGTCCGAACGCGATGCTGACGTTGCCGGCATGGGTGCGGAGCATTGTCCTGGTGGGTCCTGCTAACTGAGACTGCGATGCCCATTCACCTCGCACTCCTGCTGCTGGCTCAGACCGGTCCGTATTCCGTGACCGGCCGGATCTCGCTCGACGACGGCCGCCCTCTTACCAACACCGAGATCGCCGCCACCACCAACGGCTGGAACGAAGTGGTGGACCCGGTGCTGTCCGATGCACAGGGCCGTTTCACCATTAGTGGTTTGCCTGCCGGCATGTACATTCTCTCCGCGAATCGGGACGATCTCGGTTCGTTCTTTTACGGACAGAGCCCCCAGCCCGGACTCGTCACAGGAGTCAATCTCAACGATCGGTTCCCCCACCAGGACATCGCGTTTCGGGTGACCCGGCCCGCCACCATCACAGGTGTCGCCCAAACTGCCACGGGCGCACCCATGTCCAACGTTCAGGTCCAGGCAGTTCGTCGCGCCTGGAGCAATGGTCAGCCCACCTTCCAGAGCATGGGCAGTTACATGACCGACGACCGGGGGCATTTTCGCATCCCCCGCCTTTGGCGCGGCCGTTACCTCGTCTGCGCCAGCCTGCCTCAGGCCCAGCCCGTTCTGCCGGTCGGCATTGCTCGCTTCGGGGACAAATCGGATGCGGTATTCACAGAGGCGTGCTATCCGGAAAGCTCCAAAGAGCTCCTGAAACTTAACCCCGGACAGAATCTCGATGTCGACATCGTCTTCCGTCCCAGTTATCCGGTGGTGGTCTCCGGCCGCGTCGTGAACGCCGCGGCGACGGACTCGATCTCCATCCAACTCTCGCTCGATCAATCTCCCCTCGGGCGGGGCTCATTCTCCATGGTGCAGCCCGGCGACCAGTCCTTCCGTATTCCCAACGTCCTTCCGGGCCGGTATCGTCTCACCGCGCAAGCGCACTTCAACGGCAAGCCCGATCGCGACCTTCCATCTGCCACTTTGATCCTCGATGTCGCCGATTCGGATCGGACCGTCGATATCACGCTCGCTGAGCCGCTGAGGATCACGGTAACCACCCACGCCCCACCCCACAAGGACCAGATCACTGCCGGTCTGCGCCCGGCGGACGACCCCGGCGGCCCTGTCTACCAGGCCGAATCTCAGCCCGACGGCAGCATGCTGATTCCCGTCCCGTACCCCGGCCGTTACTGGCTGGTCACACGCACCACGCTATGTCCTTCCGGCGCTCGCCTCGAGCAGCCCGGTACGGATCGGCTGGCCGAAGCCTTGAACCACGCGATTCAGATTACTCCCGGCCTCCGCGCCAATCTCGATCTCACCTTCACCGCGGACTGCGGCGAAATCAAAGGAACTGTATTGGACTCATCCGGCAAGCCCGTCCCCAGAGGCCGCCATTTGATCCTCATGACCGGTACGCCCGACGATCCCGGCGACCTCTTTCTCGACTCGGCCGACGACCACGGCGAGTTTTCCTACTCCGGACTACCCCCCGGCAAATACGTCATGTGGGCCTGGCCGGAAGCGGACGAGTGGGACGGCGTGCTCGCCAGTCTCCGCGACCTCGCTGCTCAGCAAACGGTCATCGATGTTCTGCCTAACCAGACCGCTACGGTCAAACTGCCACTGCTGCGGAGTTCCCAGTGAGACTTGCCATTGTGCTCCTCATCCCGTGTCTGGTACGGGCGCAAGAACTCGAGAAGATCACGGGCCGCGTCATAGAATCCACCACCAAAGCGCCGATAGCCAATGCCACGGTCACACTTCAGGGCGAGGGTTCTCCACTGCTGGTGCTCACTGACGGGCTCGGCACGTTCACCTTTCTCGAGGTCCCGCCAGGGCGCTATTCACTCAACGCCCAGCGTCCCGGTTACGATCAGGCCGCAGGCGGCAACGCGGCTTTCAATCTGGATTCCAGCGCGCCTCCAAAACCTTTCGAGATCACACTCCGCGCCGCTCCGCTTCTTGCCGGAATCGTCACGGGCGAGAACGGCACGCCCATTCCGAACGCGACAATCCAGATCTTTCGCCGCGACGTCCGGGACGGGGAAGCGGTCATCTCGCCCATGAGCTATGCAGCCAACGACCTGGGAGAATACCGCGTTGTGAACCTGCAGCCGGGCCGCTACCTCATCTGTGCCACCGCTTCCACCAGTGCTTATAAGCAGCACCGCCACCTGGTCTACGGGCTGACCTGTCACCCCGGGGTGTCCGACCCGGACTCCGCCCAGTGGATCGATCTCCAGTCCGGCGCTGAGGCGCACGTCGACCTTCGGCTCTCCATGCTGCACGCCATCCGCGTCACCGGAATCGTCAGGGGCGCGAGCGACCATGTCGGGCTTTCCCTCCAGAGGCTCGACCGGCGCTATCCGCTCCCCTTCATCCCCCTCACCTGGGACAACAAGTCGGGAACCTTCACCGTTCCGGCGCTCGCTCCCGGCGACTACATTTTGCAGACCTTCGAGACTCGCGATGGGGAGGGTTACTCCGCCTCGGTCATTATCCATGCAGGTACGGAAGATCTTGCGGGCATTGCTATCGACCATTCCGCCTCTCTCGCTCTCGCCGGGACAGTTGCGTTCGACGACGAAGGTCCAACCGCCAAGGGCCGCCCGTTCTTGAATGTCCAGGGAGAAACCCTGCGCCTTTACGCGCCGGCCACCGGGGATTTCCGCATCGCCATCCCGCCTCCGGGCTCCTACCTTCTGCTTGTGCAGCCGCCGCCGGGTTATTACGTGGCGTCCGCGACAGAAGGCGGCGTCAGCGTGCTCGACCGCCCGATCGACATCACTGCCGATGCGGCTCCGGCCCCGCTGGAGATTCATCTCGCCAAAGGTGGGGGAGAACTTAAACTGGCTTTCGCACGCGAGAATTCGGCGTACGGTGAACCTGTCAAACCGGTGCTGCTGCGCCGGGCCGCTGACGGCAACGGCTACCTGCCGTCGGGCATCATGCTGCCAGCCACCAACACCGACTACAGTATCCGGAACGTCGCCCCAGGCGAGTATGTCTTGTTTATCGTGCCCAACGACCCCAACCTGGAATACATGGATCCCGCCTGGCTTAATGACCACGAATCCAGCGCGATTCCCGTCAGCATTCAGGACGGCCAGACGACGACAGCCAACATAAAAACCGCGAGCCGCTAAGTCCGGAAGCCGCCTGCTCACGCGCGCGGCTCGCAGCCCCGCACACGTGGGGCATAATGAGAGCGAGTGCGGACGTGATGGAATCGGCAGACATAGCGGCCTTAAAAGCCGCTGGCCCGCAAGGGTCGTGTGGGTTCAAGTCCCACCGTCCGCACCAGCAGCGCCGATGCGACCCACCCGCAAGCTGACGCTGATCCCGCTTGCGGCCGCCACCTATTTCATGGTCTCGGGCGGACCCTACGGCCTCGAAGAACTGGTGCAGGATTGCGGCTACAGCGCGGGGCTGCTCATCCTGCTGCTGATCCCGCTGGTCTGGAGCCTGCCCACCGGACTGATGGTGGGCGAGCTCTCCGCCGCTATTCCCGACGAGGGCGGCTTCTACGTCTGGGTGCGGCGCGCCATGGGGCCTTTCTGGGGTTTTCAGGAGGCGTGGTTGTCGCTGGTGGCGAGCGTGTTCGACATGGCCGCGTATCCCGCCCTCTTCGTCCTGTATCTCGGACGCCTCTGGCCGCCGGCGGCGCACGGTTACAACGGAATGCTGATTGGCGCGGCGGTGGTTGGCGCCTGCGTGCTCTGGAATCTGGCCGGCGCGCGGGCCGTCGGGAGCGGCTCCATTCTGCTGGGCGTGCTACTGCTGAGTCCGTTTCTGTTGATGGTGATCTTTGCGCTGGTGCGTCACCCGGCGCTGGGCAACACGCCTGCCGGTGCGGGCGGCGCGCAGGGCGGTCTGCTGGCCGGCATCATGGTGGCCATGTGGAACTACATGGGATGGGATAATGCGTCCACGGTCGCCGCGGAAGTGGAGGACCCGCAACGAACGTATCCGCGGGTGATGATGGCGGCGCTGGCGGCGATCGTTCTTTCCTACGTCATTCCGGTTGCCGCTGTTTGGCGGACGCACGTTCCGCCCAGGTACTGGGCCACCGGCAGTTGGGCGGGCATCGCCTCCCTGGTGGCCGGCCCGTCGCTGGGGATGGCGCTGAGCATCGCGCTGGTGGTGGCGGCCATGATCAGCAGCCTGGGCGTCTTCAACTCCCTCACCCTGTCGTACTCGCGGCTGCCCGTGGCCATGGCCGAAGACGGGTACGCGCCACGGATGCTCCTGCGCAGGCTGCCCAACGGCGCACCCTGGGTGTCGATTGTGGTTTGCGGGATGGCGTGGACCGCCGCGCTCGGGCTGAGCTTCGACCGGCTCCTGATGCTGGACATTCTGCTCTACGGCGCCAGCCTCGTGCTGGAGTTTGTCGCGCTAGTAGTGCTGCGTTTGCGCGAACCCGGTCTGGATCGCCCGTTCACCATTCCAGGCGGCCTGGGTGGGGCTGTGCTTACGGGCGTTGGGCCGACGGCGCTGCTGGTGGTTGCATTGATCCGGAACCGCAACGAGCAGATGGGGAGCATCAACGCGCTGACGCTCGGGCTGATTCTGATGGCCGCGGGCGTCGTGGCGTGGTACGTGGCCAGGTGGGCGCGCAGAACCGGCAGCACCCCTACCTGACCTGCGACCTGGAGGCCCGTCCAATTGTAAGTCTGCTCAGCGTTGTAGAGCGTTTTACAGAACTCAGGAAACTACTGGCACCCCGAACTCGTAGTAGACGAAGATAGGCAGCGCTCGCGTCGGCTGGAACCGCGAGTGGGTGGAGGCTCCGACGACGGGCACAGTCAGGAGAACCTGGGGGAGAACCGCGTGCCATGCAGCCGAGCACAAATCAGCGGGAAGAACCGAAGCATCCCATCTGTGGCCAGCATCCTTTTGTTCTGGCTTTTTCAGCGCCCGCTACTTCTCGATAAAGAAATTCCCGGCGAAAAGCGCGTCAATGCCCGAAGAATAGAAGCTGCGCACCGCGTCGCGCGGCGTACACACTAGCGGATCGCCGAACAGATTGAAGCTGGTGTTGTAGAGCACCGGCAGGCCGGTGGCTTTTCCGGCGGCGTGCAGCAGGCGATGGTAGAGCGGATTGTCGCCCGCGCTCACCGTGTGTACGCGCACCAGATCGTCGCCCAGAATGGCGCTCCGGAAGCGCTCGCGGTACTCGGGCCGGACGCGGCTCACCGTGGCGAGGAAGCGCGCGTTGGGACCGGCTTCGAAATACGTAGCGGCCAGCTCGGCCGGCACCGACGCGGCGAATTTCCGGAACGGCTCGCGGTGTTTGATGAAAATATTCAGGTTCTCGGTGGAATAAGGGTTGAGCGGCGAAGCCAGAATGCTGCGATTGCCCAGCGCGCGCGGGCCGAATTCCATGCGCCCCTGCATCCACGCGATGATCTTCTGATCGTCGAGGGCGCGCACGGCGGAGGCGACCAACTCTTCCGTGGTTTGCAGATAGTGGAAGCGCAGCTTGCAGTTTTCCAGCACCTGCTTGATCTCCTCGGAGGCATAGCCGGGGCCCAGGCACAGGTCGGCCAGAGAGACGCGCTCCTCGCGGGCGAGCAGGTGATGCCACGCGTAGAGGACCGCCCCAATGGCCGTCCCCGAGTTGCCGGCGGCCGGCTGCACGAAGACGTTCTTCTTCCCCTCCAGCGCGGCAATGAGCAGCGCGTTGAAGAACAGTCCGCCCGCGACGCACAGATTCTCGCTGGCGCCGGCCAGCTCCAGTACCGCCCTCTCCACCGCGCCCTGCAGCCCACGCGCCACCGACGCCTTGAGACCCTCGGGGACCGCGCCGCCTTCCTCCATTCCGAGACCTTCATAGAACTTCGCGCCGAAGCCGCCGTTGCCCACGCGGTTCGCGTCGAAGAACGCGGCATTGAGCCGCGCGCCATGGCCGAGCATCTCGCCAAACAGAGTGGTGAAGCGGCCGTCGCCGGCGGTGGACAGCCATTGCACCTTGTGTTCGTCGGCATCCGGCCGGAAGCCGAGCAATTCGGTGACGCGGCTGTACAGGTCGCCGATGGAATCCGGATAGTACATCTCGGTTTCGAGCTCGAGCCGGTTGCCGTGGCCGCGGTAGCGCGCGCCGCAGCGGAAATCGCCGGCTCGGTCGAGCGTCAGCACGGTGGCCTGGTGGAAACCCGAAGCGTAGTACGCGGAGGCGGCGTGCGCGGTCTGATGCTCCACCAGCGCGAGCTTCGCGTTTGGAAACAGGGAACGCAACTGCGCGTGCATGAGGGCGCCGGTGGCCACGGGTTGCGCGATGGCCACCGTGGTGACGTCCGCCGCGCCGGCCGATGCGAGGCGCATGCACTCGGCCATGGAAGCGAGGGGAAGTGTGCCGGGCGCCCGGTGACGCGCGATCTTGCTCTCTTCAACGGCGGCGACAAGCTCGCCGTCCCGGAGGAGCGCGGCGGCGCCGTCTTTGAGAATGCCGCCCAGACCGAGAATGATCATTTGGATTTCCTGTGAAAAGCCACGGTTGCCGCTCCCATTACGCCGGCGCCTGGCGCTTTTCTTTGCCCGGCCGCGCCGGAGGACCGCCTCCGCGGTTTTCGATTTTCGCCCACGTGTCGCGCAGCGCCACCGTCCGGTTGAACACCGGCTTCCCCGGCGTGGTGTCCGGATCGGCGCAGAAATAGCCGAGGCGCTCGAACTGGTAGCGGCTTCCCACCGCCGCGCCGCCCAGCGCCGGCTCCAGCTTACAACCGGTCAGCACTTCGAGCGACTTCGGGTTCAGATACGCCGTGAAATCCAGACCCTCGGATTCGTCGCCCGGATTCTCGCGCGTGAACAGGTTGTCGTACAGGCGAACATCGGCGTCAACGGCGTGCGCGGCCGAGACCCAGTGGATGGTGGACTTCACCTTGCGCCCGTCCGGCGCGTTGCCGCCGCGCGTGGCCGGGTCGTAGGTGCAATGAATCTCCACCACCTCGCCGGCTTCGTTCTTCACCACGCCGGTACAGGTCACAAAGTAGGCGTAGCGCAGCCGGACCTCGCGGCCGGGCGAAAGCCGGAAATACTGCTTGGGCGGGTCCTCGCGAAAATCGTCCTGTTCGATGTACAGCACGCGCGAGAACGGAACCTTGCGCGTGCCCATGCTGGCGTCCTCGGGATTGTTCACCGCCTCCATCTCTTCCACCTGGCCCTCGGGATAGTTGTCGATGACCACGCGCAACGGCCGCAGCACGCCCATCACGCGCGCCGCGCGCTTGTTGAGATCCTCGCGAATGTAGTATTCGAGCAGCGCGAACTCGGTCACGCCCTGCGTCTTGGAGACGCCCACGCGCCGGCAGAAATTGCGAATGCCCTCGGGTGTGTAGCCGCGGCGGCGCACCCCACAGATAGTGGGCATGCGCGGGTCGTCCCAACCGCTGACGTAGCCCTTCTGCACGAGTTGCAGCAGCTTGCGCTTGCTCAGCAGGGTGTAGGTGAGGTTCAGGCGGTCGAACTCGATTTGCTGCGGATGGTAGATGCCGAGGCGCTCCACGTACCAGTCGTACAGCGGCCGGTGATCTTCGAACTCCAGCGTGCAAATGGAATGGGTGATGCGCTCGACAGAGTCGGATTCGCCGTGGGTGTAATCGTACATCGGGTAGATGCACCACTTGTCGCCGGTGCGATGATGTTCGGCGTGCACGATGCGGTACATGATGGGGTCGCGCAAATTCAGGTTCGGCGAAGCCATGTCGATTTTGGCGCGCAGGGTGCGCGCGCCGTCGGGAAACTCGCCCGCGCGCATGCGCTCGAACAAGTCCAGATTCTCATCCACCGAACGATTGCGGTACGGGCTCTCCTGGCCGGGCTCGGTGAGGGTACCGCGCTGCTGCCGGACCTGCTCCGCCGACAAATCGCACACATAGGCGTCGCCGGACTTGATGAGCTGCACGGCCCACTCGTAAAGCTGGTCGAAATAATCGGAGGCATAGAAGAGGCGGTCTTCGAAATCGCCGCCCAGCCAGCGCACGTCCGCGATGATGGAGTCGACGTACTCGGTCTCTTCCTTCTCCGGATTGGTGTCGTCGAAGCGCAGGTTGCACTTGCCGCCGAACTCCGCCGCCAGCCCGAAGTTCAGGTTGATGGATTTGGCGTGGCCGATGTGCAGATAGCCGTTCGGCTCCGGCGGGAAGCGCGTGTGCACGCGGCCCCCGTACTTGTTGGTCCTCAGATCGTCGATGACGATGTCGCGGATGAAATTCGACGGCCCTGCCGCGGCCTCGGGTTCATTGGGTGGCGTACTCATGTTGTCCTCAGTTTTGCGATGGCCTGATCGATTCGCTTCAGGCAGGTCTCGCGGCCCAGCACCTCCAGCGTCTCGAACAGCGGCGGAGCGTTTTTGCGGCCGCATACGGCTACGCGGATCGGCTGGAACATCTGGCCGGCCTTGATTTTCATTTCCTGCGCGCCGGCGCGCAAAGTGGCGTCGAGCGCGGCGTGGGTGAATTCGGCCACCGCCAGGACTTCGCGGCCTCGCGTGAGCGCGGCCAGGGCCATCGCGGCGTCGCCCTTCTGCGGGATCAGCTCGGCCGTGTCGTAGGGCGGCAACTCCGCCAGAAAGAAAAAGTCGGCCACGGTGTTCACGTCCGCCAGCAGCTTGATGCGCTCCTGCACCAGCGGCGCGATTTGCAGCATGCGCGGCAGATCGGCGGTGAAGCCGGCAGCATGCACGAACGGCAACAACAGCACGGCGAGGTCTTCTTTCGGCAGGGCACGGATGTGCTCGGCGTTCAGCCAGACGGCCTTGGGGTCGAACGGGTCGGCGTCGGTGAAATTCACCACCGCGTTGCTGCGGTTGATGCCCTCGAACGTGAATGCGTCGATCAGTTGCTGGCGCGTCATTTGCTCGCGGTCGTCCTTGGGCGACCATCCCAGCAGGCACAGGAAGTTCACGAACGCCTCCGGCAGGAAGCCCGCGTCGCGGTACGTGGTCGCGCTCACCACCGGCCCGTGCCGGCGCTTCGACAGCTTGGAGCCGTCGGGCGCCAGCAGCAACGGGAGATGCGCGAACTGCGGGGCGGCGGCGGCGCCCAGCGCTTCGAAAATCAACACGTGCTTGAAGGTGTTGGTGAGGTGGTCCTGGCCACGGATGATGTGGCTGATGCGCAGGTCCGCGTCGTCGGCGCAGGAGGCCATGTGATAGGTGGGCAGGCCGTTGCTGCGCAGCAGCGCGAAGTCTTCGATGTCGGCGGCGGCCTTGGCCTGTCCGCCGTAGACGGCATCGTTGAACTCCACCACGCGGCCCTCGCCACGGGGCACGCGAAAACGCAGCACGAAAGGATCGCCGGCCGCGGCGCGCCGGTCGCTCTCGGCGGCGCTCATCTCGCGCATGCCGGGGTTGAACAGCCATCCGGTGGTGTCGTCGGGTTCGGTATTCGCGGGCGTGAAATCGCGGTAGGCCAGGCCTTTCTCGAAGATTTTCCACGCCGCGCGGCGATGCAAATCCAGCCGCTCGGACTGGCGGTACAGTTCGTCCCAGCCAAGGTCGAGCCACTCGAGCCCCTCGAAGATGGAATCGAGCGAGGCCTGGGTGTTGCGCTCGACGTCGGTGTCATCGATGCGTAACACCATGGCGCCGCCGTTGTGGCGCGCGTACAGCCAGTTGAAGATGAAGGTGCGCGCACTGCCGATGTGCAGATACCCCGTGGGCGAGGGGGCGAAGCGAACTCGAAGCATTAAGCTTCAGCATAGCCTGGTGGGTTGGGGCCGCTGCCCGGTGTGGCAAAGCGACACGCAGTCCCGCGGACAATCAGCGATTTCGAGGCAGTTTTGCGGCAATTGACGTGCTTAGATGAGTATCATGTCCGGGAGAGCGTTGCTTTGTTTGGCGCTGTTGAGCGCCACCGTCGGGATGGCGCAGTCCTCCGGCTTCCTGCTGGGAGAGGGATTACACGACGCCGCTGAATGCATCCGCTTTCCAGCAAATGGCGGCGGACAGCTCAGGCGCGCTCTACCTCTTGTGGTTCTGCTCCACTTCAGGCACTTCGCCTTCCTGCCTGACGAAGCTATCGCCCGAAGGCGCCACGGTTTGGCAGGACGATCTCGGTTTCACGGCAAGTGGGATCGCGGTTGATCCGGGCGGCAGCGTATACATCATGACCTTGCAGTCATACGCTAGCCCGCCCGGCTCTCCATTCGTGGAAAAGCTGAGCCTTGATGGGACCAGCGTTCTTTGGCAGACGCCGCTTGATTCCAGCCTGTCTCCCCGAGGCGCTGCCCTCGATTCCGCGGGTCACTTACTGAATCTCGCATAATACAGTGACAACATGGTCAAAAAGAGAGACCGGCGTGGTCCAGGAAAGAAAATGGAAGTCTGTGTGAGCTGCGCACACGTGCCATACCGCGGCGAACCGCCCGCG
>Ga0326727_10006439_pt1 | contig 32211 bp, 23 predicted proteins | sample MB2enrmetagenome_FD_207643 | JGI IMG/M metagenome (GOLD analysis project Ga0326727, IMG submission 207643) | Lab enriched peat soil microbial communities from McLean, Ithaca, NY, United States - MB29MY | ecosystem: Environmental > Terrestrial > Soil > Wetlands > Peat | place: USA: New York...
TAACTCCGCAGCAGCTCGTGGAATCGGTGATCGCCATCCTTTTGCCTCGACAAGTCGAGCGCTGCGGCGTAGGTCGCCAGCCCTTCAGAAAGCCACTGATCATGGTAGGTTGCCCAGCCGAGCAGGTTTCCCCACCATTGATGGGCAATTTCGTGGGCCACCATCCCATGACCCAGCAGGTCCTCGTCTTTCTCCGCAAACCCCAGTTCGGAGCGCTCCGACTTGCGCAAGAACGACAGAGTTGGAAGGTAGATCAACTCCGGCCAACCTTGGCCGAAGTTACCGGGAATCTGGGAGACGGCGAGACGGGAGTAGGGAAACGGACCAAACAGACTCTCGAAATAGACAAGCGCCTGTGAAGCGCTCTCCGCCACCGTTTGCAGCAATGCGGCGGGGGCTAGAGGAGGAATGGTCTCGGGAGCAATCGACATGGGCGGATCATGCTCGCGCCCGATGTTGGGGATCAGAAAATGCGGAACCAGCTTTTGGGAGTGACGCGCCTCCAGCGCCGCTTCCGCCTCGCGCGTCGCATACACTTCCACCGTTGTCTTTCCCGCCCGGCGCTCTACGGAATGGTACGGCCCCAGATTGAAGCCGGCAACCCGAAACACTCCGTCCGAGCGCCACCGGCTGTGCTTCCTGCCGTTTGCGATTTCCTCTTCGATCCTTGCTCCTGTGGCAACCAGCGTGAGGTTCTCGGGATAATCAAACCGAAGGTCGAAGGTAGCCGGAGATGTCAAGCCTAAGTTCGGGTACCAGCCACCCCTCTCTTCCACGTACAAAACGTTGTTCCCAACGTTGGTGATGACGTTCCCCTGGTAGGTGAATTGGAGGCGGAATCTTTGGCCCACGGGGTGCGGCGCCGCCAAAACCACTTGGATCCAGCCTTTGCTCCGATCGCCGATCTCGATATCTTCCTGTTGGGGATACGCATAGACGGGCAGGCTTTCCCCCCGCTCGTTCAGGACCTTCGAGACATTAAGTAGTCGGGCAAAATCAAAAGTCAGCACCCGGTCGGTGCTGGAGAGTGATTCCAACAGGAGTTCTGCACGGCCTTGCATTCTGTTGTCAGGCTCGAGATGCGTGTCAATATCGTAGGCAAGGGCTTTCACCGTCCCGGGCGTCTGATAGGCGAAACGGGCCGCTGAGGTCTTAGTTTGGAAAGCGCACCAGCAGTCAGCAAACACGGCATCCGCGTTGCGGCGGGCAGCAACCACGGTCACGGCCTCCGGCGATCGTTCGTCGTCAACCACGTCGAACCATTTGAGGCTATTGCCTTCCAAGCGAGCGTGAAAGAACGGCATGGTCGTGTCGCCCAGCAAATCTTCGAAGACCCGGGGCGTATCTTCGAGAGCAAATAGTTGTGGCAAGGAGTTCCATCTTTGAGGGAACTCTGGGGGCCGCTCCGGGTCGTCGGGATCTGGTTTCTGCGCTACAGCCATGAGCTCCTTGGCGGTCTGGTCTGTGAAGCGCAGAATCGCGGTGCTGAACTGTTCTTCAAGGATGGGCGCGTGAATAAATCGAGCCAGACTCTCTTTCTCGGTGCGCGTGGGAGGGATTAACAGGATTTCTCCTTCTCCGATATAAACGGCACCGGTGATTTTCCCCGCGGCCGGAGTGAAGAACCCAATATAGCCATGGGTGAAGTACAATTTCATGCGGTCACGGATCAAGTGGGCGCGCCGTAGTACATAAACTTGGTTTTCATCCACCTTGATGTTGTGGAGTTGGTTGAAAACTTGTTGCGGATCAGGCCCGCTCTGCGCCCGGCTTCGGCCCGGCAATCCCAGCATGGCGACCAGAACGGCGCACGCCAGCAGCGTCGCTTCGCTTCTCAGGGTTGTGGCAAGATGAAAGCGTCCTGGCTGGTTGGCTGCGCCCGGCATCGTTTACCCTCTGCGCTCATACTCTAGCGCGCTTAACCTCGAAGCACAACTCGAACTGGTTGAGGCGCGGGTTGTATTATACTTAGCGTATGCTGGAAGCAGGCATTCCACGAAAGAAGAAAGCGACGAGCTTACGGCGGTTTCTCTTCCTGCTTCTGGTCACGCTGATTCCTTTCACTTCGTCTGCGGACGTTATCTATTTGAAGAACGGCCGCAAGATAGTCGCGCAGGTGACGCAGGAAGACTCAAAGCAGGTCGTTTACTCCGTTCAAGGCGGGGAACTTTCGATACCTAAATCGATGGTGGATCATATCGAAAGATCTCCCGCGGCTGCTGAAACGCCGCCCTCGCGTCCAACGGAGAACCCGCAGGAGAAAGTCCGCGAGGTTCCCCTGCCTGCATTGCCTTTCGGCGAAACTTCGTCCGCGAGTGATTCACCTGTCATCAAGGCTGGGGCTGTTGATGAGGCCTATCTATTGCATTTGGGCGACGAATTTGCTCTCGATCCGTCCGCGGAAAATGCTCGTCTGCTGAAGCAAGGATATCAGCAGGCAGCGCTCTTCCAGGCTCACAAAGGCGACCCCGACGGCGCCATACAGAAATACCAGCAGGCGTTGAAGCTGCTCCCCAACGATCTCTCCTTAACTCTGGCGCTCGCTTACCTGCAGGTGACCCAGAGCCACTATCTGGAAGCCGTGGACCTGCTCTTGCCCGCCTCGGACCGATATCCCAAGTCGGGGGATGTTGTTATGTTGCTGGGGTCGGCCTTTTACGGAATGGAGGATTTGGACGAGGCTATCGCTCAATGGAACAAGGCACTTGCCTTGCAGGATAACGCGCGACTCCGTGAAGCGGTAGCGAAGGCGGAGCGCGAACGCGAAATCGCGGGCTACTACCGCGAGCTTCGCAGCGAGCACTTTCTGCTCCGCTACGGGGGAGATCCGGTCGAGAAGCTGAGCGGCCAGGTTCTGAACAGCCTCGAGGCATCGTTCCAGAACCTCGTGCTCGATCTTGACTATTCCCCGCGCGAGGTCATTATCGTCATCCTCTACCCCAACCAGGCCTTCCAGGATATAACCCGCTCGCCGAACTGGGTGGGCGCGCTCAACGACGGGAAAATCCGCGTGCCCGTTTCCGGCTTGACGCAGATGACCGCCGACCTCGCCCGTGTGCTTAAGCACGAGCTGACCCACTCCTTCGTGCGACAGATTACCATGGGCCACTGCCCAACTTGGTTTAACGAGGGTTTGGCGCAACTCGAGGAGGGCAATACCACGGCTATTTTGGGAGCACAGCTTGCGCGGGCAGTAACGGACGGACGCTTACCTTCGTTCCAGGCCCTGGAAGGCCCCTTCCTGAATATGCCCCAGGACCAAGTGGCGCTTTCGTATGCCAAATCGCTGGCTGCCCTCGAGTATCTTCGAGCCAACTATGATATGGGCGAAATCTGCAACCTCCTCAAAGCCATGCCCGCTCAGCCCGACTTCGGTCTGCTTCTTCAAAGTGAGCTTCACCTCACCTACCCCGCCTTCGAGCAAGAGGTCGCAAATTACCTCGTGAAGAAGTATGGAACGTAGGGCTAAAGCGTGGCCAACAAGGCGGCCAGCAAAGCAGCCCGGCGGGGTAACTCGGGGATAAGAATATGCTCATGGCGGGCGTGGGCGCCGTCACCGACCCCACCCAGGCCATCCAGAGTCGGGACGCCCAGCGCGGCTGTAAAATTGCCGTCTGAACCGCCGCCGGTGGAGGCTTCGGTCAGATCCATGCCCATTGCCCGTCCCACGGCATGCGCCTTGCGAAAGAGCGCTACGGTCATTTTCCTCTCCATGGGCGGCCGATTGATGCCGCCTTCGATTTCAAGCTGAGTCCCCCGGTCATAAGGTTTTTGGCCGCGAATTCTTCGCTCGATTATGGCCCGGTCATGCAACCGCGGAATGCGCACATCGATCCACGCCGTGGCGCACTCCGCCACAACGTTGGACCGGGTACCGCCTTCAATTCTCCCCACGTTGACGGTTAGCCCCCGTCGCGGGCGCGCGAAGGATTGCACGGTGAGCAGTTGCCGTGTCAGTTCTACGATGGCGTTCGCCCCTGCCACCGGGTTTACTCCGGCGTGAGCGGATCGGCCGTGAACGGTAATCTTGAACTCGCCGACTCCCTTACGGGCGGTCTTCAGCGCGCCGCCGGCCGCCGCCGGCTCCAGCACCAACACTGCGCGCGCGCGCTTCGCCTCAGCAAGAATCTCGTCGCGAAAGGCGACGCTGGATATTTCCTCATCAGGGTTCAGAAAGAAGTGCACCGGACCGGCGGGCGAAATCTGTGACGCTTGCAGGGCTCGAATAGCCCAAAGACCGATGACGATTCCGGACTTCATATCGAGTATTCCGGGCCCGAAAGCCTGGCGGCCGCGAACGCGGAAGGGCATCTGGGCCAGCGTTCCGAGTTCCCAAACCGTGTCGAGATGGCCGAGCAGCAGAATCGGTTTTTGCTTGTGTCTACCTGGCCAGAACGTTGCCTTGACTGCGCATCCTGCCGCCGGGTGTTCGAGCAACCGAACCTGCCCCGCGCACCGCTTGAATTCTTTGGCTAGAAAGCGTGCGAGCCGGTCTACCGCTGCCTTGGAACTGCTCGGCGATTCAATCTCGACCGTATGCCGAAGGCAAACGAGCATTGCTCCCAGTTCTCCTTTGCAGTAGTCCAGTAGCACTTTCGCATTCATCGTTTCTCCTCCTCCAAAGCGGCCGCGTCACTTGGCCGTACTTCGCTGAAATCTGATTGCTGAAAGCGGGCGGCTCGTGGCGGTGATGCTTTTCTTACTGACAAGCCTTCAGGCTTCATCTTATTCTAATTAGTGTAGAAGCCATAGTGCGCTCTCGGAGCGCGCTGATTTGACTTGTGGAACGGGCCTTTGCGCCGGCAGGCGCCGGCGTGAACTCGCGCTGACAATGGCGAGTTGGTTTCGCCGATACGAATCGGCAAAGAGCCGGTCGGCAGGTAGGGAGATTCGGGCGTAGTAGGAAGGAATCCTGGCCTTGAATAAAGTCTTCTTTGCTGTCGTAATCCATTCCCATCAGCCGGTGGGAAACTTCGACCACGTTATTGAAGAAGCTTATCGGAAGTCTTACTTGCCCTTTGCGCAGATTCTCCTCAAGCATCCACGCGTCCGGCTGAGCTTGCACTACTCCGGCGTCTTGCTCGAATGGTTAGAGGTTCGCCACCCGGAGTATTTCGATCAGCTTCGCGAGTTGCTGGGGCGCGGTCAGGTGGAACTTCTGGGCGGAGGCTACTATGAGCCGATCTTGCCCTCCATTCCTGACGGCGATAAGGCCGCGCAGATACGCAAGTTAGCAGATTACCTCGCTCAACATTGGGGAAAAGCCCCTCGTGGCGCGTGGGTCGCGGAGCGGGTGTGGGAGCCAAGTCTGGCGCGCCCGCTGGCCGAAGCCGGGGTCGAGTACGTGTTGCTCGACGATACGCATTTTCTTGCGGCCGGCTTGGAACCAGCAAGTTTGCATGGGATCTACATCACCGAAGAACAGGGTGCGCCGCTCCGCCTCGTGCCCAGCTTGAAGTCTTTCCGCTACACGATTCCCTTCCGTGAACCGGAAGAAACAGTGCGTATCCTCCGTGAGGGGAGTAACAACCCCGGCCAACTTTTTGCCGTGGGAGACGATTGCGAAAAATTCGGTGTATGGCCGGGAACGTACGCCCACGTGTACGAGAACGGGTGGCTCGAGAAGTTTCTCGACGCCTTGGAAAAGGAGGGTGACTGGCTCGAAACGACCACCGTTTCGGATTACATGGCTTCGCACCCCCCCATCGGACGAGTTTATCTCCCCACTGCTTCCTACGCGGAGATGATGGAGTGGGCTTTGCCTGCTGCAGCCTTCATGGAATTGAAGGCTTGTTTGGATGAAACCGAAAACATGCGGGATGGAGAGCGCTTCCGGCGCTTCCTGCAAGGCGGATTCTGGCGCAACTTCCTCAGTAAGTATCCCGAGTCGAACCAAATTCAAAAACTCATGTGCGCAACGAGCCGGCGCTGGCATGCACTGAGCCGTGACAGGGCGCAGGAAAAAGGGGCGGTGCAGTTTTTGAGTGAGGCGCAGACCCACGTGTTGGCCTCGCAATGTAACGACGCCTATTGGCACGGCGTGTTCGGCGGCCTTTACGCCCCCCACCTCCGCAGCGCTTTGCTTCGCAGCCTGATCCAGGCCGAGGTTTTGTTGGATAAAGTCGAGGGCCTCGCCGACGATCCTTCGCTTCGCGTCAAGCGGGAGGACTTTGATGTGGACGGGCAGGAGGAGATCCTGCTTGAGCATCCGGCCATTGGAATGATCATTCGGCCCGCGGACGGAGGGACGGTCTCGAGCCTGCGTTTCAAGCCGGCGCACGCTGAACTTGTGAATTCTTTACGGCGGCGCCCGGAAGCCTATCACGCTCTGGTGCGCAAGAGCGTGGGTTCAAAAGAACCTCCCAAAGAGGGGCCTGCTTCCATCCACGACATGGTCTTGAGCAAAGAGGCCAACCTCGAGGCGTTGCTGCTCTACGATCGCTACGAACGGCACATGTTCCGGACCTTTGTGTTTTCTGCCGCCAAAGGGTGGCGTGATTTCAACCTGCTCCGCCTGGAGGAGAACGAACTTCTGGCGGGCGGGCCGTGGAGACAGGCGGCGGGCCGTGAAATTCCGGGCGTGGTGCGGCTTGAGAGTTCGGCGCCCATTCAGATCGGCGATTGCATCATGCAAATCGCGGCGCAGAAAACCATCACCACCAAGGTACAGGGTGAATCGTGTTGGGTTGAGTGCAAGTCTTCGCTTTCCACTGCGCAGCCCTGCCCCGCCAAAACCGCCCTGGGCACGGAACTGGTTATCAACCTTCTGGCGCCGTCTGCTCCCGACCGCTACTTCTTTGCCAATGGGATTCGGCGGCCGCTGGATTTTCGCGGCGAAATTGATGCCTCTAACCTGACACTCGTGGATGAGTGGCAGCGTGTGAGAATTTCCTTGGACGCCCAGCCCAGGCCTCGCTGGTGGATCGTCCCGATCGAAACTATCTCCCAATCGGAACTGGGTTTCGAGCGGGTTTACCAGGGCTCAGCCATCCTTGTTGTGTGGAAGATCGACCCCGCTTCCTGGCGAGACGTCACGGGCGTGGTACGGGCGGAAATTGCTCCTTGGGAGGGCCCGGGAGGCGAAGATGACTGAGGTTGAGGCGGCAGCCTGCAACCCACCGGCTCGAAATGTCGGCGCGGTCAACTCGCCGCTCCAACTTGAAATACCTGCCCGAGCCTGATAGATTGCAAACGTTCGGAGGCTGATCATGGCCATCTCTAAAGAACTGCTTGATATCCTGGTCTGCCCGGTGTGTAGAATTCCTGTGAAACTCACCCCTGATGGCGCAGGGCTCAAGTGCGAGCAATGCCGGCGGGTCTACCCCATTCAGGATGACATCCCGGACATGATTATCGACGACGCCAAGATCGAGGGTGAGTGAGGCCCTCCAGGTGCCTCCCGGGGTTCAAATGTTATGACACCGGGTTCTCTGCTCGGCGACCTTCCCGAGCGTTCCCGAATTCTCATCATCCGCCTTCGATCGATCGGCGACATCGTTCTCCTCACGCCCGCCCTGCATCTGCTTAAATCCTGGCGCCCCGATTTAGTCATTTCCGTGCTCGTCGAGGCGCGCTTTCGTGAACTCCTGGAAGGTAATCCGGACGTTGACGAGATACTGTTCCCTGGAGAGGGGCCCATCAAGATTGCCTCGCGGCTGGGCGCGGCGCTGGCGCTCCGACGAAAAGGGTTCGCGGTTTGCATTAACTTGCACGGCGGCCCCACCAGCCGATTTCTGGCGAAAGCAAGCGGAGCCCGCATCCGCGTCGGCTTTGCGCACTTCCGTTCGTCGCAGCAATATCATATCCTGGTTCCCGACGCCCGCCTGATCCTGAACCAGCCCACGTTGCACACCGCCGAACATCAAGCTTGCGCTTTCTTTTACCTTGGATTGCCTCGCAAGGAGATACCGCGCACCCGCATCTTCGTCCATGACAAGCACAAGGAATGGTGGGAGCAAAGGCGCGCAATCCTCGGCCTCGCACCTCGCCAGGAATATGCGATGGTCCACCCCACCGCGCTTTACCCGACCAAGCAATGGGCGGCAGAGAAGTTTGCGCAACTGGCTGTCCCCCTGGAGCAGGAAATGGGACTGAAGCCGGTTTTTTCGTGCGGCCCTGGCGAGGGCGCCGTCCTCGACGCCGTCCAGAATGCTTCAAGCTCTGCCATTTGCAGGCTGGAGAACAGCGGCTTGGGTCAACTCGCCGCAGCCTTCTCCGGCGCGCGCCTGTTTATTGGAAATGATAGCGGGCCCGCACATATCGCGGCGGCTCTTGCCCGCCCGGCCGTTGTCATCTTTGGTTCCTCCAGTTCAGCCATTTGGGGGCCATGGCCACGACAATCCTCTAATCCTCCCGCGCAGGTGGTGCAGAACTTTTACGAATGCAACCCCTGCCCAGGCGACCGGTGCTATCACTTTCAGCGCCCGGAGTGTATCCTTTCTGTGAGCTTAGGGCAGGTCAAGTCAGCCGTGGAATCCGTGCTGGTCCGGTCAGCGGGTGATTCGTAAGCAGGGCTGGTATCCCAAGCGGCCGATGTCATTCTGAGCGAAGTGAAGAATCGCCGCAGTTGTTTTTGTAGCCTCATAACCGCAGAGATTCTTCGCTTCGCTCAGAACGACAGCCTGCGTTTGGAGTGCGCCATGAACAAACAACAGATCCACTTCTCGAGAATTGTCCGGAGATTCCACGGACGAAGGGTCGCCGTTCTCGGTGACTACATGCTGGACGAGTTTCTACGCGGGGAGGTCACTCGCATCTCTCCCGAAGCCCCCGTGCCAGTGGTTCTCATTCGAGATGCCGAGGCAGGCGCAGAGTACCCGGGGGGAGCTGGAAATGTGGCGGCAAACATTGCCGCGTTAGGCGGTCGGCCCATACCCTATGGAGTCGTCGGCGACGATCGAAGCGGAAGGCGGCTGCGGGAGTTGCTCGCGAGTTGCGATATGCCCGTCGCCGCCCTCGTTGCGGAGCGCCGGCGAATGACCCCTCGCAAGGTCCGTATCTCCGTCCATGCGCACCAACTCCTGCGGCTGGACTTCGAGCGGCCCGAAACCATCAGCAGGCAGACTGCCGAAAAGCTGGCGCGGAGTTTCACGCTCGAAGCCAGGAGGATCGAGGCGCTGATCATCTCAGATTACCTGAAGGGAACTGTCACTTCTGAACTCTGCAACCGGATCAAAAGCCTGGCTCGTCAGCGCCGTATCCCGGTGTTCGTGGATCCCAAGCCCGAGCACCCGGAGGCTTGCCGCCACGCCTCGGTGGCGGCTCCAAATCTGCACGAGGCGGAGTTGTTGGCTCATGCGTCCCTGCGCAACCGGCATGACCTTGAATCCGGCGGACAGAGACTGCGTGCCGAGTTGGACTGCGGCTGCCTGGTCATTACTCGAGGCAGCGAGGGGATGATCCTCTTCGAACCGAATAAACCTGGGCAGGAAATCAAGAGCTTGCCTCGACCGGTCTACGACGTGACGGGCGCGGGTGATACCGTCCTCGCCACTCTGACGCTTGCCATCATTTCCGGAGCCTCGGTGCGAGACGCCGCGGAACTGGCTAACCTTGCCGCCAGCCGCGTGGTGCTCAAGTTCGGCACGGCGCAGATTACCCGTGAGGAATTGCTCGAGGCGGTCAGGGCAGAGTTATGAATGGTAAATTGCCTGCTAGTGTCCTGAGTCAGAAGTTCATTGAAGAATTCAGCCCACGGAGCGGGCGGCAGCCTGTAGCCCACGGCGCAAGCCGTGGGTCGCGAGGGCCCACCCTCTCCCCCGTCCCCTCTTCCGCCCAGCGGGAGAGGGGTGCCGAAGGCGGGGTGAGGGCCATCTAACCCAGGGCTTGCGCCCTGGGCTCCTCTATGCCGCCCCTGACGGGGCTCTAAAGAACGGTTGAGCACGAGAAAGACTTCGTTAACGAATTTCGGACTCAGGACACTAGTCAAAGGCTGAATAGGACAGGCCCTTGGTCTTGCGGTCCACCACCAATTCCAGGGGCGGGTCAATATTGTTGATCCTCACGGTGACGATCACCAGGGCGGACCCTTTGGATCTGGTTCCCAGAATCTCAAATCCACGGATCTTGCCATAGTCTCCCTGGCGACCCCATCCGTGCAGAAAATCCTGATAAGAGTAGGTTGGGCTGGGCTGCCAAAGCTGATAGCCTTCCTGGAACTTCTCCTGCTCGAGAGTGGTCAGGAAGCGTGTCACCGCGCGTTCTTCAGGATAATTCCGGAACGCGAAATAAAACCCTACGCTCAGCAGAATAACCACGATTCCAAGGACAATGTACCTCCAGACATGCAAGGGTGGTTTCGGAGGTGTGGCGTCTAGCAGCGTCATGGGCTTTGCCCCCTTCAGTTCCTATTGTACCTGAATTCCGAACGCTAAGGACGTGTGAAGAAATTCAGGATGGCAGCCGACCGGTTCTTCCACACCCTTATAAGGATCAGGCATCCCCGCCGGTGAGAATGGCACCGAGGCGGGAGCGAGCCGTTCCCTTACGCCTCGCGCGCAGCTAAAGCGTCCGCCGGAAAAGCCAGGTGGCGAGAAGCATGGACACAATCGCGAATAGAGTGAGGTAGGTGAGATCACCCGCAATCGCGACCAGCGGTGTGTTCTTGAGCAGCAAGCTCTTGAAGGCGTGAACCGCATAAGTAAAGGGATCGAACTTGGCCATGACCCGCATCCATTCGGGGAATCCATAAATGGGGTAGACCGCGCCGCTGGGAAAGTACAGCAAGGTGTTGAGAACCCCGAAAATCGACCTCGGCACCAGGGGGTCGCTGACCCGCACCATCAGCAGAAACATCATGCTGATTAGAGCGACGGAAGTAATGACGATGAGAATGAAGAGTTTGGCCAGGCGGATGGGATCCAGAGGATGCGGGATCCCGGCGATAACCGATCCCACCGTCGTCAAAACCAGGCCGGACAGCGACGCCTTGATGCTCCCCGACAGGATGAAGCCCAGGATCAATTCCGTTTTGCTGATGGGCGTCAGCAGATAGCCCTCGTGAAGTCCTCTCGCCTTATCGTCAATGTAGATAATGCCTCCGCCAATCATCGCGGAGATATAAATTGCGAGCACGATGGTGCCGGAGAGCAGGTACTGAATGTAGGGAACGTAAGGGTAAAGCTCGACGACAGAAAGCGTGACTCCGCTGGGCACACGTGGGCTGAGGCCGCGTTGATTAAATGCGCCGACTAAATCGGAGAAAGCCCCTTCCAATCCTCCGACTGCGAAGTTGTCGGTGTTGTCTTCAATGAGCGCCACCTGGGGTTTGTCCTGCGTCAGATACCTCCGCGAGAAGTCCGGGGGGATCGTGAGGACGCCGTTGATTCTTCCCTCCCGCAGATCCGTGTTGGCCTGGGAGAGGTCGGTATAATCGACGGTTGTAAAGGTTCGCGCATTGGCGGCGATGGCTCCAAACATCTCGCGCAATTTCACGGTCGGAATGCCGCGATCCTGATCGACGATGCCCACGCGCAATTCCTTGATCTTCCCGCCGAAGGCATAGCCCAGGACTACTAGCTGCACGATGGGAAGGAACATGGAAACCACAATCAAGGTGGGGCTTCGCATGAACCTGCGCATATCGCGCTCGATGATGGCCAGCGTGCGTTTCATGTTAATCCGTCCCTAGCGCCTTGCAGGCATAAACCCGAAATCATACTTGGCGTCCTGCAAGGCGTCGCGCAATTGCCTGCCGGTGTAGTGCATGAAGACATCGTCCAAGGTGGTGCTCTGCACGGAAAGCGAGGTGATCTCTACCTTGGCTTGGCCCGTCGCTTCAATCAGGGCCACAGTCGTCTTCGGCCCGTTATTCGACCCGATGCGGTAAACGTGATCCTCCGCCTTTACGCTCTGCACATCCGGCAAGCTCTGGAGGGTCGCAAGCCAACCAGGCGGAACCGTGGAAAAGCTGATTTCCAGGATGTCGTTGCCGGGAATCGATGCCTTGAGTTTCAGAGGCGAATCGAGCGCCACCAGCTTCCCGTGATCCACAATGGCGATCCGGTCGCAGAGTTTGTCGGCTTCATCCATGTAATGTGTGGTGAGAAGGATGGTGAGGTCGCGGCCCTCTTTAAGCTTTCGCAGCATATCCCAAACGCCGATTCGGGAGGCAGGATCGAGCCCTGTGGTCGGCTCGTCGAGGAAGAAGATGTTGGGTTCGTGCACGAGCCCGCGTGCGATCTCAAGCCGCCGCCGCATCCCGCCGGAAAAGTTCTTAACGGGTTTATCCGCCCATTGCGTGAGCTCCACGGCTTCCAGCAGTTCTTTCACCACCCGCCGGCGCCGTTCGCGTGGGACGCTGTAGAGCTTGGCGAAGATGTTCATGTTCTCGACCGCAGACAACTCCATGTCTGAAGTCAACGCCTGAGGGATCACGCCAATCGAACGGCGCACGTCACCGGCGGAGTGCACTACGTCAAAACCGTTGACCCGCGCGCCTCCGGAAGTGGGAAGAATCAGTGTGGTGAGCATGCGGATGAGCGTCGACTTCCCCGCGCCGTTGGGGCCGAGCAAGCCGAAGATTTCGCCCCGTTCGACGCTGAAGCTCAAGCGGTCAACGGCGCAAAACGTCCCAAAGCACTTTTTGATTTCCCGGACTTCAACCGCGGGCACGGGCTCTCCTCATTTTGGATACATCGACAACCGATCCTACCCAGGCCAGAACTTCCAGCGAGGACGAGGTCGTTCCTTGTGTCAGGATTTGAAATGCGAAATTTCAAAATTGAAATTCCGCATTCACCTGGCTTCCGGCAGCGGGACGTCCACGTACGCGGTTAAACCCGGCCAGAGACATCGGTCGCTGTTATCTACCCGCAAACGGAACTCGAAGGTTTTGACATCGCGCTTGGTGCGGTTCACGTCTCGCTGTGTGGCGTAGTCCGCGTCCACTCCCCTGTAGAACACTGTCCCTTCGCGTTCCGCCCCGGAAGGCAAGCGCACCTTCATCTTCTGGCCCAGGCGTACGCGGTCAATATACGTCTCTTCAACATCAACCCGAACCCAGAGATCGTCCGGATTGATGATTTCCAGGATCGGCTGAGCGACATTCACCACTTCGCCCTGGCGAGTCGGCAGGCTGGCCACGTAGCCGGGGATGGGCGCCCGGATTTCCGTATAACCGAGACGGACCTGAGCTTTCGAGACCTGCGCTCCCGCCGCTGCCAACTGCCGCCGCATCGAGAGAAGTTCATTGCGCCGCACGGTGATTTGATCCACATTGGACCGCGCCAAGGCCACGGCGGCGTGTTGCGCCTCCACTTGCTTGTGGAGAGATTCCACATGGGCTTTCTGCGCTGTAAAGGCGGTGCGAGCCTCATCGAGCGATTGCGCCGCGACGATGCCTCCCTTGAACAGTCCCTCAGTTCTCTCCAAATTCACCTGGTCGAGTTTGAGGTTAGCCTCCGCTTCGTTCACCTGGGCTTGAGTTGAGGCCAGCGAGGCCTCAGCCTGGCGGATTTGATCCCGTGTCTGTTTCTCCTGAAACTGCAGCGCGGCCTCCGCCTGTTGAACCTGGGCGGCAGTTCCCCGTTCCGAGTCCGCGTAGAAGGCACGGTCAGCGCGCAACTCCTGCGGTTCGATGACCGCGACGAGCTGCCCCGCCTGTACCGTATCGCCCTCCTTAACCAGCAGTCGCGCCAGTTGACCCTGGATCTGCGCGCTGGCGATGACGTCGTTGGTGGTGACGATGCCGGTGATCACCATATTGTGCGGCTTAGTCGTAGCTTTGTAATAGGCCACACTGCCGGCAAGCGCCAGCAGAATGAGCGCCGGAATTAGTATTTTGCGCTTCATTGCACCCCACTCTCCGGATCCGTGAAGATCGCATAACGGACAAACTTCAGCACTTCCTTCTTTCGCCGTCCTACATTGGCCTTGGTGTAGGGATCTTCTCCGCTTACCGCCCGCAACACGGACGCTGAACTGAAATAGAACGCAATCAGAGAAACCAACGAAATGGCAAGGTGGAAGCTGTCCATCCGCCGGAGCTCCCCAGCCCGCATCCCTCGCTCGATGACCTTGAGAAGTGCTTTCATCCGCGGCAGGCCGTGCTCCCGCGCCAGCCGCACCCACGTTTTTTCATCCGCCATCAACATCCGTTGAAACAAGGGGCCGTGGTGCCGGTGGGCTCCAATGAAATCGAACTGGAGATTGACATAGCGGAGCAGGACCGAGCGGGCCGAACCTTCTGAAGAAAGCGCTTCCAAAGCTTTGCGGTTAAAGTCCGCCACGTAGCCTTCCAGGACCTCGCGGTAGAGCTCCTCTTTGCTTCGAAAGTAATAGTAAAGCAGCGCCTTGTTGACGCCTGCGGCGGCGGCAATGGCGTCGGTGCGCGCCCCTTCCAAACCTTCATCCGCAAAGATATGCTCCGCAGCCCGCAGAATTGCCTGTCGCGTTGCCCCGCTGTCGTGAGGCCGCGAGCGCCGCGCCGCCAGTCCGTGGAATTGTTCGTTTCGCATTTAACTAACCGGATAGTTAAAATACAATACGAAACCTGGGTTGTCAAGGCCGGGTGTTTGAGGCTTATAGGGATAACCCTTGTGGCTGCCCACGGGGCGACCCAAACCGCTTCCCCAACAGCACGCACACCTACTTCGGCGGGGCGTAATCGTAACGCGTGCGGAGCTTCTCGCGGTGCCGCTCGAGGGCCAGCTCAACAAGGCGGTCGAGCAGCTTGGAATAGGGGACGCCGGTCGCTTCCCAGAGTTTCGGGTACATACTGATGGATGTAAATCCAGGGATAGTATTGATCTCCAGGAGGAAGAGCTTGCCGTTCTTCCGGTCCAGCAGAAAGTCCACGCGCCCCATCCCCGCGCCGTCGATGGCTTTGAATGCCCGTACCGCCAACTCCTGGACGCGCTTGATTTGGCGGCGGCTGAGACGGGCGGGAATCAGCAACTGTGAACCTTCCTTGATATACTTTGCTTCGTAGTCGTAAAACTCATTGACGGGAACGATTTCGCCGGGGAGGGAAGCCTCCGGCGTGTCGTTTCCTAGCACCGCGCACTCGATCTCGCGCGCGTCCACGGCCTTTTCCACTAAGATCTTGCGATCATACTGCGCGGCCAGATCCATACCGGCTTGAAACTCCTGGGGTGAATGTACTTTCGTGATCCCCACGGAGGAGCCCAAATTGGCAGGCTTGACGAACAGCGGGAAGCGCAGACGTTTCTGGATCTTCCTCCGAACTCCCGCAGGATCGTCCTCCCATTCCTTTCGGAGCACCATCTCCCAGGGGACCACCGGCAACCCAGCGTCCCGGAAAAGCCGCTTCATAACGTCTTTATCCATGCCCGCGGCCGACGCCAGGACTCCCGCACCCACGTAGGGCACATCTGCGAGCTCGAGCAGCCCCTGGATGGTTCCATCCTCTCCGAAGGTGCCGTGGAGTACCGGAAAGATGACGTCAACTTCGGGACGAGAGTTGACCGCTGCGGAGGACTTCGCTAGGGGAAGGAGCATAGGTCCGGTTGGATCCACGGAGGGCGTGACGGCCCTGCCTTCTTCGAGCACGGTCTGTAAGGGCGCCGTGCGCTGCGCCGGATTTTCTCCAGCCGCCCCCGCTAAGAGGCCGAGCGCCTTAGATCCCACGCGCCATCTGCCTTTGGGCGTGATGCCGACCGGTACAAGTTCGTACTTTTCCGGGTCGAGCGCCTTCAACACGGCAGCGGCGGAAATCAGGGAGACCTCGTGCTCGCCGGACCGTCCGCCAAACAGAACTCCCAAGCGGATTTTCTTTGTCACAGAATCTTCTTCCCCAGCGCCGAACTGACCAGACCGACGCCCAGTACGGCTGTTTTGTTCATGACATCAAGGATGGGATTAATCTCGACTAATTCGAAGGCCACCATTCGACCGCTGTCGGCCACCATTTCCATGGCAAGATGAGCTTCGCGGTAGGTGATTCCACCGGGGACGGGCGTGCCGACGCCGGGCGCTTCATCCGGGTCAACCACATCCGCGTCAAACGAGACGACGAAACCCGCCGTTCCATTGCAGGCGAGCGCAATACTCTTCTCCATCACTGCGGGCATCCCCAGTTCGTCAACGGTTCGCATCGTAAACACGCTGATGCCTGACTCCTTCACAAAGCTGGCCTCGCGGGCATCCAAATCTCGCACCCCGATCAGCGCGCAGTTTCGAGGAGGGATTTTGGGCGCATAGCTGAAAATTCTGGCCAGCAAAAGGGGGCCGTGACCCAACGTCGCGGCCAGCGGCATACCGTGAACGTTGCCGCTGGGGCTGCTCTCCGGCGTGTTCATGTCGGCGTGCGCGTCAATCCAAAGACAACCCACGGCCTGCATCCGGTCGCGGTAAAACTTGGAGACACCCGCCTGCGTTCCGACTGCCACGGAGTGGTCGCCGCCCAGCGAGACCGGGAAGTAACCTGCCTCAAGAGTCTCGCGAATCTGCCTCGCCGTTTGCCGCGATGTTTCAGTAATCTCCTTCAGGTATTTTGCTCGCCGGTCGCCGAAGTGCTGTTCCTCCGGCAGCTTAACGTGAATATTTCCCGCGTCCTCAACCTGGTGCCCCAGGTTCTTCAAGGCCTGGTTAAGCCCCGCGGCGCGCACCGCGGAAGGCCCCATGTCCACTCCCCGGCGTTCCTGCCCGAGGTCGAGCGGCACCCCTAAAATACGAATCTTCATCGGCCTGCCCCCGTAAGCCAATCGGCCACAGTAGCTTCTATCATAACTGATGCCCGGTAAGATTCGTAGCACCGCTCTCGCGGCTGACGACTGGCATGCTGACCTGAAGTTCAGCGCTACGGGGCGCCGAGTCGGTCCTGGGTAACGGGAGTGGCCACGGTGCTACCGCCGCGCTCGGCTATGGTGTAGACTGCCAAGTCGCCGGGCGCAAGATCGCCTTGAGGGCGAAAACCTGTCGGGGGACACAGATTATGCGAAAGATTCTCCTTGTCTGTATCTGCGCGTTCAACGTCGCAAGGCTTTCCGCGGCGGATGATCGTTTGCTGAAGTGGATGGACAGGGTCGCGCAATCCGAACTTTCCGAACGCGAGGCAGCGATCGCGAGGATTCACACCTTGAGCGAAGCGAAAGCGCGCCAAGCGTGGGTGCGGGCCAAAATCCTCGAGTTACTGGGTGGCCTCCCTGACTACCACGGCCCGCTGAACGCTCGCGTCACGGGGCGAATCGAGCGGCCGCGCTACACCATCGAGAACGTGGTATTTGAAAGTCTCCCTCAGTTCTATGTGACGGCTAACCTTTACCTGCCCAAGGCGGCCGGCAAACATCCGGCCGTGCTCATTCCCATGGGCCACTGGGAGCAGGGCAAGCTTGCCGCGCAGCCGATAGCGGCGAATCTCGCCATGAAAGGCTTTGTTGCGCTGGCCTACGACCCGGTGGGACAAGGCGAGCGCCAGCAGGCCTACGACCGCAGGATCGAGGCATCCCTGATCGGAGGCGCAACCGATCAGCACTTTCAGGCTGGGGCACAAAGCATTCTGGCCGGCGAAAACTTCGCGCGCTATCGCATTTGGGACGGGATGCGCGCGCTCGACTTCCTCGTCAGTCGACCCGAAGTCGACGCAGATAAGCTCGGTGCTACTGGCTGCTCAGGGGGCGGAACGCTCACGGCCTACATCTCCGCGCTCGACCCGCGGATCAAGGTTGCAGCGCCGGCTTGCTACATCAATTCCTGGCGCCAACTGTTCGCCGGACCCACCGGTGATTCCGAGCAGAGTTTCCCCTTCTTCCTTTCTTCCGGTTTGGATGTGGCGGACTACATTGAGCTGTTTGCGCCGAAACCCTGGCTGATCGATTCCACGGTCGGCGATTTCTTTCCGATCGAGGGGGCGCGCCACGCCTACCAGGAAGCGCTGGATTGGTACCGAATTTACGGCGCCGAGGACCATATCCGCTGGGCTGTCGGTCCGGGGCCGCACGGCACGCCGCTGGAAATTCGCGAGGCGATCTACGAGTGGATGATCCGCTGGCTGAAAGACGGCCGTGGGGACTTTCGTGAAGAGCCCGTGGATATGGCGCTGGATTTCGATCTCCTGGCGACTCCATCCGGCCAGGTGGAAGGGCGCCAGATCTATCAAGTGATTCAGCAAAGCTTCCGCGAGAGAATGAAGCAAGGGAACTCTGAGCAGTTGCTGGCGGAGATTCGTAAGTGGTCCGAAGATCGTGCGGGGCAACCGCCGCTCGTGCACGTGCTGCGTGATGACCCTGGCGAGGCGTTTCGCACTCAGGAACTGGCATTGGAAGTGGAGCCAGGGCTGGAAATCTCGGGCACGCTCTACGCGCCGCTCGCTTCGGGGCGCAAGCCGGCGGTGTTGCTCGTGGGTTTGGATGCCGCAATGGCGGAGCGCCTGGCCACGAGCGGGGCGGTAGTTCTGGACTTGTATCCGCGAGGGCTTCCGTTGCCCTCCGGCGGCGAAGATCAAGCCGCTGCCAAGCAGAATATCCGCGCCTGGGTGATAGGGAAGAATATGGCCGGCATGCGCGCCTTTGACATTCAGCGGGCTGTGGACTTGCTGGTAGCGCGGCCTGACGTTGACGCCGGCTCCGTCCGCGCCATAGCGCGCGACGTATCCGGCGTGTGGCTGCTCATGGCGGCCGCTATCGACGCGCGAATTGGCAAGATCTGGCTCGACGCCACTCCCCATAGCCTGCGAGCCGCTCTGGACGTTCCGATCACCAGAGACTTGCACGACGCGGTCACCCCGGGATTCGCGCTTCACTGGGACCTGGACGACCTGGTAAAGGCTATGGCTCCGCGCACGGTGCTTTGGAGCGACCCCACCGACTGGCTGCGGAGGGTTGTCCCACACCTGCCCGGCTTTCTGTATCGCACTTTCGGGGAGGCGGACGACCGATTTATAGCCGAACTCCTGAAGTGAGCCACGACGTGGCGCGGGGCAGCCCGTAGGGGCGGCCCTTGTGGCCGCCCGCGGGCAACCACAAGGGTTGCCCCTACGTTGTGCACGGAAGCGGGCGCGACACCCGCGCTACGCCGGCTCGAGCCGAGATGCTTGACCTCCGGGCCGCCCTCATGTTCTCCTGTAATTCACGAAGCTTTGCTTTATGCTGGTGACGGATTCACAAATGGCGCCGACGCTATCCGGCTTGAGCGACCGGTGGTTCGCGATTTACACGCGCCATCAGCACGAGAAGGTCATTGCCCAGATTCTTTCCGCCAAAGGGCTGCAAGTCTTCCTTCCGCTTTACAACAGCACCCGGCGCTGGAAGGACCGCAGCGTCCAGCTCTCGCTTCCCCTGTTCCCTTGCTACCTATTTCTGCGCGGCATGGAGGAGCGGCGGCTCCAGGTGGTGACCACGCCGGGGATCGTTTCCATTTTGAGTGTCAACGGTGAACCGGCGGTCATTCCTGAATCCGAAATCGAAGCGGTCCGCAAAGCGATCGAATGGGGAAATCGCGTCGAACCTCACCCGTTTCTGCGGTGCGGCGACCGGGTGCGCGTTATAGCCGGACCTTTGCAAGGGGTGGAAGGGATTCTGGTCCGCAAGAAGAACTTGTATCGGCTGGTGCTTTCGGTGGAATTGCTGGAGCGGTCCGCCGCGGTGGAAGTGGACGTCGCCTCCGTGGAGAGGGTTGCGAGCGGCCGACACAACTCGCCCTGGGGACGAACCGGGAGCGATTTGTGATTTGCGATTGGTGATTTGCGATTGCCGATTGATGGCAGCCCGGCAATGGTCTGTCAATCACAAATCACCAATCACAAATTGCAACCCTCAGGGTTCGTCGGCCTCGAAGTGCTCCTTATATTCCATCTCGTCGGGCTTGCCCGGCGCCTGAACGCTGATCTCGATGCGGCCCATGCGCAGTCCGGCAGAGTAAGCGCTAACGGTAGCGTGGCCCGTGCGGTCGGTGGCGCGAAAGGCCATCTGCGCGAGCCCCGCCACAGTATCCAGCGTCCACCCCGTTCCATGGCCAAGCGAGCTTTGCCGCAGAAGCTCCCCCGGCCCGTCGGAGGTGAAAGTCACGGGACACGCGGCAGAGGGAACCACCACGCCGTTCTCGTCCACCACGCGGCAGGTGATGTAGGCAAGGCTTTCGAGGTTTCCGGACTCGAGTTCGCGCTTGTCTGCGTCCAGCACCAGGTGATGCGGCGCTCCCGCTGTACGGCGCTCTTCGCGTATCTCCTTACCCGCATGTCGAGCCACCGCCACTAATGTTCCGGGCTGGTAAGGGACAGTCCAGAGGCGCGGCGGATGCCGCAGTTCTCCGTCAGGCGCATCCGTTCTGGCCCCCAGCGATCGGCCGTTCAGAAACAGTTCGACCTCGGCCGCGTTGCTGAAGACCTTTACAGTCCTCGCCGTGCCTTCCGCCGCCGGCCACGTCCAGTGGCCCAGGATGTGCACCATGGGCTTGGCCGTCCATTGGCTCTGATAGAAGTAGTACACGTCCTTGGGAATGCGGTACACGTCGCCCATGCCGAAGGCGACGATGTGAGGGATCACGGTGTCGTAGGTCTCGCCTTCGTAGTCGAACTGGTGCCAGATCATGCCGCCGGCCATCCAGGGCCGCCGGTGCAAGTCGCGCAAATACTTCTCGTGGTTTTCGCAGGCCAGTTCTTCGCTCTCCCGCCCGCCTCCGTAAATTCCGCGTCCGGTGGTTGAGGCGGAGTATTCCGCCACGAGGTACGGGCGGAGGGGAAAACGCAGGTGTCGGCTGTCGGTTTCCTTGCCCACGCCGAGGCCCACCACGTCCACCAGGGCCTCCATCTCCTCGCCCCGCGGCTCGTGCATGGCCACAGGCCGGGAAGGATCGAGCTGGCGATAGCGCGCCGCCACGGACCCAATAACCTTTTGGGACACCTTGGCCGAGGCATTAACTTCACCAGCAATACCCCATACAATAATACACGGATGGTTGCGGTCCCGGCGGATCATCTCCTCGGCCATCACCAGCACGTTGGCCGTGTATTCGCGCGGATCGCCGATCTCTTTGTTGACCGGCAGCTCTTCCCACACCATCAGGCCAAGACGGTCCGAGGCTTCCATGGTGGCCGGGTCGTGCGGGTAGTGGGAAGTCCTCCAGAAGTTCACCCCCATGGCGCGGATGATTTCCATGTCCAAGGCGTGGCGCGAATTCGGAAGCGCGTTTCCCATGCCGGGGTAAACCTGGTGCCAGTTCGTCCCCTGCACCTGTAGACGCTTGCCGTTCAGGAAAAACCCTCGCTGCGGGTCGAATTTGAACCAGCGGAAACCCAGCGGGTTTTCGGCCGTGTCAATCAAGTCTGATCCTGCGCGCAAGCTGGAGCGAAGGCAATAGACGTTCGGAGTGTTGACCGACCACAGCAGCGGGTTCTCGACCGCTCCGTCCTGCGTGACCTCGAGACGCTGGCGAGGCGGAATGCGGGCCGGAAGTGATAGAGTTTTGATCACCTCGCCCTGTGGGTTCAGAACCTCCTGCACGAGCGTCAGTTCCTGGGCCTGGGGCGTCTCGTTGACCAGGCGCGAGCGGATCTGGAGCGTCGCCGCGCTCTCGCTGACCGAAGGGGTGAGCCAGATGACATCGGAAATGTAGGTGGGGTGGGTAATCCGCAGCCAGACGTCGCGATAGATTCCGCCATAGAACGAATAATCGGTCTTGACGGTGGGGGGCAGAGTAGCGCGAAACAAGTTGTCGAGCTTAACCGTCAAAACGTTCTCCGTTTCGCCGAACTTTGCGGAGCTGGTCACGTCAAACTCGAAGCTGGTGTATCCGCCCTTGTGCTCCCCAACCCGCTGGCCATTAAGCCAGAACTCGGCCACGCTGCCGGCGCCTTCGAATTCCAAAAACACCCGCCGGCCGGCATCCTGGTTGACGAGCCGAAAATGCTTTCGATACCAGCCGATGCCGCGCCAGTAGCCGGGCGCTTCGTCTCTGGAGTCGAATTGGTTCCAGGTGTGAGGCAGGCTGATGGCGTCCCAGTCCGAGTCGTCGTATTCGGGCCGGTGGGCGTTGCGAAAACGCGGTTCGATCTCCGCGGCTTCGCCGTTCTCGCGGTCGAATGAACCCAGCGCGCCGGTCCCCTGCGCCTGCCGGGCAAATCGCCAATCGCGGTTGAAGTTTTCGCGCCGCCGCAGGCTTGCCTGGGTCGAGGCAGGCTGGGCAGGAGTTTGCGGGTCAGACAAGCCCGCTCCCACCGCCTCCCCCGATCGGACCACCAGGGGCGTGGTTGCCGCGCCAGTTGCTACTGTTTCCAGGAATTCTCTCCGGTCCATGTTTGGTACCTGTTCGGTGCCACGCAAAAAGTGGGTTCTTGACCCCTTTTAGGAGTTCGATTTGAGTTCGTTTGCATCAAAAACCAGTTCGTTTCATGTACTTCAAAACTGCTAAGTCGTTTGTTTTCGCCAGATGACCGAGTTCGTTCCCTCGAAAAAACATTCTTTCCAGCTCCCACGAATTCAAGTCGAGGAGTTGAGAGTTGAGAGTCGAAGAGTGACCAATCGTCGGCATTCTGCCGCTTGACTTGCTGGTTCGGCTTTGCGACTCCTGAACTTCTCGACTCCTCAACTGCTCGACTGTTTGTTTTCATAGACATTCTCGCTTTGTTCCGTCGAATTCAACTCGAGAAGTCGAGAGTTGAGAGTCGAAGAGTGACCAATCGTCGGTATTCTGCCGCTTGACTTCCTGGTTCGGCTTTGCGACTCCTGAACTTCTCGACTCCTCAACTCCTCGACTGTTTGTTTTCATAGACATTCTCGCTTTGTTCCGTCGAATTCCAGTCGAGACGGCGAGAGTTGAGAGTCGAGGAGTTACCAATCGTCGCCATCCTGCCGCTAGACTTCTTGGTTCTGCTTCACGACTCCTCGACTTTTTGACTTCTCAACTGCTCGACTGTTTGTTTTCATAGACATTCTCGCTTTGTTCCGCCGAATTCAAGTCGAGAAGTCGAGAGTCGAAGAGTGACCAACCGTCACCATCCGACCCGACCTCTTGAATTGGCCCCACAACTCCTCAACTTCTTGACTCCTCAACTCCTCGACTCCTCAACTCCTCGAAGGGACAGGTCAGAGCCAGCGGTGAAATCTGACCGAACTGCGCCTTCGGCCCATCACAAGCGTTCGGACACAACGTCCGGGCCAGCCCACCTGCTCCGACAGTCCATCCGGCCAGACAGACGCTCCATTCTAACCTATAAGCTCAGGCGTTATTTGCCAAGGAATTTCCCGGCAGTGGGATATTTGAGTGCCCCAACGGCAAGTTTGAAGGGCTGGCGCGGACGCGGCCATATTGGGGAAACGGTGTCACCTGCAGTCCACACGAAAGAAGCCAAGGACAAACGTTACCTGAACCGTTTCCCCCGCCGCACCCCTGGCGTTGAACAGTCCCTGCTCCGCGTCGCCCGGCGACGGCTGTGGTCGCATACCTACATGACAATGTGTGCGCCACCCGCGTCACCAAAACGCGCGAGCAACACTAATTATGCCGGTGTGGGCAGCTGCTCACAGATGTATGTCTCGTGGGATCGCTCAATGATAAATCCGAAATTCCTTTTGAATCCTGATCCGCGCAAGGTCACGTGGACCTCTACTGGCAAGTGCTTTTCTAGCTCGAATGTCTCCATTCCGAAAGGGTACATGCTGTCTGCTGAATGGAACCCGACAGCACACATTGTCCGTGGTTTGGTGTTGTCTTCGCGGACGATCAGGCCCACAAGTAGTAAGCCTCTTTCGTTCATCCAGAAGTCGCAACCGCCAGTGCGCCCCGGTTCCCACACACCTTGTCTTGAGACCCACAGAGCATCGCCTAACGGCTTGCCTGCGTCAGGCCGCTTGAAATACTCCAAGTGAGCGACAACGTCATGTGCCTTGTCCTTAGGATCAGAAACGTCGTTAAAGAACTCTGCTATGACTGCGCCAGAGATTAATACTCCGTCGTCCGGGTCTTCCAGACTAATAGCGCCAACCCTGCAATGGCTGAAGACCACATTGGGAGACGGCGGGACAGCCACGGATTCAGAGGAGCCGTGAACCCCTCCTAAGGAGACTTCCGGCGAGGGTAACGATGCTGAGTCCTCTTTGGGCCGAAGAGGAGGGACCAAGTTGGGTATCACTCGCCAGAAGTAACGACGAAACCAGTCAGCTTCACGTAAGGCGAAAACGAGAAAAAGGGCGGCTAGCACCCAAAGCAACCACATAATCCAGGTATGGTGTGTCAGCCACGATTGTCCAATGGCCGCCCCCACGTTCACCGCACACCCCGCGACAAAGAAGGCTACAGTGAGCCAAATGCTTATTCTGGACATGGGTTCGACTCACGGCCACGAATGGAATGACTGCTCTCTCGTGGCCACGTCATCATCATACAGGGAAAGTGTTTGCCTGGAAACGCTTGAACCCACTCGCGCAGTAGCACATAGCAATCGGCGTCCGGCGGAGTCAAGCACGTCTGGGGCCGGACGCAGGCGCGTTGACCTTGCACCATGAATCGTCTAACATCACCCGCAGAATTGCTCCGACAGGTGGTGGACAATGAAACCAAAGACGCGTGTGTTCTTGTCTTCTGTGCTGGCGATCATGCTACCCGATATGGCGCTAGCCCAAACGCCCCCGCCTACCATTGTCCGCTGGCAATCAGACGCACGCAATTCGGACTGGGTGGTTCGGAACGGTTTGGAGATCGTGATGCTAGGTCAGGATGGGTTGACCGTTAAGGTGGCCTTGACAGGCCGCGAGCCGCGACAGGTAGCATTAGTTACTGTTACCAATCAAACCGACCAGCGAATCGAGTTGCTGCCCTCCCGCATGACCCTTGACCTCGTGGAGCCCAGACAAAAAACGTTTCGCTACCTGGACCCGGATGCATTGGCGACGAAGGTACGACAGGTTTCGCCATGGATATATATCTTCGGGGCGATGGCTATGATGGGCACCCAGACCTCTTGGACCTCAGGCACGGTTGGGGGCCAGCGGGTTAATCTCAGCACCACAACGCACGATCAAGCTTCAGAGGATAGGGTGCTCAACGGTATTGAGATGGAGCAGGAGCGCAAAGCGGCTGAGGCTTCTAACATTCAGCGCGAGGGCCTCCGGGAGAACACCCTACTGCCCGGTGAGAGTGTCGCGGGCGCCGTTTTCTTCGCTGCCCCCAAGGGCTACGAGGGCGACTACGAGACGCGGAAGCTAGAAACTGTCCTGAGAATCCCGGTGAGTGCTTACGTGTTTGAGTTTCCGTTTTGGTGGGGGCTACCCCCGCCAAGACCGAAACGCATTTGGCGTACCCCGGAGGTGGTTGATTTTCCGACGTGGTGGAAGGCAAAAAAGTGAGCGGCGCCGTGGAGGTTCCTTATGAAAAAGCGAAAACAGCCTGAAAGGAAGAGGGTGGTCTACAGATGGTACGTATTCGTGTTGAAGTCTGGCAAGGTGGAAAAGTGCCAGGGAACGGATTTGAGGGATACGCCCGACTACCTGACGGTTTACAACGAGCATATTTGCACCCTGGCTGCTCCAAAGAGCGAAATCGTGGATCGCTGGGCACAAGATCAGCAAGTTAACAAAGTCGGAGAACTGCGGATTCAAGAAGCACTTCGTAGAATTTCAAAATCAAAATAGCAAAGACTCTTTCGTGTCTATCAACGCACATTTCAGCCGCTACCGATGTCCGGGCGCTGACCTAATTTCCGGTGGCACGGGCATTCCTTCGTTGCGCTCAGGACAGGCTCTGCCCGTGCACGGTCACGGCCAAGACGGACGTGCCACAATAAAGTGAGTCACTCCTGATGGCCCGCAGGGGAAGAAGCGCATCTGCAAAGACTAGGGAGGGAAACCTCGCAATCTGGATACGCCCACTTGTGGTAAGATGGATGTTGGTTGGTGTGTCCTCTCCTGTTTCATGAGGTCGGCCACCAGTTAAGGATGCACGGCGATGGCGCACGATTCCGGCACCGAAAAGCAGCAGGCGCATGAACTGATCGAACGTTTGGCACCAAGCCAAGTCTCGGCCGTCGTAGGTCTGCTCCAAGCCATGCTTGATCCCGTGGCGCGTGCCATCGCTGACGCCCCCCTTGACGACGAGCCTGTTACCGAAGAAGAGCGCCTGGCGGTAACTCGCTCGGAAGTCTGGTTTGAGGAGCGGGGAGGCAAAGGCATCCCCATGGAAGAAGTTCTCGCTGATTTTGGGCTGACAACTCCCCTGTAGCACTAGTTTCCAGCATGTTGTTGCGCCGAGAAGATTCGTTGATGTTCGCGCTGGCCCAGAAGAGCCAAACACAAAGGGCACAGAGAAAAGTTCACAAAGCGCACAGAGAAGAAAAAACACTCGTATTTCTTTCTCCGTGATCTCTGCGAACTCTTCTCTGTGGCCTCGGTGTTGGAAGCTTTTGGTTGCGGCTTCGACGCGCTGTAAAACCCATCCCCAATCGTCGGTACCCTATATACACACTCGTCGTGATAGTCCCCGGCGCCTCCCTGTGCGTCTCACTGAACGGGCCAGCGAAATGGCGGTCGAAGCTGCCGTGACGCTGGCAAGCGAATTCGTGATAGGGAGGGCATATGAACGCACGAAGTTTTAGGGGAAGGTTTGGGGGAATAGCTCTTGCAGCAGCTTTCGGACTGGTCGTAGGCGGGGTAGGCATCAATCGCCTCCGGGGCGACATCGCATCGGTCAACCCACCGGCCTCGCTGAAGCTGGCAAGCCCCACTGAAGGTCCAAGCAGGAACAGTTTCGCACCGATCGTGAAGCAAGTGCTGCCGGAGGTTGTGAACATTTCAACCAGCAAGGTGGTGAAAACGGGTTTATCAGGACAGATGATGCCGATGGATCCGTTCTTCCGGCAGTTCTTCGGAGATAATTTCGACGGGCAATTCAACACACCGCGGTTTCCGCAAGCGCAGCGCGAGCGGAGCCTGGGTTCCGGCGTGATCGTCAGCCCGGAGGGATATATCCTGACCAACAACCACGTTGTGGCGGGGGCAACGGAGATTCTGGTCACTACGTCCGACAAGCACCAGTACAAAGCTCGGGTGGTGGGCACTGACCCCAAGACGGATCTTGCCGTGCTTAAGGTGGATGCAACGAATCTGCCTGCCATCACGATTGCGGACTCGTCCAAAGTCCAGGTGGGCGACTACGCCTTGGCGATTGGCGACCCTTTCGGCGTGGGAGAAACCGTAACCATGGGGATCGTGAGCGCAACCGGGCGGACCAACCTGGGTATCGAAGATTATGAAGATTTTATCCAGACGGACGCGCCGATCAACCCGGGCAATTCCGGCGGAGCGCTGGTGAATGACCGCGGCGAGCTGATCGGCATCAACACCGCGATCCTTTCGCACGGATCAGGTGGCAACGAGGGTGTGGGATTTGCTATTCCTACGAATATGGCGCGTAACATCATGGATCAGATTTTGAGGAACGGCAAAGTGACGCGGGCTTACATGGGCGCCTACATCCAGGGAGTGAGCCCGGAACTAGCCAAGGCCTTCGGGGAAGCGGCGCCGCGCGGCGCGCTGGTGGGCGATGTCGAGCCGGGCAGCCCGGCGCAAAAGAGCGGCCTGGAGAAGGGCGATATCGTCGTGGCTCTCGACGGCAAACCCATCACCGACAGCAACCAGTTACGTATGAGCATCTCCATGATGGCGCCCGGAACCACCGCCAACCTGAAGGTGTGGCGCAACTGCAGCGAGCACGACATCGCGGTCAAGCTGGGGGAACTGCCGGCCGAAAATGAGCGCGCGAGCGCCGCGCCGGAGAATCCACAAGGGGCGCTGGAAGGCGTCACGGTTGAGAATGTTACCGATCAGACGGCCCAGCAGTTGGGGTTGCCGGAGCGTACGAAGGGCGTGGTCGTGACGGACATCAGTCCCTCGAGTCCGGTTGCAGACTCGGGATTGCAACGAGGAGATGTGATTCAGGAAGTCAATCATCAGAGCGTGACCGACGTCGCCGGGTTCGAGCGGGCCATCGAGAGGGCAGGGAAGAACCCCCTGCTGCTCGTGAATCGCCAGGGGCATACGCTGTTCATCGCGGCGTGAGGGCAGGGAACAGGGAATAGGGAACAGGGAAGAGGGTACAGGGAACAGCGAATCGGGAAGAGTCGGGCGCTGTTCCCTTCATTCCCACTCCGAGACAGGGAATAGGGAATAGGGAACAGGGAATTGGCAAAATGCAGATTTCAGATTCGAGATTTCAGATTCCAGAATTCAGAACCCGCGGGCTGAGGTCTAACACGGAGACCGACGGCCTGAAATGCCTGCCAGAAAAGCAACAGATTACGACCTTCGATTACCACCCGCCACTGACCAGTCCAAGGAAAGTCTCTAGCTGCCCACCACTGATTACTAGCCGCTAACCACTAGCCACTCAGCACTAGCCACTGTTAGGAAATAATCCCCTTCCGCACGGCATACAAGATCAGCTCCGGCACGCCTTTCAGATTCAACTTCTGCATAATCTTTGCCCGGTGGGTTTCCACGGTGTAGGTACTGAGATTCAGGAGGTTCGCCACCTCTTTGTTCGACTTGCCTTCCGCGACCAGTTGAAGGACTTCTCGCTCCCGCGGGCTGAGGAGGTCGTAGGAATCTTCAGCGCCCGTGCGGCGCAACTTGCGCATGTAATCCTGCAGCAGGACCTTGCTTACCGCGGGGCTGAAGAACGACTTTCCCTCGACCACAGCGCGAATGGCCTGCACAAGATCCGTGGTGGCGGAGTCCTTCAGGAGATAGGCACGAGCGCCTGCTTTCAGCGCGCGCAACACGTAGCCTTCGTCGGCATGCATGCTCAAAATCACCACTGCCGTGTCGGGGCGACTGGCCGTGATCTGGCGCGCGGCTTCAATGCCATTCAAGTTGGGCATGCCGATATCCATGACCACCACATCCGGTTTTAGCGACTCGACCAACTGCACCGCCTGCCGTCCGTCATCAGCTTCGCCGATCACGCTGAGGTCAGGCTGCTGCTGGACCACCAGGACGAGGCCGGCCCGGATCAGTTTGTGGTCATCGGCGAGCAAGACGCGGACGAGTTTCATGGACGGTCCTTTGATTGCCGGATGCCAATCTGGTTCATTCTGCCGCTCTGTGCAGGCGCGTGGGGCGGCAATTTGAGATTGGAGATTTCAGATCTCAAACACGCACGCCGTCCGGTGAATCCGCCAGCAGATTTCAAATTTCAAAATGGCAGACGACCCGGAGAAGCGGTAATCCCCCTCAGGCCGGATTGGAAAGCGGAAACTCCGCACGGACGGTTGTGCCGGAACCCGGTTTTGAGCCGATGGTAAGCTTTCCCCCCAGGCGCTTCACGCGTTCTTCCATTCCTAATAATCCCAGACCACGCACCCTTTGCGGATCAAAGCCGCGGCCGTCGTCCGAGACGGTGACCAGGATTTTGTTCGACTTCTGCTCAACCGTGACTTTGGCATTCTTGGCGGCGCTGTGACGCGCCGCGTTGTTGAGCGCTTCCTGAACCAATCGGTAGATGCAGATTTTATACTCGTCGGGGATCGTTTCCGGCACATCGACGGATTGTATCTCCACTTCCGTTTCACTACGGCGCGAGACCTCGCGGCCCTGCCACTCGAGGGCAGCGATCAAGCCAAGATCATCCAGCATCGAGGGGCGAAGAAGCAAGGCGATGTTGCGCACCGTTTCGACCGTGGTCTCGGCCACGGATTTGATCTTGTCGACATGGTCCTTGAACTGTGTCGCGCCGGTGGGAATCGTTGCCTCCAAGCTGCCCACTTCCACCAAGAGGGCGCCAAGAGATTGTCCCACTTCGTCGTGCAGTTCGCGGGAGATCGACCGGCGCTCGGTTTCCTGGGCGTCGACGAGCCGCGCCGACAAAGCCTCGAGCTCGCTGCGGCTCCGGGCGAGTTCCTGGTAGCGCTGCTGACCCTGCTGCTCGAGATGGAGGAGGTAGAGAGCGCTGGCGAGAGACAGCACCAGGGCGGCGGTGAGAGAGATAGCCAGCAGCCTTGATTGGCGTGCTTGCAGGTTCGAAAAGCTTGCAAAAATCTCCTGGTTCGCCGCGCCCAGTTGTTGCCTGTTCCATAGGACGATTCTTTCCGATGTTTCCTGCAAGCGGGCTTGTTCGGGAAGAACCTGTTCATGCAGGAACCGCAACGCCTGTCTGTGGCGTTCCTCCTGGTTCCACGACAAGATCGGATGCATCATTTCTTGCTGCGCTGCGAACAAGTGTTCAAGGTCCTCGAGCAAGGCTCGTTCCTCGGGCTGACGGGACTCGGGAAAGGCGTTAAGCGTCGAATTAACTTCCGCGGTGAGCCGTGAGAATTCACTGGCAGTCAGCCCCTCAGCTTGCGGATCCTGGCTCAGCAAATACTCCTGTACTCGGTCGTTGTAGACGCAGATCGAGGATGATAAAACCATCAGGGGCTGGGTATGGGCCAGGAAGGTCCGGCGAATGGCCTCTTCCTGCACGTGAAGTTGGCGTGCGAGATCGAGAGCCTTCAAGCCTGTGACGAGCATCAAGGCCAGTAGCCCACCGAAGCCAATCAACAAGGTCAGGCGCACCTTCTTCGAAGGCAAACCCTCTTGACGCTGCATGTCGGAGTCGCTCACTTGCGGAAACACCTCCTTTGACTGTCCCTCGCCTGAACTCTGAGATTAATGAGAACACTTTCTTGGCCGCAAGGCAACTCGCGAAGAGTCGCAGATTCCTGGGTGATGAGGGCGGGACCGAAGGACCGTTCCTAGCAGAGTTGGCGCGTCCTACAGATTTCAGAATTCAAGATATGGATTTCTGTACGAAATCTTCTGAGTGTTTCTTGCTGCCTTATTTATCTTGTGTAATCAGGGACTTACTGGCCAAGGATGAATACTTCGTTTGGAAGGGAAATTGCTCCCCAAGCGGCAGGGCATGCAGTATCCGTTCGGCTAGGAACTTATATCGAAAACTCGAGTACGGAGAGGCTGAGCATGACAAGAAAAGTCATTGAAATTACAGTCTTGTTGTTGGCAGTGGGTCTGGCCATCTCTACAGGGCGGCTCTGGAGCCAGGCGGTGGCCAACGCGCAGATTCAAGGCCTCATCACGGACCCAAGCGGAGCGGTAGTCCCGAACGCCAGTGTGACGGCCAAGCAAACCAACACCGATTTCGTACGAACAACGGTGACCGACGCGAGCGGGACCTACGTACTCCCGAATCTTCCGGTGGGACCTTACGAGCTTGAGGTACACGCCGGCGGTTTCCAAGCTTACGTGCAGACGGGCATCGTCCTCGAAGTCAGCAATAATGTGACGATTAATGTGGTGCTCCGGCTAGGGCAGGTGAGCCAGCAGGTGGAGGTGTCCGCCAATGCCAGCATGGTGCAGACAAACACCACCTCAGTCTCTCAAGTGGTCGATCAGGCGCGCATCCTCGACCTGCCCTTGAACGGGCGCATCGCCACCTCGCTGGTCATGCTTGCCGGCGCGGCCAACGATACGTCGCCGGTTTATAGCGATTTGACCGGTAGCAAGAACTACTTCAGCGCGGACGCGATTTCGGTGGCCGGCGGGCAGGCGGACGGGACGAATTACCTGATGGATGGCGCCGAGCAGATGGACGCCTTTTCCTGGGTGAATATGCCTTACCCCTTCCCCGATGCCATCCAAGAATTCAGCGTTGAGACCAGCAGCCTTTCCGCGCGCTACGGGTTTCAAGGCGGGGCCACCGTTAACGGGATCACCAAATCCGGTACGAATCAGTTCCATGGCGACGCCTTCGAGTTCGTCCGCAACGGCGATTTCGACGCGCGGGATTTCTACGCTGCCACACAGGACACGCTTCGGAAAAACCAGTTTGGTGGCACGATTGGCGGACCCATCAAGAAGGATAAAATCTTCGGCTTTTTCGGCTATCAGGGAACTCGCATCCGAACTGCTTCCGCTTCGAACATAGCTTACGTGCCCACGCAGGCGATGCTAAACGGGGACTTTAGCGCGCTGGGCTCTGCGGCTTGCGAATCCAGCGGAATGCCGCAAACGTTCACCAATCCTGCGACAGGCCAGCCGTTTACGAATAACCAGGTCGACCCGGCGTTGTTCAACCCCGTTGCGCTTAAATTGCTCAAGTACGTTCCAACCTCCAGCGACCCTTGCGGCAGGCTGGCATATGCCATTCCAACCCCGCAAGCCGAAGACCAATATATTGGGCGGGCGGATTGGAACCAGGGCGCCAAGAATAGCGTGTCTGGGCGCTACTTCATTGCCAACTACAAATCTCCCTCATTCTTCAACAATGACGTGCTGCTGACAACACAGCGTGGAGTACTGGACCGCGCCCAATCGGCGATTCTCAGCGATA
>Ga0326727_10006440_pt1 | contig 32206 bp, 26 predicted proteins | sample MB2enrmetagenome_FD_207643 | JGI IMG/M metagenome (GOLD analysis project Ga0326727, IMG submission 207643) | Lab enriched peat soil microbial communities from McLean, Ithaca, NY, United States - MB29MY | ecosystem: Environmental > Terrestrial > Soil > Wetlands > Peat | place: USA: New York...
CTCCCATTGTTCGTCTGTCAGTTCCCAGCGACCTGCCATAGCCGACTGCGGAGATGCCTCGAGCTACTCCAGTTTCGCAGAAAACTGAATCGAAAATGTTTATGAGATGGGTTCTAGGGACTAAGGGTGGTCTCCCAGGTTTCGAGGGTGAGAACTGAAAGGCAAAGTCTCGGCTTAGGCCGGGGCTTTTGCTTTTCAGGGTGCGCAGGCCGGGGGTGAACTGACATAGTAAAGTGGTGTCGCGGCGGAGCCGGCAGACGCGCGAGTATTCGGGAGATTTGTCAGGATTCAACTTAGCCAGGAGGAAAAGAAAGTATGTTGGAGTTCTGGATTCACATGTCGCCTTTGGGAAGTTTCCTGGCAACCGTCGCCGGAGTCCTGATTGGATTGCCGACGATGATTGCCGCGTACTATCAGTCGTGGAAAGGACGGCAGGAGGCGAAGGCGGCGCGCGAGGGAAAGCTGCACAGCAAGAATTGCCTGGAGTTTGTGACCGGGGATGGGAGCTGCGTCAACCTGGTGCCGCTGGAGACGCTGCACTCGCTTCCCAAGCCGGGCGATATTGTTCTGCTGCCTGGGCGCGGAATCGAACACGACGGAGAGTTTGTTCCTGGCGCCTATCTTGTGGCGGGAATAGAACATATTTACGCCCATGTGGAGTACAAGGGGAGCCGGCCGCAGGAGGCGCGGTTGACCAAAGCAGTGGCCCAGGTAACTTCACTGAACCCCCCGTTGATGGTGGAAGCGTAGACGGAGATACAGGAGGCCCATTTTTGTGATTTTTCCGGTCTCAAGAGTTGGCTGAAAACCAAAATAACGGTACTAAAGACTGATTCAATCCAATATGTTCATCAAGCGGCGCGGGCGCTCGCCGATAGCGGAAACATGGACATGAATAGATTTGCCCCTGGGGGATTTCATGCTCATTCGGCTGTCACTTACCGCGCTCATTTTGGCCGTCCAGGCAGACGGCGCTTACGCGGCATAAGATGCGTGGATTCCGACGTTTTCGCAAAGAACGCGAAAGGATGGGGCGCATGCATAACCAGTGCTAAACTGGTGTACATGAAAGTTAAGGGCATCTCTGAGCTTATATCTGTAGTTGCGATTGGGGCATTATTCGGACTTTGTATGAATGAATCGCACCAGAAATGGCACCGGCTTGGACGCGAAGCCTACTTGGCGCACCAATCACAGATGTTTGATAAGCTCTACGCTAACCCACATTCCTTGATGTACTTGATTTTGATTTATGTGGTATTAGCACTGCCTGTTTTTGCGTTCTATAAAGGAATTGCTTTTGTTACCGCCAAGGTGCTTTCGGCAATTGCGGATAAAAACAAAATAGAGCAAGGATAATATTATCGCTTATGCATCCGTTTCATCATGGAAGGCGCGATGAGGCTGCACAAAAGCTAGGGCACCCGTTTTTCCCCTGATCTCTGATCCCTCGCTCAACTCTTCTTGCCATGAACCAGCCGATGCCAGAGCCGCCAGAACGAGCCATGGAGCAGGTGGGTCTGGCGGGCTTTGAGGGCGGCGTAGGAGCGCTCGACATAGATGTCGAATTCCGGGGGCCAGCCGATGGTGGAGCGGCGCTCGGAGTAGTCGCCCTCAGCCCACTTGGCCAGCACTGCCTTGTAGCCCACTACGTGGGTGACAAAGTCGAGCAGGCAATGGGGCATCTGCTCTTCGATGATAAGATAGGCCTTCTCGATAATGATCTTTTCGCGGACATCGTTAAGGGGCATGAAGATGGTGGTCATCCACAGCATCCACTCCTTCATCTCGCTGTCAAGGATGGGGAAGCTTTGCGCCTTGCCCTGCTTTTTGAGCAGCGAGCGGTAGGCGATGTTGCCTGCCTGGGAGGCGATGTAGAGCGGGCCGTAGAACTCGTTGAGGCGGCGGTTGACCAGCTCCAGCTTGTCCTTGCGGCGGGCTAACATGCGGGCGCTCCAGGCGGTGGCCAGATAACCGATAAAGGCCAGAAGAATGGTGAGCGCGGTCGCGTTTTCGAGTAACTTTTCCAAAAAATTCATGGGCAAGTCCGTGATTCGCACTGGCAACGAGTATACCGCTGCCTGACGCTGAATCAGTGCAGGCCGCGAGAAAAAAACGGCTCACAGCCCGCCGTGGAATCGACCGAATGCGCGGGCCAGCATGAGCGACATGAGCAGAATGCCCGCTCCGAGAACAAGCACATGCCGGGTGTTGCGCAGATTGAAGTTGCCTACGCGACAGACGAGCAGATAGCCGACGGCGAGGTTGAAGAGTCCCCACAGGACATTGACCGTCGCGGAGGACAGGCCTATGCCCGGCGGCGATGCGAAGGGACTCTGAAAGGCATGGCCCGAAATTCCATTGCCGAGATGAGGCATGGTGTTGGCTAGAAACGCGCCTCCGAAGAAGTACGCAAGGTAGTGATACCAGCGCATGATGGCTCCTTTCTGCTTGCAGGCCGATGATAACAAACCTAGCTTGCCGCGAGGTAGATGAAGCGGACGAGAAAGAGCGCGGCGAGCAGGTAGAGCAGCCAATCCTGCTTGCGGAGTTTGCCGGCGGCCAGGTGCAGCGCGGCCCAACTAATGACGCCGAAGCCGAGGCCGTTGGCGATGGAAAAGGTGAAGGGGATGAGCACCAGCGTGAGGAAGGCGGGGACGGCGACGAGCGGCTCGCGCCAGCGGATTTCGCTGATGGTGGAGAGCATCATGGAGCCGACCAGAATCAGCGCCGGAGCGGTGGCGGCCGGGGGCACGATGGCGACGAAGGGCGCCGCGCCGATGGCGGCGAGAAACAGGATTCCGGTGACGATGGCGGTGACGCCGGAGCGTCCTCCGGCAGCGACGCCGGCAGTGGACTCGACGTAGCTGGTGACGGTGGAGGTTCCGGTGAGCGAGCCGAAGAGGGTGGCGGTGGCGTCGGTAAACAAAATTCGATTCAGGCGGGGGATGGTGTGGTCGGGCTCGATGAGGCCGGCGCGCTTGGTGACGGCGACCAGGGTGCCGAGATTGTCGAAGAGGTCGACGAAGAAGAAGACGAAGACGATCTCCAGCAGACCCTTGTTGAGAGCGCCGCGAATGTCGAGCTGGAAGGCTGTTTCAGAGAGCGAGTGAAGGCCTCCGGCGGCGGGCGTCCAGTGGGTCAGGCCCAGCATCCAGGCGAGGGCGGTGATGGAGAGGACGCCGATGAGGATTGCGCCGCGGATCATTCTGGCCTCCAGAGCCACCATGATGAGCAGGCCGAGGAGGGCCAGAGCGGCGGCGGGACCGCGAAGGTTGCCGAGGGTGAGCAGGGTTTTAGGATCGGCGGCGATGATGCCCGCGTTCTGAAAGCCGATGAGGGCGATGAAGAGGCCGATTCCGCTGGCCACGGCGGCGTAGAGCTCGTGGGGAATGGCGCGCAGAATCATCTGGCGGATGCCGGCGGCGGTGAAGGCGAGAAAGAGGAGGCCGGAGAGAAAGACCGCGCCGAGAGCGGTTTGCCAGGGGACGTGGAGCTTGATGCAGACGGCGTAGGCGAAGTAGGCGTTGAGGCCCATGCCGGGGGCGAGAGCGATGGGATAGCGGGCGACGATGCCCATCAGGATGGAAGCAAAACCGGCTGAGAGGCAGGTGGCAGCGGTGACAGCGGCCAGAGGCATTCCGGCGGCGGCGAGGATGGCCGGGTTGACCAGCACGATGTAGGCCATGGTCAGGAAGGTGGTGACGCCGGCGAGAATTTCAGTGCGCCAACTGGTTCCAAGGCGCGCGAATTCGAAGTAGGATTCGAGTTTTTTGAGCATGGGTGCGTGCTTCTAGGAAAGCATACCGGGGGCTGATCGTCCAGGCACCTACGGGCACGGATTGATGTATGGCCATTCGTCCAGGCGCGGACGAGGACGTCCGCGCTACAGCCGGCCTGGAGGCCGGCGATACTTCGTGTGCGGCGCGAAGCAGTACTAACGTCCGTTCGATTCATGTGGGCGCGGCCCACTTGAATTCAATTCCCACTTATGTTAATCTTCCCCTATGGCGACAACAGCGGTCATCAAAGATACCGATTTCGAGTTGGTTACCGAGTTCGCGCAGCCCGATGCGAAGAAGCGGCTCTCGCTGGGAGCGGCGGTGAGCAAGGCAACGGCCTATAACATTTACCGCAATCCCCTTGGGCAACTCATTCTCGACCCGGTCAGGACAATCCCCGTCTCCGAGATGTGGCTCTACGAGAACCCGGCGGCGCTGGCCAGCGTGAAGCAGGGCTTGAGGGAATCGGCGGAGGGGAAGAGCGTCTATCGCGGCTCGTTTGCCAAACACGCCAGGGCACGGTGATGCAGCGCAAGCTCAAATTCACGCCCACGGCAGATGCGCAGTTGACAGCGCTGGAAAAATCGCCGTCCACGGCCGCGCTCCTCGCGCAGGTTCGCAAGGCTCACGGCTTCATCGAAATCGACCCGCGACATACAGGGCTTCACTCGCACGAGTTCACCTCGCTAGCGGGCGCGAACGGCGAGAAGCTCTTCGAGGCGTACGCGCAAAACGATACTCCCGGCGCCTACCGCATCTTCTGGCATTATGGTCCCGATGAAATCAAAGGCAGGAAACGAACTACAGTGATCACCGTGGTTGCGATCACGCGGCATCCGTAAATCCATGCGTTTTCATGCCGTCGATCCTCTTTTCCATCCTCGGAGCCGGCAGTCAATTTGCCGGAGATTTGCCGCGCCTCATGGGTGGTTGCGCAGATACAAGCAGGCCTGCTCGACCCCGCCGTCGCAGGCCTTTTGGTATAGCGCGCGCGCATGGGCATCGTCGTGCGCGACGCCCTGGCCGTTCTGGTAGAGCGCAGCGAGATTGTGGCAGCCGAGCATGTCGCCGCCGTCGCAGGCCCGCTGAAAGAAGGCGCGCGCCTGAGCAAAGTCCGGGGGCGCTCCCTGGCCACTGCTGGCGAGATAGCCGAGGCCGGTGCAACTGCTGACGACCCCGCCGTAGCAGGCCTTTTGATAGAGCGAGCGCGCGCGGGCGAAGTCCTGATCGACGCCCTGGCCGTTGGCGTAGAGCACGCCGAGATTGTAGCAGCCGATCAGATTTTCGCCGTCGCAGGCCTTCTGGAAGAGCGGCAGGGCTTCCGCGTAGCGATGCTGCATATAGAGCGCCTGGCCCTGGTTGGAGCGCTCGGCGGCATGATCGCGCAACTCCTGGAGCGGGTCAGGGGCCGGCCGCGCAGCCTGTTCGGATTTAAGGCGAGCATCGCGCACCGGCTGAAGCGCGAAATGAACGATAGTCTGGCCGGGAGTTTTGATTTCAATTTCGCTCGGAAGCTGGTCGAGGCCGTCGAGTGTGGCGGCGATTGCGATGTGGTGGCCGAGCGAGAGGGGCACGGAGGATGAACCGCCTGCCGAGACGCTTCCGTGCGGCTTGCCGTCTAGCTTCCAGTTGCAGGCCAGGTCGCACAGGACCAGCAGCGTGGCCTCCGCCGCGGGTTTGGCTATGGGCTTTTTAGGGAGCAGAATCGGCCCCTCGTCCTGTTGCGCGAGAGCAGGCAGCAGCGCCGCCGAGAGAAGCAAGGCCGACAGACAGGCGGAGCGTGTTTTGTTGCGCATGGATGTGCGCGGCAGGCCTCGAGCGGGGCAGGCAGATTGGCTGCCGGAGTAGCCGGTTGAGCGCCGCGGGCGGAAGTTCATGCGTTCACCCTAGCTGGAATTATCAGCAGAGTATTTATTTTGACATAACGCGACGACCGGGGAAGAAGACGAGGGTGAACGTGCGCGGCAGCCCACCCTTCAATCACCCCAGCAAGTAAAAATCGCCCATTGTGGGCCACGTGTTGCTTTATACGCGAAACGCGAGGCCGCCAGCTAAGCGGAATAGCGCGCTAGGGCAGCAACTGGGGCTCGATTTTGCCGTAGATCTCGTCGGAGGAGTTTTTAATCTGGTTGACGATGTCGTGAAACTCGGTGGCGTCGGCGAGGCGTAGCGGGGCATCGACACGGACAGAGAGGTCGTCATCGGCGTCAAGGCCGACTTTGACACGATCGAACTCATGATTGAACTTGAGGAGGGTGTGCAGGAAGTCGGTGGTGACGGGCATGCGGCGCTTCTCCACCACGGTGACAAAGATGACCATCTGGTTGTTGGCGGTGTCGAGGGCGAGGACAACTTTGATGTCCTTGAGGTGGGTTCCGGTGAAGTGAATGACCCAGACGGTGGGCGAGCGAGTGGTGACGAAGTTGTAGCTATTGGCCTGCATGAGACTGACCATTTTGGCGGCGCCGTCGGAGCTTGTCTGGGCGGCCATGGGCAGAACGAGGGAGAGCAGAAGGGCGGCGAAGAGGCAAAGGCGGGCGAGCGAGAGAGCACGGCGAGAGTGCATCGGTAAAACCTCCTGGGGAAAGAACCAGATGTGTAAGAGTACCGCTTCGCAGGGGATTACGCAACCGGGGACTTGCCATCCAAGCGTGGGGCTTTCGGCCACCTGCGGGATTTAGGCGAGGAGCTTAGCGGCGTCTTTGGCGAAGTAGGTGACGATGAAGTCGGCGCCCGAGCGGCGGATGCTGGTGAGCGATTCTAGTGTGGCGCGGTCGCGGTCGAGCCAGCCGCGCTCGAAGGCGGCCTGGAGCATGGAGTACTCGCCGGAGACCTGGTAAGCGCCGATGGGGACGCCGGTCAGCTTGCGGGCGGCGCGGATGACGTCGAGGTAGGGCATGGCGGGCTTCATGAGGATCATGTCGGCGCCCTCCTCGAGGTCGAGGGAGATCTCGCGCAGGGCTTCGCGCAGGTTGGCGCCATCCATTTGATAAGAGCGGCGATCACCGAATTGAGGAGCGGAGTCGGCGGCTTCGCGGAAGGGGCCGTAAAAGGCGGAGGCAAACTTGGAGGCGTAGCTGAGGATGGGAGTGTCCTTGCAGCCGGCAGCGTCGAGGGCGCGGCGGATGGCTCCGACGCGACCATCCATCATGTCGCTGGGAGCGACGACATCGGCACCGGCCTTGGCCTGGCTGACGGCGGTGCGGGCGAGCAGATCGAGGGTGGGATCGTTGTCCACCGTCCAGCCGTCCGTGGTTTCGATGACCTTGCCGCAGTGTCCGTGGCTGGTGTACTCGCAGAGGCAGACATCGGCGATGAGGACGAGTTTTTTGGAGGCAGGCGAGGCCTTGAGGGCGCGCAGGCCCTGCTGGACGATTCCCTCGTCGTCGTAAGCGCCGGAGCCCAGCTCATCCTTGGATTCGGGCAGGCCGAAGAGCAGCAGGCCTCCCAGGCCAAGGCGCGCGGCCTGCTCGGCTTCGCGAACGGCTTCGTCGATGGAGAGGTTGAAGACACCGGGCATGGAGGCGACCGGGCGGCGCATGGCTATTCCGGGGCAGAGAAAGAGGGGGTAGATGAGGTCGCCGGGGGTGACGGCAGTCTCGCGGACGAGGGCGCGCAAGGGTTCGGCGCGGCGGAGGCGGCGCATCCGGGATTGGGGAAAGCTCATGATTCAAATTGTAGGCCATTTTGTCAAAACTGCGTAGACCGGCCTGAAAGCAAGGCAAACTCAGTGTCAGGCATGCGCGCGATTCGAATTAACTCGCTGCCTGGCCCAGCGCGTCAAGGGCATTTCAAAGCACTTGGAAAGAACGACGCCGCCCAAAACAGCAGAAATGATAAACATCGGAACAGAGATCCAGAAACCTGCGCCGGACCATACGCCTGCCTTATGACTGATCTCAATGGAATACGGCTGAATCAAGTACATGGAATAGGAACAGTCTCCCAGTGAAACTGCCCACCGCGGCCAGCGGATGAGCTGCAAGTTATCAATAGAAACAGCCAGAGTGACGAGCGTCGCGCCGAAGCCGCCCCAGATACAAGCTCTCTTGAATCCGAGCGCGGGGCTGGCGAGGATGTTGATGTGCCAACCCAGGATTTGAGTCTGGAGTGTCATCCAGCCGAACGCCAACATCAGGAGTGCGGCAACTGCCATGGTCTTGGCCCCGCATAGTTTGCGAACTTGAAAGAGAACGATACCGGCCGCGAACTCCAGCGTCAACGGATGAAAGAGAAAGCAGGGCGTGAACCACGCTCCGCGGTAACCAAACCCCACGATGGCGCATAGGATAGCCAGCAGCGGAGCCATGACAAGGAGGGCTCGCGCCCCCAGAATTGCCATGACGATGGCGAAGAGGGTATAAAACCAGAATTCAAAGCTAAGCGTCCAGCCGAAGCTGTTAACAGGATAATTGAATTTATGAAAGTCCAGCAGCGGAATGAACGTAATGCTGTTGAGGAGCGATTGCCACTTCAATTGACGAAAGAAGAAAATGTAAACGGCGATGGGCGCGGACATCAACCAATAGAACGGAGCGATTCTGCACAGGCGGTTGGTGAGGAATAATCGCCAGTCAAAGCGCAAGCGTTCGGCGCTCATGGAAATGACAAACCCGCTGATGACGAAGAAGATATCGACGCCTGAGGCGCCTGCGGCGGATGCGAAGAATGGATTGTGCCCAAAGTCGGCAACAAACTTCAAGTGGGCCCAGATGACCAAAATAACAGCAATGGCCCGCAAACATTGAATTCCCTCATACCGCACCGGACCGTTCCCCCTTCAGAGATTCTAATCCGCGGGGTTCCTCGGCCCTGCCGGAGATAATCTACAACTGGTCGTAGAGGGTGGAGTTGCGGTAGCCGAGGAGCACGATCAGGGTCCAGATGCCCATGGCGGTTCCGAAGGGGAACTTGATCATGCACAGGATGGCTGCCACGATGGCCACAATGCGGCCCCACTGCGCGCGTTCCAGGAGGCCGAAACCGGCCAGCGCGGCCAGGCAGACGCGCGCCAGGAGAAAGACCCAGGCAAAACGCAGGATGGCAGGCCCAAACCAAAAGGGCGGCATGGGACCGTTCGCCCAAGGCCCGTTCATCCAGGGGCCGAAGTGGCCGGAAAAGAATGCGTTGGCAAAGGCCAGTGCGGCGATTCCCGTGACCATGGCAACGGCGGCGTAGATGAGCCAGACGACGCCGAGCGCCTTCACCTTGCCGGCGTAGCTCTCCAGTTGGAAGGCGAGGCCAGGCATGGGGGGAATGGGCGGGCTGGCCGGCCGGCCACACTGTGGGCAGATCGCCTGCCCGGGCGCTAGAGCCAAACCACATCCGCTGCAATACATAACTGCCTCCTTGCAAAAACCTTTGTAATTAATACTACGCATGCGATGCGCGCAAGGTTCCATGGCCTGGCCGGATTCCCCAAAGGGTTTTTGAGGGTCTTCCTGCATCAATTGTGGCCATAAGTTTACCCCGTACGTGGAAATGCTCTCATGTTTCCAGCCCATTCAACGATAAACAGAATGGGAGACTGTATCCATGGCAACGCACGCCAAGGCGGCAGGTGTGGCTGGAGCGGCCGAAGAGCAGGCAGGAGAGCTTCGCTACGTGGCGCGCCAGCCGATTCTGGACCTTCACGGCGAAGCACGGGGCTACGAGCTGCTGTTCTGGAATGGGCGTGAGCCGACCATCAGCACGAAGGGCAACCTGGCGACCCGCACCATGCTGGACAACACGGTGGTCTTTGGGCTAGAAGAGCTGGCGCGAGGATTGCCGGCTTTTGTGAACTGCACGGCGGATTCTCTGTCAGAGGATTGGGTGGAGGTTTTGCCTCCACGCATGACGGTTTTGGAATTACCCTCGAGCGCGGAACCTACGCTGGAACTGCTGGCCGCCTGCCGCAAGCTGAAGGCGTCGGGCTTCCGGCTGGCGCTGACAGACTACACCGGCACGGCGGAGTCCAGGGCGCTGGCCGACCTGGCCGACTATATTAAGGTGGATATTCTCAACGTCAACGCCGAGACGCGCGGGAACCTGCTCCGTCAACTGGTGGGTTCGCCAGCATGTCTGGTGGCGCAGAATGTGGAGACGCAGCAGCAATTCGGGCAGGCATGCAAAGAGGGCTTCGACCTGTTTCAGGGGTACTATTTCTGCCGTCCTGAGCCGCTGCAGAGCCACAAGATACCGGGCAACCGGTTGGTGCATCTGGAAATCCTGGAGGATCTGCAGAACGAACCTGTCGATCTGCAGCGACTGAGCCAGCTGGTGATGTGCGACGCCAGTCTGACGTATCGCCTGCTGCGTCTGGTGAACTCACCGATCTGCGCCATGCGCCAGGAGGTGACCTCGATTCAGATGGCGCTGATGCTGGTGGGCGATACGGCCTTCCGGCGCATCGCCATGCTGGCTATCGCCAGCGACTTCAGCACCGACCAGCCGGCGGAGATCCTGCGCATGGCCTTTGAGCGCGCGCGTTTCTGCGAATTGGCGGCGCCGATGTGCGGACTGGCTCCCAGCGAGCAATACCTGATCGGCATGGTTAGCCTATTTCCGGCGATGCTGCGCATTCTGATGGAGGACCTGGTGCGGCTGCTGCCCCTGCGCGGGGCGGCGCGCGACGCTTTGCTGGGCAAGGATGTCCCAGAGGGCAGGCTGCTGCATTGGATTGTCTGTCACGAGCACGGAAACTGGGCGGAGTGCGATGCGATTGTCCGCTCGAGCGGCATGAGCCATGAGCAGGTGATGCGCTGCCATGAGATGGCGGTGGAATGGGCCGAGGCGGCGCTGCGAACGAACGCGTGAGCGGAGGCTACTCCGCGGAGACGGCTCCCAGGCCTGAAGAGCGAGACCCATTCGACTCCGCTCAGGGCAGGCTCTGGGAGCCGTTTTGCATTGGAGCGGGAATCCGTTCAACAGTGTCGCTCCGATCTTGCAACTGACAAACAACAACAGCCGGCTTCCGGGAAGGGAAGAGGCGATTTTTATATTGGACTGGCATGGTCCGGAATTAGTATGGTATTGTGCAGTATATAGCCGAAGGGCATCAGACCCGGGCGCGCAGAGGCAGAAACGAGCGGGATGACGCCCGGCTGCCGGCAGACACAAACATTTTCTTTTCAGCGAATTATAAGGTTGGCGGAACGATTATATTGGGAATAGCTGCCGCATCCATTTGTGGGGCGGGTTGTTTTCTCCGGGCCTGTACAGACCCAGGGGCCGTTCGCCTCCCGGGCGAGTAGCATCCAGGCGAAAGTTTTTCACACAACAAATGTGACCGCAGGCACCGCGCGCACATCCAAGAAAAAGAACACCAGGCAAGGAACGAACGCATGGCGCAAATCTTTGATCGCAGCTCCAATGCCCTGGCTCGAGCCAGCCTGGCATTGTCGGGGCTGATAGTGATCGTCCTGGGGGTGACGCTGAATGAGTTGCAGCGCTCGCCGTGGGTGACGCGCCAGGGACAGCGCCCGGACCAGCCGGTTCCCTTCAGCCACAAACACCACGTGCAGGGGCTGGGCATACAGTGCCAGTACTGCCACACGACGGTGGAGGAATCGAGCTACGCGGGGATTCCGCCGACCAAGACGTGCATCAACTGCCATGCGCAGATCTGGACCAATGCGCAGTTGCTGGAGCCGGTGCGCGAGAGCTGGGCGACAGGCAAGTCGTTGCCATGGATCAAGGTGCACGACCTGCCGGATTTCGTCTATTTCAGCCACGAGATTCATGTGCACAAGGGCGTGGGCTGCGCCAGTTGCCACGGGCGCGTGGACCAGATGCCGCTGATGTACGCCGAGAATACATTGCAGATGGAGTGGTGCCTGGACTGCCACCGCAACCCGGCCAAGAACCTGCGGCCGACGAGCGAGATTTACAACATGGCATGGGAGAAGCCGTCGGTGGATAGGCCGGTGTGGTGCGTAGCGGATGTCGCCGGTGAGAAAAGCGGCGTGCCTACGTCTGAAATCGTGCGCTGCACACTGAATCCAGACCCGTTGACAGGGATGAGGCTGCCCTCGTTGATCAACGCTAGCCTACCGACGATACGCTCATTTTCCGTTGCGAAGTTCACCAGCCAGGATGAGCTGGGGGGCTTCCTGGTGAAGCATTACAAGATTCGCACGCCCAATGAACTCTCCAGTTGCGAGGTCTGCCATCGATGAGCGAGAAGAAGAACGATCTGGTGACGACGATCAAGCCCGCGGCGATGTCGCTGGAGATGGTGCGCGAGAAGCTCAAGGCTGTGCGCGGCAAAAAGTATTGGCGGTCGGTGGATGAACTGGCCAACACGCCGGAGTTTCAGGCTGCTGTCGAAAAGGAGTTTCCCGGCTCGCCGCATGGGTGGGGCGATGAGGTTTCACGGCGGGGATTTCTGAAGTTCATGGGCGCATCGGCGGCGCTGGCCGGGTTGGCCGGTTGCACCAAGCAGCCCGATGAGCCGATTTATCCCTACATCAAGCAGCCGGAAGATTTGCTTCTGGGCAAGCCAAACTACTTTGCCACGGCGTTTCCGTTTGTGACCGGCGCGGTGCCGCTCTTGGTCAAGAGCGATCAATACCGTCCGATCAAGATCGACGGCAACCCGGAGCATCCTTATAACCAAGGCTCGTCGGACCCGTTTACGCAGGCGACGCTGCTGGACTTATACGATCCGGACCGCTCGCAACATGTTACGTACCGTGGTGAGAATCGCGAGTGGGCGGAGTTTGCCGTCGAGTTTCGCAACAAGGTGATCTCGACCAAGGATGGGACGGGAATTTATTTTCTCAGCGAGACGATTACTTCGCCGACGCTGGCGCGGCAGTGGAAGGCTGTGCAGGCGAAGTTTCCCAAGGCGAAGCTGGTGCAGTATGATCCGGCGATTGCGGGAACGGCTGCGGCTGGTGGGTTGAACATTCAATATGATTTGGCCGAAGCGGAAGTGATTGTTTCGTTGGATGCGGATTTTCTTTCCGGCGCGGCGTTTCCGGGCTTTCATAAGTTAGTTCGTCAGTATGCTGAGCGGCGCAAAGATCCGACAAAGTTGAATCGGCTGTATGTGATTGAGAGCACGCCGACGACGACTGGATTGAAGGCGGAGCATCGGCTGGGATTGCGGGCGAGCGAGATACCGGCCTTTGCGGCGGAGTTGGCCAAGGCTGTTGGAGTTAAGGGCGTTGAGGCTTCTGCGTATAGCTGGACCAATGAGCAGCAGAAGTTTCTCGCCGTCGTTGCGAAGGACTTGAAGGCTCACACAGGCAAGTGCGTGGTGATTCCGGGACTTTACCAGGATGCATCGGTAGCGGCACTGGCATCTGCGATTAACAGCAAGCTCGTCAATTACGGTATTACTGCATTTGCGCATTCGACTCCGCTGAATCCAGGTCCTTCTAATCAGATTGCCGATCTGAAGGCTCTAGTTGCCGACCTAAATACTGGCAAGACCGATTGGCTTATTATCTTGAACGCCAATCCGATCTATGATGTGCCGACCGACCTGAATTTTTCTTCGGCCTTCGAGAAGGCGAAGATGACCGCACATCTTGGCTCTCATGTGGATGAAACCGGGCAGAATACACAGTGGCACATACCGGCGGCGCACTTTCTGGAGTCATGGTCGGATACGCGGACTTATGATGGCACGGTTTCGATTGTGCAGCCGATGATTGACCCGCTCTATGGCGGAAAGACAGCACATCATTTCTTCCAAGCGTTGCTCGACGAGCCGGGACTGAGTCCGTATGAGGCGGTGCGTGAGACTTGGAAGCCAGCCATCAAGGGCGATTTTGAAACAGGTTGGCGCGAAGCGCTCCACGCGGGGTGGATTGAAGGCACGGCGTCTTCGCTGGTTGCTGACCTCGGGAAGGCTTTCAGCATTAAAGCCCCCACACCGTCGCCGAAAAATTCGCTGGAGATTATCTTCCGGCCGGACCCGAATGTTTATGATGGGCGCTTTGCCAATGTGGGCTGGCTGCAGGAGCTGCCCAAGCCGGTGACGAATCTGAGCTGGGACAATGCGGCGCTGGTTTCCGGCGCGACACTGACCAAGTATGGCCTGGAAGAGGCAGACATCGTGGAGCTGACGGTGGAGGGGCGCAAGGTGAATGCGCCGGTGATTGTTGCGCCGGGGCATCCGGATGATTCGGTTACGGTGCATCTGGGTTATGGGCGGCAGACAGGGCGCGTGGCAGGAGGCGCGGGATTCAACGCTTACCTGATTCGCACATCGGACAAGCCGTTTTACACCGTGGGAACGATGCGGAAGCTGGAGGGCAAGTGGGGCGTGGCGGTGACCAAGAGTCACTTCCAGGACCACCGGCCGAAGTTGTTTGGCGGCGAGGGCAGCGGCAACAACTCGCTGGAGGCCGATGAGGCTCTGGGCGAGCGCGGGATTATTCGAAGCGCGACGCTGGAGGAGTACAAGGCTAATCCTGGCTTTGCCAACGAGGGCGAGACGCACCCTACGACCGACAAGAGCAACACGCTGTTCCCCAACTGGGAGTACAAGGACAACGCCTGGGGCATGTCGATAGACATGAACAGTTGCACAGGATGCAATGCGTGCATCGTGAGCTGTTATGCGGAGAACAATATTCCCGTAGTGGGTAAGCAGCAGGTGCGCATCGGGCGCAACATGCAGTGGCTGCGGATTGACACGTACTTTGAAGGCGACCTGGCCGCGCCGCGGGCGCACTTTCAGCCGATGGCCTGCCAGCACTGTGAGAACGCGCCCTGCGAGCAGGTTTGCCCGGTGGGGGCCACGGTGCACACGCCCGAGGGCTTGAACGCGATGGTCTACAACCGCTGCGTGGGCACGCGCTACTGCTCGAACAACTGCCCCTACAAGGTGCGGCGCTTCAACTTCCTGCTGTATTCCGATTTTGAGACGGAGAGCCTGAAGCTGATGCGCAATCCGGATGTAACGGTGCGCTCGCGCGGGGTGATGGAGAAGTGCACCTACTGCGTACAGAGGATTTCAGCGGCGAAGATTGAGGCTGACAAAGAAAATCGCGCGATTCGCGATGGCGAGATTCAGACGGCTTGCCAGCAGGCCTGCCCGGCGCAGGCGATTACGTTTGGCAACATCAACGACAGAGAGAGCAAAGTGGCGAAGTTGCAAGGCGATGAGCGCAGCTACCAGGTGCTGGCCGATTTGAATACGCGCCCGCGGACGATGTATGTGGCCGCGGTGACGAATCCGAATCCGGAACTGGAAGCGGGGCCGGTGGAGCGTGGGCCGGCGGGTTAGCGAGTCAGCTAGTCAGCGAGTCAGCAAGTCAGCAGTTCAGCAAATCAGCAAGTTAGCAGATCAGCAGGTTAGTGGAGCAGGATGGCAGGCGGTGAAGTGAAGCACGATCCCCAATACGAGAAGCAAATCGATCCGGCGACGGGCGAGTACCGCGTGATTGCGCCGGGACAGACCTTCCGGTCTGTCACGGAGAAGATCACGCGCATCGTGCTGACGCCGACGACGCCGCTGGGCTGGCTGGCGGTCTTCGGCGTGGCAGGCGCCGGGGCGACGATGCTGCTGGTGGCCGTAACCTGGCTGTTTCTGGTGGGCACGGGGATCTGGGGCGTCACGCAGCCGGTGGCCTGGGGCTTTGCGATTATCAACTTCGTGTGGTGGATCGGCATCGGCCACGCGGGCACGCTGATCTCGGCGATTCTGCTGCTGTTCAAGCAGAGCTGGCGCAACTCCATCAACCGGTTCGCGGAGGCCATGACGATCTTTGCCGTGGTTTGCGCGGGAATGTTTCCCGTCCTACACCTTGGCCGCCCATGGCTGGGTTACTGGCTCTTTCCTATACCGCTGACGATGACGGTGTGGCCGCAGTTCCGCTCGCCGCTGATGTGGGATGTCTTCGCGGTTTCGACCTACGCAACGATCTCGATCGTCTTCTGGTACATCGGCATGGTTCCGGACTTCGGCACCATGCGCGACCGTGCGGAATCGAAGTTTGCAAAATATGCGTACGGGCTGTGCTCGCTGGGATGGAGGGGGTCTGTGCGTCACTGGGCGCGCTACGAGACGGCCTCGCTGCTGCTGGCCGGATTGGCCACGCCGCTGGTGCTCTCGGTGCATACGGTGATCAGCTTTGATTTTGCGGTGGCCGTGCTGCCGGGCTGGCACACGACGATTTTTCCGCCGTACTTTGTGGCGGGCGCAATTTATTCCGGATTTGCCATGGTGCTGACGCTGGCTATTCCGCTGCGCAAGTTCTATCACCTGGAGGAACTGGTCACCGAGCGGCACATCGACAACATGGGCAAGGTGATGCTGGCGACGGGCTTCATTGTGGCCTATGGGTACTTCATGGAAGTCTTCATGGCGTGGTACTCGGGCTCGCACTGGGAAGCCTTCATGATGTGGAACCGGATGTTCGGGCCGATGGGATGGTCGTACTGGGTGCTGGTCACGTGCAACCTGGCGATTCCGTTGACGACGCTATGGGTTCGCAAGTGGCGCACCAATATGATTTTTATGTTCATTCTTTCCATTGTGGTGAATACGGGGATGTGGTTTGAGCGCTTCGTGATTGTGGTGACCAGCATGTATCGCGACTTTCTGCCGTCGGCGTGGGGAACGTATCGCGCGACGCGCTGGGACTACATGACGTATGTGGGCACACTAGGATTGTTCACGGCGCTGTTCCTCTTATTTGTGCGCTTCCTGCCCATGATTCCCATGAGCGAGATTCGCATGATGCTGCCCGGAGCCAAGATTGGTCCCAAGATTACGGCCAAGAAGGCGGCGGAGGCGGGTGACTGATGGCAGCGCGCGAAGGGATCTACGGCCTGCTGGCCGAATTCGATACGCCGGGCGAGCTGATCCGCGCCGCGCAACAGGCGCGCAAGGACGGCTGGCGGCGCATGGATTGCTACACGCCTTACCCGGTGGAGGAGGCAGCCGAGGCAATCGGCTTCCATCGCAACAAGGTGCCGCTGGTGACGCTGGTGGGCGGGCTGATGGGCTTGGCGGCGATGTTCCTCTTGCAGGTGTGGATCTCGGTGCTGGCCTATCCGCTGAATATCGGCGGGCGGCCGACGTATTCGTGGCCGGCGTTCATTGTGCCCGCGTATGAATGGACGATTTTGTTTGCGGGATTGTCGGCGGCCTTCGGGATGCTGGCGCTGAATGGATTGCCGGCGCTCTATCATCCGCTGTTCAACGCGCCCAACTTCCGCGACGGCGCGACGACGGACAAATTCTTTTTGTGCCTGGAGGCGCTGGACCCGAAGTTCGATTTGGCAGAGGCGAGGAAATATTTGGAGAGCTTTGCGCCGGTCTCGGTGGTGGAGGTGGAGTACTGATGCGAAAACAGCCTTCAGCTCTCAGCTTTCAGCTTTCAGCTTTCCGTGCTGCACGGCGCGGAGCACTGTTCACGGGATTGGCTGTGCTGCTACTGGTTGCAGGATGCCGGCAGGATATGCACAACCAGCCGAAGATTCGCTCGCAGCGCGGCTCGGAGATGTTTGCCGATCATCGCGGGGCGCGTCCGCAGGTGGCGAACACCGTAGCGCGGGGGCAGTTGCACGAGGACAGCTACTTTTATACCGGCGTGGTGCAGGCGGCGAATGGCTATCGCGAAGAGAAGGACGAGATGCCGTTTCCGGTGACGATAGAGGTGCTGAAACGCGGCCAGGAGCGGTTCAACATCTATTGCTCTCCGTGCCACTCGCGCGTGGGCAACGGGCTGGGCGAGATTGTGCAGCGGGGCTACAAGCCGGCGGCAAACTATCACGACCAGGTGCGGCTCTCGCAGCCCATCTCGCACTACTTTTACGTGATGAGCCACGGCTACGGCGCGATGCCGGATTACTCGGCGCAACTTGTGCCGGAGGATCGCTGGGCAGTGGCTGCGTACATACGCGCCTTGCAGTTGAGCCAGGCGGCGAAGGTGAGCGATGTGCCGGCGGGCGTCGAGGTGAAAAGCCTGAAGGAGATTGCCGCCGAGAGCGGACACCCGGAGTTTGCCCAGCCGTGGACGCTGCCCGCGACGGCCATTTTGGCGAACCCGAACGATATGAAGCAGGGCAACCCGGCTTTGGCTCCGGCCAATCCGGCTCCCCCGGAGATCAGGATTCCGTTGAGCAAGCCGGAAAAGCGATAGGGACTGAGAGACCAGGGATAGGGACTAGGGACTAAGGAATAGGGACTGACGGAATGGCAGACGAGACGCACGCAAAATCGCTACCTGCTGAGCTGGGCGCGCCGGAGTTTGTCAACGGCTGGCAGAGGCGCGCGCTGGCTGCGGGGCTGGTGTGCGCGGCGGTTGCCGTGGTGCTGGGCTTTGCGGATGGGCGTGGATTCGATGTGGACCATGTGCTGCGAGCGTGGCTGCTGGGGCTGATGCTGACCTTTGGATTTGCGGTGGGCGGGTTGGCGTTGCTGATGGTGCAGTACGTATCGGGCGGCAAGTGGGGATTGCTGCTGCGGCGGCCGCTGGAGGCGATGAGCCGCACACTGCCGCTGGTCTTCGCTTACTGGGTGGTGGTGGCGCTCTCGCTCAAAAAACTTTATCTGTGGGCCGCGGTGGGAGACGTGGGCGCGGCGCTGAAATCGGGATGGATCAACGAGGTCCAGGCGCACGCAATCGAATTCAAGCGGCCGATGCTGAACGCAGGCGCATTTGTCTGGGTCAGCCTGCTGTGCTTTGCGATCTGGGGATTATACACGTGGCGGCTGAATGCGCTGGGTCTGAAGCGCGATGAGGAGACGCTGGCGGAGACGCCGGAGTGGATCAAGCGGATGGAAAACATCAGCGGCCCGGGGATTGTGATTTACGCGATTACCATGAGCGCAGCGGCAATTTATTGGGTGATGTCGCTCGATCCTACGTGGTATTCGTCGGTCTATGGGCTGTTGTTTCTGGTGGGCCAGGGCTACCAGGTGCTGGCGCTGGCGATTATTGTCGTGATTTCGCTGTCGAAGGGAGAGCCCTTCAAGACCATTCTGCGGCAGACGGAGCAGCACGACCTGGGAAGTTTCACCTTTGCCTTTGTGATGCTGAACATTTACCTGGCCTTCTCGCAGTTCCTCATCATCTGGTCGGGGAATCTGCCGGAGGAGATTCCCTGGTACCTGGACCGCGTCACTGGCGGCTGGGGCGTGATCATCACGCTGGATTTTATTTTTCACTGGCTGATTCCGTTTACGCTGCTGCTATCGCGCGATTTGAAGCGCAACAAGAAGCGGCTGGTGCGGGTGTGCCAGTGGATGGTCTTCGCCAAGGCCTTCGATTTGTTCTGGCTGATTGAGCCGAACTTCAAAGATGCGGCGCGGAATCTGCATTTCAGCTGGGGGATTCTGGAGTACGCAGCCGTGCCGGCGGCGATGACGGCAATCTGGGTGGCGTACTTCTGCGTCGAGTTGAAGAAGAGGCCGTTGGTGCAGACGAACGATCCGCACCTGGCGGAGATTTTGGAGGCGGAACATGCAGCTGCATAAACCGCACGAACCGGAAGATCGCAAAGCGGAGAAGGTTGACGCATCGAAGGGCTACGAGGCGAGCGATGCGCGCGTGTCGGGGGTAGTGATTTTTCTGGTGGCGCTGACCATCTTTGCGGTGGTGACGGGGTTGCTGGCCTACGGGCTGGGCAAGGTGCTGAATGCGCGCATGAGAACAGAAGATGGGCCGCCGAACCGGTGGGCGAAGCAGGTGGATGTGCGCTCGCTGGGCAACATGCCGTCGAATCCCGAGATGCAGAGCAAACTGAGCGAGATGACGCAGAGTTTTCCCGCGCCGCGGGTGCAGACCGACGACGGCAACCAGGATGTAGCCGACCTGCACGCGAGAGAGGATTTGCTGCTGAACAATTACAGTTGGCTTGGTCAGTCTCAGGACGAGGCGCACAGCAAAGTGAGGATTCCGATTGAGCGGGCCATGGAGCTGATTGCGCAGCGGGGATTGCCGGTGGCGAAGCCGGTGGAGCCGGCGCCTCTGATGACCGGAGACAAGAAGCCGGTGATTGCCGTGCCGCTGACGAATGGATTTGCGCGGACGGGGTATGAGTTGGAGGCACCTGCGGTGCGGCCAACAGCGCCTGCGGCGCACTAAGCGGAATCCGAGAAGTATCAGGGCAGAAGAAAGAAAAGATCATGCAAGATACGGGCAAAATCCGGAAGTGCTGGCGAAGGGCAGCGGCGGCGGTAGTTGCGCTGGGTGCGGCTCTGCTTGCACTGCCGATGCTGGCGCAGGTTTCACGCTACGACGAGAAGCAGATGGGGCCGTCCAACGACAAACCGCCGGATATTCTGAGCAAAGTTGGAATTGCGCAGCGGCTGAATGAGCAACTGCCGCTCTCGCTGATCTTTACAGATGATGCGGGCAAGCAGGTGCAGCTGGCGAGCTACTTCGGGAAAAAGCCGGCGATACTGGCGCTGGTTTACTACCAGTGCCCCATGCTGTGCTCGGAGGAGCTGAACGGCTTGACGAGCGCGCTGCAGATGGTGAGCTTTGTGCCCGGCAAGGACTTCAGCGTGATCGTGGTGAGCATCGATCCCACGGAGGGAACGGATTTGGCGGCGGCCAAGAAGCGCACGTACCTCAAGCGCTACGGGCACCCGGAAACGGCCGCGGGATGGCACTTCATGACCGGGACGCAGGCGAATATCGATGCGATCACCAAGGCGGTGGGTTTTGGCTACGTGAAGATACCGGGGCCGGACGGCAGGCTGACGCAGTTTGCGCACGCCAGCGCGATTCAGATTGTGACGCCGGAGGGGAAGCTGGCGCAGTATTACATGGGCGTGGAGTACTCGCCCAAGGATTTGCGGCTGGGGCTGGTGGAGGCCTCGGCCAACCGCATCGGCTCGCCAGTGGACAACATTCTGACCTACTGCTACCACTACGATCCAAAGACCAACAAGCACTCGCTGATTGTGGCCCGGGTGGTGCAGCTGGGCGGACTGATTACGGTGCTGCTGCTGGGCGGATTCATGCTGGTGATGTTTCGCAGGGATGCGCGGAAGGACGACAAGCCGGGTACAGGCAAAAAGGTGAACGGATAACGGAATGGATCATATCAGCCCAGTCATCTGGCAGTTTCTCGTCAAGTGGTTGACGAACTTCGCGCTGCTTCCGCCGGAGGCATCGAAGATTGCGCCGCAGATGGACGCGCTACTCTTCTTCATGGTGCTGGTGAGTTTGATCGGGCTGACGATCGTGGTGCTGCTGGTGGCGAGCTTCTCGATTCTCTATCGCCGGAAGCGCCATCCGGTGGCGGTGCAGGTGGAGGGCTCGACGCTGCTGGAGGCTACCTGGACCATCATTCCGCTGGGGCTGTTTCTGGTGATGTTCGTGTGGGGCGCTCTGATTTATTTTCGCGTTTTTACGCCGCCGGCCAACGCCATGAACATTTACGTGGTGGGCAAGCAGTGGATGTGGAAGGTGGAGCATCCGGGCGGTCAGCACGAGATCAACGCGCTGCACGTGCCCACGGGACGGGCTGTGCAGATCACGCTGATTTCGCAGGATGTATTTCACAGTTTTTCGATTCCCGCATTTCGCGTGAAGCGCGAGGCAATTCCCGGCCGCTATACGACGGTGTGGTTTGAAGCCACCAAGCCGGGAACCTATCACCTGTTCTGCACGCAGTACTGCGGCACGAACCACTCGCAGATGACCGGCGACGTGGTGGTGATGACGCCGGAGAATTACCGGAAGTGGCTGGCCAGCTCAACGAGCGGCGTCTCTCTGGCGCAAAACGGCGAGCGGCTGTTTGCGAGCCTGAGCTGCGCCGCCTGCCACAATGCGCGGCCCGATGCGCGCGGGCCTTCGCTGGCCAACGTGTACGGAGCGAAGCTGCCGCTGGCGTCGGGCGGCACGGTGACGGCCGACGACGAGTATCTGCGGGAGGCGATCCTGAATCCTTCGCAGCATGTGACGCAGGGATACGCGCCGATTATGCCCACCTACCAGGGGCAGATCAGCGAGGAAGGGGTGATCTCGCTGATTGAATTCATCAAGAACCTCAACTCCGATTACCGCGTAGAGCAGACGGTGAACACCACCGATATGCCGCCGGGAAGCGAAGGCGCGACGCCGGGCAGAGTGAAAGGGCCAGACGCAAAAGGAAAGGCGAAGCCATGAACGAGCACACCATTGTCAACCTTCCCGATCAGGCGACGGCCAGGATTCCCAAAGACAACTACATCACGCGGGAGAACGGGTTGCTGAGCTGGCTGCTGACCAGCGACCACAAGCGGATCGCGATTCTGTATCTGATTTCGCTGAGCTTTTTCTTTTTCATCGGAGGAGCGCTGGCCGGGCTGATCCGGTTGGAGTTGCTGACGCCGCAGACCGATCTGATGGCCACCGACACCTATAACAAGGTGTTCACCATGCACGGCGTCATCATGATCTTCTTTTTTCTGGTGCCGTCGGTTCCGGCCACGCTGGGGAATTTTTTCATTCCGATGATGATCGGGGCCAAGGACCTGGCGCTGCCGAGGATCAACCTGCTGAGCTGGTACTTGTACATGGCGGGCGGACTGCTGGCGCTTTACACGATGGCCGTTGGCGGCGTGGACACGGGCTGGACATTCACGACGCCGCTGTCAACGCATTACGTGAACACCAACGTGCTGACCACGGGGCTGGCGGTTTTCGTGGCCGGCTTCAGTTCGATTCTTACTGGATTGAACTTTATTGTCACCATTCATAAGATGCGCGCGCCTGGGATGACCTGGTTCCGGCTGCCGCTGTTTATCTGGGCGCACTATGCGGCCAGCATTCTGATGGTGCTGGCAACGCCGGTGGTGGCCATCGCCATTGTGCTGATCGCTCTCGAGCGCACGCTGGGCATCGGCGTCTTTGATCCGACCAAGGGCGGCGACCCGCTCTTATTTCAACATTTGTTCTGGTTTTACTCGCACCCGGCGGTGTACATCATGATTTTGCCGGGGATGGGAGTGATCTCGGAGGTGATCTCCACCTTCAGCCGCAAGCGGGTCTTCGGCTACACGGCGGTGGCGTTTTCGTCGGTAGCTATTGCGGTCTTCGGATTCTTTGTGTGGGCGCACCACATGTTCATCATGGGCATCTCGAACTACGCCGTGCTGGTGTTTTCGCTGCTGACGATGCTGGTGGCCGTGCCCTCGGCCATCAAGATTTTCAACTGGACCTTCACGCTCTACAAGGGATCGATCACCTTTGAAACGCCGATGATCTACGCCTTCGGCTTTCTGGGATTGTTCACCATCGGCGGCATGACCGGGGTCTTCCTCGGATCTTCGGGAACGGACATTCACCTGACGGAGACGTATTTCATCGTGGCGCATTTTCATTTCGTGATGGTCGGCGGAATGCTGATGGCGTTTCTGGCGGGTATTCATTTCTGGTGGCCGAAGATGACGGGGCGGATGTATCCGGAGAAGCTCTCGCAGATGGCGGCGGTGATTACCTTTGTGGGCTTCAACCTGACATTTTTTCCGCAGTTCATTCTGGGGATGCTGGGGATGCCGCGGCGGTATGCGTCGTATCCGCCGGAGTTTCAAATCCTGAATGTATTTTCGACGGCGGGCGCGACGATTCTGGGCGTTGGGTACCTCTTGCCGGTGCTTTACCTGGTGTGGTCGCTCCGGTACGGCGCGATTGCGGGCGACAATCCCTGGCAGGCGACGGGGCTGGAATGGCAGACGCAATCGCCGCCGCTGACGGAGAACTTTACCGAGATGCCGGTAATGGACCACGAGGCCTACGACTACGAGTGGCTGGAAAAACAGAAGAAAGAAAAGGGGGTGGACAGTGCCGGATAACTCCGCTATCACCTCTAACGTCGCTCACGAGGAGCACCCTGCCTATCTGCGCCATCACTTTAGCTCCGCCGAACAGCAGGCCGACGCGGCGGGATTTGCCATGTGGCTTTTTCTGCTGACCGAGGTAATGTTCTTCGGCGGCCTGTTCACCGCTTACCTGGTCTATCGCAACTGGTATTACCCAGCCTTTGTCGCCGGCTCGCACCAGTTAAGCGTGGTGTGGGGCACGACGAATACGGCGGTGCTGATCTTCTCCAGCTTTACGATGGCCATGGGCGTATGGTGCGCGCAGACGCGGCGCAGGCGCGGACTGGTGCTCTCGCTGGCGCTGACGTTTTTCCTGGGGCTGGTTTTTCTGGGCATCAAGACCATCGAATACCGGGAAAAGATCGAGAAGCATCACGTTCCCGGATTTCACTACAGCTTGCAATCGTTTCTTGATCCGCAATCGAATCCCGAGGTCTATGCGGAGTATCACGACAAGCCGCTTGTGCCGGACATGGCGCGGCACACCGAGCTTTATTTTTCGCTCTACTTTCTGATGACGGGCATGCACGCTCTGCACATGATCATCGGCATAGGGATTCTGGGATTCATGATTCTGCGCGCGCGGACCGGGGCTTACACGGCGGGGCACGAGACATTTGTGGTGAACTTCGGACTGTACTGGCACTTCATCGACATTGTGTGGATTTATCTCTTCGCGCTACTGTATTTGATCAGCAGACATTGAAAAACAGGGACTAAGGGACTAGGGACTGAGGGACTAGCGGGGAGATTTCGAGGAATCATCACATGAGCGGACACAACGAAGACACGCGGCATATTGTGGGGCCCGGGGTTTACCTAGTGATTCTATTTGCGCTGCTGCTGGGCACGGCGCTTACGGTATGGGCGTCATATATCGACTTGGGCCTGTGGAACCCCGTCATCGCGCTGGCCATCGCAACCACCAAGGCGGTGCTGGTGGTGCTGTTTTTCATGCACGTGTGGTACAGCTCGAAGCTGACCAAGCTGACGATTTTCTCCGGCATCTTCATGTTTCTGGTTCTGATCTCGATGACGCTGACGGATTACATCAGCCGGGCATGGGGAAGCTGGTAGGGAGGGGCGATCATGAATCGTCCTCCCAAGATCGGGCATTCCGAGACGCGCCTTGAAGGCCTGGGCGATTTCACCACCACGAAAAGAGTGATCCCCATTTCGCTGATGGCCATCGTCATCGGCGCTATCGGCGCGATTGTCGCATGGCTACTATTGAAGCTGATTGGCCTGTTTACAAATATTTTTTACTTTCATCGGATCGACTTTTCATTTGCATCGCCAGCGGATAACCATCTCGGCGTTTATGCCATCGCAGTGCCGGTGATCGGGTCGCTGATTGTCGGAGTAATGGCGCGATACGGGTCTGAGCGCATTCGCGGGCACGGCATTCCTGAGGCCATTGAATCCATTTTGATGAACGGCAGCCGTGTTTCTCCGCGGTTGGCGATTCTCAAGCCGCTCTCCGCCGCCATCTCCATCGGCTCCGGCGGGCCATTCGGCGCCGAAGGGCCGATCATCATGACCGGCGGCGCCATAGGATCAATGATTAGCCAGTTCTTCCACTTCAGCAGTACGGAGCGGCGCACCCTGCTGGTAGCAGGCGCAGCCGCGGGCATGTCAGCGACCTTCGCGGCGCCGGTCTCCGCGGTTCTGATCGGCGTTGAATTGCTGTTGTTCGAGTGGAAGCCGCGCAGCGCAATTCCTGTAGCATTGGCCAGCGCGACGGCATGCGTGGTCAGAGGCTATTTATTTGGGCTGGGACCACTCTTTCCAGTGCCCCCGCACCCCGCCTTCATCGGAGCCTACGGAATAGGCGGCTGCGTCTTCGCCGGTCTCGCCGCCGGTGCTTTCTCGGCACTGCTGACGGTAGGAGTTTACGCCGCCGAAGATCTCTTTCAGAAGCTGCCGATTCATTGGATGTGGTGGCCGGCGATTGGCGGCGTCTTCGTAGGCCTGGGCGGACTCATCTTTCCGCAGGCGCTGGGCGTTGGATATGACACTATTGGCAGGCTCATCGATGGAAATGCGACTCTTGCGATAATTACCGGAGTGCTTCTGATCAAGTCAGCTATATGGATGATTTCGCTCGGCTCGGGCACATCCGGCGGCGTGCTTGCGCCCTTGTTGATGATGGGCGCGGCGCTGGGCGGCCTGGAAGGCATCTTTCTACCCCATTATGGAGCGGGATTTTGGCCACTGGTAGGCATGGGCGCAATTCTTGGCGGCACGATGCGCTCACCCTTTACCGGCATCATCTTTGCACTGGAATTGACGCACGATGTCAATATGCTGCTGCCGCTTTTGGTGGCCTGCTTCACGGCCCATTTATTCACGGTTCTCACTCTCAAGCGATCCATTCTCACCGAAAAAATCTCCCGGCGCGGCTATCACCTGAGCCGCGAATATGCGATTGATCCACTCGAAATCCTATTCGTCAAAGAGGTCATGCGGACAAATGTCGTTGTTCTGCTCGGTGATGGAACGCTGGAGGAGGCATATCACCTGATCCGCAGCAGCAAGCGTCCAAAGGGTCAACAGCTTTTCCCGGTTCTAGGCTCTAGCAACGAGTTGGTGGGGGTGATTACGCGAAGCCAGTTGATCCAGCTCCACGAACAGAAGGCGGACAAGGCGAATTCGATTCATCTGATGGAAATTGCTACGCCAAAACCGGAGGTAGCCTTCGCGGACGAGCCTTTGCGCGCGGTGATCGACCGGATGGCCAAATCAGGCTTCACGCGTTTTCCTGTCCTTGATCCAAAGGACGGCAATAAGATCGCCGGCATGGTGGCTCTCAGTGATTTGCTTCACGCCAGAACGCGCAACCTGGAAGACGAACACGTCCGGGAAAGAGTGCTAAGGATTCGAATGCCATTTGGGCTTCGGAAAAAGGGCGCATGAGTCCCGGTTAAGCAGAATTCGTATGGCATCAAGGCTGATTTTGTGACATAAACAGTATATGTATATCGATGCGCATGCTCACCTGGAAAAATACGAATCGCAATTGTCCCAGGCAATCGAGGAGATTGAGCGGCATGAAATCTTTACCATCGGCGTCTCGATGGACCCGGAGGGGTATGCGAAGAGCAGGGCAATCGACGAGCGGACGGAGTGGTGCGTCAGCACATTTGGCGTGCATCCATGGAATGCTCCCGCCTTTCACGCGCAACTGGAGGCGCTTCAGCCTTTAATCGACGCTTCGCCCATGATGGGGGAGATAGGGCTCGATTATCACTTTGTCGCTGAGCCGGAGAAACATACTCTGCAAAGGGAGGTGTTCCGGCACTTTGTCAAGAAGGGCGTTACTCAAAAGAAAATATTGAATATCCACACGAAAGGCGCAGAGGCGGAGGCCGACCGCATTCTGGGAGAGTTGGAGGTTAGCCGGGCAATTATCCATTGGTACTCGGGGCCGATGCAGCAGCTTCATGCCCTGGCAGAAAAGGGAATGTACTTCACAATTGGCGTGGAGGTTCTATGCAGTGCCGCTATCCAGGAGATCGCCAAATCAGTTCCGCCATATTTGCTGTTGACGGAGACCGATAATCCCGGCGGGTATCATTGGCTGACGGGGAAGCTCGGAATGCCGTCGATCATTGCCCAGGTCGTGGATAAGCTTGCTGAAATTCGGGGATGGTCCGCCGAAGAAACCAAGGCTATTGTGCTCGAAAACTTTCTTCGGCTGGCAGGCGATGATGAGTGGGCTAAGCGCATCAAGGTTAGAAACAATTCATAACGGCCTTGCTTCAAAATTTCCGAATGGCAGACAACCTGAATTATCCGGCCAAAGGGATAAACCGTGGTTCTGAAACGACGGGGAAGAGAAAAAACTGCCTCCGCACAAAATTGTCCACACAACCGTCCCGTTAGTGGTCTATAATCCAAACAAATTTGATCCCGTAAGCTGCGTGTTTCGCACGTTGCAGGCTACAGAATTTCGATCAAGTCCTCCTCGGAGATTGCCGATAGATGAGAGAGGAAGTCGGAATCGCGGTCAGGACTGCGTGTGAGCATTGGGGATATAGTGTGGCCTTACGGAGAAGCTGCCCCTGGCGGCAGGATGGGGAGTTGTACGCGGCGCGCGAGCGAGATATCCCATCCCTTTGACTACGCTCAGGGCAGGCTGAGCCGCAAGAACAAAAACACGGCGAGGGCGCACACAAATCGCCTTGCTATCCAAATAAAAAATTCCGTCAAGTGGGTGATAACGCTGGTTTTGGCAGCGATGACGGCTGTGTCTGGCGTATCCCAAGAGACAAGAACAAGTGAGTGGGGAACCGCAGTTATAGGACAAGAAGCAGGTCCTTCGACTACCCCTTCGCTACGCTCAGGGTCCGCTCAGGATGACATTATCAGGGCGGCGGCGCGGCGGGCCAATCTGCCTCCGCGGGTAATTCAGGCGGAGCGGTTCCTGGCCGAGAGAGGCTGGACGAGAGGCGGATTGGCGGCCTGGGCTGGGGCGGGAGCATTCCGGCGGAGCGCGCAGGCGGTTGCGGCTGAGCCCGACGCACATGCCGATTCACAGGGCAGCGGAACCGCGACCTGGCAGCCGCTGGGACCGACGGCCGTGCAATCGCAGGATTTTGGCCTGGTGACGGGGCGCGTCTCGGCGCTGGCGCTGGACCCGTCGGATGCGACCGGCAACACGCTCTACGTGGGCACCACGGGCGGCGGGGTGTGGAAGTCGCAGAATGCGGATACATCCAACACTGCCAACATCAGCTTTATCCCGCTGACCGACGAGGCGGCAGGAATGGGCGGCGCGGCGGGCACATCGATCAGCATTGGTGCGCTGAGCGTGCAGCCGGGCGGCATGGGAGTGATATTGGCCGGGACCGGCGACCCGAATGACTCTCTGGATTCTTATTACGGGGCCGGAATCCTGCGCTCCACCAACGGGGGAACCACCTGGAGCCTGATCTCGACTACAGCGGACCAGCACTACAGTTTTGTAGGGGAGGGAATTGCGGGCTTTGCGTGGAGCACGACGAACCCGCAGCTGGTGGTGATGGCGGTCTCGCAGGCCTATGAAGGCACGCTGGTGAATGTGAGTTGGCCGGGGCAGAGCTACGAGGGGCTGTACTACTCCTCCGACAGCGGAGCCACGTGGTCGCTGGCGCGGATTACGGATGGCGCATCCGGAGACGTGCAGGGGCCAAGTACGAGCGACCCTTTTATACAGCCCGACGGGAATGCGGCGACCGCGGTGGTGTGGAACCCGGTGCGACAACTGTTTGTGGCGGCGGTGCGCTTCCACGGCTACTACCAGTCGGCGGACGGCATTACCTGGACGCGGATTGTAAATCAGCCGTACGCGGCCCTGATGACGAGCGCGGGGCTTTGCCCGACCACGAATTCCGGTTATACAGGGTCAATCGGCTGCCCGATCTTTCGCGGCGCGCTGGCGGTGAATCCGCAAACCGGCGACACCTTTGCCTGGACGGTGGACTACTACAACCAGGACCAGGGAATCTGGCAGGATCTGTGCGCGGCTAATGCGGGCTCCTGCGCCAGCCAGACGTTCACCTTTGCCCAGCAATGGCAGACGCAGACCTCGCCGGCGACGCTGGAGACGAGCACGTTGCAGGGACCGGCCACGATTGAGAACGGCGATTACAACCTGACGCTGGCCGCGGTTCCCTCCGGACAGACCACGATCGTGCTGGCCGGGGCCAACGATCTGTGGAAGACGAATTGTCCCTACTCGCAAGGCTGCAGATGGCGTAATACCACCAATTCGACCACCTGCATGAGCGCGCAAGTGGGCGAATACCAGCATGCACTGGAGTGGAATGAGAACAACCCGCTGGAGATTCTTGTGGGCAACGACAGCGGGCTGTGGCGCTCGACGGACGCGATTGACGAGACGGAGACGGTGTGCTCGGCGAGCGACGCCACACATTTTCAGAATCTGAACGGGAGCCTGGGCTCACTGGCCGAAGTGGTGAGCATGTCGCAGGCGGGCTCGACGCCCTACACGATGATGGCCGGGCTGGGGGTCAACGGAACGGCCGGAGTGGAGAGCACCACGGGGATGACGGCGGAGTGGCCGGAGATATTGGGCGGCGAGGGCGGGCCGGTGGCGATCGATCCCACGAACAGCAACAACTGGTACGTGAACAACCAGGCGGGAGTGTCGATCTACCTATGCTCGCAAGCGACTCCCTGCACGCCGACGGCGTTTGGAACAACTCCGGTGGTTACGGATGCGGATGTGGGCGGGGATGGGCTGAGCATGAGCGTGCCAGCGCCTTTTTTGGTGGACCCGCTGGACGACACAAAGCTGTTGATCGGCACATGCAGGGTGTGGCGCGGCCCGGCCAGCGGCGCTAGCTGGAGTTCGAGCGACGCCATCAGCCCGATTTTTGACAACCTTGCGTCGAGCGGCCCGTGCAGCGGCGATGCGCTGATCCGCTCAATGTCGGCGGCGGCGCTGCCTTCAGGCGGCGAAGTGGTGTATGCGGGCATGTACGGCTCGGCGAATGGCGGCGCGGCGCTGCCCGGCCATGTGCTGAGCTCGACCTTTAACACCGCTACCGGCACGTGGTCCGCTTGGACAGACGTAACGGCGCTGAACGCAGTGACCAACGATACCCACACGATGAACTACTACGGGTTCGATATCTCCAGCATCTTCATTGACCCGCACGACACCAGTGGGCAGACGGTGTACGCGACGGTGGCGGGGATTTCGGCCCTTTCGGAAATCGTGCAGACGGTGTACCGCTCGCTTGACGGCGGGGCGCACTGGACGGCTCTGACGGCCAACCTGCCCTTGACTCCGGCCAACAGCCTGGTGGTGGACCCGCTGGACGCCAACACGGTGTACATCGCCACCGATGCCGGAGTCTATTCAACGCGGCAGATTTCGAGCTGCGCCATCGCAACCTTCGAATGCTGGTCGGCCTTCGGAAGCGGGCTGCCGGAAGCGCCGGTGGTGGAGCTGAGCGCCGCGCCGGCCACGGCCAGCGTACCCGACCTGGTGGCGGCGACTTACGGTCGCGGCATCTGGGTCAACCCGCTGTGGACGGCGACAGAGACGTTGACGACAGCCACTGTAACCCTGTCCACGCTGACCTTTGCGAGCCAGATGTACGGTACCTCCAGCACACGGACGGTGACCGTGGAAAACACGGGAACGAGCGCCCTGACGCCGGGGGCAATCACCGTGAGCGGGGACTTCAGCGAGACCGACAACTGCCAGGGAGAGACGGTGGCGCCGGGTGCGACCTGCGCGATTCAGGTCACGTTTACGCCCACCCAGACGGGCAGCCGGACGGGAGTGTTGACCATCAACGCGAACGTCGCCGGTGGAGCGCTGACGGTTTCGCTTATCGGGAGCGGCGCGCCCGCGGGCGTGATGAGCCTGAACCCTCCCACGATTCAATTTGGCGGCTGGCAGGTGGAAACCACTTCGACGGCTTTACAGGTGACGGCCACGAACAGCGGGTTTACGCCGATTTCGTATACCAGCGGCCTCACCGGGCCGTTTACGATTGCCAGCAATGCCTGCGGCAATTTGGTGGCGGCGAACAGCTCCTGCAATTTGACATTGACCTTTACGCCTGCGCAAGCAGGAGCGGCCACGGGAACGCTAACCTTTACCGATATAGCGGGGACGCAGAGCGTGGCGCTGAGCGGGACAGGGCTGGCCGCGCCCACCGATGCGCTCTCGCCCACTTCGCTGACCTTCCCCGCAACAATTGAAGGGCAACTATCGGCGGCGCAAACGTTGACGCTGACCAACAGCGGCGGCGTGCCGCTGACGTACATTAACATCTCGGTGAGCGGAGCCTTTCAGCAGACCAACAACTGCACCGCCAGTCTGGCGGCAAACTCCAGTTGCGCGATCAGCGTGCAATTCGATCCCACAGCAACGGGCACGCAGACCGGCACGTTGAGCATTTCCGACGTAACGCGCACCCAGCCGCAGACGGTGGCCTTGAGCGGCACGGGCCTGGCTCCGCCGGTGTTGAGCGTCAGTCCGACGATCCTGAGCTTTACGGGACAGTCGGTGGGCCAGGCGAGTGCGGCGCAGACGGTGACTGTGAGCAACACCGGCGGAGCGCCGCTGGCCAATGTGGGCTTCCAGATCATCGGGCTATCGGCGAGCAGCTTCTCTTACGGGGCGTCCACCTGCGGGGCCACGCTGGCCATCGGGAATAGTTGCACGGTGCAGGTGACTTTTACTCCCACGGCGTCAGGCGGCGCCTTGGCCTCGCTGGCGGTCAGCTCGTCCACCCCCGGGGTCGCGCCGGTCACGGTCACGCTGAGCGGAAACGGGCTGATGCCGGCGTGGCTCAACGTGAGCGCGACGCAGCTTGTCTTTCCCATTGTGATGCCAGGCCAGCAAAGCCCAGCCCTGCCGGTGACGCTGACTAACACCGGCAGTTTGGTGATCACGTCGCTTACGCTGACAGCCACAGTTCCCTTCAGTCTGGTGCAAAACACATGCGGCGCGAGCCTGGCCGCCGGAGCAAGCTGCTCAACCGGGGTGGTCTTCTCGCCCTTGCTCAGCGGGCCATACACCGGCGCGCTGACCATCACCACTCTCTCGCCGGCGGCTACAATCGTGATTCTGCTGAGCGGGACGGGCGGAACGCCGGGTTCGGTGCAGGCGCAGCCCAGCTTCGTCAACTTTGCTACT
>Ga0326727_10006441_pt1 | contig 32197 bp, 27 predicted proteins | sample MB2enrmetagenome_FD_207643 | JGI IMG/M metagenome (GOLD analysis project Ga0326727, IMG submission 207643) | Lab enriched peat soil microbial communities from McLean, Ithaca, NY, United States - MB29MY | ecosystem: Environmental > Terrestrial > Soil > Wetlands > Peat | place: USA: New York...
TTCGACACAATCCCCTTGAGACGACTCTGGACTATGGAGACATAGCTTTTTTCCGAGACCGAATACTTGCCTTTTGACTCGTCGTATATGATTCCCCGGGAGATGGAATCCCCGGAAACGAGGAAACTATAATCCCTTCCCGCGATCACATCGCTCATCCGCGTTCTCCTCGACGTACTAGACACGGATCGCGGCGATTGGTTTCACCGAAAGAAGTTAAAAAGGCCGCTCGAGCCAGGCGGCGCCGAGGGGCAGCTCGGGGTAGAGGCCTTCGAGCGCCTTCGTGAGCATTGAGCCAGCCGCGCCCGGCAGAGCCTCCCGGATGAGGCGGTAGTAATAGTAGGGGCACTCTTCAAAGTGGCGCTTGTTCACCGCGTCGCGCAGAGCGGGTGCGAGGCTCGCGATCCCGGCCTTCGCGCCGAATCGAGCGGCAGCTATCTTTTCCTCCATGGCGGCGCGCCGCTGTGAGATGGCGGCCTCGAGCTCTGTGTAGCCGTATGCCCGCACGCGATCCAATTCCAAGATGGACGCCGAACACTCAAGGGCGACGAGGAGAAGCCGCCGATCATAGCGCATATACTCGGGCGCTTCGGGCAGACCGGCCGGAACGCGGTCAGCATAGGCTGCCTCGGCCTCCGCGTTGGGTTCGAGGAAATACGAGTAGCCGACGAGCCTGCCGAGGGTTCTCTTCGCGTCGAGGTAGCCCAGGAGCGTGAATCTGTCCAGGAACTCTCTATTGAAGTCGAGGACTCCGCCCATGTCGATCGAGTTCTTGATGTAAACCGTGAGACTCCCCTCGATGTGGGGCCGCCTATTCCGCCCGGCGCCGGAGACGTCCGATACTATGATGCGCCGATAACCGCGCCTAAGCGCCATGTCATAGGGGACGTTGTCGTAGACGCCGCCGTCGATATAGGATTTGCCCTCGATCTTCTGTCGCTGAAATCCAGGAAAAGCCGAGCTCGCCATGATGTAGTCGACGAGCGAACCTTCCGCCATGGATTCAAGGAAGACTTCCCGAGGCTCGAGGTCGTCGAGGCGAAAAGTCACGACTCCCAGGTCCTTGCCGTTTGAGCGGATCGCCTCCTCGTCGAGCTCTTCGGAAAGCAGGCGCCTGAGAGGCCCTGTGTCGAGCCCGCCTTTCTCCCGAGCGCTCTTCAGGAGGCCGGGTACGCCGGCGAGAGCCTCGCGACCGCGCCTCACCTCGCCATTGTCAGTGAGCTCTTTGGGCAACGCGAGAATATCGTTTATCGAGATGCCGCGGCCGATCTCCTCGAGCTTTTCGTCGGAGCCTTGCGCGAGAAAGCCCGCGATGACCGCCCCGATCGAGGCGCCGATGAAGGCGTCGACCTTGATGCCGAGCTCGCGAAGGGCCCGCCAAACGCCGATGTGGTACACGCCCTTCGCACCACCGCCGCCGAGCACGAGGCAATAGCTCTCTTCGTCCGGGAACATGCTACAGCCCTCCTTCATTCATCGAATCGACTACGGTAAACTATAAAACGCCTACGGTCGGAGTTCCATGAGGACGACAATCTACTCCAGGTTTGCCAGGAACCCGCTCGTGCCGATAGGGAGGCCGGCCAGGCGCAGGTGCGAGAGGTCAGAGAGCCCTACGCAGCGTACTGTCGCTATTCCTGGGGAGCGTTCCTCGAAGAGAAGGGTAGTGACCGAACTCGTATGAAAAAAGAAGGAGCCCCAGACCAGGGGCGGAGGCATGCGGAGAAAGTGAGCGAGCATGGTAAGGCCCGAGCCGTTGTGGCAGAAGAGCGCCACCTTCTTGTCGTTGCGCCGCATTATGCGATACAGGCCGCTCTCGCGCAGGTAGCCCTGCCGGGCCATGAAGTCGTCGGCTCCGTTCGCTATGCGATCGATGACGCCCGGCAAATCGGGGCGGTCGAAGGGAAGCATGCTGCGCCATGCGCCGCCGAAAAAGGCGGCATCTCTATCGCTTTCGGACATGGCCGCGAACAGGCCGGGATCGTAGTCCCACACCATGAGACCCGTCGCCGGATCCCGCAGCTCGTGGATCTCGCGGGCCCAAGGCTCGATGAATACGTCAAGGCCGAGCGCACTGGCGGTATAGCCAGCCGTGCGCCGAGCCCGACCGAGGGATGAGCTGTAGATCTCGTCGAGGCCCTCGGCGGAGAAAAGCGAGGCCAGGGCCTCGGCCTCGGCTCGACCGGGCTCGGTGAGGTCGTCGTGTTCGTAATCCGGATCTCCATGGCGTATGATGTAGAGTCGCATGGAGTCGATGCTAGCATACGCCGGGGCTGAGGGCCAACCTCGTCTCAACTACTCGGGTATCGTACCAGAAAGCTAAACATTGCATCGACTCCCGCCTTGATGATCCGATCATCGGATACAGCATGATCGCTGAACACAATTTGCTCGATGTTGGCATCAATCAAGTTCATTTTTCTATATCCAGTTCCTTAGAATTTCGATGAACTTCGATTAAGTCATCCAATAACAGCCGGAACCATGCCTTGGGGTCTGACAGGTATAACTGCATATCAGTGGAGAGCTCATCCAGAACCGTGATGAAAGAAAGATTGTATCTTTATCGGGGTAATGCGAATACAGACCGCCAATTGATTCCTCAAGGCATCGGCATGCTGCTGACCAGAAGTTGGGCCGGCAAAGTGGCGGACCGCGACGGGCCGCGCACTATTATGTTGTTCAGTCTTACCATTACAGCGATAGGAACCCTGCCTTTTGCCTTTTGCGAACGCCACCGGTAGCCCGATCCTATTGGCCGCCACGCGGATTTTTCAGAACATAGGAGGCGCGTTCGGATCGGCCATTCTTTCGACGGTAGTGCAAAGCCAGATGACAAAACATGCCTCTGATCCTCAGGTTGTTGCGGGTGCCTTTAACGTTGCCTTTTGGTGGACGGCCGCATTTACCATCGTTGCGGTGATTCCTGCATTGTTTCTCCCGATGCACGGCTCCGAGGTATAGTTCGTACGCCGAGGCAATTGATTGCATGAGGATCGCATACCCCACTAGGTGTAAATGAGCGCCATGCCTTAAGTGCCGGCAAATTAGAAGCCTCGATTCCATCAGGCAGCATAGCCACTTCGAACGTCGCTTGTGTTTTAGTTCCAAGTGTGATTTCAAAACCAAGCAAAGTTGTCCCGGGATTGGGCGCGTCATAATCGTGAGGGGGATCGGTGCTCCATGTTTGCCACATGGCCTTTTGAGGCGACATGATTCGCAGTGTCAATGTTTTTCCATTTTTAGTAAGCACGGCATCACCCTCGGGTGTAAATGCGACCTTTGCCGACGTTAGCATGATCCAACGGACGCGGACAGGAGCGTCCTGTGTTTCCAGCTCGTCCTTCACATCCGCCCATTTCCCTTTGACCAAGGCGATTCCACGCCGGGCGGAAGCCAGTTTGGCCGAGTAAAGCGATGTCAGGTCGGTAATCGCGTAGGGGAAATCCTCCTTGTCTGAGAACTCGATAATATCCGCTTTACCGCTGACTATCTGCCGCTCGCCGTCCACAGTAAGAGTGTTATGTTGCGCGTTCCCGTAGCGGAAGACATCCCAGCGCTGCGAGTTTTGCCTCGCGTTCCACAGATCGACTCCCTTGGATTCCAGCGAATTGTAGTCCTGCATGCCGAAGTCCATGGCCCAGCGCTGACCGCCCCAATCCATGACGAATTCCCCGATATCCATGTGCGCGTGGTTCGTTGAAGGGCTTCCCCCTTTTATCGCGAGATAAAGGGCATTAGTGTCCCACGAGCTGCGCAAAATCGCTATGGGCGTACGTCCTCGCCCCATCCAGTCAAGCGTCGTTGGCTCGCATAGGCCGGCCGGCAAGCTATCGGGGGCCCAGAAAACGAGGGCAGGCAGGAATCGTTCACGTGCAAATCGATTCGGAGACGATCGAAGGAATCTGAGTTCATAGAGGAGGAGGGATGAGTCATGCGCTGTAGCGGCGAACCAGAACATCGCAGGATTGAGCTCAGCCGCGGTGCCCGCGTCGGAGAAATTGAAGGGCAGGCCCGACGGCCCCAACATCTGGCATAGGAAGACGGGCGTTTTCAAGAAACCAGGGGAAGCATTTTTCAATCCGAAGTCAGTCCCGAAGGCCTTCTCCATTGCGCTGAGGAATAGCACATTATACGTGGTACCATATCCCCAATACCCATAGCCTTCCGGATAGCCTCCGTCGGGATCATACTCGCGCATGGGAATGCGCAGCGCCTCGGCCGATCGCTCGATAACTCGCCTCGCATAGACCGGGTCGTCTTCCCAAACCGCAAGGGCCCCAATGGCCATACTGGCGGAACAAACTTGGTTCCAATTATTAGTTAACTTTAACCATGAGTTGTAACGCTTATCGAAAGAAGGCTCCAGGCCTTTCTGCCTGATGGCAAGGCGAACTAAATCTCGTGTCTCGGGCGACAGCGCCGAATAGAGCTGATCGTATGCGATGGCCGCTGCCGTCGTCATTTCTGCGACGTCGAGGAAATGGTCAGGATGCCAATCCTGAAACGCAGCGATAGCCACTAGCTCCTCTTCGCCGCGCCGGGCATAGCGCATATCCCCTGTCGTCCTATACGCATAGGAGAGGAAGAATAGGCGGCGAAGCGCCTCACGCGAAACATCGAGCAGCCTCTTCCCCGTCAGCTTTCGTTCGACAGGCGGTGCTGAGATGATTTTTTCGGCTTCCGCAAGAATGATAGAATTGACTGCAGCCAGATCGGGATTAACGGCTATTTTATTCTTTAGCTGATCTTCCTCCCCTTTCAATAGAAGAATGCGAGGATGCGCAGGTGGTTGAGGCAAAAGGGGCTGCGCCGATGCCGCCAATGCCATAAAAGGGAAAAACACCAGCAGCACTTCAAGCCTTAGGAATGACTCTCGCCGCGTCATAGATATTCCCTATCTATCATATGACATTTTAGCATGTAGCGGAGCTTACCGGAAGAACTATTTCCCAAGGGCATAGAGTACCCTCGCGGTCACGGTATGTAGCTGTTCTTAAAATTTCTTGGCGGGCTAATCCGGCCGCACCGTCGTGACGACGTAACCGCGATAGCCCAGGCCGTCCAGGCGTAGAGCGACAAGACGCGCCTCGGTGGGCGCAAGGCTCGGGAAGACGACACGGAAGCGGCCGGAAGCGCACTCGATGCTCGCGGTGAGTCCCGAGGCGGCAAGGCGATCGACCGTCCCTCGCGCGTTGGTCTCGCTCGCGTACGAGGCCACTTGAATGCGTACGATGGCTCCGTCGTTTGAATCGTGCGCGGCTGCGTCCAGGGGCACAGAGCCTTTGGAAGCGACCGAAGGGGAAGCCGTCAGAGGAGCCAAGGGGGCGCCATTCGGCGTACCGCCCTTCCAAGCTAAGGCCTCCTCGGGCGGAATGACCGCAAGGCTCACGCGAGCTGTGCCCGTCGGTATCATACCTATGATGCGAGCCGCCGCCTCGGAGAGATCGATGATCCTGTTCTTGGCAAAAGGCCCGCGGTCATTCACCCGCACAACGACGCTTGAGCCGTTGTCGAGGTTGCGCACGAGAAGGTAGGTGCCGAATGGGTAGCTGCGGTGCGCACAGGTGAGCTTTTCCTTGTCGTAGACCTCGCCGTTCGAGGTCGGTCGGCCGTGGAAACCCGCACCGTACCAAGACGCGATGCCGCCGCTCTCCTGCGCGGCATCGGCGCCAGGCCGCGGCGCGACCGTAGCCGCGACCTCAGCGTAGAGGGCCGACAGGCAGAAAAAAACTGAGGCCGCGAAGATGGCTCGTATTCGCTTATGCATCTTTTGCTCGGGCTTAAACCGCCCGTTCTAGCTATCGGCTCATTTCCGTACCGAGATAAGCTCAGCCGCAGAAAGGGCGATCTCTGCGAAGAGATCGCGGATATCGGCGGCATCGACACCGGAATAAGCCACTCGCAGGTAGCGGTCCTGTATCGAGACCGCGCCTATGCCCTTCTCGCCCAGGAGCTTTAGGCGAAGAGCCTCGGCCGAGATGCCCTCGCACTCGAAGCTCATGAAGTAGCCCGAGTTGAAGGGCAGGACCCTGAGGCAAGACGGGAGAGGATTCTCGTCGAGGAAGTCCCTGACCTCGGAGTAGCGCTCGGAAAGGAGACCGCGGAAGCGCGCCTTCTGCTCGGCGACTGCGCTTTCTCCCAAGGCCTTGAGGACGAGGCTCTGGGCGGGAGCCGAGGAGCTCGACACCGAGGAGCGGAGGAGGCCCATGAGCTTCTTGACGAGCGCCTCGTAGCCTTTATCGTCGAGGCCTGATGAGGCGAAGGTGAGGAAGCCCAGACGGAAGCCCCAGACGTAATCTTCCTTTGTGGGGCCGTCGGCCTTGACCGCGAGGATGTTCGGGTGCGCCGCGGCAAGGCGCGCGAAGATGGATTCCTCAAGGAGGCCCTCCTCGTATTGAAGGCCGAAATAGGCATCGTCGGCGATGACGAGAAGGGCCACGCCCTCGGACGCGAGGAGAGAGAGAGAAGCGACGATCGCGTCGGCTTCGTCCAAGGTAGGCGTATAGCCCGTCGGGTTGTTCGGAAAGTTGAGGAGGCAGGCCGCCCTCGAGCCTTTGCCTGCAGCGGCGGATCGATGGGCGCACTGGCGAAGGGCATCCTCGAGACCGAGGACGTTGAAGCCCAGAGCTGAGCCTTGGCTTTGCGCGAAGAAGGGATAGGTCACGGTCTTCGCCGCCTTGCGCTCCTCGACGATAAGGCGATAATTAGGCCAGGAGAGATCAGGAAGGACGATCTCGTCGCCCGGATCGAGGAAAAGGTCGACTACCGAAAAGATGGCGGCTGTCAGGCCTGGCACGACGACGGGCACGGAGCTTTTCTTCCCCTTGAGCGAGGGGTTCTTCCGATCGAGCTCCTCGCGCCACAGCGTGCGGAGCGAAGGGGCGCCCGCCGTAGGCGCGTAGGCGACGGCCTCGCGAGGAGTCAAAGTAGGCAGGCCCGAACGTATCGGATCGAGGATCATAGGCTCGCCGCAGGAAAATGCCATACCGATCGTAGCGTTGAAGCGATGGGCCCGGGCATCGGCCTCGGCGCTCTGCGAGACTATTCCCTTCGGGAAGTACATGCGCTTGCCTAGAGTAGAAAGCAGGCGCCAGGCGACGCCGTCGGCGAGTGCCGCGTTAAGTTCCTCAGCGAGCGCATTCATGTCGATTCCCCCGTGCATTCAACCCTAAACGCGCGCCGCGAAGCATGTCAAGGACTGACGCGTATTGATTTTAATTCGTTCTTTAACGATTATTAAGCCGGAGGAACTCCAATGAACAGAAAATTAGCAATCGCCCTTGTGCTCGTAGTCGGCCTGGCCGACATCGCCTTCGGCCAGGTCAAGGCGAAGGATGGTATTTACTTTGCGCAAGACTCCGAATACGCGAAAGACTCCGGATGGAAAGAGCAGGTCATCGTGACCGTCAAGGGCGGGAAGATCGCCACAGTCCTCTGGAACGGCGTATCCAACACCGGCGTGGCGGACAGGCTGTCCATCGTTCCGGGCGGCTACGATATTGTGAAGTACGGCAAGGCCAAGGCCGATTGGAACGTCCAGGCGAAGGCAGTGCAAGACTATATCGTCAAGAACCAGAGCACCAATGTCGCGCTCAAGGCCAATGGCACGACCGACGCGATCTCCGGCGCCACTATCCACGTAAAGGACGTCTTCGGCCTCGTGGACAAAGCCCTCGCTTCCGCACCCGTCAAGAAGGGCATCTATTCGAAGGATGGCTGGTACTTCAAGGAGCAGGCCGACTTCGACAAGAATAGCGGGTGGAAGGATTCCGTCCTCATCACGGTCGTCAACGGTACGGTCGTCGACGTTATCTGGAATGGCGTCTCGAAAGACAAAACTAAGAAGTCCAAGCTCGTCGAGGACCTCGCCGGCAAGTACGGCATGGAGAAGGCCGCGAAGAAAGGCGCCTGGAACGTCCAGGCGAAGGCCGTAGAGGACGCGATCGTCAAAGCGCAGGACCCTTCCAAGATCGCCATCAAGGCGGACGGCACGACCGACGCGATCTCCGGCGCCACACTCCACGTGACCGCCGTGGGCCTCGCTATCGAGGCCCTCAAGGCCGCGAAGTAAGCGATTCGCCTTTCGGATTGAAAAAGGCCGCGGGGGCAATTGTCCTCGCGGCCTTTTTGATATGGCACTCTTTTGAACATCCGTTGGGGGATCCTGCCACGTCCGGCTCAGCGCCGCAGACCCGCGTCCTCGGCTACCACGGATTCGATGGCACGCTCGAAGGCCGGGATGTCCTCGACGGACTTGGCCGGCGTGAGCTCCTCGGGCCGGGCGATAGCCAGGATGCGCGCCCTACCCTCCGAGGCGAGGAGCGCGTCCACGTTGTCGAGGGCAAACTCGTGTCCCTCGGGATCGTTGCCCGGTATCGCATAACCTGAGCCTTCGACCCAATAGCTCTCCCGGAAAGCCTCGACCTCTCGCAACAGGGCCGGGGTCGAGTAGACGCGCACCCCGACGTTCGTGTAGCCGGGACCGGCCGTCTGTCCATGTCCCTGCAGCTTGGAGTGACCGAAGCTGCGGGGAAGGCCGGAAGCGCCGAGGCCGATCGGATAGGCGGGAGACTCGAGCCTAGTGGCGGGTATCAGGAGATCGACTCTATGCCCAGAGGCGCGCAGAGCGTCGAGGGCGAAGAGGGAGGACAGTATCGTACGGCGGGAATTGGCGTCGCCGCCGAAATTGGTTACGACGTAGTCGGCGCCCCGGAAGAGATCGCGGCATTGCCAGGCCGCGTCGCCGTGGCCAAGGGGTTTGCCAAAGCTCGTGGCCTGTGTGAAGAAATCGCGATCGCGCTTTCCAATGCCGAGGGGAGAGAGTATCTCATCGTCGATCTCGGCCTCCCATCCGCGCACGACGACGAGGTGACGCCCAAGTCCGTCCACCGCGGCGAGGGCGTAGGAGGCGATGGGCGCGCGCAGGCCGCCTCCGTGGAGGAAATCGCGCACGGGGAAGAGTCCGCGCGGCCGCATAGGATCGAAGGCCGCGGCCTGCGCAGCGAGCTCGGCGCTCCGCCCTTCCTTGGGGGCGAGTGACTTCACCCAACGCGAGCCCGAGCCCGCGAGGAGGGTGAGGCAGACCGTGCGGCTACTGAGATCGGCCAGGTATTCCGCGGTCGAGGCGAAGGGCCCGCGTCCTGCCTGCTGACCGGCTTGGGCGCGTTCGGCAAGGGCGACATCGGACAACGCTGCGCGGCACGAGATGGCCTCGGCATAGAGCCTGCCCGTGAGTTCATCCAGTCGTGTTTCCATGACAGCGAGTATAGCTAGAGGCTCTACGCCTTGACTACGCGGTACTTGTTCACGAACGAGCAGGGTCGATACGTCATTTTTGCCTGTCGCAAACCTTCGTCGCCTAAGTCCTGCTCGCGGTTGATGTGCTTAAAATACGACGGAAGGGCCTGGGCAAAGGCTTGGTTTATGAACTGGTAGATGCCCTTGTAGTCCTCGACGCCCTTCTCGAAGTGAACGGCGAACATACAGGCCTTCGAGAGGGGCTCGCCGAGGCACCACCCCGCAGGGGTCCCGTCGACATAGTACACGCAGCCCCTCATACCCAGGACGTCGAAGAGCTCGAGGGCCTCGCGGGAAGCCGCATAGTCCCCATCGTAGCCCTTCGTCTGCCGCCACGAATCGAGCACGGCGAGCGCGTCGGCTACGTTCTCCTTGCGCAGAGGCTTCTGCTCATAATCGTAGGAGTTGATGAAGGCGTTCACGAGATTGCGCTTTTTATGGTAGGTCTTGCCCGAGAGCTCGGCTAAGTCGGTGCGGAGATAGAGGTAATCGAAGTTGTCACGGTCCTCCACGACCGCATAACCTGACTGCTCGAGCTGGACGCGATGAGCCGCCGCCTGGGACTCGGAGAGGTTCTTGAGGTAGTCGTGGCTGTTCATGAGCTCGTCCAGGGCCTCCTTCTCGGGTAAGGCGCAGGGGACATAGAAGAAGGACTTGCCTTGCTTCTCGCCTTCGATGACGAATGTGCGGCCCGGGAATCGCGATACGCGATAGCCGTAGGTCCGCCTAAATAAATAGAGGTTCGAAAAGGTGAACTCGGAGATGCCGTCGGCGATCATGTTAAGCGACGGATATAGATCGTTTCTCATCTCAAGGGACACGGGAGCGAATTCGGGGTACACGGGGATGGAAGATGCCATGCCTCTATGATACGGAAGGTCTGAGCCTTAGGGCAAGCATATCTATCATGCCATGGACCGGTTGCGCCCAAGAGTCTTCGCGGCCAAGAGGGCGTGCTCTGCCGCAGAGACGAGCGAAGCGGGCGATTGCCCTTCGTAGAACCCGCATGAGGCGCAGCCGACGCTGACGGTCAGGACTTCGGCGCCCCCCTCGCCTCCGCGATCGCCGCCGAGAGGAATGGCGAGAGCCTCGACAGCGCGGCGCAGATCCTCGCCCGCCGCGAGGGCGCGCGCCTCGTCGGTATCCTCGAGTACGACAAGGAACTCCTCGCCGCCATAGCGAGTGACGACGCCGCCCAGGGCCTCGACCGAGGCGGAGAGCGAGAGTGCGATGCGCTTTAGGCACTCATTGCCCGCTGCCTTGCCGTACTGGTCGTTGTAGGCCTTGAAGCGGTCTATGTCGACAAGGAGGACGGCGAGATCGAGCTTGCGCAAGAAGGCGCGGGAGAAGGCGAGCTCGAGGTGCTCCTCCGCCTTGCGCCGATTGGGCAAACCGGTGAGGCCGTCCACAATGGCCGCTCTCTCCATCTTGGCGCCCGCCTCGACCAGGCGAGAACGCAGGCTATCGGCCTCTGCTCGAGCCGCGTAGAGCGAGGCTCGCGATAGGAAGAAAGCGAGGAGGTAGCCTCCAACGGCGAGGAGTATGGCGTAGAACGCGTAGGAAGCGGGACTGGCCCACGGAGCTGTCCGTACCTTGATCGGCAGGGCTATGCCCGTTTCGTTCCACAGCCCGTCGTTGTTGGATGCCTTGACGCGGAAGACGTAACTTCCGCCAGGCAAGTTCGTATACGAAGCCGAGCGCCGCGAGAAGGGGTCCGACCAAGCCGAATCGAAGCCCTCGAGCTTGTACGAGTATAGGTTACGAGCCGGATCGTGGTAGTCGAGCGCGGCGAACTCGAGGCGCAGGGCGTTTTCTTTCCAGGACAGGTCGAGCCGCCCCTTCCCTTGCTCGAGATCGGCGAGGGCTTCCGGGCCGAGGCTCCGGCCGCCTTCGATCGAGACGGACGTGAGAACGATGGGCGGTACATGGTAGTTGTATTGATAGCGCGCAGGGTCGAAGCGATAGATCCTGTCAGTGGCTCCGAAAAAGAGCGCCCCATCGGGAGCCTTGAAAGCGCCCGAGAAGAACTCTGGGTTCACGAAGCTCGAGTACGCCGAGATCGAGCGCAGGCGGCCGAGAGCGCGGTCGTATATGGCGAGCCCCGCCAGAGTGGCCACCCAGAGGTCCCCCGAAGCGTCCTCAAGGATGCGTACGACCGAGTTGGAGGGCAGTCCATCCCGTTTCGTATAGCGGACGAAGCTGTCGGTCGCGCTCTCGTAGCGCATGAGCCCTCCGCCCGAGGCGCCGATCCACAAAAGCTTGCGCGAATCGAGGTAGATTGTGTTGATGGAATCCGAGGAAAGGTAGCGCGTGAAGCGCCCTCGCTTCGAGGGGCCAGGGCCCTCGAGGCGATTGAGACCGCGATTGGTGCCTACCCAGAGCTTGCCTGATCCGTCGCGAGCGAGGCAGGTCACAAGGTCGTCCGAGAGCGAGTCGGCCCGGGCGTCGTCGTGCGCATAGCGAATAAAGGAAGGCCCGCCGCCCGAGTCACGATTCCAATAGTAGAGGCCCTGTCGGTTGGCCCCGAGCCACAGTCCTCCCGATGGGTCTTCGGCCATGTCGTAGACGAGCGAGGACCCGGGCGATTCCTCGCCGACAGCTTTAGGCCTTACGGTCGAGAAAGAGTCGCTCGCACGATCGTAATGAGCGAGACCGTCGTGCGTCCCTGCCCATATCTCGCCAGATGAGTCCTCGCGGAGGAAATTGACGGTATCGTTGGGCAAGGAGCTCGAGACTCCGCTCTCGTGCCGATAGCTGCGCCATGAGGACGAGGAAGGGTCGCAGCGGACGATACCCTTATTGTAGACGCTCACCCATAGGTTCCCCTTGCGGTCGACGAGGATCGCATAGACTTTGCCCGCGGGCAGTTCCCCAACTTTCGAGGAAATCGCCGTGTAGCCTCGGCGCGATCGGTCCAGCTTGGAGAGGCCCCCGCCGTTGGTGCCAATCCACAGCTCTCCGGCGAAGTCGCGGTACAAAGAATAAACGACATCGCTCGCGAGGGAGCCCGACTCGCCGGTGGCCCGATATGAAGAGAAGCTCCGCGAGGCGATATCGTATTCGAGGAGCCCCCCGCCCCAGGTGCCGACATAGACGATCTCCTCCTCGGCGGCACAGAGCGCGTAGACGCGGCCGTCGGAGGTCGGATGGTTCTCGAACTTCCCCGTGTTGGGATCGAAGAGCGAAAGGCCGCCATCCCAGGTGCCGATCCAGAGCCTGCCCGAGGAGTCCTGGTCTATCGCCATGACATGGTCGGAGGGAAGCGAGCCGCCCATCCTTCGGCCGTTCTTCCTATACCAGACGAAGGCTCCTGTGCCGTAATCGTAGCGCGCGAGCCCGCTCCCGGAGGTGCCTATCCAGAGCCTGCCGCTGCGATCCGATCGTATCGCGCGCACGACGGTTGAAGACATAAAGCGGCGCATGGCGAGCGTTTTTTCGTCGAAGAGATTAAGGCCGGAGATGGTGCCGACCCAGAGTGATCCGTTCTTGTCTCGGCATATCGAGGTCACCACGTCGCAGGAGAGCGAGTCGGGCTTGAGCGGATCGTTGCGGTAGGAGACAAATCGCTCGGTCCGGAGATCCAACTTGGCCAGGCCTCCGTAGGTGCCGACCCAGAGCGATTCGCCGTCGAAGAAGAGGGTCTGCACGACGTCGTGCGGCAGGCTCGAAGCGTCGGAGGGCTCGTGGCAGAATAATTTGAAGGCGCTGCCGTCGTAACGGGCCAATCCTCCCTGGGTACCGAACCAGAGGAAACCGCGATCGTCCTGTGCGATGCTCGAAACCGACGAGTTGGGCAGGCCCTCGGCGGCACCGAGCGAAGACAGGAGAGGTGTGCCGTAGCCCCCGGCCGCGAAGGCGTCGGGAGGGAGGAGAGCCGTCGCTAGGATCGCGGCGAGTATCGCGGCGACGGGCAGCTTCACGGGGCGCATGATTCGCATACTATGCGACATTATGCGGCCTGGATAGACCTTGCCTCTCATTGCGGCCGCGTTGCATACTCCTTTTCCATGAGATCATTCGCAGAGCTACTCGGCCGCCCTTATGCAGCGGAACTCGCCCAAAGACTCATCCGCTACGCCAAGATCGAGACTACGAGCGATCGCCATATCGAGCAAATTCCCTCGACCCCGACGCAGAGGGAGCTCGCTCGCCTCCTCCTTTCCGAGCTCACCGACCTCGGCATTTCCGACGCGAGCATGGACGAGCATTGCTATATCATCGCCCGTCTTCCCGCCTCGGTCGGTTGCGAAAAGGCGAGCTCGATCGGCCTCATGGCCCACATCGACACGGCGAGCGACGTCTCGGGAGCGAACGTAAGGCCCCGGATCATCGAGCGCTACGACGGCAGCGCAGTCAAGCTCGGCCCCAGCGCGGGGGGGGGCGATTACGTCCTCGACCCGAGCGACAATCCCGATCTCGCCGGGCGCTTGGACGACACGATCATAGTCACCGACGGTTCCACCCTCCTCGGCGCGGACGATAAGGCCGGCGTCGCCGAGATCATGACCGCCGCCGCCTATCTCCTTTCCCATCCCGAGATCAAGCACGGGCCCATCGAGATTGTCTTCACTCCCGACGAGGAGACGGGCAAGGGCATGGACCTCTTCCCCCTCGAGCGACTTAAGTCCAAGGCCTGCTACACGCTTGACGGCGGGAAGGCCGGGGAGATAGAGGCCGAGTGCTTCACCGCCTACGCGGTCAAGGCCGAGTTCAAGGGCAAGGTCATCCACATCGGTTCAGCGCGGGGCAAACTAGCCAACGCGGTGGCCATGGCGGCGAGTTTCGTCTCCATGCTGCCCCGGAACGAGAGTCCCGAGGCCACCGACGGCTGGTACGGCTATTACTGTCCCCTCGAAATATCCGGCGGCCTCGAGAGTGCAACGGCCGAGGTCTTCCTCCGCGACTTCTGCCAGGCGGGGATGGATTCGCGGATCGAGGCGGTGAAGGCGATGGCAAAGGCCGTCGAAGTCCAGTTCCCCCTCGGCTCGGTCGTCCTCACCGTGTCCAAGCAGTACATCAATATGCGCGAAAGGCTCGACGAAAGGCCCGAAGTGCTCGAGCGTCTCATGGAAGCGGCCAGGCGGGCTGGGGCAGAGCCCTGCGTCAAGCCGATCCGCGGCGGCACCGACGGCGCGAGGCTGACAGAGCTGGGCGTGCCGACGCCCAACGTTTTCACGGGCGGCTACAACTACCACAGCCGCTACGAGTGGGCCTCGGTCGGCGAGATGGTTCTGGCCGTCGAAACCATCCTCGAACTCGTGCAACTCTGGGGGAAAGCCTAGGCTGTCTCTCATTATCGCGGCAGGCCCTTTTCCATGTACAAAAATCGAAGCGTCAAGGTATACTTAGGTTCAATGGTAGATATTGGTGAATACGAAGCTCTAGCCCGAGAAACCGGGGCATACAAGGATATCGAAATCGAGATCCTCAAGGAATCCTTGGCCTCGTGGGAAAGACGGCCGAACGACCCCTACACCATCCTCGAAATTCGCGACGGCAAGATCCTCGCCGCCTTCCTGGCGCTTCTCCATGAGGAAGGCTCCGATTACAGCTACACGATCCAAACGATCTGCGTCGATCCCTCGTATCGCGAGACAGGCGTCGTGGACAAGCTTCTCGACGGTCTCGAGGCCGAAAGCCTGAAGCTTCGGCCTTCGGCTATCCTCCGCTTCGAGCTCTCTACGGAAAAGGAGAAGGCGCTAGGAATCGGCGTCCTCGAGTCGCGAGGCTACGGCCTCATAGGCCACATAGCGGATTTCTACGCTAAGGGCAGCGATTACTTTATGTACGCTAAGATAATCCATCGTCGAAATCCGGACGATGGGGGGAAAAAATGATCATAGGAGCTATTGAAGCTGGCGGGACTAAATTCGTGTGCGGGTTATTCGACGCGGATTGCCAGGACTACGCAAAGCCGACGCTCATAGCCAGGGAAAGCATACCGACGACAAGCCCTGATGCGACCCTCGAGGCGGCCATGGATTTCTTCGTCTCGACGAGTGAAGAGCATAAAGGCATCAAACTCGATGCCATAGGGATCGGCTGCTTCGGTCCTGTGGATCTCAAGCCTTCGAGCCCAACATGGGGCTATATTACCGCCACACCCAAGCCGGGATGGAAGGACACGCAGGTCGCCGGCTATTTCCGTACTAAGCTCGGCATACCCGTGGCCTTCGATACCGACGTCAACGCGGCGGCCTATGGAGAGTATCTGTGGGGGGCCGCAAAAGGCCTCAAGGACTTTATCTACATAACCGTCGGCACGGGCATCGGTGGGGGCGTCTTCTCGAACGGCGGCCTCGTGCATGGGCTGGAGCACCCTGAACTCGGCCACATCAAAGTGCAGCGCGAGGTCGCGGACGCCTATTCCGGATGTTGCCCCTATCATGGGGATTGCCTCGAAGGCATGGCCTCGGGCCCCGCCATCGGGAAGCGCTGGGGCGTCAAGGCCGAGGATCTCGGCACCGACCACAAGGCCTGGGAACTCGAGGCGCGCTACCTCGCCAAGGCCTTCGCGGCTTATTCCTTTGTCCTCTCGCCCGAACGCATCCTCTTAGGCGGCGGCGTAGGCCTCCGGCCGGCTCTTGCGGAGCGCGTGGCCGTCCTTCTGGGCGAAGAACTCGCCGGGTACCTCCCCGCGTTAACGGATCCTGCAAAGCTTTCGTCCTTCGTAGTCCGTCCGCAGCTCGGCGCGGATGCCGGCCTTGTCGGTTCAGCCGCGCTCGCTCTTCGCTACTGCCTGTCGTGAGTTCAAGCCAGTTTTGGTAGCGCCGCGATTACCTTCAATTTTCCTCTTTACCACGCCGAGAATTAAGGGTAAGGACAGTACGGTAAGGATGGAAACTTGAACGGATACGCCTTCACCGACGCCATCGTCGTGACACCGCGCAAGATACGCGGAGATGCAACCCTCCTCGTCGAGGGGGGTTGCGTCATAGGCTTCGGCTTAGGCTCGAATTGCGAGTTGCGTATAGGAAGCGAGTCCTATGTCTACCCCGCCCTCATAAACTGCCACGATCACCTGCGCGGCAACTACCTGCCCAGGGTAGGTCCCTCGATGGGACGCTTCTACACTAATTGGGCGAGTTGGGACGCGGATCTCAAGGCCTCCCCGATCTTTGCAGAGCGTTCTGCCATCTCCGTCGAGCAGATGTACCGGCTCGGGGGCTACAAAAATCTTTTCTCGGGCGTAGCCACGGTGCATGACCATTTCCCTCACGAGTTGAACGAAGCCTACCTTGACGGCCTGCCCATCCGCGCCCTCCGGGACTACTGTCTCGCCCACGAGTGCTCCTCGTTCGACCTGAAGTGGGGAGACGGCATCGAGATCGAGCACGGCCGCGCCGTCGAGAGGTCCTGGCCCTTCGTCTCCCACCTCGAGGAGGGCTTCGACCCGGAGAGCATGGACGGCATCGGCGTCCTCGAGCGCGCCTCCTGTCTCGACGAGCGCGATCTCCTCGTGCACTGCATTGGCTTCTCGGACGAGGATATAAAGAAGGTGAAGAAAGCAGGCGCGAGCGTCGCCTGGTGCCCCGCTTCGAACTATTTCATGTTCAACGTCACCTGCAAGATCCGCAAGCTACTCCGTTCGGGCGTCAACGTCGCCATTGGCACGGACTCGACGCATACGGGATCGGTCAACCTCCTCGCGGAGATGAAGTTCGCGCGCTCGGTCTATCGCGCGCTCTACGGCGAGGATATTCCCGCCAAGACCCTCTTCGACATGGCGACGATCAACGCGGCCAAGGCCTTGGGCCTCGCGGGCAAGGCGGGGATCCTCGAGCCGGGGGCCTGGGCCGACGTCGCCGTCTTCAGGGCGAGGGCAGACGATCCTTATGAGAGCCTCGCTCTCGCCGAGTGCGAAGACCTCGAGCTCCTCACTGTCGAGGGCATGCCCGTCTACGGCGACGAGGGGAAGTACGGCGATGCACTCGAGATGATCGCCGGGAAGCGGCCGGCGGACTACGGCAGCGTCGAGGTCGGGGGCAGGACCATGTTCGTCAAGGGAGATCCGGCGGGACTATATCGCGATATCAGGATGGCGGTCGGCTTCGAGAAGAAGCTCGACTACCTCCCTTTCGATATCTAGCGGCTCGTCTGAGGGCTGGCATTATGCGGCCGAGGAGCCTACACTACAGGGACGCCACTTGTGGGCGGCGTGAGCCGACTACGGCAGGAGGGGCGCAAGCGAGCGCCCGACGGGAGCAAAAAGAGGATGCCAAAGGTAGGGAACTACCGTGCCAACTCGGTGATCTACTTCCAGGGGGACATCGTCAGCGACAAGGTCTTCGTCCTCCAGCAAGGGAAGGTGTGCCTCGGCTACAACGACATCGAGACCGGGAAAGAAATACGCGAAATCATCCAAACCGGGGAGTTCTTCGGCGTGAAGAGCGCCCTGGGCAAGTATCCTCGCGAGGAGAACGCAGTCGTGCTCTCCGACGCCCAGGTTCTCGTATTCGCTGTGCCCGAATTCGAGGTCTTTGCGCAGAAGAATACGCGCATCATCATGAAGATGCTCAAGGTTTTCTCGAACCAGCTGCGGCGCGTGCATACGCAGGTCGACAACCTTCTCGAGGCGAACGAGAGCCTGAGTCCCGAGGTCGGCCTCTTCAAGGCCGGCGAGTACTACCTTAAGGCGCGGCAGTATTCGCAGGCCAAGTACGTCTTTAGTCGCTACCTCACCTACTACCCGGCAGGCAAGCTCGCGGAGCAGGCAAGCCGCTACCTTGAGGTCGCGGAGAACGGGTCGGTCAAATTCGGGGACGGCAAGGGCCCCGCTCCCATCATGGTCGAGACGACGAAGATGGCGGGAGGGACTGCCGACAGGGATGATGAACCGGCACCCCATGGCCAGGCGGAGGCCAAGGCGTCGGGCGAGAGTCTCTCCGACACTGCTAAGTCCTATTACGACGCCGTGAGCCTCTTCAGCTCCGAGAAGTATAAAGAGGCCCTCTCGCTCTTCAAGAAGATAGTCGAGTCCAATACCGATCCCGAATATACGACCAAGGCCCTCTACGATATGGGCCGCTGCCTCTTCATGCTCGGGCAGTACGAACTTACGATCAAGCACTTCACGCAGATGATCCAGACCTACCCAAAGCACCCCGATATCGTCGACACCCTCTTCTACCTGGGCCAGTCCTACGAGAAAAAAGGCGACATCGAGCGGGCCAAGGGCTTCTTCAAGAAAATCCTCTCCATGGAGTCGGACGAGGACGCAGCCATGCGCATCAAGGCGGCTAAGTCCTTGCGCAAGCTCGAGGAGGGAGTCCATGGCTGACCTCGCCGCCTTCACACGCTTCGCGCGGACCTACCATCCGGGCGAGATAATCTTCGCCGAGTACGAGCCTGGGGACAGTTTCTACCTTATACAAGCGGGCAAGGTGAAGATCACCAAGATCGTCGCCGACAACGAGAAGACCCTCGATATACTCCAGGCTCCGGAGATCTTCGGCGAGATGGCCATACTCGAGGGCGCGCCCCGCTCGGCAACCGCCCTGGCCATCGACACGGTCAAGGTTCTCGAGTTCAATAGGGCAAATTTTGAAGTGCTCATGATGGGCAATCCCCAGATCGCGCTACGCCTCTTAAAGCTCTTCACCAAGCGCATCTGGGATCAGAAGCGCCGCTTCATGATCCTCACTCTCGACGACCCCCAGGCCAAGATAGCCGACGTCTTCCTCATGCTCGACGAGACCAACGCCGCGGTCCGCGGGGGCGAGCTCGACGGCGAGAAGCGCGAGTTCAAGGTCACGGTGGACGACGTAGCCCACTGGGCCGGCATGTCGCCGACCGAGGCGCAGACCCTGATCGGCCACTTCGCCAATCAGCGCAGGCTCGAGCTCTTCCCGGACAAGATCGTTGTCAAGAATATCAGCGACTTCTCGCGCCTCGTAAACTCGCGCAGAAAGAAATAGCGAGCGAGGTGAGGAGCGCGGGCCCCGGCCGTAATCTCGCAGAGGGCCCCGTTAGGGGCGCTTCTTGCCGAGCTGCTTCGAGCCCGCGTCATAGACCTTCTTGGGCACGACGAGATAGAGCAGGGATTCGCGATTGAAATAGAAATCCTTGCCGGCGTCGTCGACGACGGAGAAGAAAAGGCCGGCGTCCTCGGCGAAGTCCTTCTCCAGGGCCTCGCGCACGCGGTCGTAGAACTCCACCGCGGCGGAGGGCGACTCGACCATGAGGTACTCGGGGTCTCCACGGCCGAGGAGGCGGTACTTGACGACGCAGTCCTCGTCCTTGATGTTCTCGAGCGCGGGGAACTCCTCGAGGCTCGACTCGAAGACGAAATGAAGGGTCTCGATGCTCCTGCACACGATTATGGCGACCGAGCCATCGCTCATGGTGAAGGATATCGCCTCGTCTGCCCGGGAGACCTCGAGGAAGCGTTCCTTAAGATGGGAGAATTCTTTCTCGTCCACCTCGAAGAAGAGCTCGTTCTCGATTCCGGCGAATTTCGCCGTAAGGCAGTATTTGGTTATCATCCGCACCCTCCTTGGATGCCCTGATTGTCACCTTACATGCGGGGGGCTGTCAACGCGTCTACAGAGCCCCCTAAATGCGTCATCCGAAATAGAGCCTGAGGACTATCGCCTGATCGTAGTTGCCGAAGCCCTTGCCGAAGATATTGAGACCGCCGACATGCTCGGCCTCGCCTTTCACCCCGATCCGAACCTTGATCGAGTGATGCGCAGATAGGGCGAGGCCTGTGAGGCTTAGGTCTGATATCCGCACACCATCTACGAAGCTGCCATCCTCGGTGACGCTCCAGTTCTTGAGTAGGCCGTACTGCGAACCCTCGAGCTTCCACCATTCGGGGGTAAACTTGCCTCGCTTGTCTCCGAAGTCCCCTGGGCTCGTCCAGTCGCCGACCTCAACCGAATTGACCCAGAGCGTAATATCCGAACGCCAGTTCTTGTCGGTGCCCGGGGTTTCGGAAGAGAGCTCGGCGCTGATTTCGAGCTTGCGTATAGGCTTATCTTTATAGAGGCTGTTGTTCGGGAACTTGTACTCCACCCAGCCGCGCTCGAACCAGAGGAGCCCAGCCTTCATGCGGTCTGGATTGAGGAACGAGTCGGGCACGTCGAGATAGCCGATTATCCCTTCAGACGAGCAGAGGCCACAGGGAGACGAGACTTCGTAGCTCGTAAAGAGGCCGATGGGCATTTCGACCTCGATGAGGTCGTCGCGTACCTGCTTCTCTTCCTCGGCGAAACGAATGACAATCTCCTCGAAGACGGCGCGGCAGATCTTCTGGTTGCCCTTTTTCGCTTTGACTATCTCGGACTGAACTAGCCCGGCCTTTTCGAGAATGGCCACGTTGGTCGCCACCGTGGACTGAGGAAGAGATAGGGACTCGGCGATCTCGTTAATATTCGCCTCCCGAACATGAAGGAGAGTCATGATTGAAAGGCGCAGTTCCGAAGAGAGGCCGAGAATTATCTTCTGATCTTCGTGGGGATCTACCACCAGGATTTTTGGGGTGCTCATCAAAGAAATAGTGTATCATTTTCCCCGATACATTACAAGTAAAAGAAATAGAAATAACTACTAGACGGGAAAGATATACGATTATTCTTTGTTAGTAAAATGTTTAAGTAAAATTCTGTAGCCAGACTTTAAATATCAATATTGGTGATAACAATCAAAATAATAGTTGACATGTGAAAAAAGCAGGCATACTATCATAAAACAAGGGACGAAACACAGCATTTTTGTATAAACACAGGGTTTCGTCCAATGTTAATCAGTTTTAGCGATACAAAAGCCAACATCAAGGAGGAAGAATGAAGAAGTTAGTGGCACTCGCATTGGTCCTCGCGATCATTCCTGGAGCATTCGTCTTTGCGCAGGCGAAGACCGACATCTCGCTCTGGACCTTTCAGCCCGTACACGTCCAGTTCTACCAGAGCATGGCGGAGAAGTGGAATGCGGCCAATCCCGGCAAGCAGATCAACCTCAAGGCCGAGGTATTCCCCTACGACGATCTGCACAACAAGCTCCTAGTGTCCCTGCAGTCGGGTTCCGGCGCTCCGGACATCAGCGACATCGAGATATCGAAGTTTGCGAACTATCTCCAAGGGGACATTCAGCTCGCACCCCTTAACGACCTCCTCGCCAAGGACATGAAGCAATTCGTGAAGTCGCGGCTCGACCTCTACCAGAAGGACGGCAAGTACTACGGCCTCGATTTCCACGTCGGTGCCGAGATCATGTTCTACAACGTCGAGATGTGCAAAGCCGCCGGTGTCGACATCGACAAGATCAAGACCTGGTCCGACTACATCAAGGCCGGCCAGCAGGTCGTCGCCAAAACCGGTAAGCCCATGTGTACTATCGAGTGCACCGAGCACTGGTCCTTTTACCCGCTGCTCAGCATGGCCGGCTCCGATGTCCTCGACAAGAACAACAAGGTCATCCTCGACAATGACACCAATATCAAGGTGCTCAAGCTGCTCTACGACATGATCTACAAGTACAAGATCGCGGTTACCGCGCCCGGCGGCTTCCACCACAGCGACCAGTACTACGGTTTCATGAACGACGGCGGGGCCGCCTCCATCTGGATGCCCTACTGGTACCTCAACCGCTTCACCGACTACATGCCCGACCTCAAGGGCAAGATGGCGATCCGCCCGATGCCGATATTTGACGGTTCCCCCGAAGTCTACGGTATCAAGTCCAAGTACACCTCGACGGGCATGGGCGGCACCGGTACGGCGGTCATCAAGACGAGCAAGAACCTCGAACTGGCCAAGGCCTTCCTCTACTACGCCAAGGGTTCCAAGGAAGGGCAGATCGAGATATGGAAGCAGCTCGGCTTCGATCCCCTGCGCACCGATGTCTGGACCGACAAGGCCGTCAAGGAGCCGAATAAGTTCACCGAGTACTACCAGAACGGCACCGGCCTCTTCGACGTCCTGACCAAGGTTAAAGACGGCTTTAACAGCACGAACGTTTCGGGTAATTACCCTGAGATCATCGACACGATCAAGCACAAGGTCATGTTCCAGGTGCTCTCGGATAAGTCCAAGACCCCTGAGCAGGCCCTGAAGGACGCGGCTGAGGAGCTGCGGAAGTAAGGCATCCGCGAAGCGGGCGCAAGCTCGCTTCGCGATCGTTAGGAATGATCGCCCGGAGGGCTTTGGTAGGCCATCGGAAACCGCGGCCTGCCTGCCCTTCGGGCGATTGCTTGAACAGTCCACCCGCGAATGGAGGGACCATGAGGACTGCATCGTATTTCAGGACGTATAGGCTGGTACCCTACGTCTTCGTGCTTCCCTTTATCATCTCGTTCTGCGCTTTCTACGCCTATCCGCTCGTGAGTACTATCATTATGAGCTTCCAGAAGATCATCCCCGGCCAGACGCACTTCGTCGGACTGGGGAACTACAGAAAGATGATCTCGGAGGACTTCTGGCAGGCCTTGAAGGTCAGCTTCGAGTATACGGTGATCACGATCCTCATCCTGATTCCCGGCCCAACCCTCCTGGCCGCGCTTTTGAACTCGGGTCTCAAGAAGCTCAACGCCATCTACCGGGCGGCTTTCTTTATCCCCTCGCTCGTCTCGGTCGTTGTCGCCGGAACCATCTTCAGGCTGATGTTTTCCTTGACCGGGCGCGCGGTCGTGAACGCCTCGCTCGGCTTTCTGTTCGGAGTGAAGCCTATCGACTGGGTGATGGGCGGGGCCTGGCAAGCCATGCTCCTCATGGTCATGCTCGCGACTTGGCGCTGGACCGGCGTAAACACCGTGTACTTCCTGTCGGGGCTCCAGTCCATCTCGACGGATCTGTACGAGGCCGCGTCGATAGACGGAGCGGGACCAGCGAGGCAGTTCCTCTCGATCACCATGCCGCTGCTCAAGCCGACGATCATTTTCGTCACGACGATCAGTATCTTCGGCGGTTTCGCGATGTTCGAGGAGAGCTACATGCTCTGGCAGGGCGTATCGCCCAACAACGTGGGGCTCACCCTGGTCGGCCTCATCTACCAAAAGGGCTTCCAACTCGGTGATCTAGGCCTGGCCTCGGCGGTAGGGCTCGTCGTTATGCTGGTCGTCTTCGTGCTCGCCGTCATACAGCTGAACCTCTTCGGGTTCTTCAGGAAGGAGGACTGACATGGAGTCCATGACGACCCAGAGGATCCTTTCGGAAACCGTGAAGTATCTCCTTCTCGGCGTGCTCGTCATACTATTCCTCTTCCCGATATTCGCCCTCGTGATGGCGAGCTTCGAGACCGGCCAGAACCTGATGCGCTACGGCATCTCCTTCAAGTCCCTCGTGCCGAAGACCTTCGATCCCAAAAACTTCGTGGCCCTCGTGACGACGAGAGACGGGGTCTACCTCACCTGGTATAAGAACAGCATCATCCTGACCGCCCTCCAGGCTAGCATGGCCCTCGCCTTCTCTTCCTTCGTCGGCTACGGCCTAGGCGTCTACCATTTCAAGGGCCGAAACCTCATCTTCATCCTCGTCCTCGCGGTGATGCTCGTTCCGGTGCAGATCCTCATCCTGCCGCTCTACAAACTCATGACGGCCATGGGCATCATGAACAGCTACCTAGGCGTCGTCGCTCCTTTCGTTGTCTCCCCTTTCGCGATCTTCTTCTTCCGTCAGTATTCCCTCGGCATCCCTAAGGACTACCTCGACGCTGGGAGGATCGACGGACTCGGCGAGTTCCGGATATTTGCAAAGCTTACCGCACCTCTAATGGGGCCGGCTTACGGTGCGATGGCGATCATGATCTCTCAGCAGGCCTGGAACGGATTCCTCTGGCCACTAATCGTCATGCGCACAGGGGACAAATTCCCTCTCACTATCGGACTCAACAGCCTCCTCACACCCTATGGCAACAACTACGACATGCTGATCGCCGGTTCCTGCGCAGCTTCGATCCCGATCATCATCGTCTTCTTCTTCTTCCAGCGCTTCTTCATCTCCGGTCTCAACGCCGGAGGAATAAAGGGTTAGCCGCAGGGCGCCACAACTCGCAAGGAAAGGTCATGAAAGCAAGACTGAGCATAGACAAGGACTACACGATCGGCGCTGTCGATAAGCGTATCTACGGTTCCTTCATCGAGCATCTTGGCCGCGCCGTCTACGGCGGCATATACGAACCGGGCCACCCGAAGGCCGACTCCAATGGATTCCGCAAGGATGTCCTCGAGCTCGTGCGCGAGCTGGGCGTGCCTGTGGTACGCTACCCGGGCGGCAACTTCGTCTCGTCCTTCAATTGGGAGGACTCGGTCGGCCCCGTCGAGAAGAGGCCCCGCCGCCTCGACCTCGCGTGGAAATCCGCCGAGCCCAATACCTTCGGCATGGGCGAGTTTCAGAAATGGGCGAAGGCCGCCAACACCGAGACGATGATGGCGATCAACCTGGGTACGCGCGGCATCGATGCGGCGCGCAACCTCGTCGAGTACTGCAATCATCCGGGCGGCACCTACTGGAGCGATCTGCGCAAAGAACACGGCTCGAAGGACCCATTCGGCATCAAGCTCTGGTGCCTGGGAAACGAGATGGACGGCCCTTGGCAGGTCGGACAGAAGACGCCCGACGAGTACGGCCGCATCGCCTACGAGACGGCCAAAGCGCTGAAGCTCTTCGACCCTAAGCTCGAGCTCGTCGCCTGCGGCTCCTCGAACGGTCACATGCCCACGTTTCCGCAGTGGGAGGCGACCGTCCTCGACCATTGCTACGAATCGGTCGACTACCTATCCCTCCATCACTACTTCCAGAACCCCGAGAATAACCTCGAAAACTTCCTCGCGTCCTCGGTTGGGATGGACAGGTTCATCGAAGAGGTAGTGGCGACTTGCGACTTCGTGAAGGCGAAGAAGCGCTCGAGGAAGCAGATGAACCTTTCCTTCGACGAATGGAATGTCTGGTTCCACTCGGCCGACGCTGACAAAAAGAACGAGGCATGGCAGGTCGGGCCGCACCTTCTCGAGGACGTCTACACGATGGAGGACGCGCTCGTCGTGGGCTGCCTCATAAACGTCCTTCTACGGCACGCAGACCGCGTAAAGGTCGCCTGCCTCGCGCAGCTGGTCAACGTCATAGCGCCGATCATGACCGACAATGGCGGATCGGCATGGAGGCAGACAATCTACTGGCCCTTCCTCTTCGCTTCGAAGCACGGCCGCGGCACCTCGATGAACCTCAAGATCGATTCCCCCGCCTACGAGAACAAGGACTTCGGACAAGTGCCCTATCTCGACGCTTCAGCCGTCCTCTCCGAGGATGGATGCTCGCTCTCCCTCTTCTGCGTCAACCGCGGCAAGGAGAGCCTTGAACTCGACCTCAAGACGGCCGGAATCGAGGGACTCGCCCTCGCAGAACACGAAGAGCTCAAGCACTCGGACCCTAAAGCGACGAACACTGCTGCGGCGCCTGACAATGTGGCACCCAAACGCCTAGCGGTCTCCAAGTCCGGTGTCCAACTCGCGCCATTGAGCTACAACTTCCTGCGCTACGCGGTCGAGGGAAATTAATGAAGAAAGCTTGCGCCCTAGCGATGTCCCTGCTTTTCTGCTGCGCTTCCCTCGCTACCGCGCAAGCTCCGGCCGAGGCGCAGGATGCGCCAGAGGCCCTCCCCCAGAGAGGGATCACGGTTGCCCATGACCCGACCGTCGTCCAATGCGGGGGCACGTACTACCGTTTCTGCTCAGGCCCCGGGATACCGGTTGCCAGCTCGGGTGACCTCGAGAGCTGGGCTCCGGCGGGCTCCGGCCGGGTGTTCGAAAAAAATCCCGAATGGACCGCGAGGGAGGTTCCCGGCTCAACCGACTACTGGGCCCCCGAGGTCGTCCGGCTCGGAGGCCGCTATCGAGTCTACTACTCAGTCTCGACCTTCGGCTCCAATCGATCCGCCATCGGCGTTGCCTCCAACGCGACCCTCGACCCCGACAGCCCCGACTACGCGTGGGTCGACGAGGGACCGGTTATCGAGTCAAAGAGCGAGGACCAGTACAACTGCATCGACCCCTGCGTCGCGATCGACGGGGATGGTGTGCCATGGATGTCCTTCGGCTCGTTCTGGACTGGCATCAAGCTCGTGAAGCTCGACGTGGACTCAGGCAAGCTCGCCGATCCCAAAGCCGAGCCGATCGCTATCGCGCGCAGGCTCGATTCGGTCGACGCGATCGAGGGCTCGTACATCCTACCTAAGGGCGGGAAGTACTACCTCTTCGTCTCCTTCGACTTCTGCTGCCGCGGCAACCAGAGTACCTATAACATCCGGATTGGACGTGCCGATTCCATTGTCGGCCCTTACTTCGACAAGGAGGGCGTACCTATGCTCAAGGGAGGCGGAAGCCTCATCCGCAAGGGGGGCGACCGATACAAGGGGCCGGGCCACAATTCGATCCTCATCGATAAGGACAGGTACTACTTGGTCTATCACGCCTACGATGTCCAGAGAGGCGGGATGGCGAAGTTCCGCATAGAGCCTCTTAAGTGGGACGTGGAAGGCTGGCCCTACGTAATGGGTACAGGCGCCGGCAAGCCATAAACGATCATGGCAAACGATATTCATGCGGGCATGGATATGCAGGCCTGGCGATAAAAACGCTCGTGGCCTCCGAGGAAAGTCGGCCTCGAGCGTTTTTATCGCCAGGCCCCCTCTCAAGACGAGCCCGCGAGAAGGATATTGGTCAGATCGCTTCGAGCTTACGGAGCGCGTGTTGAGCCCGGCATCGAGGAGAGCAGCACTGTGCAAACTTGTGTTTCGACTTTAGCCTACCACATAGGCTCGGGCGCAGGGCAGGCGTATCCCACGATCACGCGCCCGAGATCGCCCTTTTTCATCCAGACGGATATTCCGCAACCGCGGCAGATTGCCGCAGATGTACGGTTCGGCCCCGAGCATCTCGCAGAGGTCGAAGAACTCGTGCGTACCGAAGTGATAGGTATCGGCGAGTCCTCGCCCACCCACAGGCCTTCGTAGATGCAACGGCCGAGGTACTCCGCGAAGTGATCGTTTGAGAGTATCGAGCGTTACGGATCTATCGTAGACCTTTGACCCTTACATCAGGCTCTTCAATCTTCGTCGCGCGCGGGAATAGAGCCCGATGATTTGAGGGCCTACGCCCTCGGTTTTCAGCTCGCCGGAGTTTCCCGCGCGTCGAGAAGAGCGGCGCCATGGCTCTACAGCTTGCGTTATTTCACCTTTAAAAGGATGCGGCCGCGTCCATGGCCCGTCTGGCTGAGGTCCTGGGCCGAGGCGGCTTCCGCGAGGCTGAAAATCTTTCCGACCTCGGTGCGGATGCTTTTTTTATCCAGAAGATCGGATATCTCCTTCAGGTGCACCGTAGGACCTCGCATGGATCCCTGTGCCTTTATCCCGAGCTCCTTGGCCTTCGCTTCCGATGCCTGACCGGCAATGGTAACCAGGGTGCCGCCTTTTTTAAGAAGCCCGTATGCCTTTTCCAATGCATCACCGCCGACCAGGTCGATAACCACATCGACATCCTCGATCTCGGCTTCGATCGAGCCCTTTCGGTAGTCGACGACTTTATCGGCCCCGAGCGATTTGACGAAGGCGAGATTATCCGTCGACGCCGTGCCGATTACCTTAGCGCCTTTCAGGTGTGCGAACTGAACCGCGAACATGCCGACTCCGCCGGCCGCCCCCTGAACGACAACAGTTTGGCCTTCCTTTACCCCCGAGTCCTCGATAGTCTGCCAAGCTGTCAGCGCCCCGAGGGCCACGGTTGCCGCCAGTTCGAAGCTCAATCCTTCGGGTTTTGGAACGACATCGCTCGATTTGGCAACGGCATACTCCGCATAGGTTCCCGTGGCGATGCCGAAAACGGCCTGGCCCTTCTTGAGGTTCGTCACGCCGGAGCCGACATTCGTGACGATCCCCGATACGTCGATGCCCGGCGTGAACGGCAGAGGAACGGGCATGAAATCCTTTAGGTACCCGGCCCTGATCTTCCAGTCGATGGGATTGACGCCGGCGAAATGAACCTCAATGAGCACCTCGTCGCTGTTGAGCTCGGGGACGGGAATGGATTCCAGTGCGAGCTTGTCCGAACCGCCATATTCATGAAAACGAACAGCCTGATAGTTTTGTGCCATTATGCACTCCTTAGTTTTAATAACATAGAATAATCACAATATATGAATAATCCGAAATGGAGGCAAGCCTTAATCGTTCATGGCCCTTATTTATCCATAAGCGGATTCTACCATAACTGTGGCATCCAACCTGTTTACCCCTTGCACCCGAGCTCCGTCGCCATCGCCTCGTCGAGTACTGGATCGGCCTCCCCGAGCTTTGTCCTCTTCTCGCGCGGCTCGGGCAAGGCCGAAGCCGCAGCGACGATCCAAGAAGCCGCGAGAGCCGGTCCGACCTTACTCGTGTCGATGACGAGGTCGAACTTTTCCATTGAATCCCAACGTATGCCGTAGACCGAGGAGACAAAGGAAGAGCGTACCTTATCGCCCTCCCGCACCGCGCTTTCCGCCAGGCCGCGGTCCGAGAAGTCGCGCTCCTCCATGATCCTCGAGACTCGCCATTCGTAAGGAGCCCGGATGCGCACGTTGAGCACGCCCTCCATGCCTCCGAGGGTCGCATAGGCGCCGCGACCGAGGAGAACAGAATGACCGTGCCTCGCGACGGCGTAGGACAGGCGTTCGAGCATAGAGACAATTGTCCGGAGCTTCGTGTCGAAGGCCGACCAGATGCCCGCCTCCGCTTCGTAGGTACTGTCGAAATCGATGAGGCCGTAGCCGGCGAGGATCCTGCCGATGGTTGCCTTGTCGATCAGATGATACCCGAGAAGTTCGGCGACACTTCGCGCCACTTCGCTTCCCGCACTGCCATATTCACGAGAAATAGTGACGACTGCCATGGCTTTACCCCCTGACATCAAGTATAGGCCAAACGCCTAGGCTTGTCGAAATTTCCTCAGGCGTGGCTGGGACGCTTGCTGCCGGACGATAAGGCCTGAGATGGCAGGCCTCGGGAGGGAAGCAGAGTTTGACACCCTCTCCCGGCTCGGGCAGGGATCGGCGAGGATCGTTGAAAGAATCGACGAAGACGGCCTGCCCGCAGGATCGCACGACGAGCCGCACGATGGAGCCCAGGAACTTCACCGCCTCGACCTCGCCGACTAGGATGTTGTCCTCGGCGCTCGAGGGGCTCAGGGTTATGGACTCGGGCCTCAGCGACAGAGAATAGATTTCGCCGGGGGCGGCATCGAGAGGAGCAGCCGCGCGCAGGATTCGCCCATCGACTAGCAGGAGGCCTGCCGCTGCGTCGGCTACCTCGCAGCGCAGGCTGCAGAGGCTGCCGATGAAAGTCGCGACGAAGGCCGTGGCTGGATTGTCGTAGATCTCGCTGGGCGCTCCGAGCTGCTCGATCCTCCCGCCCTGCATCACTGCGACGCGATCGGAGATCGAGAGCGCCTCCTCTTGATCGTGGGTGACGTAAATCATCGTCATGCCGAGCTTCTTCTGGATAGAGCGGATGTCGTCGCGCAGCCTCTGGCGGATCTTCGCGTCGAGGGCAGAGAGCGGCTCGTCCAAGAGGAGGGCCTCGGGCTCCACCGCAATAGCGCGCGCGAGCGCCACGCGTTGCTGCTGGCCCCCGGAGAGCTCGCGCGGGTAACGCTGAGCGTAGCCCTCCATGCCGATGAGCTCGAGCATCTCAGCCACGCGAACTTTCGCGGCCTTGCCTTTAACCCCCTTGGCGCGGAGACCGAACTCGATATTTCCGGAGACGTCCATGTTGGGGAAGAGAGCGTAATTCTGGAAGACCATGCCGAGCTTCCGCCTGCGCGGGCTCACGTTCTCCATGTCCTCGCCGTCTATGAAGATCGAGCCCGAGGTCGGCGTCTCGAAGCCCGCGATCATGCGGAGCGTCGTCGTCTTGCCGCAACCTGAGCCGCCCAGGAAGGAGAGAAACTCGCCCTTCTTCACCTCAAGCGAAAGGTCCTTGACGACCTCGGTCTTGCCGAAGCTCTTTCGCACATCATGTAGTTCTATAAAGGCCATCGCTCTTCTCCTTACGGTACTCTGGGCCGACGGACACGGCGCGCATGGCTGCGGTTCGAGATGAATTGCATGAGACCTATCGAACCCCAAGTGAGAGCGAAGCTCATGATCGAGAGGGCCGCCGGCTCGTAGGCGAGGTCGCGGCCGACCAAGGCCATGTACGGTCCGAAGGCGGGCCAGGCGAGAATTACGGCCAGGGTGAGCTCGCCGATGACTGTCGCGAAGCAGAGGAAGACCGCAGACAGTATGGAAGGACGCATGCCCGGCAGGGCCACGCGGAAGAGAACCGTAGTCCAGCGCGCGCCCAGGCTCTGCGCGGCCTCGGTGAGAAGGGGGAGGTCGATCGCGCGCAGACCCGCGTCTATCGTCCGGTACATGTACGGAAAGCTGACGACAACATAGCCCGCGACGAGGAGGGCAGGGCTCGAGACGAGGGCGAAGGGCGGCTTCGAATAGGTCTTTATAAGGCCGAAGGCGAGCACGATGGGCGGAATCACGAAGGGCATGAGCGAAAGCGCTTCCATGAGGCCCTTAGCCTTGGGCAGCTTGAGGTGTATCCAGATCGCCGTCGGTACGATGAGTACAAGGCCGACGATAATCGTGAAGGCCGCCATCTCGAGCGAGAAAAGAAAAGTCTTGAGGAATTGCGGATCGGCGAGCACGTTGCCGTAGGCCGCGAAACTCAATATCCCTTTCCTGCCCTTGAGCGAGAAGAGGAAGGTCGCGACCAGAGGAAGAAAGAAGTAAAGCATCCCAAAACCGAACCAGAGCCAGGAGAAGGATTCCCTAATCCTATCTGCGCGCCTCATTTTTGCCACCTCGAGGCGAGCTTCTGCAGGCGCAAATAGAGGAATATCGCGACGAACATGACGACGACCATGCCGAGGGCAAGGGCATAGCCGAGATTCGGGTCGTGCAGCACGTCGCCTCGAATTTGCGCGCCAATGAGGATGGGTACGATATTGAGCATTCCCCCCGTGAGCGCGTAGGCGGTGGCGTAGGCGCCGAAGGCGTTGCCGAAGAGGAGGATGAAGGCCGCGAGGAGCGAGGGCATAAGAATCGGAAGGCCCACGCGCAACCAGAAAGTCCCGCTCGAGGCTCCCAAGCTCTCCGAAGCCTCGCGCCATTCCCTGCGCAGGCCGACTATGGCGGGTTCGATGGTGAGGATCATAAGAGGCATCTGAAAATAGACATACGTGAGCGAAAGACCCCAGAAGCTGTAGAGGCTGAAACCAGAGCCATAGAGGTCGAAGCCAAAAACAGTCTTCGCGAGCGCGGTGACGAGTCCTGTCCGGCCCAGGGTCGCGATAAAAGCGAATGCCAGTGGCACTCCCGCGAAGTTTGAGGCGACGCCCGAGAAAGTGATAGTGAAGGAGCGCAGTGCCTTCGGAAGCCCACCTGAGACCACAGCGTAAGATACGAGAGCGCCTAAGATTGTGCCTATCGCGGCGGTGACTGCGGAGAGCTCGATCGTTACTCGATACGAAGAGAGGATAGTAGGCTTCGCGAGATGGGCGAAGTTGGCCAGGGTGAATACTCCCGATTTGTCCATGAAACTCCCCGTAAGTATCGAGAGCGCGGGGAGTATCATGAAGGCGATCGCGAAGCAGAGGAAGGGCCCTAGGCCTAACCAGGAGCCCGCCTTCCTCAATGCTTGAGAACGCGACATCCAGGCTATTTCTTCTGGACCTCTATGCCCACGACCTTGTCCCAGCCGTCGGCGATGGCGGCCTTCTCGGCGTCCTGATCGGCGAGGGAGGGGAAGACGGCCTTGGCGTACGAAGACGCGGGGGGAAGCTTCGCCTCCACGTCCGCGGGGATGACCTTGCGCTTGGCGAGGTCGTTGAAGCGGGCGGGGTGTCCGTAGCCTTTGAGCCAGATGATCTGCCCTTCGT
>Ga0326727_10006443_pt1 | contig 32192 bp, 19 predicted proteins | sample MB2enrmetagenome_FD_207643 | JGI IMG/M metagenome (GOLD analysis project Ga0326727, IMG submission 207643) | Lab enriched peat soil microbial communities from McLean, Ithaca, NY, United States - MB29MY | ecosystem: Environmental > Terrestrial > Soil > Wetlands > Peat | place: USA: New York...
TGTTCCCGAGCGAATTCATTCACCTTCGTTTTCCGATTCCGCTCCCGATCCCTGACCTCTGATCTCTGACCCCTGCACTACTCCCTGCTGTAGACCGTTCGCCCCTTTTCGGCGTAACGTTCCAGCGCCAGTTCGATCAGCCTAGTAATCAGTCCCTTGTAACTCAGCCCGGTAGCTTCCCATAGCTTCGGATACATGCTGATTTGGGTGAAGCCCGGCATGGTGTTCACCTCGTTCAAGAAAACGCGCTGCTTGCCGTCCGGCTCCATTAGAAAGTCCACGCGCGCCAGGCCGCTGAGATCGCAAACCTGAAATGCCTTGACCGCCATCTCGCGAATCTGCTTGGTTTGTGCCCGGCTGAGGCGGGCCGGAATCACCGACACCGAGCCCTCCGAGAGATACTTGGCCTCGTAGTCGTAGAACTCCTTGCCGGGAACGATCTCGCCCACAACGCTGGCCTGCGGATCGTCGTTGCCGAGCACCGCAACCTCCAACTCGCGCGCCTTGGCGGCCTGCCCGCCGCGGCGGGTCTGACCGCCCACTCCCTGCTCAATAACCAGTTTGCGGTCGTACCTGGCGGCCAGGGTGAGCGCCGGGCCCAGCTCCGTCCGATCATGCACTTTGCTTATGCCCACCGACGAGCCTAGGTTGGCCGGCTTTACAAACACCGGATACTTGAGCGCCGCTTCGACCTTGGCAATGGCCTTGCGCGGGTGTGTCTCCCACTCCGCGCGCAGCAGGGTAACATGGCTCACAATGGGCAGCTTTGCCTGCGCAAAGAGCCGCTTCATCAGGTCCTTATCCATGCCGGCCGCCGAACCAAGCACGCCTGAACCGACGTACGCAATCCCGGCCAGCTCGAACAGGCCCTGAATGGTTCCGTCCTCGCCAAACGTCCCATGCAGCACGGGAAACACGACGTCGAGAGATTGTGCGCCGAGAGCCGCATGGCTATCGATGGTCGACCGTCCAGCAACCGTAAGCGCCGCCGCGGCCGGTTCAGGCGCCAGCAACGCAGGCTGCCCTTCAGTCAGCAGTCGCGCTCCTGGCGTAGCTGCCGGATCCCCTGCCCGAAGCTTCGCGGTCTCGCGCAACGGCCTCGACTTGGTAGCTTCCAATGATTCAGGCGCAGAACCTTCCAGCAGTCCCTGCGCCGCTCCCGAAGTCAGCCAGTGCCCAGCCTTGTTGATTCCGATCGGAACCACGTCAAACTTCTTCCGATCGATCGCCTTCAATATCGAAGCAGCCGAAAGCAGCGAAACCTCGTGCTCGCCGCTCCGCCCGCCAAACAACACCCCAACGCGAAGTTTTCTAGCCATTACGCTATTTGATCACCTATTCTCAATGACTGTCGTAACCCCTCTGATTTAGTTTAGAACTCCTAAGGTCTGCCCCCGCCAAGGGTAAACCGATTCCGATTTCACGCGGAGTCCGCGCCCGGTTGTTTACGCCGGAAAGCGCATGTGAATTCAGTTGCTTCAGAGTGTGTGGGCCTACCCTAAAAGGGGCGCCAAAACAGCCTTTTGAGAGGGTAAGATGGTTACGCGCAGATTGCAGGCTGAATCCTTATCGTTACTCGCTAGCGGCTTGCCATTGAATCCCGACTGATTAGTTAATTGAAACCTGCCGATAAGGATGGTGCGGAATGGAGCCGTTCAAGACCGTCTCCGCGCGGTTTGCTTTATGAAGTGGTTGAATATAGCGGTTGCGATCACGCTCGGATGGCCATGCGCTGCATGGGCAGCGCCGTCCGCCCCTTTGACCACCTTGCACGCCATTCACACCCTGACCAATGCCGAAGCCAGCCATGCGCTGCCTGTTTCTTTTCAGGCAACAATAACTTACTTCCGGCCGTATGAAAAAACGATGTTCGTCCAGGACGGCGACGTGGCTATCTACGTAAACGCCACTACCCGTGCCAAGCTGGTTCCCGGCGATCGCGTACTCATCAAAGGAACAACCCGCGAGAGCTTCCGTCCCTATGTTTCAAGCAGCGACATTACATTGCTTTCCCACGGCGCCTTGCCCGAGCCCATCCCCGCCACTCACGACGATTTGATCCGCGCCGAGCACGATAGCATGTTCGTCACCGTTCATGCCAGGGTCCGCGCTGCCGACATTGTGAACACTTCGAACATAAACAGCGTTTATCTGCAGACGATTGCCGATGGGGGAGCGATCGACGCAACCGTCGACAGCGACGACGCGAGCCCGTTGCGGGGCCTGCTGGATGCTGAAGTTGAAGTCACCGGCGTCGCTTCCGGGAATTTTGACGGTAAGATGCAGATGACCGGGGTCCTGATACACGTCACTTCATTTGCAAATATCAAAGTCCTGAAGCGTGCCGCCGTCGGCCCATTGTCTCTTCCGATTACCCCCATGGACCAGATCCTCAATGGCTACCATGTCGAGGTTCTCTCGCAAAGAGTCCGGGTGCATGGAACCATCACCTACTTTCAGGCCGGTTCCGCAATTGTTCTTCAGGACGGCCCCAAGAGCCTTTGGATTCAAACCCGTTCAATCGCGCCCGAACAAGTCGGCGATGTGGCGGACGTAACAGGGTTCCCCGGTCTTCATGACGGATTTCTGACCCTGACGAACGGCGAAATCTTCGACCAGCATGTGCAGGCGCCCGTGACGCCGCAACCGGCGACCTGGGGAAGATTGGTCTCAAGCAGGAATGTGTTCGATCTTGTCTCCATCGAAGGCGTTGTGGTTTCAGAGATCCGTGAAGCTGCCCAGGACGAGTATGTTCTGAGCGCCGACGGTCAAATGTTCTCGGCGATTCTTCGCCATCCGCCCCCGGCCAGCCTGGTCCCCGCGCCTCCTCCGCCCATGCGGCAGATTCCGGTAGGCGCCAGAATTCGCGTTACCGGCATTTGCATGCTCGACAATTCCAACCCTTTCGACGCGCAGGTTCCGTTCACCATCCTCATGCGTTCTTACGACGATATGGTGGTCGTCAACAGGCCTCCGTGGCTGAACATCCGCAATTTGATCATCACCGTCGGGGTGCTGCTTTTGCTGGTTATTGCAGCGGGCGCCTGGGGCTGGACCCTTAAATCCAAGGTACATCGCCAGACCGTTGCGATGGCTGTCCGCATCGAGGCTGAAGCCGCCCTGGAGCGCCGCAACGTTCAGTTGGAACAGCGCCGCAGCCGCATCCTCGAAGACATAAACGGCTCCAAGCCTCTAGCTGAAATTCTTGAAGGAATCACGGAGATGGTTTCCCTCCGGCTTGAAGGTGCGCCATGCTGGTGCGAGATTGCCGATGGGGCCCTGTTGGGAGACTGCCCCGCCAATTCCAACGGCTTGCGCATCGCCAGCGAACAGATTCTAGCCCGGGTTGGACCGCGGTTGGGCACGCTTTCCGCCGGATTCGACCCGGCCAGTCATCCCACCAATGTTGAATACGAGGCCCTGGTCGTTGGGGCTCGGCTGGCAACTCTGGCTATCGAAACCCGCCGTCTATACTCCGACCTCCTGCACCGCTCGGAGTTCGACCTGCTCACAGACATTCACAACCGTTTCTCCCTCGACAAGCGTCTCGACATGCTCATCGAACAGGCGCGTCAAAGCGCCAGCGTCTTTGGCCTGATCTACATCGACCTCGACCGCTTCAAGGAGGTCAACGACCGCTATGGCCACCACGTCGGCGACCTGATGCTGCAAGAGGTTGCCAACCGGATGAAACGCCAGCTTCGTTCCCACGACACGCTGGCACGCATCGGCGGCGATGAATTCGCCGTCGCTGTCCCGGTGGTCCGCAGCCGCGCCGAGGTTGAGGAAATCTCTCTGCGCCTCGAGCATTGCTTCGACGAACCCTTTGTTATCGAGGACGTCATCCTCAATGGATCGGCGACTGTGGGCATGGCGCTATACCCCGAGGATGGCTCCAACAAAAGCAGCCTCCTGAGCGCCGCCGACGCCGCCATGTACGTCAAGAAGCACACCGGAAAGCCGGGTAAATCGATGCTGGCAGAGCCGTGACCTTAGTCACGGCGGACTTCCCTGATTGGCGCCGAACTCCCTCGCGCGGAAGGGCCAATCGGCCTACACAGAAAGGTGCATTCCTGCCGGATCGATATGTCCGTAGAATTAGGAGGCGATGAGATTGAAACGTAATTGCGTTTCATCTTCGCGGAGCCGACTCCTTGCGATCCGGCCGCTCAAGGCGCACGTAACGCTGGATTCTATCTCGATGAAGAAGCTTGTTCCGATTCTCGCTTTGGTTCTTGGGTTTGCCTCGGCCGCATGGGCAGCGGCCCCGGCTGCGCTTACATCGTTGCACGCCATACGCGCGTTGACCAATGCCAAGGCAAGCAACAAGATTCCAGCGGCATTCGAAGCCACGGTCGGCTATGTACGTGCTTATGAGAACATCCTATTCGTGCAGGACGGCGACGATGCCATCTTTGTCCGCCCCCCGGCGGACACCCATCTTGCGGCCGGCGATCGAATCCAGGTGCACGGAACCACACTGGCGAGTTTTCACCCCATCATCATCGCCGACCATATTACTTTGCTGCATCACGGACCTCCACCCGAGCCTGTTTCAGCCGCGTTCGATGAACTGATTCGTGCCCAGCACGACTGTCAACTGGTCACTGTGTATGCCACGGTTCGCGCCGCCGACTTGATTGTGAGCCGGTCAGCCCCTATCCGCAGCACTCAACTGCAGTTGCTCACCGACAGCGGCCCGATAGAGGCAAACGTCGACAGCGACGACGGAAATGCAACCAAAAACTTCTTGGATGCAGAGGTCGAAGTCACGGGCGCAGCCGCGGGAAAGTTCGACGACAAGATGCAGCAGACCGGGGTGGTGCTCTACGTTTCATCCCTTGCCAATGTCAGGGTCCTCCACCGCGCCGGCGCCAACCCGTGGTCACTTCCGGTTACACCCATGGACCGCATTCTTGCGGTCTATCGCATGCGCGACCTCACCCCCAGAGTGCGGGTTCACGGAACCATCACCTACTATCACCCAGGCACGGCCGTCGTGATGCAGGACGGATCGAAGAGCCTTTGGATCGCAACCCACACTCACGAGCAGTTGACCATTGGCGACCAAGCCGATGCCATCGGCTTTCCCGACGCTCACGACCGTTTGCTGACCCTTACAGACGGCGAAATTCAGGATAGCCGCATTTTCAAGCCTGTCACGCCTCAACCCGCCAACTGGCACGATTTGGCATTTTGGAGCAGCAACACACCCGACGGCCATCAGAACGATCTGGTGTCGATTGAAGGCCGCGTTGTAACAGAAGTCAGGGAGGCCTCGCAGGACGAGTACGTGGTCTCGGTCGATGGCCGCCTCTTCACCGCCATTTATCGCCATCCACCCGCGGACACAACTCTCCCGGCGATGAAGGCCATCGCGTTGGGTTCAAAGGTCAGGATCACCGGCATTTGCACCATTGTTGAAGCCAATACAGTTAATCCGGGAGAAGAGGTGCCTTTCAATATCCTGCTTCGTTCTTTCGACGATGTGGTCGCGGTTGGGCTGCCGCCGTTGCTCTCGGTTGGCAACCTTTCCCTTCTCGTCGGATTGCTGTTGGCGATGGTCTTTGGCGGCGGCCTCAGGGCGTGGACCATTGAACGCAAGCTACGCCGCCACAACGCTGCTTTGGCCTTTGTTGAAAAGCGCCGCAGCCGCATACTCGAGGAGATCAACGGCTCCCGTTCCTTAGCCGAGATCGTTGAAGACGTCACCTCCATCGTCTCTTTCTGGCTGCGTGGAGCTCCTTGCTGGTGTGAGCTCGCCGATGGCGTCAAGCTGGGAAACTGCCCCCCGAAACTCACTGGCCTGCGTGTGGTGCGGCGCGACGTTCCTTCCCGCTCCGGGCCCGCGCACGGAGCCATCCTTGTGGCGCTCGACAAGCTCACAAAGCCGCAGCCAGTGGAGGCGGAGGCCCTGTCAATGGCGGCTGGCTTGGCGGCTCTGGCAATCGAAACCAGGTGCCTCTACTCCGACCTCGTGCGCCGCTCCGAATTCGACTTGCTCACCGATATCCATAACCGATTCTCGATGGAGAAGTGCCTCGAACAAAGAATCGAGGAGGCGCGCCGCAACGCCGGAACCTTCGGACTGATTTACATCGACCTCAACGATTTCAAGCGGGTCAACGACATCTACGGCCATCAGGTGGGAGACAGGTATCTGCAGGAAGTAGCTCTCCGCATGAAGCACCAGCTCCGCTCCCGCGACCTGCTGGCCCGGTTGGGCGGCGACGAGTTTGCGGTCCTGCTGCCGCTGGTCTACAAGCGCGATGAGGTCGAGGAGATTGCCTCGCGGCTGGAGCGCTGCTTCGACGAACCCTTTGCCCTGGGCATGCATCTGCTGCAGGGTTCGGCCAGCGTCGGGGTTGCCCTCTATCCCGTGGACGCCGTCACCAGCGACGGCCTCTTCAGCGCCGCGGACGCCGCCATGTACAAGGCAAAGAAGCGCAGGCGCGAGATTGAGACAGAGCACGTGGAGTTGGGGAGGTTTTAGTTTTTACGAATGACCGGACGACAAAGCCGGCCTGCCCCGATTCCCTATCCTGCCATCTCAAGGGCAGAAAAATCCTCGATCGAATGCGGCCGGCGCTGCTCCCAACCCGAATCCACCGTGCCGACTCTCAAGTCCCTGCCCAAAAACCAAGTGACCTTCCCAATTCCCGCGAACTCAAATTCAACGATGCGCGGAATCCTGCCATTGGTCCCTGGCGGCATGTCGCTGCGGAATTCTCGGTCGCGGGGTGATCAAAGCGACAAGTTCCGCCGATAGCTACTCTTAGGGCTTGGAGCCATTTGAGCCTGCCCTCTGGGTTTCGCGCAATGAAGAGGCTGGTTGCGACTTTCGTCGTCGTTCTTGGCTGTGCCGTGGCTGCCTGGGCTGGGTCGCCCGCCACGCTTACCTCCCTGCGCGCCGTTCACGCCCTAACCAACGACGAGGCCAGCAAGGCCTTGCCCGTCGCATTCGAGGGGACGGTTACCTACTATCTCGGGTATGAAAGCCTGCTCTTTGTGCAGGATGGCGACCTCGCCATTTTCGTGCTCGCCAAAACGGACGCCAAGCTGAGCCCTGGCGATCGTGTCCTCATAAAAGGAACGACGCGCGAAAGCTTTCGTCCCATTGTCCTGAGCAATGACATTACGATTCTGCGCCGTGGCGCATTGCCTAAACCTCTTGCCGCTACTTTCGGCGACCTGATCCTCGGGCAGCACGACTGTGCTCTGGTCACTGTCCGCGGCGTCATCCACGCTGCTGACCTGGTTCCGGGGCCGATACCCTCTATGCACAACACTACCTTGCAATTGCTCACCGGCGAGGGCTATATCGAGGCAACTGTGGATGGCGAAAATCAGGGCGCTCTCAACGACCTGCTGGACGATGAGGTGGAGATCACCGGGGCAGCCGGAGGAGAGTTCGACGACAAGATGCAACAGACTGGAGTTGTGCTCCATGTTTCCACGTCTGCGGACATAAGGATCCTCAAGCGCGCCAATGCCGCCTTATGGGATCTCCCGGTCACGCCCATGAACCAGATCCTGGGCGGCTATCGTATCGCCAATTCCACGCCGAGAATCAGGGTCCAGGGCGTCATCACCTACTATCAACCCGGTTCGGTGGTTTTGCTGCAGAACGGCGAAAAGAGCCTGTGGATCAGGACCAAGACCAATATCCCACTGCGCATCGGCGACCTGGCGGATGCAACTGGTTTCCCCGGAATCATGGATGCCGATCAGTCACGAAGCGCAAACGATGGCTTTTTGACACTGATCCATGCAGAGATTAGAGATGGCGGCGTGCAGATGCCGTTCGCCCCGCTCCATGCCACTTGGAGTCAACTGGCCACCACCGGCGACCAGGGTAAGGGTCACCACTACGATCTGGTCACGATTGAAGGCCAAGTGGTGACGGAGGCGCGCGAGGGCGCGCAGGACGAATACGTCCTGGTCTCGGACGGACACCCCTTCTCAGCAATCTACCGGCACCCGAGCGGACCGTTTCTGGAAATGAAACAAATTCCATTGGGATCCAATGTGCGGATTACCGGAATCTGCTCTGTTCACGATTCCAATCCATTCTACGGACCGGTGGCGTTCGATATTCTGATGCGTTCCTTCGACGATATTGTGGTCGTCTCCAGGCCCTCCCTCCTCAACGTGCGCGACCTCATGCTCCTTGTCGGTCTATTGCTGGTGGCCGTTGCAGTAGTCGGCGCCAGGTTGGGCCATCGAGCGCAGGACGCGCCGCCAAACCTTCGCCCTGGCTTACATCGAACAGCGCCGCAGCCGCATTCTCGAGGACATTAACGGCTCGCGCCCGCTGGCTGAGATCGTCGAACAGATCACCGAACTCACCTCCTTTAAACTGCATGGCGCTCCCTGCTGGTGCCAGATCGCCGATGGCGCGCAACTTGGGAACTGCCCGGAAAAGCTGGAGGGACTGCGCATTGTTCAGCTCGAGATTCCTCCCCGCGCCGGCCCAGCCCCCGGCGCCTTCTTCGCAGCCTTCGATCGCCTGGCCAAACCATCCGCGAACGAGACCGAGGCACTCTCCATGGCGGTTGGCCTGGCGGCATTAGCCATCGAAAACCGCCGCCTCTACACCGACCTGGTCCACCGCTCGGAGTTCGACCTGCTCACCGACATTCACAACCGCTTCTCGCTCGACAAGCTTCTGGAACATCAGATTCGCGAGGCCCGTGAGACGGCCGGGATTTTTGGACTGATTTACATCGACCTCGATCAATTCAAGCAGGTGAACGATACCTACGGGCACAGAGTCGGAGACCTTTATCTGCAGGAAGCCGCAGAGCGCATGAAGCGGCAGCTTCGCCCGCACGACAAGCTGGCTCGGCTTGGCGGCGACGAATTCGCCGCCCTGGTTCCAGTGGTGCGCAACCGCGCCGAAGTCGAGGAGGTCGCGCGGCGGCTGGAGCGATGCTTCGACGATCCGTTTGTCTTCGAGGGGCACACCCTGCGCGGCGCGGCGAGCGTCGGCATAGCTGCCTTCCCAGAAGATGCCGCCACTGTCGATGCCCTCTTGAGCGTAGCCGACGCAACCATGTACAAGGCAAAGAAACACAGACGCGAAATTGAGACGGAACACGTGGAGTTGGACAACTCTTAATCGTTCCCAATTGGCAGGCAACAAGACCGGCCTCTTCGATTTCCTTTCCTGCCGTCCCGCGGCAGATGCAATTCTGCATCGAATGCAACCGGCGTCTCTCCACTCCCGACCCAATCAAGCAAAGGATGTAGCTCCCTGCCCCAAGAGTGGTGCATCCCTTCGAATTCTTGTGAGCGTAAGATGAACAATGCCCAGAATCCGGTCATTGGCGCCTGCCCGCAGGTTGCCAAAGCATTTTTTCCTCGCGGGGTGTTAAATGCGACGGGTTCTGCCGATAGATATGCTTCGAACCCAAAGCAAAGAAAGGCTGCTCTCTGGGTTTTACGCGATGAAGAAGTTTGTCACGATACTCGTCGTCGTGCTCGGCTCTGCCCTGGCTGCCTGGGCTGAGTCTCCGCCCACGCTTACCTCCTTGCGTGCCGTTCATGCCCTCACCAACGATGAGGCGAGCAAGGGCTTGCCCGTCGCCTTTGAGGCCACAGTTACCTACTTTCCCGGCTATGAACACCTTCTGTTTGTCCAGGACGGCGACACGGCTAACTTCGTGCTCGCCACAACCCGCGCAAAGCTGGTCCCTGGCGATCGCGTCCTGGTGAAAGGAAAGACGCAAGAGAGCTTTCATCCCATCGTCGTCAGCGATGACATCACGGTGCTCCATCACGGCGCGCTGCCCAAACCCATCCTCGCCAACTTCGGCGACCTTATCCTCGGTCAGCACGATTGCATGCTGGTCACTGTGCACGCTGTGATCCGGTCTGCCGAATTGAGAGTCATCAACTCGAATGTGCGCAACTCCTCGCTGGAGATGCTTACCGACAGGGGATACATCGACGCGTGGGTGGAGAGCGACAACGCCAACGCGCTCAAAGCCCTGTTGGACGCCGAGGTAGAGGTTACCGGGGTTGCCGGAGGAAAATTCGACAGCAAGATGCAGCAGACGGGGATACTGCTTCACGTTTCCTCGCTTGCCGACGTAAAGGTTCTGAAGCGCGCGGAAACCGGATTGCAATCCATCCCAGTCACTCCCTTCGACCAGATTCTTGCCGGCTATCATGTGCAGGATCTGACCCAGAGAGTCCGGGTTCACGGAACCATCACCTACTACGAACCTGGATCGGCCGTTGTGCTGCAAAACGGCGCCAAGAGCCTGTGGATTGCAACTCCGGCCCGCGGCCCATTGCAGATCGGCGATGTGGTGGACGCAACCGGCTTTCCCGATGCCTCTGAGGGCTCTTTGGCATTGACTCACGCCGAAATTGAGGATAGCGACGTCCAGGCGCCCATCACGCCGCTGAAGGCGACGTGGAAGCAGCTAGCTTTTTGGAGCAGCAACAAGCCGGAAGGACATGAGTACGATCTGGTGTCGATCGAGGGACAGGTTGTCACAGAAGTCCGAGAGGCCATGGAGGACGAGTACATTCTGAACTCCGATGGCCAACTGTTCACCGCAGTGTACCGGCACCCGTCCGGAAGCGGCGCGATTCCACCGATGAAGCAGGTTCCGATCGGTACCAGAATCCGCGCCACAGGCATCTGCATGATTGAAGACACCAACCCGTTCAATACCAGCGAAGAGGCCCCCTTCAAAATCCTGCTGCGCTCCTTCGACGACGTCGCAGTGGTTGCCAGCCCGTCGTTGCTGAACGTCCGCAACCTCATCATTCTCGTCGGCCTGCTTATCGTAGTGGTGGTCGCAATAGGCGCGCGCGGATGGGCCATCGAGCACAGGACACGCCGCCAAACGGCTGCCCTCGCTTACCTGGAGCAACGCCGCAGCCACATCCTCGAGGACATCAACGGCTCACGCCCGCTGGCTGAAATCATCGAGGAGATCACCGAACTCGCCTCTTTCAGGCTGCACGGCGCTCCCAGTTGGTGCCAGATCACCGATGGAGCGAAGCTTGGATGCCGTCCGGCCAAGCTGGATGGACTGCGCGTCGTCGAGCTTGATATTCCTTCCCGCTCCGGCTCGCCTCTGGGCACGGTCTTCGCAGCCTTCGATCGGCTGACCAAGCCCTCCGCCATCGAGATGCAGACCCTCTCCATGGCAGTTGGCCTGGCGGCATTGGCCATCGAAACCCGCCGCCTCTACACCGACCTGGTTCACCGCTCCGAATTCGACCTGCTGACAGACATTCACAACCGCTTCTCGCTCGGCAAACATTTGGAACATCAGATTCGCGAGGTCCGTGAGACGGCCGGAATCTTCGGACTGATCTACATCGACCTCGATCAATTCAAGCAGGTGAACGATACGTATGGGCACCATGTCGGAGACCTTTACCTGCAGGAAGCTGCAGAGCGCATGAAGCGGCAGCTTCGGCCTCACGACAAGCTGGCCCGGCTCGGCGGCGACGAATTCGCTGCCCTGGTCCCCTTGGTGCGCAGCCGCGCCGATGTCGAGGAGATCGCCCGGCGCCTGGAGCGCTGCTTCGACGATCCGTTTGTCTTCGAGGGGCACACCCTGCATGGTTCGGCAAGCGTCGGCATTGCACTCTTCCCCGAAGATGCCGCCACCGTCGATGCCCTCTTGAGAGCGGCAGACGCAACCATGTACGTGGCCAAGTATGCGAAAAAATACAACGAGGAAATGGCCGGCAGCAGGTAGAGCGCTCGTCTCATGAGGACCAATGAAAGAGGCCCGGCTTTCACCGGGCCTGTTCAATTGAAACATCGTACTATCGACTGACGTTGGTCCTGAGCAAAATCAAAGGGGCAGGTCTTACTCCGCCGCCATCTCTTCGGCCTCGCCCTCCTGGCGCATCAGTTCCAGTTCGCGCTCCGCGGCTTCTATCTCCGCGCTGACCTCCTGCTGCACACGAGCCGCCGCTTCTTCCAGCTCCGGCGAGAGCTGAACGTTGCGGTAATACTCCAGGCCCGTGCCGGCGGGAATCAGCCTTCCCACGATCACGTTCTCCTTCAAGCCGCGCAGGTTGTCTACCGCGCCGTTGATGCTGGCTTCGGTAAGCACGCGCGTCGTCTCCTGGAAGCTGGCCGCGGAGATAAAGCTGTCGGTGGAGAGCGACGCTTTGGTGATGCCCAGCAGCAGCGGACGCCCGGTTGCGGGACGGCCTCCAAGAGCCATCACACGATCGTTCTCTTCGCGGAAGCGGAACCGATCCACCTGCTGCTCGAGCAGGAAGTTGGTGTCGCCCACATCGTCGATCCTCACCCAGCGCAGCATCTGCCGGACGATAACCTCGATGTGCTTGTCCGAAATGGCCACGCCCTGCAGACGATAGACCTCCTGGATTTCGTTGACCAGGTAAGACTGCAATTCCTTCTCGCCCAGCACATCCAGAATGTCGTGCGGGTTCAAGGGCCCGTCCATCAGCGGGTCGCCGGCGCGCAGCCGCTCGCCTTCCTGGACGTTGACATGGATACCGCGCTGCACCGAGTATTCCTTTTCGTCGCCGTTGTCGGCGGTCACGTAAATCTTGCGCTGACCCTTGCTGACTTCTCCGAAGCGCACCACGCCGTCAATTTCCGAGATAATCGCTGTCTCCCGCGGCTTGCGCGCTTCGAACAGCTCCACCACGCGCGGCAGGCCGCCGGTGATGTCCTTGGTGCGCGTGCTCTCCTTGGGAATCTTTGCGAGCACATCGCCGGGACCCACGTCCTCACCATCCTGAATCATCAGGTGGGCGCCGCGAGGCAGCAGATAGCGCTTGTGTCCCTTGGCATTCTTCACCACAAACGCCGGCTGCCGCTTTTCGTCCGGTGAGTCGGCAACCACCCAACGCGAGAGGCCGGTCACTTCGTCCACCTCTTCGTTAAGCGTGATGCCTTCCTGCAGGTCCTTGAACTGCACCGTGCCGCCGATCTCAGTGAGGATGGAGTAGGTATACGGATCCCACTCTGCCAGCAACTGACCCAGCTTCACGTGCTCGCCGTCCTTGACCTTGAGGCGCGCTCCATAAACCACCTGATAGCGCTCCTTCTCGCGGCCTCGTTCATCTTGAATGGCCACCGAACCGGACCGATTCATCGCCACCAGCAATCCGTCCTTGGCTTCCACTGTATTCAGGTTGATGAAGCGCACAAAGCCGTTGTTCTTGGCGTCGAGGCGCGACTTATCCTGCACGCGGCTGGCGGTGCCGCCCACGTGGAAGGTACGCATGGTCAACTGCGTGCCCGGTTCGCCGATCGATTGTGCGGCAATTACGCCGCAGGTCTCACCCAACTCCACCATGCGCCCCGAGCCAAGATTGCGCCCGTAACACAGCGCGCACACTCCGCGCCGCGACTCGCAGGTGAGCACCGAGCGAATCTTCACCCGCTCCACGCCCGCGCCCTGGATGGCCGATGCAATGTCCTCATCGATGCCCTGGTTCACATCCACCACAATGTTTCCGTCGTAGTCCTTAATTCTCTCCAAGGTTACGCGCCCGATGATGCGGTCCCTCAGCGGCTCGATGATCTCGCCCGACTCGACGATCGCGCCTACGTAAATGCCTTCCACCGTGCCGCAGTCGTACTCGGTCACGATCACGTCCTGGGCCACGTCGACCAGGCGCCGCGTCAGATAGCCCGAGTCGGCCGTCTTCAGCGCCGTGTCGGCCAATCCTTTACGCGCTCCGTGTGTCGAGATGAAGTATTCGAGCACCGTCAAGCCTTCGCGAAAGTTGGCCGTGATGGGCGTCTCGATGACTTCGCCCGACGGCTTGGCCATCAGTCCGCGCATGCCGGAGAGCTGGCGAATCTGCTGCTTCGATCCGCGCGCTCCGGAGTCGGCCATGATGTAAATCGGGTTCATGGCTCCTTCGTCGTCCGCGCGCTTCATGTTGCCGAACATCTCGTCGGCCACCTGATCGGTCACAGCCGACCACATCTGGATCACCTTGTTGGAGCGCTCGCCGTTGGTGATGGCGCCGTCCATGTACTGCTTCTGGACCTCGATCACCTTCTTGTCGGCCGCGTCCACCGTGGTGTACTTGCTGTCCGGAATCACCATGTCGTCCAGGCCAACCGACAATCCCGACTTGGTGGCGTAGTTGAATCCCAGCGACTTGATCCGGTCCAGCATGCCCACCGTCACTTCAAGGCCCAGGTTCTGGTTGCAGTAGTTCACCAGTTGGCCGATGCCCTTCTTCTTCAGAAGGCCGTTCACATACGGCATTCCCGCCGGCAGCGAGTCGTTGAAGATCACGCGGCCCACTGTCGTCGAGATGTATTCCTTGTTGAAGTCGACAGCCTCGGTGTGGGTCAGATCCTGATCGTCGTAGGCCGTGGTCATGTCCAGCACCTTGCCCGTGTAGCGCAGACGGATGGGCGAAAGCGTCTCGACTTCCTTGGCTTCGAGCGCCATCAGAATCTCTTCGGTGTTGGCAAACACGCGGCCTTCGCCCTTGGCGCCCTTCTTGGCCTTGGTCAGGTAGTAAAGCCCCAGCACCATGTCCTGCGTAGGCACCGTGATCGGCTGGCCCGAAGCGGGCGACAAAATGTTGTGCGACGCCAGCATCAGCACGCTGGCCTCGATCTGCGCCTCAGGCGAAAGCGGAATATGAACAGCCATCTGGTCGCCGTCGAAGTCGGCGTTGAATGCCGTGCACACCAGCGGATGAATCTTGATTGCCTTGCCTTCCACCAGCACCGGCTCAAAGGCCTGAATGCCCAGCCTGTGCAGCGTGGGAGCGCGGTTCAGCAGCACCGGATGGTCCTTGATGACCTCTTCAAGAATGTCCCAAACCACCGGCTCCTGCATCTCCACCATTTCTTTGGCTTGCTTGATGGTGGTGCAGTGTCCCGTCTGCTCGAGGCGATGATAGATGAACGGCTTGAACAGCTCGAGCGCCATCTTCTTGGGCAACCCGCACTGGTGCAATTTCAATTCAGGCCCGACCACGATCACCGAACGGCCGGAGTAATCCACGCGCTTGCCCAACAGATTCTGCCTAAAGCGGCCCTGCTTGCCCTTGAGCGTGTCACTCAGCGACTTCAGCGGCCGGTTGTTGGCGCCGCGCAACACGCGTCCGCGGCGGCCGTTGTCGAACAGTGCGTCGACAGCTTCCTGCAACATGCGCTTCTCGTTGCGCACAATCACTTCCGGCGCGTGCAGGTCCATTAGCTTCTTCAACCGGTTGTTGCGGTTGATGACGCGGCGATAGAGATCGTTCAAATCGGACGTTGCGAAGCGTCCGCCATCCAGCGGGACCAGTGGGCGCAGCTCCGGCGGAATCACGGGCAGCACATCCAGAATCATCCAGTGCGGCTTGTTCGAGCTCTTGCGGAATGCCTCCACAACCTTCAGCCGCTTGGCATACTTGATCTTCTTCTGTACCGATGTCTCGGTCTTCATTCTCTCGCGCAGTTCGATCGACAGTTCGTCGATCTGCACGCGCTTGAGCAATTCCTTGATCGCCTCCGCGCCCATCATGGCCTTGAAGCCCGAGGGACGGAACTGCTGATCGAGTTCGCGGAACTTGCCTTCGTCCTTGATGATCTCGCGTTCCTTCACCGGCGCGTCGCCTGGATCGACAACGACATAGGACTCGAAGTAGAGAATGCTTTCCAGGTCGCGCAGCGAAATATCCAGCAGGTGACCGATGCGCGAAGGAAGGCCCTTGAAGAACCACACGTGCGAGCACGGCGACGCCAGCTCGATGTGGCCCATCCTCTCGCGGCGAACCTTGCTCACCGTCACTTCAACGCCGCACTTGTCGCAGATCACGCCGCGATGCTTCATGCGCTTGTACTTGCCGCAGAGGCACTCCCAGTCGGTCACCGGTCCAAAGATGCGCGCGCAAAAAAGGCCGTCGCGTTCCGGCTTGAACGTGCGGTAATTGATCGTCTCAGGCTTGGTCACTTCGCCGTGCGACCAACTGCGGATCTTCTCCGGCGATGCGAGCATGATGCGGATGGCGTCAAAGTCGGTAATAGGACTGGAAAGCTCAAACGGGTTCGAACGGAACAAGGCGACCCTCCTTGGCGGGCCTTTCGGCAACTCGCCGCGGCTTTTCCCGGGATTCTCCGATGGGCTCTTCCTTCCCGGGAAGCGGTGTTTACCGCTTTCAAGAAGAACCCGAAAAACAGCGGTCAGTTATCAGTTGTCAGTTGTCAGTTTTAGTTCGACTGCGCTTCGACAAAACTGACAACTGACAACTGATGACTGACAACTTGCATTAGTCCGCTACCGCCGCCAGGTCCGGCGCAGGCAGCTTCTTGATCAGGTCCGCGCGCTTGATCAACTCCACATCCAGGCAAAGCGATTGCAATTCGCGAATCAACACGTTGAAAGATTCCGGAACGCCGGGCTCGATTGCCGCCTCGCCTTTGACGATTGCTTCATAAATCTTCGTCCGGCCATAGACATCGTCGCTCTTCGCCGTCAGCAGTTCCTGCAGGATGTATGCCGCGCCATAAGCCTCCAGCGCCCACACTTCCATCTCGCCAAATCGCTGTCCGCCGAACTGCGCCTTGCCGCCCAGCGGCTGCTGCGTAATCAGCGAGTACGGCCCGATCGAACGCGCGTGAATCTTGTCGTCCACCAGGTGCGAGAGCTTGAGCATGTAGATGTAGCCCACCGTCACCGGCTGCTCGAACTGCTCGCCCGTCATGCCGTCGTAGAGCGGCGTCTTGCCCGACGAAGGCAAACCGGCCGAAGCCAGCAGCGCCTTGATCTCGCTCTCCTGCGCGCCGTCGAAGACCGCGGTCCCGAACCAAATGCCGTGCTCCATGCCTGCTCCCACGCGCAACAGCATTTCGTCGTCCAGGTCAAGCAACTGCCGGAGCGTTGCGGTTCCCGCGAACTCCTTCTTCATAAGTTCGCGCGTGTATTCCGCATCGGTGTTGGCCCTGATCAGGTCGGCAATCTTCTTGCCCAGCGCATGCGCCGCCCAGCCAAGATGGGTCTCCAGAATCTGGCCCACATTCATACGCGATGGCACACCCAGCGGATTGAGCACAATCTCCACCGGAGTTCCGTCGGGCAGATAGGGCATATCCTCTTCCGGCAATATGCGCGCAATCACGCCCTTGTTGCCGTGACGGCCGGCCATCTTGTCGCCCACGGAGAGCTTGCGCTTCATGGCCACATAGACCTTCACCAGCTTGATCACGCCCGGAGGAAGCTCGTCGCCCTTCTGCAGCTTGAGAATCTTCTCGTTGGTGATCTTGCGCAGCACTTCGATCTGCCGCGAAGTCATCTCCTCGATCTCGTCGATCTGCTCGTTGACTCTCGGGTCCTTGTCGGCGTAACGAATGCGCTTCAGGTTCTTGGTCGAAATGCGCTCGATGGTATCGCGATCGAGAATCGCGCCCTTGGTGAGCAGGCGCTTGTTGGTCCGCTCGTCGTGCAGGTCGGCCAGCACTTCCTTGCGTCCCAGAATGCCGTCCAGACGCTTCAACCGCTCGTCGGTCAAAATGCGAATCTCGTCGCCCAGGTTCTTCTCGAGCTTGGCAACATACTCGCCCTCGATCTGTTTGGCGCGCTCATCCTTCTCCTGGCCCTTGCGGCTGAAGATGCGCACGTCCACCACCGTGCCCTCGATGCCCGGCGGGCATGTCAGCGATGCGTCGCGCACATCGCCGGCCTTCTCGCCGAAGATGGCGCGCAGCAGTTTTTCTTCCGGCGTAAGCTGCGTCTCTCCCTTGGGAGTAACTTTGCCCACCAGAATGTCGCCATGCTTGATCTGGGCGCCGATGCGGATCACGCCGCTCTCGTCCAGGTCGCGCAGCGCGTGTTCGCTCACGTTGGGAATGTCGCGCGTGATCTCTTCCGGACCGAGCTTCGTGTCGCGCGCTTCGATCTCGAATTCCTCAATGTGCACCGAGGTGTAGTAGTCCTCGCGCACCAGCTTTTCGCTGATCAGGATCGCGTCCTCGAAGTTGTAGCCGCGCCACGGCATGAAGGCCACCAGCACGTTGCGCCCCAGCGCCAGCTCGCCCTGTTCGGTGCAAGGTCCATCGGCAATCACCTGGCCCTTTACCACCCGGTCGCCCTCGCGCACAACGGGCTTCTGGTTGATGCAGGTGTTCTGGTTCGAGCGCTTGAACTTGATGAGCTGATAGATGTCGGAACCAACCTCGCGCGAAAGCTGCGTGGGATGATGCTCGCCCTCGACGCGCACGATAATGCGCTCGGAGTCGACCGAATCCACGATGCCGTTGCGCTTGGCCAGAATCACGGCGCCTGAGTCGCGCGCCGTCACGCCCTCCATGCCCGTGCCCACCAGCGGAGCCTCGGCAACCAATAGCGGAACCGACTGCCGTTGCATGTTCGCGCCCATCAGCGCGCGGTTGGCATCGTCGTGCTCCAAAAACGGAACCAGAGACGCGGCCACGGAGACGAGCTGCTTCGGCGAAACGTCGATGTAGTCCACGTCGCCGCGATTCACAAGAACAAAGTTCCCCATGCGCCGCGCGTTCACCAGGTCCTCGGTGATTTCGCCCTGCTCGTTGAACTCGATGTTGGCCTGCGCGATGGTGTGCTTGTCCTCTTCCCATGCCGACAGATAGAAGCTGAACGGAATATGATCGATGGTCCGCTTGCCGGCCTTCTTCAACCCCGCGTTCAGCCGCGCCGCTTCTTCTTTTTCGATGTGATCGCCCACGCGCAGTCCGCTTTCGCCCGCGTTCACAATCTCCACAAAGTCGAGAATTCGCGAGTCCTTGACCTTGCGATACGGCGACTCGATAAACCCATACTCGTTGATGCGCGCAAAGCAGCTCAACGAACTGATCAGTCCAATGTTCGGACCTTCAGGAGTTTCGATCGGGCAGATGCGCCCATAGTGGGTCGGGTGCACGTCGCGCACTTCAAAGCCCGCACGCTCACGCGACAAGCCGCCCGGTCCAAGTGCCGAAAGGCGCCGCTTGTGCGTGATCTCCGACAGCGGATTGGTCTGGTCCATAAATTGCGAAAGCTGAGACGACCCGAAGAACTCGCGGATGGCCGCCATCACCGGCTTGGCGTTGATCAGGTCGTGCGGCATGGCCGTCGAAAGCTCCTGATACACGCTCATCTTTTCCTTGATGGCCCGCTCCATGCGCACCAGGCCGATGCGGAACTGATTCTCCATCAGCTCGCCCACCGCTCTTACGCGCCGGTTGCCCAGGTGATCGATGTCGTCCACCATGCCGATGTTCTTGCGCAGCTTGAGCAAGTAGCGGATGGTCGCGTAGAAATCCTCCGGCGTCAAGGTGCGGTGATCGAGATGCGTCGCATCTTGATTCTCGTAGAGCTTGATGTTGAACTTCAAACGGCCCACGCGAGAGAAATCGTACTTCCGCGCGTCGAAGAACATGCCCTCGAACAGCGCGGTCGCCGTATCCAGCGTGGGCGGATCGCCCGGCCGCAGCTTGCGATAAATCTCAATGAGGGCTTCTTCGGGCTTGCGCACCGAATCCCGCTTCAGCGTGTTGGTGATGATGTTGCCGACGTCGTCGCGCTCCGGGAAAAACACTTCGAAGCTCGACGCGCCGCTGGAAAGCACCTTGTGCAGACGGTCGGCCGTCAACTCGACGTTGGCCTCAACCACCACCTCGCCGGTATTCAGATCCACCACGTCGGCCGCAGTCATGGCGCCATCGAGCTCGGCCGCCTCGACCTCGATTCTGTCGATTGCGGCTCCGCGAATCGCCTTCATCGTGTGCGGCGTAATCTTTCGTCCGGAGTGCGCGATCTCCTCGCCGTTATGCGTCACCGCGTGTGCCGGCTTCGCGCCCAGCAGATGCGTGCTTGTCTTAGCGTCCTGCTGCACCGCCCAGTGAAGCTTTCCGTCCGCAATGTGAATCCGGTCCACAGTGTAGAACGTTTTCAGAATCTCTTCGTCCGAACGCAGGCCGAGCGCGCGCAGGAAGATGGTGCCCAGGAATTTGCGCTTGCGATCGATGCGGACATAGAGAGTATTTTTTTGGTCGTACTCGAACTCCACCCACGAACCGCGGTAGGGAATAATCTTGCCCAGGAAGTAGGTGCGGTTGTTTGCCGTCTCGAAAAATACGCCGGGCGACCGATGCAGCTGCGAAACAATCACGCGCTCGGTGCCGTTGACGATGAAGGTACCATTCGGCGTCATCAGCGGAATGTCGCCGAAAAACACCTCCTGCTCCTTGATGTCCTTGATCGACTTGTTGCCGGTCTCCGCATCTTTCTCGTAGATGGTCAGGCGCACCGTTACCTTCAGCGGCGCGGAGAAGGTCATGCCGCGTTCCTCGCACTCCTGCTGGTCGTACTTCAACTGCAAGCTCACCGGGTCGCCGCACTTGTTGCAGAAGTCGGGCGTGTTCTTGTTGTACGTTCCGCACTTCTGGCAAAGCACGTCGCCGGGAAGGAACGGATCGGTGATGACCATGGCTCCGCAATGCACGCAGGCCGTGCGCAGATGATGCAGCCCCTTCAAGTGCCCGCACTTGCACTCCCAGTTGCCAATGGAGAAGTCGACAAAATCAAGCTGCGAGATGCCCCGGAAATCGGTGATCGGGAAAACGGAAACAAAGACCGACTGCAACCCCGAGTCGTCGCGCTCGTTGGGCAGTTTGTCCATCTGGAGGAAACGCTCATAGGAGCGCCGCTGCACTTCAATCAGGTTTGGAATCTGTGTTGCGGTGGGAATCTTTGAAAAATCGAGCCGGCTGCGAATCGCGCGCTTCTCGTTGGGCATGTTCACTCCTGAGGCTCATCGCTCCGGTTCCAGTGCCGCCAGGTCGGGGCCGGATCCGGGCCAGCGCCCGAGTCCCGGGGCACCGGCTGATTACGGTAAGAAAACCAATATCCAAACCACGGAACTGGAATGGAAACTACTCCACGATCCACTTCCACCATCCACGCCGGGCAAGCTTCCGGGCAATCCCTGCATCAGGCCAAGAAAGCCCCGGTTTACACCACTGCCAAGCGTGTTTCGTGAGAATGGCGTCAAAATCGCTTCGTGGGCATTGCCCCACATCCGGCTTGTGCGCTAGACTGCGCACAATTGAGAGTTGCAAGCACAACGGGGAATCCCGTCAAAGATGTCTGTGTGCGCAGGGAAGAAATCTCGCAAAAAAGATTTCGCCCGACGCAATCCGGAGACACAAATAGCCCGCGAGGACGCAATGCCTCACGAGCGCGGCGGTTAGCCTGTGCCCCCATCCGAATTATCTTGCATTGCTCTCGCCGATCCCAAAGCTCGCTTCTGCCGCGATTCGCCCGCCACTCGCCACTCGTCAAACGACTCTTACCTTGACCCGAGGTAAGTCTTTGACCCTAAGGCACTTAACCTTCACGTCGCGCCGTCCGCCAGAGTGCTTGGCCCTGCTCAGGCTGACCTACGCTTGCGTGCCACTCCACTTGGTTCAAGAACGCGCCGTCAGCCCCTGTGCATTTCCCGGAAAAAAGGGATGGGCCGAAAATACGCGCAAGGAATATGATAGCGCGTTTCGGCCCTGCTTGCAAGCCGAGAGCAACCAGATCCGCCTACTTGATCTCGACGGTTGCGATGCCTTCGAACTTCTTCTTTATCGCTTCGGCCTCGTCCTTGGTGGCGCTCTCCTTGATGGCCTTCGGAGCCCCGTCCACCAAATCCTTGGCTTCCTTCAGACCCAGCGAGGTAACCTCGCGTACGGCCTTGATGGTGTTGATCTTGTTGGCGCCAAAGTCCTTCAGGATCACCTGAAACTCGGTCTGCTCTTCGGCCGCGGGAGCTGCCGCAGCCCCGCCGCCTGCCGCCACTGCTACCGGAGCCGCCGCTGCCGCCGAAACGCCAAGCCGCTCTTCCAGCTTCTTCACCAGAGCCGCCGCTTCCAGCAAGCTAAGGGATACTATCTGCTCTTCCAACTGCGCTAGATCCGCCATGTTCTTCTCCATTCAAAAATCGTCTGAACTTCTTTTTCTCAATTGCCCCGGCCGCCAGTCCAATCCAGGAAGTTTCCGATGCGCCAGACCCGCGCACTTCCCGCCTGTTCCACGGCCAAATCCTCAAAAACAAGCTCTTAGCTTCCAGCCTCTAGCTTTTAGCTCTCCCGTGGTTGACCCACTGACCTCGACTTCGCTAGAAAAAGCTAGAAGCTAGAGGCTAGGAGCTAGAAGCTTTTACGCTGCCCCGGCAAACTTTTCCTTCTCCACGCCCTGACCGATCACCACCGCCAGGTCGCGTCCCGCTGCATTCAGCACCGTAACCAAACGCTGTGCCGGCGCGTTGATAAGGAACAGCAGCTTGGAGAACAGCTCTTCCTTGCCCGGCATCGTCGCCAGCGACTTCACTTCGTCCACGCTCAGCAGCTTGCCGTCCACAATGCCCAGCTTGAAATGGAACTCCGCCGCGTTCTCGCCCGCCCACTTGGCAAAAACCTTGGCCAGCGCCACCGGATCGCCCGCGGTAAACGCCACCGAATTCACGCCCTTCAGGCCCTTCAGCGCGGCCCCAACCTGCGTGCCGGCGCCAGAGATCGCCGCCAGCTTGTTCTTCACCACGCGATACTTGCCGCCTGCTTCGCGGATCACCTTGCGCAGCTCAAAATCCTTGGCCACGGTCAGCTTTGAGAATGTACCGATGATTGCCGTCGTCGAGCCTTCCAGCTCTTTGGCCAGCACCTGAACCTTCTCCGTCTTTTTCGCTCTCGAAATCGCCATTGTCTTCGCTCCCCACAGAGATCAGAGATCAGGAATCGGGGATCAGGATAAGAAGCATCCGATCCGTGTTCACTGCTTCCCTGTCTCCGCCTAGCCCTCAACGGGCGGTGTGTCACAAATCCCGCTGCCAATCTGTTCGGGCCCGGCACGATTGCCGATTGGATCACAGCCCCGACCGTTCTCTGACCCCTGATCTCTGATCTCTACTTTTAGTGCTTGCCCGCCGCGTCCGCAACCGCCGAATCCAGCGGCACTCCAGGCCCCATCGTCGAGCTCAGCGTAACGCTCTTGATGTATTTGCCCTTGGCCGCCGAAGGCTTCGAGCGCACAATTGCGCCAATCACGGTGGTCGCATTGTCGATCAGCTTTTGCGGGTCGAAGCTCAGCTTGCCCACCGGCACATGCACCAGGCTGGTCTTGTCGGCGCGAAACTCCACCTTGCCGGCCTTGATTTCTTTCACCGCCGAAGCTACATCCAGCGTAACTGTTCCCGTCTTCGGATTGGGCATCAGGCCCTTCGGCCCCAGCACCTTGCCCAGGCGGCCAACCACCTTCATCATGTCCGGCGTGGCAATCAGCGCGTCGAAGGCGGTCCAGTTTTCCTTCTGGATCTTCTCCACCATCTCCTCGCCGCCCACAAAGTCGGCGCCGGCCGAAGTGGCTTCCTTTTGGCGGTCGCCGGTCGCAATCACGGCTACAATCTTGGTCTTGCCCAGCCCGTGCGGCAGCACCACCGTCCCCCTGACCATCTGGTCCGCATGGCGCGTATCTACACCTAATCTCATGGTCAGATCGACGGTCTCGTCGAATTTGGCGTACTTCACCTGCTTAAGCAGGCCCACGGCTTCAGGCAATGCATACGACGGCTTGGTCACAGCCGCGCGCGCCTTCACAATGTTTTTGCTGACTTTTCTTGCCACGTTTCCCTCGTCTCCCACCGCTTCTGCCAGCCCCGCTTTGCAGGGAACCCGGTGCTGGCCGCACGGGCAACGTTTTCGTCGCCAGAGCCAGCGTTCGAACGGGTCCAAAAGCCGTGGTGCCTATGACTGCTCAGGGATTTCCCTGAGCGCATCTTTGAATCTTAACGAAACGTGCTCCAAAATGCAAACCGGAATCGCATCATCATCTCCGTCGTACCATAGACAAAGTCCGCCCGGATACCGATAAGAACATTTAGGGGACTATGTTCTCAACCTTCCACATCAGGGTTGCCTGCCTCTGGGCAAGACTGGCGCTCACGGCATCGCTGGCGCTCACAGCGTCGACAGGCCTATTGGGCCAACGCTACACGTTTCGCCAATACGGTCCCAGCGATGGCTTGTCCAACCTGTCGATCAACTGCCTTCTACAGGATCGAATCGGCTATATCTGGGTTGGCACCGATAACGGGCTCTTCCGATACGACGGAGACACGTTCAGCCGCTTTGGCCGCGCCGAGGGCTTGCCGAATACCGAAATTCGAGGCCTCGCCGAATCGCCGGAAGGCGTCCTCTGGGTGGCAACAACCGGTGGCATTGCGCGTCGCAGCGCAGGCGGATTCAAGCCGGTTGACACCGGCGATTCGGAAGCGGATCTGGCTCTTGTTTTCGATCGCACAGGGCGAGTCTATCTGGAAACCATTTCCGGGATTGTCCGCGGAATTCCGGACGGCGCAGGATCGTATCGCTTCGACAAAGTGGTGTCTGTTGGGGCTCGCGGCCTGTTTGCGAGCGGCGCGGATGTGTGGTTCGGCGCCAAAGGCGGCGTTTGGCGGCTGGCGGGAGATAAGGCAGAGCCGATTGGATCCTCCGCCGGTCTGCCAGTCGACGTCTGGGATACTTTTGCCCAGGATAGCCTTGGCAATTTCTGGGCGAGAAGTGCAACCCGGCTCTACGAGCTTGCCAAGGGGCAAACGCGGTTCGCGGACCGTTCCGCCGGCATTCCCCACGCCCCGGACAGCCGCCTCTATGCCGATGCCCACGGCCGCCTCTATGTTTCAAGCGATTCCGGCGTGATGGTTCTGGACGGAGCCAGTCGAATCCTGATCGATGCCCAGCATGGACTCCCGGCGGATGCCGTGGCTCCGGTTCTTTTGGACCGCGAAGAATCGCTGTGGCTGGGAATGCTTGGAGGTGGGTTGGCGCGCCGACTTGGCCACGGACAATGGCTCTCCTGGAACAAGCAGGACGGCCTGGTGCATGACGCGGTCTGGGCGATTTTGCTCGACCGCGCGGGTCAGGTGTGGGTTGGCACCAGCGGCGGACTTACCATCCTCGCCGCGGACGGCAAAGCGAAGCGTTCATGGACGAGCCACAGCGGGCTTTCCGGCGATCGGGTTCTCACCCTTGTCGAGGGGACGGCGGGAGACGTGTTCGCCGGGACCGACCCCGGGGGGATCACCCACTTCAGCCAGCAGGGCGCATTGCTGGGAACTTACGGGCCTGCGGAAGGTTTGCCGGTCATGACCGTCATTTCGCTGGCTGTAGACTTGCAACAACGGCTGTGGGTTGCGGGCTCCCGAGGCTGCTATAGGAGCCGCGCGCCGCTCAGCGCCGGCGGGGAAGTCAGATTCGAGCACGTCGATATACCCGGCGTTCCCGCGCGAACTGTCTTCCTCAAGGTACTGGTCGGCGAAGACCGAACCGTCTGGCTCGCCTCCACGGCGGGCTTGGTCCGGTTCAAGGACGACCGCTGGAGAATTTTCACGACCGCCGACGGACTCATCTCCAATGCTCCAGCCATCATTGCCGAGGGGCAGGGCGCGCTTTGGCTGGCCTATCGCGATTCCCTCGGCATTACTCGCCTGCGGGTCGACGGCAATCGCATCGAAACAGCCCGCGTCACCAAACAGGATGGGCTTTCTTCCGATGAGATTCTTGCGCTAGCATTTGATTCCGCAGGTCGTCTCTGGGCAACAACGGACGATGGCGTCGACGTGCTCGAAAAAGGTCATTGGCGTCACTTCGGCAGCGAAGACGGCCTAATCTGGGAAGACACCGACAGCGCTGCCCTCTACGCCGACCGCCAAGGCAGAGTCTGGGTTGGAACTTCACAGGGGCTGTCGCGCTATGCTGCTTCGGCGTATCCCATCCCCGATTCCCCGCCATCGGTCGTGCTCACATCCATCAAGGGAGGCCGACAGGAGTTTCAGATCGCCGATCACCCGGTGTTACCGCATGAACAAAGTTCCATCCTGGTGCGATTCAGCAGCTTGAATTACTCCGCCGAAGCCCGCACCCGGTTTCGATACCGATTGCAGGGTTATGAGAACGCATGGAATGAAACGCGGGAAAGGGACGTTCGCTATGGCGGGCTTCCAGCCGGTGACTACGTTTTCCAGGTCGCCGCCGCGGGTCCCAACGGCGAATGGAGCCCCTCGCCCGCGCAATTCGCTTTTTCCGTCAAGCCTCCGTGGTGGCAATCCTGGTGGTTCTTGATCCCCTGCGCGGCCATGGGATTGCTGGTGGGAAGCATGCTGTGGCGTCTTCGTGTCCATTTGCTGGTGGCGCAAAAGCTATTCCTGGAGCGGCAGGTCGCCGAGCGGACGGCGGAGTTGCGCGAAAGCCATCGCAAGCTCGAAGAGTTCGCCTACCATGACGTGATGACCTCGTTGCCCAATCGGCGCATGTTCACCGAGCAGCTTCGCACGCGAATGGCGCTGGCACACCGCCATGGCGAGTCGTTTGCACTGCTGCTGATCGACCTTGATGGTTTCAAGCGGATCAACGACGCTTTCGGCCATGACGCCGGGGATGCGGTCCTGATCGAAACTGCTGCCCGGCTGCGCGCCGCGGTAAGGGAATCGGATTGTACGGCTCGCCTGGGCGGCGATGAGTTCGCGATCATCCTCGTCTCTGCTCACGACAAGGCTGGGATCGAAGCCGTTTGCAAACGGATCGTCGACAGTTGCGCCGTCGATATCCCCTTTAGAGAAACAAATCTGAAGACCACGTGCAGTGTCGGCGCCGCTGTTTTTCCCGATGACGGCAACACGGAGGAAGGTCTTTATAAGTCCGCGGACCTAGCCCTCTACGACGCAAAGCGATCCGGTCCAAACGTCTTTCGCTGGTGTCGTCCGGACCATGAAGACCGGAAGCCGGCCCCCATAACCATTTGATCTTTTCCTCCCCCACCCTCCTGTGTCACACTTGGACCCATGGGAAGCAAAGACAAAGGCAGAAAAGAAGCCAAGAAAGCACCGAAGCCCAAGCCGAAACCGGAACCCGCCCAACGACGCGAAGGGTTCACTCCAGCCCCGCCGAAGTAGGGCGACGCAGTTCGTCCCAACTCGACGACCAGAAACGGGCCGCAAGCTGCGCGCCAAGAAGACGCAAAGGCCCTCCTTGTCTCCATCGCCAGCCAGAGAGGGTCATTCAGTGTCCGCGTCTCAATCCACCCTTCCCCTCAGCGCGGCAGTAGTTCGAAATCCTCGACAGCAATCTTTGGACCTACTTCGAAATTCGCCTGGTCCGGCAGAAACATCACCGTGATCTCATCGAACCTACGGATCTTTGCCGGCTCGGGAATTGTAAAGCGCAGAATTTCGGCCGCTGGCGACAACTTGACCGCGTCCCGGCCAAGTTGGCTGGTCGTTACCGGTTGCTGACCCAGATAGGCTGTCGGCTTCGCGGGCAAAGAAGTGTCGGTCAGCAAGACCGCCAGGTTGATCGTGCCCCGGCGATTGTCGCGGTTGAGAATTCGAACCTTGACTTCACGGCAGCGATCTATACGAATCGAACTGCCCAGGTTCTGGTGGGCCTCCATGATCAGAGGCATAAAATTGTTGGCCTCGATATCGGCCACCAGCGGAGTGCCGTGCGCCTGGTAAGCTCTTGGGCCAGGGCGCTTAGCCGGCGGTTGGAAATACCAGTACGGCGCGTCGAAGCGAATCACCAGCGGCTTTGTAGTTCCTCGTGCGAGGAACGAAGTCTCGGCTGGAAGCGGCGGAACGATCTGCTTCTTCTCTTGAATCGGCCACAGGATGATGCTTTCGTAACCGGAGATTCCAGAAGATGTGTTCCGCCCCGGCTGCGAGGGCTTTTCGTTCGCATAGCCGTCGCGTGCCGAGTCATTTATGCCAGCCAGCGCGGAGGCTTCAGCTCGATTGCGTGCGGCCACGCCGAACATTAAGGCAAACACAGTGACCAGTATTGCCATCAGCGCCAAGGATGCAAGCCTCACGGCGAGGCGCCCTGCATTGTTCCGGCTTTCCGCAATGGTATCGGGCTCGCGAGAAAGCTTCCACACAATCAGGAAAGCGCAGAGTGCAAGCAGGCCGGCCGCCCATAGAGTCCAGCGATCCTTGAGATCGTAAGCGGCGAGGTAGATGCAGACTGCCATTACGTAGCCGTGGAATTCACGGGGCTCGACGCGGAGGGTATCGGCGAAGAGTTCTCTCTGGGTCCATTCCGCGGCGGACCAAGGCAGACGCGGAGGAACCGGAGCCGGGGGAATGATCTTCCGCAGGCCCGTTGCCATGATTGCTGCGCCGATCACCGCGATGATGGGCGAGGCCAGCGAGTCCTGCGTGGATAGGATCACAACGGCAGGCACCCAAACCCAGCCGGCAGCATTTGCCAGCGCGAAGAGGCTGAACGAAAGCGGAGGGTCAGAGTTGAAAGGTATGGATGAACGATTCCAGTAGAATCGTGCGCCCGCTAGGCCCGCCAGGCTGGATACAGCGACGTAGATCGAGGCTCTGAGGAAGAGTGCGGTGAGCGATGGAAAGTGAGCATCGGGCAGGTTGCAAAGCAGGATCGCGGCGATAGACGCATTGATCAAGCCGGCACTGACCAGAAGCCCGACAAAGCGCGACATGCTCGGTCGATCCCGATTGGCATGAATTAAGGAGACGCCGATTTGTGCCGGAGAAGCCATGCCTTTAAGCGGTGATCCCGGGGTTCCGATTTCCGAAGCGCAACGCCGCTCCCCAAAGGCTGCAAAGGATAGTCAGAAAAAACGGCAATCGCACAACAATGGCCACAGTTCGCAGATCGGTAAGAGCCGAACGCGGACTGTTGTAAGGGTCGATCGCCTTCTCGCCGTATCGCATGTCCCATTGCTCTTGTGGTGAAACCTGCCGTATTTCGATTGGAGCCTTGTGCATGCTCGAAAACGCGCTGACCGGCGCAACGGAATGCTGATCGACAACCTGGCTCTCAAGAAATATCTTAGGCAACACAACGAGTGCCGCCCAGATAGCGATCAGCACGGGAAGGCTAGCCAGAATTCCTTTGAGAAGCGGCCGGACCCTCAAGTTTCTGGCGGCCAATAAATGCGGAATGAGATAGAGAAAGATTCCAGCCCAGATGAAGAGCACATTCGCTGCCAGCAGCAAGCCAATGTCGCAAACGGTGGACCAGGGCCAATCCATCTGCCAGATTCGTTCACTCAGGTTGAAATGCTCTTCGGCGTTGCCCACTATGAGTAACCACGCAGGCGCCAGCATGGCCCACCCAGCAGCAAACAGCATGACGGTTGAATGGTTGCGCAACTCCCTCGATACGCCGATGACGATGGCTGCGATAACTTGGCGCCAATACCAGCCATTGCCGCGGCCCTGCCGGAACTCTTCAAGCAGATCGCCCGCAAGCGCGTCGTTGCGCGGGCCGGGAACCAAATGTACCAGCATCCAGGTTGCAATGGTCGGCGGTTTCATCTCAGTCATGTGCGCTCTCCCTTAAGCTCCGGAAGCGTCTGCCAAAGTTTAGACAGCACGCGGCGCGTTTCGTGCACTTGGCGCAGCCCCGCCTTTGTGATTCGGAAGTATCGCTTTGCCTTGCCGCCGCGCTCGGGCGTAGGATCGCCGAGGCTCGAAGCAACCAGCGTCTTGCTCTCCAGCCGCTCCAGCGCCGCATAAACGCTGCCTACCGACACATCTTTGCCACGGTGCCTTTCGAGCTCACGCGAAATCGGAACCCCATAGGCCTCCTCACCCAGATGAATCACGGCCAGCAGGATCATCAATTCAAACTCTCCGAGATAGCTTCGCTCCGTCATTAATTCAACAATAGAGAAGAAATCACCGGAACGCAACTCCAATCTTCGGCCAAACGCAAAAAGGCCCTCCCGAATGGAAGGGCCTTTTTGCAAAAACTCGACGAGCGGGAGGCTTACGCCACAACTTCAATCCCCATCGACCGCGCCGTGCCCTTGATGCTCTTCACCGCCGAATCGACTGAACTGGCGTTCAGGTCCGGCATCTTCTGCGTGGCGATTTCGCGCACCTGCTTCTCGGTTACCTTGCCCAGCTTTTCCTTGTTCGGCGTGCCCGAGCCCTTCGCAATCCCGGCTGCCTTCTTCAGCAATACCGCTGCCGGAGGCGTTTTGGTCACAAAGGTGAAGCTGCGATCCGCATAAACCGTGATGACCACCGGGATGATCAACCCGGCCGATTCCTTGTTCTGCGTCCGCGCGTTGAACTGCTTGCAGAACTCCATGATGTTGACCTGCGCCTGGCCAAGCGCCGGACCTACCGGCGGCGCCGGTGTGGCCTTTGCCGCCTCGATCTGCAGTTTCACGTAGCCCGTGATTTTCTTCGGAGGTGCCATTGATTCCCCTGGAACCAGCTTTTAGCTCCTAGCTATTAGCTATTAGCCGGTATGTCTCTGGTGCAAATTTTGGTGTCGCCGTTTCAACGTTTGCCTTCAACCGGCCCCCGCTAGGTGAGCACGACCGGCTAGAAGCTGAAAGCTAGTAGCCAAAAGCTGCAACTACTCAATCTTTTCCACTTTGCCAAACTCCAGCTCGACCGGGGTGGAGCGTCCGAAGATGGTCACCATGACCTTCATTGTCTCGCGATCTTCGTTGATCTCATCCACCACGCCGTTGAAGTTGGCAAACGGGCCGTCCGTGATCCGGACCTGCTCGCTCTTTTCAAACTTGATCTTCAGCCGCGGCTTATCCTTGGCCGTCTCTGAGCGGAACAGGATCGAACTGACTTCTTCTTCAGAGAGTGCCACAGGCTTGTCGCCCGTGCCCAGAAAGCCCGTCACCTTGGGCGTGTCTTTCAACACATGCCAAAGATGGTTGTCCAGCTCCATCTCTACCAGCACGTAGCCGGGCAGAAAAACCCGCTCCACCGTGCGCTTTTTCCCGTTCACGATCTCCGTTACCGGCTCGGTGGGAATCATTACGCGGCCCACCTTGTCTTTCAGCCCAAAGGCTTCAACCCGGCTCTCGATCGACTCCCGCACCTTCCGCTCGAAGCCCGAATAGGCGTGCAGAATGTACCACCGGAAGTTCTCGTTACGCTCCGGCGGGGGCGGTGCTTGCTCGACAGGCGGTTCTAACTCATCTGCCATCGTGTTCTCGTTTCGCGTTTGCATTTAGTGTTGCAATCCGCCCAGCTTGCTCATCAACTGAAGCAGGCCGAAATCGAAGATCTTGTCCACAATAAAGAAATACAACCCGAAGATGAAGACCGCGATCAGCACCACGGTGGTCGTCGCCTCCACTTCCTTGCGCGACGGCGTGACCACCTTGCGCATCTCCGCGCGGACATCGGTCAGAAAGCGCGTGAAGTCAGTCCAGACGCCTACCGCTCTTTCAGCAATATTCGGCGTCAGGTTCGAGCTTTGCCGCTTGGCCAATCCCGATTTCTTCGCACTCGGCTCGTCGTCCCCGTTTACCAATGCTGCTTTCGTTGCCATACTTCCATTTCCTTCGCATCCGGCGTCCTGCCGGTCGCATTTGTGCCTAATCTGGCAGGGGCGGAGGGATTCGAACCCCCAAGTTCGGTTTTGGAGACCGACAGTTTAACCGTTGAGCTTACGCCCCTAAAAAAGCAGTTGTCAGTTGTCAGTTGTCAGTTGTCAGCGCCTAACTTCGAATCGCAGGTGCTGACAACTGATCACTGACAACTGAAGACTGTCGTAGTTACTTCGTTTCCTTGTGCGGCTGGTGCTTGCGGCAGCGGTTACAAAACTTCTTGAACTCCAGACGCCCCGTGGTCGTCTTCTTGTTCTTCGTCGTCGAGTAATTCCGCTCCTTGCACTCCGTGCACTGCAATGTGACAATTTCCCGCATTCCAAAATCCTTTCGACTACAGTTGTCAGTTGCCAGCGATCAGTTGTCAGTTCAAAGACCCACACCGGGCTCTGTTACTGACAACTGAAAACTGATGACTGACAACTATCACTTCACAATCTCCGACACCGTGCCCGCGCCCACCGTGCGTCCGCCTTCGCGGATGGCAAACCGCAAGCCCTTCTCCAGCGCCACCGGCGTGATCAGCTCCACCTGAAGCTCCACGTTGTCGCCCGGCATCACCATCTCCACGCCCTCGGGCAACTCCGCCACTCCCGTCACGTCAGTGGTGCGGAAGTAAAACTGCGGCCTGTAGCCCTTGAAGAACGGCGTATGACGGCCGCCTTCTTCCTTGCTCAGCACGTACACCGAGCCCTTGAAATTGGTGTGCGGCGTGATCGAGCCCGGCTTGGCCAGCACCATCCCGCGCTCCACATCCTCTTTCGGTGTGCCGCGCAAAAGAATGCCCGCGTTGTCGCCCGCCATGCCTTCGTCGAGCTGCTTCTTGAACATTTC
>Ga0326727_10006444_pt1 | contig 32189 bp, 18 predicted proteins | sample MB2enrmetagenome_FD_207643 | JGI IMG/M metagenome (GOLD analysis project Ga0326727, IMG submission 207643) | Lab enriched peat soil microbial communities from McLean, Ithaca, NY, United States - MB29MY | ecosystem: Environmental > Terrestrial > Soil > Wetlands > Peat | place: USA: New York...
ATTCTTCACGCTGAAACACTCCTGAAACAATGCCACAGGACAAGGCCATCCGAACTGTATGTCTTGGACAAAGGTTACGATTCTGAAAATATCCATGAATTGATCCGAGATACCCTCGAAGCTGGCTTGCTCATCCCCTTTCGAGATAGAAAACGAAAACGTATCTTCGGGTATTACCGAAGAAGAATTGCCTTGTCTTTCGATCAGAAAAAATACCATCAGAGAAATAAGGTCGAAACTGTTTTCTCCGTCTTGAAAAGAAAGTTCGGGGAATCCCTTAAGGCCCGGAAATACCGGCTCCAGGTCAAGGAGATCAAAATCAAGGTGATCCTCTATAACCTCTCAAGATTGATGATAGATTTTGTTGTTCTAATTGGGGGAGAGGAATTCTACAGAGCCAATATTTGGGCGTTTTTAATAGCAAAGACAGGCAAGAAAACAAAATTCCAATTGCTAATATAGAGGACTTGTTTAAATATGGAGAACAATTAAAGGCTACTATTACACTGTATCAGGCTTCCGCACCGCACACAACTCAAGCACACCAATAAGATCGATTTTATTTATTTTTGTTTTTTTACAGTTAACAGAGTAGCATTTACAAAAAAGTCTGGCTCACTATATGCGTTATTCCAGAAAAAGAGTGAATCAGTTGCTGCGGATTTCAAAAAAAGATTGGATCGATTTCTGAGAATTCCGGAAAAAGAACGACCCGGTTGCCGGACTTTTTAAAAAAAATGAATCGTCAGATGAAAATCCCGGGAAGAATCCTGCCCTCCCTGACGGGAGGACAGGTTAGGCAGCCCCAATTCACCCGATCTGAGCTACACTAATCCGGGCCTGTATTGAGCCCGGATTCACCCTCCCGGGATCCAAACGGAGCCCGATACGAGCCCCGTTTAAAAATAAGCCAATATAAGCCTTATTTTAGCAATCGGACGAATTAAAACGTTCGCATAAACGCAATTTGCAGGCCGATTACAGGCTCGGATGGGTCTTTGCATGATCACGGAAAAAGAGGCTGCCGGAACGCGTATATGGGCCGTTTATGGGCATTATATGGGGCTCAATTTTGGCGTATTTAGGCAAATATCTGGTTATACGTGCCCGGATACACTTCCCCTGGAATCGGACGGTTTTACGGGCTTATTTTGGGCGATGCGGTACTCCTCACTCGTGGGGGTGTGGGGGCGACAGCCCCCACGATATCCCCATTATACAATCATGAGCCTGCTGCCCGACCCAACGTTTTCCGGAAAAGTCCGGGTCAAGAGCTGACAATTCCGGAAAAAGATCGATCGGGCAGCGAAACATTTTGAAAAAAATCCGGACACTTTGCTGTACATTTCAAAAGAAATATAGAGTTTACTCTGTCTTTTTACAATAGCCTTATATAACCCATCGTCGTATATTCGACTATGGCAACCAAAGCACAAACCAAAAAAGGGGGCAAGATTGCCGCGTTCGTTTCACAGTATTCCAACAAGGGCACCGGCAATAACTACCGGAATGCGTGCGAATCGTTTCTCAGGTGCATAAACGACTTGCCCCGGAAAGCCCCGGACGGAAGCAAAGCAACCTATGACTACGAGAGCCTGTTCGATGCGTACCTCACAGACAAGAACCGGGATCACAATAAGGACATGGAGAAATTCGCCGGGTGTTTAAAGGAAGAGTGCGTTTCTCTCTTGTCAGCCCGGCAGATAATGACCTACGCCCGGTGCATTCTCGAAGAGTACGGTGCAACGGTCAGGAAGTCCACGATAAGAACCCTGAAAAGAGAGCTGAAGGGTGGCGCGGGAACCGTCGATAAAGTCATGACGGCCAAGGTGATCGACGCCGCCCTTAAAGAACTGGATGTAAAAGGACGGGCGATAGTCTTAACTCTTGCATCATCCGGGGCGCGATTAAATGAAATTCTTTCCTTAAAACTCTCAGACGTGGATTTTGAGAGCAATCCGGTAAAACTCACGATCCGCCATACCAAGAACAAGCAACCCCGTTATTCTTTTATAAGTACTGAGGCGGCGCGGTCCGTTAAGGCGTGGATGGCAAAGAGGGATGATTACCTAAAGGGGGCGGCGGGAAGGAACGCCGGGCTCGTGCGTGCCGGCAAGAGCAAGGAAAAAACCACGGATACGCCCTACGTTTTCCCTATCTCCGATGCCAGCGTAATTGCAATGTGGGAAAACGCATTAAAGGCGGCGGGCTTGTACTCAGCGGATGAAGAAACCGGGCGCAACCAGTACCGCCTTCATTCGCTCAGAAAATTTTTCATCAGCCAAATGAGTATGGCCGGGCAAAAAGTCCTTGCCGAACACCTCGCCGGACACCTGGGGTACCTTGACGCCTCATACCGTCAAGTGGACAGCGAACAGGCCGGAACCGAATACCTAAAAGTCCAGCATGTCGTGACGATCGGCATACCCCCGGAATTCAGGGAGAAGGCAGCCGAATTGAGCGGGACGCTCAAGCTGCAGGGTGAAAGTATTGATGGATTACGGGGGATGAATGAGAAACTTTCGGCACAGATGGCTAAAATTCAGGAAGAGAACACCGCACTCCAGGAACGATCACAACAGTTCGAGCAGGCATTAGAAGAACAGAAAAACAATTTCAATCTGCTGGTTGACCTGTTCGGCGCACTGGCACTCGAATTTGCCGACCAGACTAAGAATCCGCGCATGGGAAAAGAAGTACGTGAAATGTTGGATAAATACAAAGCCAATCCCTATAGCGCGACTTAGCCCGGACCTTCATCTCGGTCCCAGGTTTTAGTGATTGGGGATCGATTCTTCCTCTCAATAAAATTCTCTCATCAATCGCCAATGTATCGGAAAGAAAAACCAACTATACTTTACTTGGCTCTGTTAACTTGTTATGGGATAATCACTTTTTCAACGCCTCATACAATTCTCAATCCCTCAACAAGGTAACAGAACCTGTTTTTACCTTGTCATCGGGGGTAAAGCCAAAATGATTGCCAAATTCAGCGCCTCCATATCATTAGGTAATTGTCTCACTATGGTCACTTGGTGAATTCGCTCCTGCAAGCATGGGACAAAAGCCACCTTTATGAATTCGGCAACCATCTGTTCTTTTTCTGTAGAGGAAAGGGGTCGTGTTGGAAATCTCCACGGTTTGTTTAATTCCTGCGGGGCCGGTGGTTGCGGTTGAGACTTTCCCGGGGCGGTAGCTGTGTCCACCGGGTTGATGGGGCTACGGGAAGACTCTGGCATATTTGTGGGTTCTTCGGATGCAGGTTTCCTACCAATCTTCTCAGTGGCCATGGAAGCGATAGTTCCATATTTCGTCGTATACTTGCGGGTCACTGGGGAATTTAGAGTTTTCTCACTGTCAACGTTTACAGTGAGACCCCTGCACTTTCCAACGAACGTGTTGGATACATGGCATTTTTCTGCAATCTCCCGATTTGACCATTGCGACCACTCTGGATCAGCCAAAAGCCGTTCCACCGCACGGCGCAGGTCTGCATTTTTACGACGTAATCCGTGCGAAGAATTGCTGCCGCAGGAATACAAAATTGCATCTCTCAGCGAGCCAGTGTACACATCGCAAAGGAATTTTTGAATACCGGCCAGTCGTGCTGCCGCGACCCTATGAAATCCATCGACGAGGATATACCGTCCATCGACGTTAAAAACAACAAGTGGGGGGAATTCGACTCCTCTTGCCATATCCTCAGCATATGACTTTACCACAGCGATGTTCATTTTCAGCCTGGGCTGCATATAGTCATCGACAGTGATGCTGGATATAGCAAGAAGCTCGCTCACGGTTTCGCATCCCCGGTTAGGATCTGGTTATACGCTGGGGCGGCTCTCGGGGCGGAAACCGTCGCCTCGGTGCCGCTGCCTTGGCCTGTTCCCGTAATGCGTCCGCAAGCGCTTTACAGACGGAGCACTCCTTGGCCTTGTCATCAGGGAGTTCCCGCGGCGCCGCAGCCACCGGGGTTGCCGGTACCGCAGCCATAGGTGTATCCTTTTGCGGTGCCGCAACCGGAACCTCGGGCGTGAGGGTCTTGGGATCGTCGACGGTAACGTCACAAACATCGCATGTTTGAGAGCCATCGCTGAACTCCGTAATCCTGACTTTAAGACCGTAGCCGATTGTCGAAACAATGGTTTTGGGTTCGTCCTTGGACGAGACCTTTTCCGGTTTTCTTCTGGATTCTATAGTGTTCGATGACATAAAGAGAGATCTACCTAATAATATTTAATTGTATCAAAACCGATTTATTAATTTTGCACTCCTGTGCCACTTATCTGTCACTTTTATGCCATAATTAGTAGATTTCTGGTACTTTTAAAAGATATTTCAATTATAAAATACCATAAAAAAAATTTATCAACTTTGTAACCCTTTTTCAAACCCACTTTCATACTAGCACCCAGCCCTTGATTTGTGGTGGCGTCCCCGGGGGCATCTCCCATACACAATAATATTATTGTTTTAATCCGCAGAATTGCATCATATGATCGTGCAGTCCAAGCTCTCGCTTATCGAACTCCTCCATAGTTCCAATCCTGATGTCAATCGGATCATCAATACTTTTGTGACTCATTTCAACAAAGCCTCTGGCCACCCAGGGACCAACTGCTGGGATGTATCCAAGGAGGACTGGCAACGGTATGAGTTTCTTGGTGACCGGGTGATCAACCTGATCGTTGCCCAGATCCTCTTTACGCGGCAAGAGTGTGTCTTGGATGAGGAAGAGATGACAAAGATTTTGGGTTCTGTCGTATCCAACCAGTCACTCTCTGCCCTTGTCACGAGGATTGATCCCCAGGGATTTGCACGACTGATACCGGTGTCAATCGGCGAACAGAACACCTATGGTGAAAAAATAATTGGAGGAGCGTTCGAGGCATTCATCGGGGCCCTGTACTGCGAGGTGGGGCTTGACGATGTTGCGTATTTTATCAACACGATTACGGCGGAGTCACTCAATCATTATGATCCGCAGGGAAATGCAGTCGGGATCCTGCAGGAATATTTCCAGAAGAAGGAGCAGTCCCTGCCAGAGTACCGTGAGGTTATGCGCACTGGCCCGGATCACAAACTCTCGTTTACATACGAAGTGATCCACAACGGCAAGATCCTCGGTACAGGCAGCGGTGAGACTGCCCGGCAGGCTAAGCAGGCTGCGGCAAAGCGGGCGCTCGATACGCTCGACCGTACTAGTCAAGCATCGGACCGGTAACCCGGCCCTGCAACCTCCCCACCGTACGCTAGACGTGATGGCAGTGCCTCGCCATCGCGTTTCTATTGGTAAAAGTCTCTATCATGGGGGGGGAATTATAGCGGTAAACGAAAAGAAGGTCTGTTTTGGGGTGATCTATGTAGAGACAGTTTCACCCAGCCCCACCCCGACCGTGGCATTATCTGGATCGGGCCAAAGAACAACATCGAGGTATTCCCGTGATACACTGAGAAAAATTTTGATATCCGCAATGATGAATACCCAGGAGAACTTCAGTATGGCTCTGATACCTTGCTCGCCAACCGCCAACATAGCAGAACCGAAAACCACTACAGTTACTAAGCCTGTGGCCTATACCCTGCCTATCTGCAGAAATTTCTTTGAAAATTTGGCTCGGAAATCCCTGCATCACACAAGCCTTGACCAGAGACTGGGTACAGACGCTCCATTACCGTAGTTATGCCTGCCTTTAAGGTACAAGAGATCTTTGTGGTACATAATGTCAAAATTGATGTTGGAAACTGGCACGTTCGTGGCATGGGTTTATGAGCCCGTTTGCATAAGGATCTGTGCGCATACGTTTACCGGGGTCTGCGTAATTTCCTCTGCGGCGCTTTTGTTCAGCTAGGGAGCGGAGAGGGAAAGGCTCCGCGTTTGAAGCGGTCGGTCCAAGTTGATGGCCGTGGGGCCGGGCAGGTGATGAATCGATTCCCGAGTGGTTAAAGCGAGATGGTGACTTCATGGGTCTGGTACCTGAAGAAAACTGGGGAAGCCTACGGGCGCGAGGCATCGCGACAAGTCGGGGGCGTCATCGATCAGGTCCTGTCAAGTTGTCGGCAGTTCTGAGATTTAACACTCCGAAGAAGAATGACATCCTGCCGAAGACTTGACAGAATCAATGATAAAAAAGTTTATCTGTTCCGGTAAATCTCCCTCACGATTGCTCCTGATAAGGTCACTATGGCAATAAGCGATCCAAGCTCTGCCATGACGGCCACTTGTGAAATCAGATTATTTATTTCATACGTACTACATTGTTCGCCCCAGCTGCCCGCATTACACCCTGCAAAAAGAAGGTTCACGATATGTGCAATAATAAAAACTACAATGGAGATGAATAGGTGGCGAACCCATTTCGAAATAACCGGGGTGCTTTTTGTATAAAATGTTTTTATCAGATGCCATAAACCCATCCCGACCACGCCGGCCACCACCGGTATTGTCAAGATCAGCAGATCCGAGTAGATGAACAAATAAGTATATGTGAAATAGACCGGGAGAAACGCTGCCACCCAAGCGGCTTTGTTCCATTTCCAGACGTATTTTCCGTCAAGATCCGCGACCGGCAAAAATGAGACGAATGCCGTCATCAGGATCATGTTAACTCCAAACAGGGCAAGGGAGGAGGAGGTTCCTGGCATAAGATACAGTAGGTAAAATACCAGTGCCAGAATAAGGCTGACAGGAGGACCGGCCAGCATCAGGAGAGCGATTTTTTTAGGATTGGCGGTCTCTTCGTCTTTAATTACTGTGATTACCGGCTTGCCAAAAACCTCCCGGAAAAGCCCTGCCGAGAGGAGGGTAATAATGGTGCCAGTTCCCCAAACCCTGAAGTCTACGCGAAGTCCCAACCTGTGGGCCATAAAAAAATGCACGAATTCGTGCGAGATAATGACAATTGCGGCTATCAGCATGAGGGCTTCAAATGAGAAAAGATTTCTCAGTCCTGACCATGCATAGGTATACGCACCTCCGAGAATAATTATCCCTACAATTAATCCAGCCAGGTTATTCCGGATAAAAGCAGGGACCTTTTTGTAAAAAACAGATCCGGCAAGTTCATGGCCGGGTCCCGCCGGCGATTCCGGTTTAACAGAGAACTTTTCTTTTAACGGTTTTGTAATAAAATCTAGGCTAACTTCGATTATACCCATGGCTCCCCTGAAAAGAACAATAAAGACAATACCGACAATGATGAAAAAGGGGGAATCATTGCTTTCTGACGAATTTTGCTCGACATTAAAATATGTATTATTAAAAACATTTTCTGAGTTACAGTTACTGGAAATTATACCCCCCGATGTATTGGCTATGGTATTTGAGATTACTTCAATTGACTTGGCTTCTGAGAGTACAATACCGTTTCCACAATCTGATATCGTATTCTGTGCGATAACCAGGCCGTTGCCAGAAATTTCTAATTGATCATGATCCCCAGGGAGAAAAAAGACAGGTATAAACTTGCCAAAAATATTCCACACATAAAATTCCTGGAAATTTCCATCGACAGTTATCCCGGCAAATCGATCGTTGCGGATGGTATTGTTAATAATTGTAATATTCTCTGTTCCGAGTCCTTCAATTCCGTAATCAACATTATTGTTAATGTTACTGTTCTGGATCACCGCGCCGGATGTCCTGTAGAGACGGATACCCTCGTCGTTATCTGTTGCATTAATATCCTGAATTTCAATATTTTCCCCATGACTTATAGCAATTCCCCAATACCAGTTCCTGAGCGTGATATTTCTGATGATGACATCAGAAACCCAGTCCTCCTTGTTAACGTGTATGTCTATTCCCGTTGTTACATACGCCGGGGAATAACTATCTGAACCCCTTCTGAATTCCTGAATATTTTTCCCATCGAGTGTATGACCCATCCCGTCAAGGACAACACCTGAAGAATATATATGAATACAGTCCTCGTCTGCGTAAACAAGGGATCCCTCCCCCATGGGAACAATGTCCTGGGTCAACTGGTAGTAACCTGGTTTTGAAATTTCAATGGGCCCGGAAATTTCAATGGGGAGGTTATTGGCAGCCTTATGCGTCTTTTTATGGAATAATATCGGCAAACCTGCCCATACTCCCACCACCCCGAGTATAATAATGAACAAAAGGAGGACCGCTACGGGGCGTATTCTCATGGATGTGACTGGATTCTTGGAAAGAATAAATATTATGATTTTATTTCCCTTTGCCGGGTATCATCCGGCGCAACCCGGCGGGGACAACACTCCAGACGTATACGATCATCACGACCCCCCTCTAACGAACTGATGGCCCCCATCTATAACCAGATGCCGGTAATTTTCCGGCAGGACGACGAGATGCGCTGGCTGTCCCGTGACGTGCTCCCTGTTGACGAAGTGCAGCGGATCCTCGCGCCGTATCCTGCAGAAGGGATGGAGGCGTACCCGGTATTGGAGCGGATGAACAGGACAAATGCGGATGATGAAGGAGTTATAAAACCAGTGAAAGGGTTATGATGGGGATTTCATCATCAACGTGGATATCCGCTCACAGAAACGCACGGCGGGGCTCGCTATCGATTTTACCGAGAGCGTCATTTTCTTTGCGTCTCGCTAACGCACCAGAACCAAAAATCATATCGAAATATTTATTTATAAAATTTATATCATTCTATGTTATCCTAAACTAGTTTGAACTATCCGCCAAGGTGTCACAAAGTCAGCATATCAGGACTTTAGTTTTTCTATTCTTGGGATGAAGGGGCCTAAGCAATCAATGATGCTCGAAATCATGGATTGCAATACACAAAAAGCAGTATATAATAACGAGGGAATGTGCAAACTATCGAATTGTGGGAGTGAGAAAACATGATTAAACCATCCTGGCAATTCGCAAGCAGGATTTTATTCATCTTGTGTTTTGCTGTTATCGTGGCAATCGCGGCTGGTATTGTTGCCCCGGCCTGTGCAACAGGTATCCCACAGGCAATTTTTCAAACTCAGGGGACGGAATGGGTAAATTCGAATAACAATGATTTTTATAATGGTTCATATTTATTGCAATACGGCTACTCTGTGAGTATCCAGAACATGCCGGATACTTCAGACACTATTCTTGGAAACATTTCCTATGGCATAAATGCGGATAATATAATCGATTACGATACGAAGGAATATGCGATGAAGAACGGTCCAACTATAACTTGGACATTTCCCGACAATTTCACGCTGGCGGAGAATGAGTACGTCCTCAGTGGAGTCAAATCGGGTTATGGGTATACGCGTAATATCCCGATAACTATTCATCGGTGGGTAAACCGGAGCGTATTTTCTGCAGACGGGGATCAGCTTGCCTCATTTTCCGTTATGTTCGATAATCTGAGTCTTGATGGGGCAAATATGCCTTATGATAATATCTCGGTCTGGGGGGAGTTTCTTACCTCGGACAATTCCGTAGTAAACGCCACAATGGCACCCGATTCGTTCACCTCCACCATGCCGTTATTAGATAATCCTATGGCACAAAAAGACCTTCATTTTATAGAATTTTCCGACCCAAATCCCATAGCAGTTAATACGGTGTATAACTTTTCTGTCATCCTCCATGTACATCTTAAAAAAGAGAACGGAACAGCGATCACCTATTATCCTAAGATTGCAATAGCGCTGGGCGGAGGGGATAGTTTTTATGATGCCAATTTGAGTACCACCGCGGATACACCTTCATTCATGCTGCCTGCTTATGTACATTACGCCGGAGGATCGACAAATATATCAAATGAGTGGTATTATTCGAGTGAGTTTATGCAAGGAGTTCAATTGAATGAGACCGACACCGTTTCGAATTCAGCCCAGGCACCTATTATCACCAGCATTTCACCGGCGTCCGGATCGATTGCTGGCGGCACCGTGATAACCATCTCTGGGACAGGCTTTACCGGAGCAACCGCAGTAAAATTTGGCAGCACAGCGGCAACCTCGGTCAAGGTTACCAGCGTGACAACGATCACCGCGACCGCCCCGGCCCATGTAGCCGGAACTGTTGATGTAACGGTCACCACCTCCGGCGGCACATCTGCGACATCAGCAGCCGACCAGTACACCTACGAAGTCCCTCCGGCTGTCACCAAAGTCAACCTGAACACCGGCCCGCTTGGCGGCGGCACCCCGGTATCCATCACCGGGACAAACTTACTCGGAGCGACCAAGGTATACTTTGGCGGTACACCAGCAACTTCGTATACCGTTAACAGCGCCACTTCAATCACCGCAACCTCTCCGGCCGCGCAATCCGGATCCATTGTTGTCATCACCGTCATCACACCCAGTGGCACATCCGCCATTGTACCTGCTGACCAGTTCACCTATACAGGAAATACACAATCTTCGATAGCAGTAATGAGATCCATGCCAGCCACCGTTGCGCCGGGAGCATCTATTATAGTGACGCTGACACCCGGCACAACGTTTGTAACGTCCCCGGGCTGGGGTGTTATGGAAACACTTCCGGCGGGATGGACGTTTGTCAGCACCACAGCAGACAGTTGGTCGGCGGTGGGTGGCTCATATCAATTCGCTGAATTAAGTGCAACCCCCATTACCTACACCGTTACCGCGCCAGCAACACGGGGAGCCTATACATTCAACGGAACATACATTGATGGCAATAAGGATACTGGTACGGTTGTCGGAGCAGTATCGGTGACGGTAGTACCAGATCCATTACAGACATACGACACCAACCACGATGGATACATAGAGAAATCTGAAGCAATCGCTGCTCTTACCGACTATCTGTTCAATGGCACATTATCCAAGGCAGATTGCGTAACCGTAATCACCGCATACCTGTTCCATACACCAGTAACGTAAATCGAGGAACTGAAAGGAGGAAGACAATAATTGAACCGGAACCGAAAGGTTCCCCCTCCTTTTTATCATGCCAACAGCCCGTTCAGCAGCTGCATCGAATGCCGGTGCACGCGTATTAACACCTTTACCGCAACGAGTTTTATCATCAATATGGCCAACCTTGAACCGTGATATTTTCAAAGGATCTTTTTGGGAATCCCGTTTGAATCCCTAGGCTTTTCCTTTTACTGATATAAAATGACATTCGCATTCAAGAAATTCACTCAATTTCCTTTTATTTACAAAAAGGGAAAATGCGATGCTGCCCTTTTCCTTTATGTAAAAAAGGGAGTTACAGGATAGAGATTACATTGCTTTTTGTCCCCGTTCCCCCGTCAAGCGTCGTCACGTTCACGTTCCACGACCCAATCGTGTTCCCTGCCGGGATGGCAACAGTCCCGGTAATCGATGACGAGTACACGGATGTCAGGGTAGTCTGAATATTGGACTGGCCGGACTTGGTTAAGTTCACGGTTGTGAGCCCGCCGGGCTCGAAGTTCGTGCCGCTTATGACAAAGGAGACCATCGTGTTCTGGTACTCCGTTGATGGAGTGAAGGTGGTGATGGACGGTACCGGTAATTTGCTCACCGTGAATACGGATGGTTTACTCGTAAGGCCCCCATCAAGGGTAGTAACGTTGAGTCTCCATGCGCCAACAGAGGCTGTGGCGGGGATCTGGAAGCCTCCGACAATCTGGCTGGAGTTGAGGGAATAAAAGGTAGTAGCCAGTACGCCCGATGTCGGGTTGCTCAGGACCACGGTTGTCTGGCCGGGCTGGAAGTTACTACCTGTAATGGTGTAAGAGACTGTCGTATTCCTGAACCCGGATACCGGTGTGATGGACGTGATCGTGGGTGCCGGGAAATTGCTTACGGTGAATGCATTGGGTTTCCAGACCGTGCCACCGTCAATGGTCGCGACACTGACATTCCACGTCCCGGTCGGTGCGGAATACGGAACAACGACCGTTCCGTTGATGGTGGTTGCCGTGACGGTATTGAACACAACCGTGCTGTTCAGCAGGGTACTATTCGACGGATACGCGAATGTGACGGTCGTCAGGCCCGGCTCGAAGTTCGTGCCGGTTATCTGGAACGGGACCGTTGCGTTCCGGTACCATGTTGTCGGGGTTACTGCGGTTATGGTCGGTTTTCCGAAGGTGCCCACAGTAAACGCGCCCGGTTTACTGTTAAATCCCCCACCGGTCGTGATGACATACAGCGTGTAGGAACCAGTTACTGCCGTGTTGGGAATGACAAAACTGCCCTGGATCGTCGTTATGTTCACCCAGGTCAAGTAGGGAGTGGCATTAATGGTCGTACCGACGGTCCGGAGCATCACGACCGTTCCTCCGTTCAGGAAGTAGTTCCCGGTCAGGGTAAACGGAATCGTCGTGTTCAGTGATCCGGTTGCAGGGGTGAGGGTTGTGATGGTTGGAAGTGGCAGGTAGGTGACCGTGAATGCCTGTAACTTGCTGACGACACCCCCGTCTTTCGTGGTCACTTCAAGCCGGTAGAGGCTGGCCGGTACATTTGTGGGAATCGTGAAGTTGCCAACTATCGTTGTCGGTGTAACGCTGATGAGTGTTGTATTCAGGACGGTACCTGACGTATCCTCATTGAGAGTTACCGCTGTGCCTGCCGGCTCAAAGTTGGTTCCGGCGAGAGTGAACGCAACCGGACTGCCCTTGGTTCCCGTAGCCGGTGTGATCGAGGTGATGATCGGTGCAGGGAATTGTGCAACCGTCATCGCGCCGGTTTTGACCAGTGAGGTCCCGCCGTTGATCGTTGTCACGGTCAGGTTCCACTTGCCCGCCGGCGCATAGAGACCGATAACCATCGTACCGTTCATGCTGGTCGCGGTCACGGAATTGATCGTGATATTCGCGTTATTGAACGCCCCATACGTGAAGTTCGCCCAGGTCATGGCACTTCCCGTCTGGAAGTTTTGCCCGGTCACCGTGAAGTAGATCGTGCTGTTCAGGTTTGCCGAGGCAGGTGCAACCGTGGTAATCGTCGGTGCCGGGAACACGTTCACCGTGAATGCGCCGGGCTTGCTCACAACCCCTCCGTCAACGGTGGTGATGTCAAGCCGGTAGGAGCCCGTCGTTGCATTAGAGGGTATTGTGATGCCGGCATTGATCTGGGTGGGACTGGTCACATTGATGAAGCTGGGGGTCAGGGTCGCACCGGTGGTCTGGTTCGTGAATGCGACCATGGTCTTGCCCGTGCCCTGCTCAAAGTTGGTGCCGGTCACGGTAACGTTGACCATGGTATTCTGGTACCCGGAGACCGGAGTAAGGGACGCAATGGTCGGTATTGCCATGTAGCCGACCGTAAAGATCCCGGGCTTGGGAGCCGAGCCTCCGTCAACGGTGGTGACATTGACGTTATAGGCACCGGCTGGTGCCGAACCGGATACCGTGGCACTGCCGATAATAGTCGTTGGTGTAATGCTAAGTAAGGTGGTGGGTAGCACAGTATTCGTGATATCATTATAGATTGTCACGTTTGTTTTCGTACTGTCAGTCTGGAAATTCGTCCCGGTGATGGTGAAGAGAACCGTGGTGTCAATGTTCCCGGGAGGGTAGGTGACCGAGGTGATGCTGGGAGCCGGGAAGGTAGCGACCGTGAACGCAGCGGGTTTCCAGACCGTGCCACCGTCAAGGGTCGTGACACTGACATTCCACGCCCCGGTCGGAGCACCGGGTGAAACCACAACCGTGCCGTCGATCGTTGTTGCCGTGACGGTATTCACCGTGAACCCGGCTGGGTTCAGCACCGTTCCATTCGACGGGTAACTGAAGGTTACAGTCGTCTGGCCGATCTCGAAGTTCGTGCCGGTGATCAGGAACGGGACCGTCGCGTTCCGGTACCACGTTGTTGTCGGGGTTATCGCGGTGATGGTAGGTTTCGAGACGTTTGCAATGGTGAATACGTTCATCGTGATATTCACCCCGCCATCTGCGGTTGCCACCTGGATGTTCCATTGTCCCGTAGTCACATTCGCCGGGATGGCGATCGTTCCGTCAATACGGGTGGGCGTGACGTTCGTGAGCGTCGTGGGGATGACGCCGGTAGACTGGTTCCGGAACTCCACGGTGGTATTGCCGGGTCCAGGCTCAAAGTTGTTCCCGAGAATCGTGAACGGAATTGTGGTGTTCCGGTACGCGGATGCCGTCGGGACAGATGCTATCACCGGCAGCGGAGTGACCGCGCCGGGGGTAGTGGAAAGGGTAACCGTTTCATTCAGCGAGGTGGTTTTTCCGGGAATGGGATAGTTCACCAGCATGTTGTTCAGGTTACCGCTTGCTGTTATGGTGTACGTGCCGGCCGGGTACGTGCCGTTGCCGGTATTCCAGACGGGCCCTGATGATGTAGTGGTACTGGCCAGAGGGAGTGTCGCCAAGCTGGTCGCGCCGGCCGGTCCCGTAGCGGTGATGGTGCCCAGGGCTGCCACGCCACGTTCCTGGCTGACGTTGGCAAGATTGCTCGTGATAGTAAAGCCCAGCTCGTCCCCGAACGGGACAGTGCTGCCGGTGACGTCCCGGTTCTCGGTGTAATCCCAGATGCTCACGGCAATGGATGGGTCAACCACGTTAAACGCCGGGGTCGCGTTGGAGAGGGTGCTGCCGTTTGCCCAGCTGTACCAGGTGCCAGTATATCCGGTGAAAGCTACCGGGTCGATGGAGAAGGGATAATCCTGCCCGACAATCTCAATCGTTCTGGTCGGGACGGAGGATGTTTCGGGAGCGCCTGCGTTGAACCATGCAAGGGTGCTGTTCGTACCCATCGGAAGGGTAATATTCAAGCCGGACTCCCCCATATAGACCGTTCCATCTGGGGGAACGATTTGGCTGGGCGCGGTTCCGTTGATGCTGCCTCCTGACGGTGAACTCCCGACCGATACGAGAGTAAAGGTGGAGAGCCCATTGGGTGACGTAAAGGTCAGTTGCGTGTATCCCTTCGATGGTGCATCTGCGGCAGAACTCTGTACCGTCAGAATATCCGTAGTCCCGCTATCAGAAGTGTGGACAACCCGGATATTGTCTGCACCCCCTTGAGCATCGAACCAGCTTGTCGGAACGCTCATCGTGATGGTGGCCGAACCCGATGAGACGGCCACACCTGATTCTGTGACGGCCATGACATAGTCAACAGAATTGATGGCAAGTCCTTGTAATGCAAACGCTGACTGGTAAGATGACAGCGTACTGGGATCCAGATTCTGGTACGTCGTCGTTGTAATTGATGGTGAACTTGCACCCGGCTGGGGTGTTACCGTCACACCACTCCAGCTTGCCATGATGCTTGCATCCGTCGTGCTTGCAGAAACCGGGACGATCGTCGATGGTGAGAGCGTCGTTGTTACCGGAATGCTGGTCGTGTCGATCTCCGTTGTTGGTTGAGGTATGGTTGCCGTATAGGTATACTGGTCTGCTTTTGAGGTCGCTGAGGTCACGCCATTAACTACATTAAATATATTGACTGTGACGTCAACGGTGCCGGCCGATCCTGGCGGAACTTCCGCGTTGATTGCCTCGTCACTGAATACGCAATACCCTGGTGAAGGTACAGTACCAAACATGACCCTTGTCGTATCCAAAAAGCCTTCCCCAGTGATAAGTACTTCGTAGCTTCCTGTTGTCGGACCGGATGAGGGTGATACCCCGGTAACGGTCGGGGCATAGATGTACTGGGCACCAATTGACGCCAATGAATCACCGGCGGAATTTGCAACAGTGACAGGAACAATTGTTCCAGGATACCCCCCAGGAACTTTCGCGGTTATTGATGCATCGCTGTTGACGGTAAACGATGTGGCTGGCGTGGTGCCGAACATTACGCTAGTCGCATTGCTAAAGTTAACTCCCGTGATGGTTACGTTATTGCCACCGGCGGGTGGACCATAGTGCGGGGAGACCGTGGTAACGAGCGGAATATAAAAATACATGTCGGCACTTGAAGTCTGTGAGGTGCCCCCGGGAGTAGTGACCGTAATATCAACGAAATCGGAACCCGCCGGAGGAGCCACTGCATCAATTTCAGTATCACTGTTGACGGTAAACGATGTAGCTGACGTTGTGCCAAACATCACACTGGTCGCGCCAGTAAAACCTGTTCCCATGAGGATTACCGTATTGTTCCTGGCTGGTGGACCATAATTCGGCGAAACGCCGGTGACTATAGGGAGTGAAAAATACGTGTATTGATCGGATGTTGACGTCGCTGATGTGCCCCCGGGAGTGGTGACCGTAACATCAATAGTGCCGGCCGACCAACTCCAGGGAGATACTGTATCAATTTCGGTATCACTGATCACAGTAAACCTCGACGATGTGGTGCCGAACATGACACTGGTCGTACCGGTAAAGCCAGTTCCTGTGACGGTTACGGGGATCCCACCATCTATTGAACCATTATTCGGTGAAACGTTAGTGACTATCGGGGGAGATAGATAGGTGTATTGATCGTCTGCTGAAGTTGGCGATGTCTCACCGTTGGTAGTGACCGTAATGTCAACAGTGCCGGCAGACCCGGCTGGAGCTACGGCATCAATATCGTTATCATCGTCGACGGCAAACGAGACGGCTGGCGTGGTGCCGAACATCACATTGCTCGCACCGGTAAAGCCGTATCCTAGGATATAGACTGTATTATTACCAGCCGTTGGACCTGAACTCGGATCGACCCAAAAAACTGCTACGTCACTATAAGTGTAACGGTCGGCTGCTGAAATTGCAGATGTTCCATCGTCGGTAGTGACCGTAATATCGACGGTTGTCTCCGCTGATCCAGCTGGGGCTACTGCCTCGATATTGGTAGAACTATAAACGATAAATGATTGAGCCGGTGTGGAACCAAACATCACACTGGTTGCCCCGAGAAAGGCATTTCCCTGTATATTTACCGTGTTGTTGCCGGCTGGTGGACCACTCGGTGGAACGAAAGTTATGGTCGGGGGTGTAGGTATTTTACTAATTTCCAAGGCGCGAATCAAATTATCTGGATTGTTAAAATCGCCACTTCCAAAATACACCCAGCCGTTCGCTACCGCTGGATCAGAAGTTTCATCGTACCCATTTAAATTATAGAACCAGAGTTCTGAACCGGTGGTAGCATCGAACGCATATTCACCGGACCCGTCATTCCCATAAAGTACACCATTTACTATCTCTGGGCCATTAGAATAAACGAAAAGGCCGGCGCCGGCGTATTGCCAGAGCAGCTTTCCTGTGGTAGCATCTAGCGCCAACAAGTTCCCATTCATATTTGCATAGACTATCCCATTAGCTACCGTAAGACCCTGTATTATTAGAGGGCCTGATGCTGGTTTTCCCGCATTATAGGTCCAGACTGGTCTCCCATTACCGCTATTAAGCGCAACAATGTTACCATCCCCATCTCCTTCATATACGAAGCCGCCCCCAGTCGCTACGGAATAACTACCGTTATTGGGAGTATATGTCCACATGGGGGTGGAGCCACTAGAGGATGGGATTAACGCTGATACTATAGCATTTGCAACATAAACTACACCATTGTCTACCGCGAATTTGGTAGAGTAACCATCAAGACCAAGAGAAGAAGTCCCAATTTCCCCCCCATTATTTGGATTAAGCTCTATTATCATGTTACAGGCCAAGACATAGAGCCCACCATTAGCCACTATAGGATCAGCTGAAGGACCGTACCCCAAAATATTTCCCGAATCCCAAATCATCGCACCATTCGCGGTGTCTAATGCGTATACATGACCATTGTAATCCGACACGTATACTATACCGTTAGCTACAGTAAAGTGCGGGTGAGTAGAATATGAAAATGAGTCTTTCCAAATAAGCGTTCCCTTCGTGGCATCTAAAGCATATACATTACTGTACCAGTCCATTACATACACTACATTGTTAAATACCGCAACTTCTGGAGGATCATCCGAAAAGCTACCGGCGGCTAATGAATTGGTATAATACCAAACCGGTTCGACTTTTACATTATATGCACATACACCCGTAACCAGCAAGTGAAAACATACGATAACGCAAAATGCCAGAAAAACTGGTTTTACCCTCCCCACCACCGATTTCATATCTGATCCTCCCCCAGAGAAAAGAGAGTCGTGTACCTCATGCCGTCAAATACCACATCCGCGGATGTGATCTGGATGCAGGTTGTTGTCGTTGTGATGTCATTTTGCAGGTAATACGTCCCAGGTGACGTGATGACCCCTGGACCGGTTATTGGAGTCTGTGCACTGACTAGGGGAATTAAAAAGAGGGAGAGTACAATGACGGTGACAAAAATTGAGAATTTTTCAAACCTATGTCCGTATCCATGATTTTCATGAATGGGGGTGCTCTTCACACTCGTTTTTTTGGCTATTGTATCGATAGCACCTATCAGAATCAGATGAAGAATTGAAAGAATTGGGATAACCACAATTCTCGGATTAATTATCCTTAACGTTCTTTTCTTAATTTCTTGCATATGGACTCCTTTTTCATACGAGGATCCATTCCACGTACGACCTTCTTGCATCTGGCAATCAATGATTTCGAGCGGCATTGCTCAGGCGCCCTCATCCCAGGAATACATAGACGGAAATCCCATGTGGGATGAGTGCATGTATCGCCGTAATTCCTGGATAATCACATCCTGGCGTGCGATAACATTCTTTTTTCCCGCTTGCTCCCTTCAACAATCGTATTGACAGGTCGTGTAAGCCGATAGATCTGTGCCGGGCCCTGCATATCGGTCCTGTACTTTTTTATCATGATCCTCTCCTTCCTGCGGCAGAATGCGTCCTCTCCTTCAGGCCAGACAGTTGAGAGACCGACTGGCGTTGCCCGGAAAAAAAGTGGTCACAGACGTTCGCATTCTTCGATACATATGCACATTTATAAAATCGTAATCCGCATGAAATACGCTTATAAACGCATGCGTACACATATTGTCGATGAGAAAGCCGTCGGGGTCTGACCCATGAATAATACCCGTATTTCAACCACCATATCTCCAACACATGTTGCAATTCTGAAAAAACATGCAAAAGTGCATGGGACACAGCAGAAGGTCCTTGAGCTTGCCCTCGAAGCATTTGACAGGAAATCACTCCCGGATTCAAGCGTATCCCCGGAAGAATTATTTGTCATGAATAGCTGGAAGGAAAAATTGTCCATTGTTATGTATAAAGAACAATTTGCCGTCCTCGTCAAAACTGCAGATTTGAAAAAGAATGAGGAATGGTTTAACGCAAATAAAATGTTCATGGCTTTTGCCATTGAGTTTTTTTACCAGAAACCATTCAACGAGTTGAGCCTTCAGGAATTCCTCGAAGGATACTGTTCAATGGCCAAACTCTCCAATATGTTTACCCGGATAACATGCTCCGACGATGGCGATCACTATACGTTAAAGATGTACCATGAGTATGGTCTCAACGGGTCTAGGTACATATTGCTCCCGGTTGAAATCTTATTTAATTTATATGGCGTGAAATTCAAGAAAACGGTTTCAGAGAGGTCCCTTTTTGTGAACGTTTATAAGAATGAAATGGCCAAACTGAGGATCCGACCAGTCCCCGGGACTTCCTGATTTCTGAAATGAAATCTAAAAATCGACTCCGGAGAAATCCTCAATCCCCCGATCAGAAGAGGAAAAGTTATCATCAATCTTGAGAGGTTATAGAGGATCACCTTGATTTTGATCCCTTGGCCTGATCCCGGTGTGTTCTTGCCTTGAAGGATTCCCCCATCCGGTCGGTTCATGAAATAAGGTTCTGTCAGATCTTCGGCAGGCTGTCATTTTTCTTCGGAGTGTTAAATCTCAGAACTGCCGATAACTTGACAGAACCCATATTTTGATACTGATGTTATTAATCATGCAAGATTTTTGATCATAGTATAATATTCCAATCTTTTTTCATGTTGGACAAGAAGAAATGTTCTGCATTCTGTTATATATCCCAGAGTATCATAAAATTGCTTTGAGGGGAGTGATGCGGAAAGACTGATTTTCTTGATCCCGTTCTTGAGCGCCTCATGTTCCAAGGTCTCTATGAGGAGTGTCCCCAATCCATTTCGGTGAAAAGAAGGATCGACGAATACACGTTTGATCTCTGAGCCGAGTAACGTTGCTGTTCCAACGATTCGATCTGTTACAAGGACGTCAGTGCAACCGCGAGCTGCATCCTCTAAAATATTATTTTCGCTATGAAATAAAAGAAAGTAATCTATTGCTTCCTGAGGGTACACTCCACGATACGAGATCGTAATCGTGGTATCGATCAGCTGCTTCACAACCTCTAGATCTTCAATTCGGAATTTCCGGATCAGGATATCAGAAGGTAAAGTATTCCCAAATTTCATTCCATGTGGGATTCTTCTCACCAGGACTTATTCATTGTGAAAAGGGTTCTGTTGCATCTGCGGGACGTTTAAATATTCAATATTGATAGGTTACGATAATATCATTTGGATACTTCCGGACTAACTCGCATTCCTTTTATTTACATAAAACGGGACATTAATGCCCAAAATTGAACTTTATTTCTTTTTATAACAATTAAAGGGAAAAGGCTCTGGAGAAATCCCCGAAGATCACGGTCACAGCCGCCTCTTCCACCATCCGAAATACGCGATCACCGCAAGAAGTGCAATTATCCCAATGAGCACCACCGGGTTATCCAGGATAATTCCGGCGAGCCAGCCGAACATGCCGACATTGGTGACCATGGCGGATTTCGAAACCCCGGCGTAGGTCACATTCGGGTTAGCCTTCTGCTCGGCGGCGTACGCCTCGGCAGTGACCAGACCGAAGAGTGACAAGCCGTTTGGCGAGTCCCCACGGAAGATCATATTGCCCTGGGCGTCCAGGCCCTCGTATACCGTGTCAAGGAGCTCCTGCTTACCGGTCTCGTCGCTGATGCGGGTGATCCTTACCGCATCCTTTCCGCCGTTCTGGTTCACCCAGGATGCCGGGATGGTGAACGTTACGTTCGCCGGGCCTGTGGTGAGGTTGACCTTTTGCACGCTGAAGGTGTAGGCAACGGTATTCAGCTGGAGACCGTTGCTGCCGAGAATGTCCTGGAACTGGTTCAGGGTCTCCGTACTCACATTGCCCGGAACCGTAAGGTTGAGATAGACCCGCTGGGTGAGTGCCGGCAGGACAGCGTGAACCGAACCGGAGACATTGCCGAACGCCAGCGTCGCGTTGAGTGGGTCAGTCACGAATTCTGCCCGTGAGACCGGGCCGGTGATGGCCCCGTTGTTGAACGTGAAATTGTTCCCCCAGAAGGTGAGGAGCACACCGGGCGAGTGGTGCTGGTATACCGTCACGCGGTCAAAGTACGTCGTCACGGTTGCCCCGGCTGCCGTTGCAGAGGCCATGTCGATGCTGACCGTGCCCTGCCCGTTGGCATTATAGCTCATACCTGTGAAACCCGCCGGATAACTCGCGGTTGCCGCCGGTGGCGCAATACCCGGGTTGGTTGCCGGGTTCGGAAGCGCAACTGGTGGCGCAGCAGGCTGAGGAGCTGCAGCAGGTTGTGCCGCCGGGGCGGGCGCCGAACCCCCGCCCCCCCCAGAGTTGCCGCCATAACTCGCGGGAGGTGTCGTTGTTGTCGTTACCGGAGCAGTCGGTGCCGTGACGGTGATATATCCGGTTTTCAACGTGCTGTTGTATCCATTGGCATTGTATGCCTGCAGCGCTACTGGATAGGTTCCCGGCGTGGTATATGTATGCGACGGGTTCTTTAGTGATGATCCGGCGGGCATGAACCGCCACACGTCATTCAGATAATCGCCGTTATAACCGCCCATCAGCACGATGCTGCCATCCGGCATCGCCACACCGCTAAAGTGACATCTTGGCGACCACCCAGCGCTTACATTTACCTCGGTCCACGTAGCACCCTCATCTGTTGACCTCCACACGCAATTCAGATAACCGCCGTTATAACCGCCCATCAGGACGATGCTGCCATCCGGCATTGCAACACTGCTGAACTGAGATCTTCCCAACCAGCCGGCTCCGTAATTCACATCAGTCCATGTGGCACCATCATCCCATGACTGCCAGACGTCATTCATATAGCCACTGCTGGCTTGACCTCCCATCAGGACGATGCTGCCGTCTGGCATCGCCACGCTGCTCTGATCGTATCGTCCTGACCACCCGGCACTCGCGTTCACTTCCGTCCATGTAGCGCCGGCATCAGTCGACCGCCACACGTCATTATAAGGAACTGGAGTTCCGTGACCTCCCATCAGGACGATGCTGCCGTCTGGCATTGCCACGCTGCTCTGACTTTCTCTTGGGGCCCACCCGACACTCGCGTTCACCTCCGTCCATGTTACGCCCTCATCCGTCGATCTCCACACGTCATTTGTGGCCCCGCTCTGACTACTACCACCCATGATTACGATGCTGCCGTCCGGCATCACCACGCTGCCGAAAGCACATCTTCCCGACCACCCGGCATTCTCAGTTTGCTCCGTCCATGTAGTGCCGTTATTTATCGACTTCCACACGTCATTCATAGGGTAAGGTCCGTTGGTACCTCCCATCATTACAATACTGCCGTCCGGCATCACCACGCTGCTTTGACCCCATCGTCCTGACCATCCGGAACTCGCGGTCTGCTGCGTCCACGGTTCCGTGTAATTCTCATCACCAAAGAACCAGGCCCAGCCGGTAGGGCGATTCGATGACAAATCGGTAAACAAGACCGGTAGCGGAACAATGCCGGATGTGGGGGTGCCGGTGAAGGATGCGACGGGTGCTGATGGTGCCGTTACGGTAATATATCCGTTCTTTCGCGTGCTGTTGTATCCGCCGCTGTTGGTGGCCTGCAATGCAACGGAATAGTTCCCCGCTGCGGTGTAAGTGTGGACCGGGTTGCGGGCGGATGAGCCGGTGGGATTGAACTGCCAGACATCATTATTATAGGCACCAGTGCTACCTCCCATGAGCACAATGCTGCCATCCGGCATCGCAACACTGCTTTGGAATTGTCTCGCTGACCACCCTGCACTCGCGTTCACCTCTGTCCACGAGATGGCGTCGTCTGTTGACCGCCACACGTCATTATAAGACCAGCTGCTGGAGTCCGAAGCGGCCCCGCCGCCCATGAGTACGATGCTTCCATCCGGCATCACAACACTACTAAGACCCCATCTTGATGCCCACCCGGCATGTGCAGTCTGTTGTGTCCACGTAGTTCCGTCATCGGTTGACCGGTACACGTCATTGCCAGTGCTGTAAAACCCGCCGTCATAACCGCCCATGAGCACGATGCTGCCGTCCGGCATCGCCACGCTGCTTTGATAGGCTCTTGCCCCCCATCCAGGAGTCGTATTCACCTGAGACCATGTTGCACCATAATCCGTTGACCTCCATACATCATAGCCTCCACTACCCCCCATAAGGATGATGCTGCCGTCCGGCATCACCACGCTGCTTTGGCCATATCTTGGTGACCACCCGGCACTCGCGTTGACCTCTGTCCACGTAGCACCCTTATCCGTCGACCGCCAGACATCGTTCCGAGAACCGCTACTGTCCTGACCGCCCATGAGCACGATGCTGCCGTCCGGCATCACTACGCTGCTGTGACCAGATCTTGCTGTCCACCCGGCGCTCGCGTTTACCTCCATCCATGTTGCGCCTTCGTCCGTCGACTGCCAAACGTCATTCTTATAACCGCTACTACCTTGACCACCCATCAGGACAATGCTGCCGTCCGGCATTACCACACTGGTATGACGCCAGCGTGCCGACCATCCGGCACTTGCATTTACCTCCGTCCACGGCTGCGTGTAATTCTCGTCGCCGAAAAACCAGGCCCAGCCGGTGGGGTAGCGGGTCGATTTATCCGTGAATGTTACAGTTAATGGTGCTGGTCCGTTCGTTGGAGTCCCGGTAAATTGCGCAACGGGAGCAGCTGCACTCACGATAGGAATTAAAAAGAGAGAGAGTATAATTCCTGTGATAAGAACAGAGAATTTTCCATATCTATGCCTGTAGCCTTGATTCTCATGAATTTTGTTTGTCGTCAATCTCATTTTCTTTGATATTGTAACGAGAATACCTGTCGGGGCTAGATAGAGAAGTAAAAGAGATGTGATAACCACAATTTTGGGATTAATTATCCTTAACATTCTTTTTTTATTTTCGTTCATAATGCCCCACTATTCATATGCTAAACCATTCCATGTACAGCTTTTTTGCGTATTGCAATCCATGATTTCGAGCGCCGTTGTTCAGGCATCTTCATCCCAAGAATTGAAAAACTAAAATCCTGATATGCTGACGTCGTGGCTACCCCGGCGCTTAGTTCAAATTAGTTTAGAGTAACGTACATTAATATAAATTATATAAATAAATATTTCGATATGATTTTTGGTTCTGGTGCGCCCGCTTGACTTTATCTTCAGTCATTACAAGGATATGGGGGCATAAACCTTAACGAATATTTTTTCAGCTTGAATTCTCCAATAACATCTATGGCAAAAGGCAGCTTCTGGCTCGGGGCCTGCATCGGGTTTATCATCATGGTACTCACGGGCAGTGCTCTCCCGATTCTTGGACCAGTTATCGGCGGTTTCGTTGCTGGGCTGATAGCAAAGGGAGGTCTATGGAACGGTGCCAAAGTAGGATTTTTTGCCGGGCTCGTTGGCGCGATTGTAATTATCGTCATTGGCATTTTTGTCGGGACTCTTGTTGGTGGACTCTTTGGTTTTTTAGCCGCAATGGGGGTTGGGGTAATTATCATCGCAATGGCCCTTTACTACGCAGTACTCGGTTTTGCTGGTGGGGCAATTGGCGGCTTTATCGGAAAATAAGAAAATGTCATTATATCACCTAAATTAAACAGTGATTTTAGAAGTGGGATCTCCATAAATCAGAATTAAAGGGAATAGCCAACCTGGATTCTGGGCCGGACTTCCACCGTGATCTGGTAAGCCAGAGACTCCTTAAAATTTGAAATTTCCATTATTCCTTTAATAGGAATAAAAAGAAGAGATTTCAGAACCGCAGCAGTTTTCTTCTCGATGGTATTGACCTACTCTCACCCATGCTTTTTTTCGATTTTCCATAGAAATAACCGAATATTATAAATCCCATTGACCATAGGATAACACAGACTAAAAGTAAAAATAGGTACTCAATTCTAAAAAATTCTACAGATTTGCCCAGATCAAGATCTGTCATAATATGATAAACAAGAAAGAAAACTGGGATCATGGAGAGGCATTGAATGATTACCGTTATAACCATACTTTTCATCGATAACGATTCTTCGCGATTGTGCAGGATTTCGCTGAACCCCGGGGGTATAAAGCACCAAATGCCGAATCGCACTCGCATGTAGGAAAGATATGAAGCCACAGTAATTACCGCTCCGACACATAATAATAAACTGGGGATTAGACTTATTTTAAGAGCAGGATCGGAAGAAAACAGACCTATACTTTCCCATTGTTGTTCGATAATAACTAAACCGAATATCGTTGCTAGCATTAATAAATACTTTTTATTAGCATTTTTTCTGTTTATCTTACCATTATTGTTTAGCATCTTTACAATCCCTGATTATCGTTTTTGTTTATCAATGCCATGTATTTTTATATCGCTTATTATATCTGATTGTATTTTCGTTTCTCTCCGGATTTCTTTAATTTATTAGCAGATTAGTTGGATTGATGGTATACCTGCCAAACGAACATAGCGTGAATATTGGGTTCGCAAAAGAAGAAATCACACAAAAAATAATACTAAACCGCTCGTTATCTCTTTATGGCAGTGGAATTAATTTCACTTAACATCGATATAATATCCTTCATTATTGGCGGGACTTTAGGTTTAATTACATACTCAAAAGGAAAATTGGTTTACAAGACAATTGATCTAATCGGACTTGTAGTTGTACTTTTGGTTGTAATTGTTTTTATCCCGCTTCCGCCAATACCTCTTCCGGCAGATCAAATAACACCTGAGGTTATTGGAGTTTTAATGTGGCTTGAAGTCGTAATGCCATATTTTCTTGGCGATATAGTCTGTTCGATGGTATATTTTTTCTGGTTATTGCGTAAAAATCAGAAATAATAAATTTTTCCACTATATTAATATAGAATTCAGATTTTATTTATTTTTGGTTTTGTTACTTCTGCGGGAATGTGTAAATAGTTAAAATTGGGGAGCATGATGATGTTATTTTTTTTAAGGTAATCTCATAGAATTCAATATAAAAAGATTTATTTACCCTTATAATTTAGTTAAAACTAATATTAGCTGGGGCTGATGAAATGAAACAAAAAACTAACATAATAATTATTTTGTGTATTGTCCTGGTAACTACCATTTGCATTTCCCCGGTGCTGGCGGATACAATAATCCCCCTTTGCCCGGCCGGTACACCGTTCGACTCTTCTCTCTATCCTCAGAATACTCCCTATTCGAATCCTATGACTTTTTCCTGTTACTGGGATGGTAACGGACAGGTGTACATCTCCGGGAATGAAAACTCAATAACCGGTGTATATGCGGATGACGGGTTTACTATTACCGTTGAGCCGAGCGGGGCTGTATTTGACGCCCAACCTCATTATGCGACCCAACATAATGTTATCGACCTGACAAGTGGTATGACTCCCGGAACTACTAACACCTTTACTCTAGTCGTTGATAACTGGAATGGGCTTTCAATGAGTTACGGTTGGATATCAGGAGTCACGTTCCAGACACCGTATATTGTCGAAGATGTTTCCACACCGCCGACAACGGTTCCAACCACCTTACCTACAATGATACCCAGTTTAAATGCGCAGAGTGTTACAGTAAATCCGCCTTCACCAGAGTTCGGACAAGAATATACTGTTTCAGTTAATGTTAATGATCCGACCACGACACAAACTTCGGGAACAATTACCACAACAGAAGTTAACGATACTTATGAGATATCTGATAAAGAATGGATCCCTTCAATTCCGTATACGGCAACATTCAGCAATCCACCTGAAATTCAACCCTACTTATTTTCCTATCTGCATACTGCTGATCCGTTCGAACCTTTGGAAGAAGAGGGATATACCAAAGGACCAATGGTACCTTTAGAAACCGTGATCGAAGACTCAGTATCTAATTATCTGAATGTTTGGGAAATTGCAGACATATCTGGCTCAGAAGTCGCAGGATGGGCCTCAGCAATTATGACGCAATGGGACACCCATGAATTTATTCAGGATTTGGGATGCACTCCCACAGCAAGTTATACCTATTCGTTTAGTTCAACATCAGTTACAAACTTAAACCCAATAACGGTTCAGGTAACAGCACCATTTTGGAAATATATGGCGTTTGAAAATGGAATAGGAAATGAAGTACTCAGTCTTGTTTATTCATATCTTAGTGATTATGCATCATTAACAGGACCTGAAGGAGCACCAATTAGTTTCGTTTTTAACCAGGGTGCAATGTTACAAGGTGGTATTGCAGAATGGATGTTCCAGACCGCAGTTGATCCTTCAGTGGATTATACCCAGCCCATTGTACCTGTTCAATATACCATAAGTGGTCTTGATGCAATCCCGGATGGGCCGATGAAAAATTATGCACTTCAACTGGAGATCACAGCCACTCATGCAAGAGCGCTGAGGGATGCCACAATAAATTACAATGCTGCACTGTTAGCAAATGATACCGTCTGGGAAACCACGTTGTTAAAGGAACGCTATGAATACCAGAGTGTGCTCTCCGATGATTTCAACAGCCTGCAGATACTTTCAGGTCCGATGTGCCAGGAATTGCAAAACGATGGAATTAACTTGTCATATAATGATATTGAATCGATAAAACAGAATATTAGTCAGAACGGGCTGCCACAGCAGGAGATCTCGCTCTTAGAAAGTAATGGATATTCTGATTCTGATATTCATTCAGTCCAAAACCTGACGTTAATGGTGCCTGATGATGTTGTTGTAAATTATTCAGCCAGTATCAATAATCTGCTGAGTGCCAGCGAATATTTCAATGCTGTAACTCTTGAAAATATAACATCTGATCTTGGCAGTCAGGCGCCACCTTATGCTAACTTCATAGCATCCACAACCACAGGCACTGCCCCGTTGACGGTCCAGTTCACCGATATTTCCCGCCGCAGCCCCAGTCAGTGGGTGTGGAATTTCGGTGACGGCGCGACTGCCACAACAGAGAATGTTGCGCATACTTATACGACCGCAGGGATCTACACGGTCAATCTGACGGTAACCAACAGCACGACCGGCAGCGACACCCGCACAAAGTATGATTATATCACGGTATATCCACCACCACCGGTCGCGAATTTTACCGCTAACGTCACCTCCGGCCAGTTACCTCTTGCGGTTGCATTCACTGACACCTCGACCAATTCGCCAACCCAATGGGCTTGGGATTTTGGAGACGGGAGCAATTCTACCGCCCAGAGTCCGGTTCATGTCTACTCAACACCAGGAAACTATACCGTCGCGCTAAATGCTACCAATGCCGGAGGATCAAACACTATCATAAAGCCCGGTTATATCACGGTCAGGCCTATCCCTTGGAAAGTTCAAATCTTCCCGAATGTCATCAACCTCAATAGCAAAGGGGTATTTGTCGGGTTCGTAGAAATCCCAAAACCATATGATGCGAATAATGTGGTAAAGGCAACTGTTGTTAGTGAGGGTGCCCCCGCCATCTCGTTGATCCGGATTGGAATATTCCCCCGGGTATTTGCGGCGATCTTCCAGACTTCAGCGCTCAAGGGCGTGAAACCAGGAAATAAAGTGTCGTTCACGGTCACCGGAGAAGTGAAATACAATGGGAATCTCCTTGATTTTAGCGGCAGTGATAATGTCACCGTTATTAACGTAACTTTTACGACCCACGATAATACTGAAGATATCTCATCATGGAGTGCCGCCGATATCTTTGCTAAGGGTTACAATAACAAATAACCTGTTTTTTCGGTCTTGGTGAAACCCGGTGTATGGTAATCGTATCCAAAATCAATCCTGTAACAATCTTCTTGCTTTCAAGGAAAAATTAAATGGAATTGTACCTACATGGATCACAAAATCTTCAACATCTGAAATTTATCCAAAACCGGACTTTTAATTGTTATAAAAAGAAATAAAGTTCAATTTTGAGCGCTAATGTTGTTTTATTGTAAGTAAAAATAATTTCGGAAGATATATATCCTAAAAAAAATAGCAACAAATAATTCTCGATGCTTGAGCATACGCTGTCCGTCAATCTTCTCCTAGGGGGAGATCCTGAATGGGATAACCGTCACGATGGAATGCGCCAACCATCGGGATTTCAGGTGTGGAAAAACATGGTTAAACCATTCTGGTCATCCGCAAACAGGATCATATATGTCTTGTTCATTGTTGTTATCGCGGCTTTAGCGACAGGTATCGGTGCACCGGCTAGTGCAGGATCCGCTCCAGCATTCCAGTGGGCGGTGCCATCTACGGTCGGAGTGAGTCCGTCGTGGGTTGCCGTGGACAGTTCCGGAAACGTCTATGCAACGGACACCGCAACCAACAGTGTCTGGAAATTCACATCTGCTGGAACATTAGTGACGCAGTGGGGATCCTCTGGTACAGGCAACGGCCAGTTCAAGTATCCTTTTGGCATCGCAGTGAATGCGAGCGGCTATGTCTATGTCGTTGACTTCGGTAATAACCGGGTCCAGGAGTTCACGTCAACCGGCACGTATGTTAGGCAGTGGGGATCAGGGGGTACCGGCAACGGCCAGTTCGAGGATCCTGAGGGCATTGCGGTGAACGCGAGCGGCTATGTCTATGTCGCTGATCAAAGTGCTGACCGGATCCAAGAGTTCACACCCTCCGGGGCATATGTTAGGCAGTGGGGATCCTATGGTTCGAGCAACGGCCAGTTTAACCATGCTTTTGGTATAGCGGTGAATGCGAGCGGCTATGTCTATGTAGTTGACACCGTTAATTCCCGGATCCAAGAGTTTGACCCCTCCGGTACATATGTGACGCAGTGGGGGTCCTCTGGTACAGGCAACGGCCAGTTTAAGTCTCCTTATGGCATCGCGGTAAACGCGAGCGGCTATGTCTATGTCGCGGATTCCAGTAATAACCGGGTCCAGGAGTTTGATCCCTCCGGAACATATGTGACGCAGTGGGGGTCTTCTGGTACAGGCAACGGTCAGTTCGAGGGGCCTTATGATATCGCGGTGGATGGGAGCGGGTATGTCTATGTCGCAGACTTCCGGATCCAGGAATTTGATCCCTCAGGAACATACGTTAGGCAGTGGGGGTCAGGGGGTACCGGCAACGGCCAGTTCGTAATTCCTGAGGGCATCGCGGTAAACGCAAGCGGCTATATCTATGTCGCTGACAGCTATAATCAACGGATTCAGGAGTTCTCATCATCCGGTGCGTATGAGGGGCAGTGGGGGTCAGGGGGTACCGGCAACGGCCAGTTCAAGTATCCCCTAGGCATCGCGGTAAATGCAAGCGGCTATGTCTATGTCGTTGACTTCGATAATAACCGGGTCCAGGAGTTTGACCCCACCGGAACATATGTGACGCAGTGGGGGTCCTCTGGTACAGGCAACGGCCAGTTCTCTGGTCCTTATGGCATCGCGGTAAACGCGAGCGGCTATGTCTATGTCGCGGATTCCAGTAATAACCGGGTCCAGGAGTTTGACCCCACCGGAACATATGTGACGCAGTGGGGGTCCTCTGGTACAGGCAACGGCCAGTTCTCTGGTCCTTATGGCATCGTGGTAAACGCAAGCGGTTATGTCTATGTCGCGGATACCTATAATCAGCGGATCCAAGAGTTTGACCCCACCGGAACATATGTGACACAGTGGGGGTCCTCTGGAACAGGCAACGGTCAGTTCAGGGATCCTTATGGCATCGCGGTAGCGACAACCGGCTATGTTTTTGTCGTTGACGCCGAAAATAACCGGGTCCAGGAGTTTGACCCCACCGGAACATATGTGACGCAGTGGGGGTCTTCTGGTACAGGCAACGGCCAGTTCGTAATTCCTGAGGGCATCGCGGTAAACGCAAGCGGCTATGTCTATGTCGCTGACTCCGGTAATAACCGGGTCCAGGCGTTTGACCCCCCACCACTAATCCCGACCGTCACCGGTATCTCACCAACTGCTGGCCCGATTGCGGGTGGCACCTCGGTAACCATCTCTGGAACTGGCTTTTACGGATGGGGTTCATCGAGCGTAGTAACCGCAGTTAAGTTTGGTTCGACCGCGGTAACCTCCTTCAAGGTTACCAGCGCTACAACGATCACCGTGACTACCCCGGCCAGCTCAGCCGGACCCGTTGATGTCACGGTCACCACACCCAGCGGCACCTCCGCGACATCAGCAGCCGACCAATTTACCTACGTACCTCCTCCGACCGTCACCGGTATCTCGCCAACCGCCGGGATGCTGGGCGGCGGCACACCGGTAACCATCACCGGGACAAACTTGAAATTAGCGACCAATGTATACTTCGGCGGCATCCCAGCAGTCATGTACACCGTTAACAATGCTACTTCAATCACTGCAACCACCCCGGGCGATGGAGCCGAAAACGTTGACGTCACGGTCACCACACCCGGCGGGACCTCAGCGCCATCAGCAGCCGACCAATTTACCTTCGAAGGCCCGCCGACCGTCACCAAAGTCAGCCCGAACACCGGCCCGGCAGCCGGTGGCACCAATGTGATCATCACCGGAACCGGCTTTACCGGAGCGACCAATGTATACTTTGGCGGTATAGCGGCAACGTCGTATACCGTTTCCAGTGCTACTTCAATCACCGCAAAATCTCCAGCCGAGCAATCCGGACCCGTTGATGCCGTCACCGTCATCACACCCGGCGGAACATCCGCGACATCATCAGCAGACCAGTTCACGTATAGCGGAGTTATAGCATCTTCGACAGCAGTAACGAGATCCCTGCCGGCGACCGCTGTGCCGAATGCAACGATAATGGTAAATCTGACGCCCGGCGCAACCTTTGCAACATCCCCGGGCTGGGGTGTGACGGAAACCCTGCCGGCAGGATGGACGTTTGTCAGCACAACAGCAGACAGTTGGTTGGCAGTGGGTGGAGCCTATCAGTTCACTGAATTGAGTGCAACCCCCATTACCTACACCGTTACCGCGCCAGCAACACAGGGAGCCTATACCTTCAACGGAACATACATTGATGGCCATAAGGATACTGGCACGGTTGTCGGAGCAGTATCGGTGACGGTACAACAAAACCCATTACAGATCTACG